>Ga0247834_1000204_pt1 | contig 112982 bp, 88 predicted proteins | sample LaCruzMarch2015__8_FD_187118 | JGI IMG/M metagenome (GOLD analysis project Ga0247834, IMG submission 187118) | Freshwater microbial communities from meromictic Lake La Cruz, Castile-La Mancha, Spain - LaCruzMarch2015_12m | ecosystem: Environmental > Aquatic > Freshwater > Lake | place: Spain...
CGATTCCACGTCACGTGTCTTCCAGGTCATCAGGTCCTCCGCTCTCACGGCTGACCTATCTGCTCGGTCTACTGCTGACCTATGTGCCCGGTCTGCACCGCCGCAGCCCCTCTCCCAATGCTGGGAGAGGGACTTCCTGTGGCGTGCACTGCCGTTGCAGGGGGAGCTGCCGTTGGCCTGGTGGGCCCCCTCACACGAAGCTTGCTAGGGTGCCGGCACCGACGACGTCCCTGATGCGTCGTGTGCACCTGGAGCCCATCATGTCGAGCCTGGTTCAGATCAAGAGCAAGCGGCACCTCGAGATCGACTCGTCGATGAAGAGCAGCGGCATCGCGCTGACGCCGGGCATGGACATCTGCCAGACCGACTTGCCGCTGGACTGGTACCAGGAAGAGTTCAAGCCCTACGTCGAGGAGTACCTGGCCCTCCCCGACCGCAAGCCAGAGACTGTGCTGCCGTGGATGGACCGCTACATCGTGCCGGCCCTCGACCACTTCGGCGACAAGCTGATGTTGCTGGCCCACTACTATATGGGCGGCGAAATCGTGAAGCTCGTCGAGCGCTACGGCGGCCGCATCGCCGACAGCTACGAGCTGGCGTTGCAGGCGGAGAAGCGCCCCGAGGTGGAAATCTTCGTCGAGAGCGCCGTGCACTTCATGGCCGAGACCATCGCCATCTTGAAGCACCCCCACCAGAGCGTGTGGATCACCAACCCCAAGAGCGGCTGCACCATGGAGGCCCTCGCCAAGGAGGACATGGTCCTGCCGTTGTTCGACGAGCTGTACGACCGCTACGGCAAAGACCTGATGGTCATCTGCTACATGAACACCTCGGGCCGCTTGAAGGCCCTGGCGGGGCGCACCGGCGGGGCTGTCTGCACGTCGTCAAACGCCAAGACCATCATGCAGTGGGCGGTTGAGCAGAACAAAAAGATCTTCTTTGTTCCCGACCAACACCTCGGCCGCAATTCCGGTCGCCAGGTCGGCATCGGCGACGACCAGACCTTCCTGTTTGGTGGCGGCTGGGAAGGCGCCAAGCAGTCCCTGTCGGCGTTGTCGACGTCCGAGCAGGCCCGCCTTGATCAGAGCAAGCTGTTGCTGTGGGGCAGCTACTGCGGCGTGCACATGGTGTTTCAGACGAGCCAGGTGAAGCATTGGCAGCAGCAGGGCTACAAGGTCCTCGTGCACCCTGAATGCACCGTCGACGTCGTGGGCGCCGCCGACGGCGCTGGCAGCACCAAGTATCTGTGGAACGCGCTGACGTCGGCCAAGCCCGGCGACAAGCTCGCCATCGGCACCGAGGGCCACTTCGTCAGAAACGCCCAGGAGTACGGCAAGCAGCACGGCGTCACCGTCGTCAACGTCGCCGACGTCCCCGGCGCCAGCCTCGGCTGCGGCTGCGCCACCATGTCGCGCAACGACCCGCCCCACCTCGTGGCCCTCCTCGATTTGTTGCGCCAGGGCAAAGCCCCCGCCCTCAACAAGGTCGAAGCCGGCGACGTCATCGACGAGGCCAGCGGCCGCCGCGAACGCCTCGACCGCATAAGCCAAGAAGAAATCGCCGCCGACGCCCGCCGCTCCCTCGAGACCATGATCCGCCTCACCGAAGCCGCCGGCGGCTGACGCGCGACCGGCAGCGCCTCGAACACCGTCGCCGCCCGAGCCCCCTCCCAACCTCCCCCGCTGGGGGAGGAGCCGGACGAGGGCAACGTCCCTCAACGTGATCTACTGGCAACCGCGCCCGATTGTGGGTCGTCGTCGCAGCCGCTACAGCTCCCGAACGCACCGCCCATCCGGCGGTGCCTCGGGGGTCATCCATGCACAGCGCTCGTCGTGTTCACCTCATGTTGGCGGCCATCGTCGTCGTCGCAGCCATTGGCTGTGAAGGACCGGCCGCCAATGAGGGCGAAGGTGAAGGCGAAGGTGAAGGGGAAGGTGAAGGGGAAGGTGAAGGTGAAGGTGAAGGGGAATGCACACCGGAAATCGTCGTCGAGCCGCTGACGTGCGATTTCGGCAGTCTTGCCGCCGCCACCAACGCCATCATGCCGCCCATGGCGGCGCCCACGCCGACCGCCCGGGGACGCACCACGACCACCCGCCAGGCGAGCAGTGCGGCGATCACAGCGTTGATGAACAACGCGAGCAGCACCGCCGCCGCCCCGACCACCAGCACCCCGAGACCCTGACTCTGGGGCCCGTGCTCCTCGAACCCGGCGACCATGACGACGACGGCCAGCAGCGCGGTCGGCAGCGCCGCCAGCGAGAGGGTGGTGTACAAGCGCCCCAGCAACACGGCCATGGCCCACCATAGTCCGGACCGGCCGCTCAGTGGCAGCAGCGACAAGCGCCCCGGCACACTCGACCCACGTCGCAACGACGACGTCAGCGGCCCCAGCAGGCGCCGGGCTGGTCGCTGGTGTCCTCGAGGGTCACGAGGGTGCCAACGCCGTTGCGGACCTCGACCCGCGCCGGCTGCCAGGTGTCGCCGTCGTTGATGGCGTGCTGTCCCTCGTACTCCAGGCGTCCGTCGAAGAAGATCCGCACTGTCGCCGTCGTCGTCACCCCGCCGCCAATGCCGCCCACGCCCACGGTGTAGTCGCCGTCGGCCAGGCCCTCGACGATGATGTTCTCGACAAAGGCGTCGCCGTGGTGGACGGGGTCCAGCTGGCCGCCGCCCCAGTCCCGCGTGGGCTGGTCGTCGTAGCAATCGTCGATGCCACACCACCCGGTACCATTGCGCACCAGGTGAAGGTCGAGGTCGCTGGCCGTGTTCCGGATCAGCTGGACGGCCAGACCCTGGGCGGCAATCGCCTCGATGGCGAACGTGCAGCTCCCTTGAATCCCGAGGTCATCGGTGACCGTCGCCCCGACGGCGAAGCCCCCAACGCCGAATCCGATGACGTCGGTCGTGGCCGAGGTCGGCGCCGACAGATGCGTGGTGCTCCCCGGGCCTGCCGTGAGCATGAGCCAGCTGGCCGCGATGATGGTGCGACCGGGCGCCGTCTGCCCGTCGACGGTGAGCCCCACCAGATCGAAGGGCGCTACGACGACGTCACCGGTGACAGGCGTGCCGTTGAGGCTGCTGATGCGGATGGCGCAGGTTGTCGGCACCACGCCCTGCACCGACAGCGGAATCTCGACAGCGGGGCTGTCGGGGTCGTTGCCGGTCAGCACCAGGGTGCCCGTCGACGTGGCGGTGGAGGTTGGATGGGCGATGATGCGTACGCTGATGAAGCTGGCCCCCGCGATGGCCACTGGCAGGGGGACGGTGCTGGCCAGCGAAAACTCCGACGGCGCCGGGGTGTCGGCGGAGAAAGCGAGGCCGGTCAGCACCAGGTCACAAGGACCCCTGTTGCGGATCCTGATGTCGCAGAAAGCCAACCCGCCCACGGGGACTCGCGCGAACTCGCACGCCAGCGGGGCGACGACGAGGTCCGGTATGCACTCCCCTTCGCCTTCTCCTTCGCCCTCGCCCTCGCCCTCGCCCTCACCTTCGCCTTCGCCCTCGCTGGCGGCCGGTCCTTCACAGCCAATGGCTGCGACGACGACGATGGCCGCCAACATGAGGTGAAGACGATGAGTGCTGTGCATGGATGACCCCCGAGGCAGCGCGGATGAGCGGTCGACGGCGACAGTGTAGCGACGTCAACGACGACGCACCAGCGGGCCCGGGGAGCGACGACGTCAGCGGCCCCAGCAAGCGCCGGGTTGGTCGCTGGTGTCCTCGATGGGCACGAGGGTGCCGACGCCGTCGCGGACCTCGACCCGCGCCGGCTGCCAGGTGTCGCCGTCGTTGATGGCCAGGAAGCCCTCGTACTCCAGCTGGCCGCCCAAGAAGATCTTCACCGTCGCCGTCGTCGTCACCCCGCCGCTGATGCCGCCCACGCCCACGGTGTAGTCGCCGTCGACCAGGTCGTGGACGCTGATGTTCTCGACAAAGGCGTCGCCTTCGTGGACGGGGTCCAGACTGCCGCCGCCCCAATCCCGCGTGGGCTGGTCGTCGTAGCAATCGTCGACGCCACACCATCCGATGCCGTTGCGCACCAGGTGGAGGTCGAGGTCGCTGGCGGCGTCCCGGGTCAGTTGGACGAGGAGGCCCGAGCGGGGAATCGCCTCGAAGCCAAACGTGCAGCTCCCCTCCACCCCGAGGTCATCGGTGACCGTCGCCTCGAGAAGGTACCGGCCCGCTGTCGATGGCGTGACGTCGGTCGTGTGCGCGGTCGCCGCCGAAATGACGGCGTCACCCTCTGCGGGGCGCTCGCTCAGCGTCCAGCGGACCGAGTTGATGGTGCCTTCGGGCGACGTCTGCCCGTCGACGGTAAGCCCCACCACATCAAGGGGCTCCACAGCAATGTCGCCAGCGACGGCTGTGCCGTTGAGGCTGCTGATGCGGATGGCGCAGGTCGGCACCACGCCCTGCACCGACAGCGGGACCTCGACGGAGGGGTGGGCGGGGTCGTTGCCGGTCAGCACCAGGGTCCCCGTCGACGCTGTGGCATCGATGGGGTGGGCAGCGAACCGCAGGCTCATCGCGGACGCAGGGGGCACCACGGAGGGCGTTGCGATTGCGCCGGCGGGCGAAAACACCGCCGGAAACGGCGTGTCTTCTGAAAAGCCAAGATCGAACAGCACCAGGTCACAGGCACCATTGTTGCGGATGGTGAGGACGCAGAAGGCCACGGCGCCGACGGTGTTGGTGGCCCTGCGCATCAGTTGACGGCGTCGGCCTGAGGCGCGCTGTGCCCGTTCACAATCCGCAAGGCACCCGGCGCAGGCGCAATGGCGAGGGCGGGCCCACGAAGGGGGCGCGATCGATGCGGGCCCAGGTCTGGCCGCCGAGGGTGCGAAACACCCTGCCCGTGGTGCCTGGCTTTGGACGGGTGTCGTCGTCGTTGGCTTCGACGCAGGCCTCGACGTCTTGAAAGCCTGCGGCGGGTCCGCCGGGGAACGACAGGCGCACGAGGTTGGTGGCGAGGAGCTCCCAGCGGGCGTCGGGGTTTGCCGTGGGCGCTTCTTTGAGGCCCAGCCGGAAGCGGCGGGGTTCGTCGGGGTAGATGGCGGGGTCTTCGACGTCGGTGAGCACCAGGGTGCCGACGATGGAGCCGCCTTCGTCGACGAAGCAGCCGACAAACGGGGTGGGCTTGGCCTCCTGCCAGACCCTCGCCAGTCGGGCCCGGGCGCAGCCTTCCTGGCTGGCCTGGCCAGATCCGGTGGCGCAGCCTGTGCTGCCCAGGCCGCCCAGGGACAGGACCATCGCCAACACCTTGAAAAGTCCCACACATGCGCGCGTCTGCATGTGTGAGCGTGTATCCCGTGCGGAAAGACCCTGCCACGCTTGACCACCGCGTCGGCGTCGTTACGATCGACCTGTTGGCGTCTTTCAAACCGTTTGATGCCAGCGACCATCCAGACTTGAAGGAGCCTTCCATGGCCGAAACCGTCAGCCTCACTCCCTTCGCCAAGGCCCCAGCCCCCACGCTGCCCGAGGGTTTCCCCGGTGAGCTCGTCGGCAGCGAAGACTTCCCCCTCTCCTTCACCGACAAAGCCGTCGCGATGATGAAGTCCGCCCTCGAAGAAACCGAAGGCGAAGACGGCGACTACCTGCGCGTCGGCGTCAAGGGCGGCGGGTGCTCGGGCTTCCAGTACAGCCTGAACTTCACCGACGAAGTCGACGACGAAGACCAGCTGGTCCTCGTCAACGGCGTCAAGGTCGTCACCGACGCGTTCTCCGCCAGCTACCTCAAGGGCACCGAGCTCGACTATGTCGAAACCCTCCAGGGCGCCGGCTTCAAGTTCAGCAACCCCAACGCCAAGCGCACCTGCGGTTGCGGTTCGTCCTTCTCGGCCTGAGTCCACGACAACGGCCAACGAAAGAGGCGCCCGATTGGGCGCCTTTTTCGTTGGCTCCAAGCGTCCCTGACGGCCTTCAGCCGGGCAGGGGAGGGGGCATGCCACCTGGCAGCGGGGGAGGGCCGCCGCCGCCGAAGAACGACGCCAGGGCGGGGATCTGGGCGGCAGGGGTCCAGGCGGCCTGACCGTTGGTCCAGGCGAGGGTGTCGCCCTTGATCTGGCCCATGGTGACGAACTGCTTGATGACTTCCATCGCCAGCGGGCCGACGTTCTGGCCGCTGATGCCGAAGTACCATTGCTGGGCCTGGGGCATCGGGGGCGGCGCCTGCATCATGGGCTGCTGGTGCTGCTGGTTCATCATCTGACCGGCCATGGCGAGGCCCATGCCCATGTTCATGCCCGCGCCGACGCCGCCACCGGCGCCGGAGTTGCCGACGGCATTGCCCATCTGGAACTGCTGGAACGCGCCGAGGTTGGGCGCTGGCCCGAGGGTGCTGCTGCCGAGGGCGCCCATGGCCGAGCGCTGGTCGATGGCCTTCTGCACGCTCTCGGGAACGTTGATGTTGACGATCTGCAGGCTCGTGAGATCGAGGCCGTACTCGTCGTCGATCTGGACCTTGACCTTCTCCTTGATGAGCTCGCCCATGCGCGAGTACGACGACATCAGGTCGAGGGCCGCGATCTTCGCTTCACCGAGGACGTCGGCGACGGCCTGCTGGATGAGGCTGCGCATCACCTGGCCGAGCTCTTCGGTGTCGTAGTGGCCGTCGGTGCCGACGAGCTCCTTCAACAGCAGCTTGGGGTCCGTGCAGCGCAGGGTGTAGGTGCCGAAGGCGCCGACGCGGATGGCGCCGAAGTCGGCGTCACGCATCATGAGGGGCTGGGGCGTGCCCCACTTGAGGCCGGCGATGGCCTTGGTGGAGACGAAGTAGACCTCGCTCTTGAAGGGGGAGTTGAAGCCGTGCTTCCAGCCCTTGAGGGTGCCGAGGATCGGCACGTTGGCCGTCGTCAGCTCGTACATGCCCTCGGTGAAGACGTCGGCGATGCGGCCCTGGTCCACAAAGACCGCTGACTGGCCCTGGCGCACGGTGAGCTTGGCGCCGTTTTTGATTTCGTTTTGGTAGCGGGGAAAGCGCCACACGAGGGTCTGGCCGTTGGTGTCGTCGAGCCACTCGATGATGTCGACGAGCTCGCCCTTCAATTTGTCGAAGAAACCCATGTGCTTTGCTCTCCTTGTACGAGGCCCCGACGGCCCACAAAACCGCGACCCGTCTACCATGTCCGCATCGGCCGCTGTGCCCCGGCGGCGACCTCCCACCAGGTGCGACGTCGACCTACCTGTCGGGCTGCCCCCCACCCAGCCTCCTCCCGCTGGGGGGAGGAGCCAGACGGTAGCCGCTCAGCGGACCCGGGCGCGGCGCAAAGCCCCGAGGAGGTCGTCGAGGCCGGGGGGCGTGGCGTCGGGCTCCACGTACAGCAGGCGGGAGGCGATGGCGTCGACGGCCCGCTGCCAGACGGGATCGAAGGCGTGGGCGGAGTCCACCACGAGGTGCCAGACGGCCTCGGCGGGTTGGCCGTCGGCGTAGACCCCGGGGCGGTAGAGGGTGACGTCCCAGACGTAGCAGACGGGGCCGTCGTCGGCGTCGATGCGGGCGATGGTCTCCAGCGCTGCCGCCACCTGCACGCTCAAGGGCTGCACCAGGGAGTAGCCGTCGGGGATGACGCCGTCGTCGTCGTGGGCGGCGGCGTCGTCGGCGTGGGCGGCCACGGCGTCGCCGCGGTCGGCGTCGTCGTGGTCGTCGTCGCCGGCGTCGCTGTTGCCGGTGGAGCTTTCGTCGCCAGCCGCGCCGTCGTCGACCATGAGGCTGGCCTCGTCACCGCCGGTGTCGGCGCCGCCGCCGCTGGCGCCGCTGCCCGTCAGGCCGGTCCCCGCACCGGCGACCTGCCCGTGACCAGCGAGGGCCGCGAGGTCGCCGCTGTGGTCCTGCACGCCCCGCTCGGTGGCGGCGGCCTGGGCCATCAGGCTCTCGAGGCGGGCCTGTTCGCGGGCCTCTTCAGGCGATGACGCCGCGGTGCGGGCCACGACGTCCTTTTTGGCGCCGCTGCCGTTGACCGACGCCGACGAAACATCCGCCCGCGACGACCTCGAGGAGGTGCTGTCTTTGCTGTCTTTGCTCGCGGCCTTGCTGGTCTGGGTGCTGCCGCTGGCGGCGCCGGTGGCGTCGCTGCGCTCGGCGTGGGCGGCAGCGGCCTCGGGGCTGATGTGGCCGGCGGTGGCGAGGGCGTCGACGGTGTGCCGGTCGAGCTGCCCCGACGGCGGCAGGCCGGTGGCCGTCTGGAACGACGACACGGCCTGGGAAGGGCTTGCGCCCTTGAAGCCCGCAGCCACGAGGGAGGCCATCAAGCGGGCGGGATCGAGGGCCCGATCGACGGGGGTGCTGTCGGGCAGTGGGGGCGACGGCGCAGCCGACGTCGTCGTGCGCGGGCCTGGATCGAAGCGGGCCCGCAGCAGTTGTTCGCGTTGGGAGACCGCGCCGCGCGTTTGCTGTTGGGCCGCGGCGTCGACGGGCTTGCGCTCGGCGGCAGCCGGTGGCGTCGTCGCTGGTGCCGGCGCCGTCGTTACTGGCGTCGTCGAGGGTGTCGTCGCTGGCGTCGTTGCTGGCGCTGTCGTCGGTGGCGCGAGCTGGGGAGGGACCAGGCCCAGCCGCTGGAGGAGTTGGGCGGTGGCGTCGTCGAAGCGACCGGTGACGGGGAGGCCGGCGTCCCGCTGGAGGGCTTGGAGGGCCCGCTGGACCTGCTCCGAGGTGGGGGTCCCCCGATCGGCCCGTGGGCCGCCGTCGCCAGCGCCGGGGCCCGTGTTGCGCAGCACGGCGCCGCGCAGGGTCTTCCCCTTCTGTTCGCCGGTGGTGACGATGTCCTTGAGGGTGCCTTCGGCGGCGGCGAATTCGGCCACGAGGCGGGCCGCGATGAGCTCTTTGATCATGTCGCGACGGGCGTCCGTCGGGATGCCCGCCGGGATGCCCACCGAAGGGATCTGTTGTCCAGGACCCGGGAGACGCACAGCCACGCTGCATGCTACCGCTCCTGCCATGGCAGATGGTTGGTACGGTCTCGCTCGTCGGCTGGCGTTCTCGTTGGACGCCGAGCGCGTGCACCGCTTGAGCATGGGTGGCTTGTCGGCCTGGTCGAAGGTCTGCGCGGTGGACCTCTCCCCGCACGACGTGGCCCGGGAACCGTCCCTGGCCCGCACGGTGTGCGGCATCACCTTTCCAAATCCCCTGGGCCTCGCCGCCGGCTTCGACAAAGACGCCGAATGCCTGCCCGCCTGGCAGGCCCTCGGCTTCGGTTTTGTCGAGGTGGGGACGGTCACCCGCCACCCCCAACCGGGCAATGACAAACCCCGGCTGTTTCGCCTCCCCAAAGACGGCGCCATCCTCAATCGCCTCGGGTTCAACAACCACGGCGCCGAAGCCTGCGCCCGCCGCCTCGAGGCCTGGCGCAAAGCCGGTCGCGTCAAGGTCCCCGTCGGCGTCAACCTCGGCAAAAGCAAAGTCACCCCCGCCGAAGAAGCCGCCGCCGACTACGCCTTCAGCTTCGGCGTCTGCGCCGACGTCGCCGACTACGTCGTCGTCAATGTGAGCTCGCCCAACACGCCGGGCCTGCGGGATTTGCAGCAGACGAGCGCCCTGTCGGCCATTCTCGATCCCCTCCAGGAACAAAACGCCCGCCGCAGCACGCGTCGTCCACTGTTTGTGAAACTCGCCCCCGACCTCGCCGACGAAGACGCCATCGCCGTCGCCCGCCTGTGCGTTTCCCGCGGCATCGATGGGCTGATTGTGTCCAACACCACGATTTCCCGGGCCGGGCTCATCGGGCCCATTCCCGAGGGCCCCGGGGGTATTTCCGGGCGCCCCCTGCTTGGGCGCAGCACGGCCCTGCTGTCGCTGTTGAAGGCCGACGTCGGCGATGCCCTGGTGTTCATTGGCGTGGGCGGCGTGTTCGACGCTGAATCCGCCCGCCAGAAATTCGCCGCCGGCGCCTCGTTGGTGCAGGCCTACACGGGCTTCGTCTACGGCGGCCCCGGCTTCGCCCGCGACGTCGTCAGGGGCCTGCGGGGCGCACCCGCCTTGCTGACCGCTGGGGTCTGATCCTCGCCATGTATGACGTTCCACTGGTGGCCGTAGCGCCGCTGACCGTCGACGAACAGGAAGCGGTGCTCGCCATCGCCCTCAACCCTGAGAAGACGGACGCCGAGCGGGTCGTGGCCCTGCATCGCCTGCGAGGCGCGCCCGCAGTGTCCCACGTCGTCGTGGCACGACGCCTCGTGCCGATTCTGAACGAGCCCCTCCATTGGGTTGGCAGCGAGGCCCTGCTCTGTCTCCAGGCGCTGGCGCCCACCCTGCCCATCGGGGTCCGATCGGGGTTTCTCGTCCCGAGCGCAACGTCGCGGGAGATGCTCATCGACGACACCATGTGGTGGCAGTGCCCAGACCTCGGCCCGGTGGCGACCGCCTTCGAACTGCCCCACCTGCCAGACACCACCACCATGCCCTGGATGTTTGTATCTCCGTCGTTGCTGGTCATGGACGTCGACGACGTGCCCCTCGTATTGCGCCCGCCCGGCATGCGAATTGTTGGCGCCGATGGCCAGGGGCCTCTCGCCGTCGAAGGACCTCGCCTGCGGCTGACCCTTCGCCACGGCGACGCCATGGTGGAGCGTGCTCCGCTCAAGGCGGGGGACGACGATGGCCGCGTCCTCGTCGATGGTGTGCCGCTGCCACCATCGGGCATCACGGCACGGCGCCTGACGGCAGGCACCGTTGTCACCTTTGGCGCCCATAGCCTGCGCTTTCGTCGCTTTCATCGCGAGGTCCGCCCCCGACAGGGCCAGGCCATGGTCAATGGCGCGCGGCTGAATGTTGGCGACGCCCACGTCATTCCCGGCCTCGGCCACGTCGTCGCCCTCAACAACGACCACGTTGGCGTCGTCGTGGTTGGCCCCGAGGGGGTGTTCGCCCAACGTCGCAGCGTCGCTGACGACCCCATCACCCTGGGGCCGGTCACCATCGAGGGCGTCAGGGGCGAACTCGCCATCAGGCCAGTCAGAGCCGCCGCCGATGATGAAGGCCACGAGGACGACGAACACGACGATGACGACGATGCCGACGATGCCGACGATGCCGACGATGACGACGATGACGACGATGCCTGAGGCCGCAGGCGAACGCCGCCGAAACGGTCCCGTGGGACGGTATTGATGACGGGCTGGTCAGCAATCTGGCGGGTCTGACGGCGGTCTGACAGCCATCACAGCAATCTCTCAATTGCCGCTGTCCCAGATGAAATGCGACGCGGCGTGTGGGCTAGCATCTCACCCGCATGAGTTCTCGAGAGCAAGCCAACGCCTATCACAAGCACCGTAGCGCCGAAGACAAAGCGGGGAATCTCGCCTGGGCCTCACGGGTCGGGTCCCGCGCCTTGCGGGTGTCACCCGAGGCCGTCGCCAAGGACGTCGAGGGGACCTTCGAACTCGATGAGCTGGAACGCATCATCTGGCGGTTGTTGAAGCTGCCGCGCAAATACGTCGAGCTCGAGCATGCCGGGCTCTTTGAGGCCGACAGCCTGCGGGCGGTGCTGCGTGGTTTCGTCGCCGCCGACGTCGTCGACATCGTCGAGGCCAGCGAGGCGAAGGCGTTGTTGCCCGCCGAGATCAAGCGCCTGAAGGCCGAGGTCCAGGGCAAGGCCTGGCGACCTGCGGTGGGAGGCTTGCAGGCCAAGGTCTACCGGCCCGATATCGGTCTTGAAGGTGGGCAGTCGGTTTCGTCGTCGTCGTCAACATCGTCGTCGTCGACATCGTCGGCACCGCAGGCGGCTCCCCAGGCGCCGCAGTTCGAGGTTCTGCTGAACCCCGACGAGAAGAAGCTCAAGGCCCAGCTGGTCAACGCCGCGGCGCAGATGACGTCGTTGAACCACTATGTGTTCCTCGGTGTGCAGCAGGGGGCCGACGATCAGACCGTGCGTTCGGCCTATGTGCATCTGGCTCGCGACTACCACCCGGATCGGTTGTCGGGCACCAACCTCACCAACGATCGCGAGACGAAGGACGCCGTCGACGCCCTCTTCAAACGCCTGGGCGACGCCAACAAGACCATCGGCACGGCCGAGGCCCGGGCCCGCTACGATCGGGAACTCGCGTTGCAGCAGACGTCGTCGACGTCGACCAGCGAGACCACCCGCGCTCGCCGTCCCGTCGAGGCGCGCAACGCCTACGCGATGGCTGAGACCTTCTTCAAGCGCAAAGAGTACAAGCAGGCCGAGGTCCACTATCGGCAGGCCGTGATGTTCGACGCCGACGAGCCCATGCTGCAGGTGGCCCTGGCCTGGTGCATCTTCTTGAATCCGGATCATCCCGAGGCCAGCCGTGTCGACGACGCGCGCAAGCGCTTCGATGAGCTCGTCAAGAAGACCAAGAACGGCGACGCCTATTACAAATACGGCCGCATCCTGCGCGAAGCCGGCGACGAGAAGGGCGCGCTGTCGGCGTTCGAGAAGGCGGTGGAGCGTTCGCCCGGCCACGTCGACGCCCAGCGTGAGCTGCGGCTGGCCCTGAGCCGCAAGGAAAAGGCCGCGGAGCAGAAGCAGCAGGACGCCAGCTTGATGGGCAAGTTCAACAAGATCTTCAAGAAGGACTGACGGCCGCCAGCAGCGTCGTCGGCACCGACGTCAAGCCCCGACGTCAGGCCCCGACGTCAGGCACCGACGTCAGGCACCGACGTCAGGCACCGACGTCAGGCGCGAAGCCCGGTCAGCTGTTGAGCAGGGCTTGCCGGGCCGGCACCGCCCAGAAGCGTTCCCGCACCGAGACTGGCAAACGACAGGCCCGTTCCTCGAGGAGGGCGCGGGCGCGGCCGACGACGGCGCTGGCTTCGTCGTCGTCGCCCATGGCGCGCAGGGCATGGATGTAGGGCGACAGGGCGTCTTCCACGGGCAGGCCCGTGGCCGTGCGGTCATCGAGGAGCTCGGCGGCGCGTTGGGCGTGGGGCAGGGCGGCGGAGACATCGCCGGAGCTCAACAGCACCTCGCCGAGCAGGGCATTGCCGAGGACCTGACCCGAGAGGTAGCCGCGCTTCTCGCCGAGCTCGACGGCGGCGCGGGCCCGGCTGAGGGCGCTCTTCAACAGGCGGTCTTTGGCGCTGCCGACGGCGCCCTGGGCCCGGAGCCATTTCGCGCGGGCGCTGAGGAGCTCGCACTCCATGGCAGAGAATGGATCGCGTTGCTCGTCGACGCGCCGGCGAACGCTGTCGAGGATGGCTTCGGCGGCGGTGGCGTCTTTGCGGGTGAGTTCGGCGCGGGCGATGACGACGGAGGCCTGGTGTTCGAGGCGGTCGAGGCCCAGGGATTTGCTGAGGCCCCGGGCTCGTTGGGCTTCGTCGATGGCGGCTTCGACGTCACCCGCCATGAGCAACACGTCGGCGCGGTTCTTCAGGCTCTGGGCGAAGCCGGCGTCGTCGCCGATGGCTTCCCGGACGGACAGGGCGCGCACCAACAGCGACAACGCCGTCCACAGGTGGCCCGTGCGCACGTAGACGTCGGCGATGGCGTCGAGGCAGGCGGCTTCGCCAGCGAGGTCGGCGGTGGCGCGTTTGTGGGCGAAGGCCACCAGCAGGTGTTCGAGGGCGCCGAGGGGATCGTTGCGCTCGAGGAGGAACAGGCCCGTCTGGTGTTCAATGCCGCCCAGCACCCGACGTTCGCTGGCCGGTGTCAGGCGTCGGGCTTCATCGAGGGCCCGACGGGCGCCGTCGACGTCGCGGCCGGCGAAGCGGATCAACGCCAGCAGCCGCAGCACATCACGGACCCGATGGGGACTGTGGGGTGCGGCGGCCCGTGTGTCGCGCACCTCGCCGGGGGGCAGGGTCTGGGCATTGGCGGTGCCGGGGACGGCGGCTTCGCGGGCGCGGTCGAGGGCCCGCAGGGCGGCTTCTTCGGCTTTGTCGACGTCGCCGAGGAAGAGGTTGAAGCGGGCCACGCGGCTGAGGGCGAGGGCCTGGCGGTGGGGATCGCCGGTCTTGTCGGCAGCGCGCACCAACTGTTTGAGGGCGTCTTTGAGGGCGCCCTGGGCCTTCTCCCCTTGACCGGCGCCGAACTCCAGCACCGCCGACAGCTCCAGCTGCAGGGTGAACACGGTGTCCCGCTCGTCGGGGGAGACCAGTTCCAGGGCTTCGTTGGCCATGGTGATGGCCCCCTGCCGGTCGTCGAGCCGCCGGGCCCGGCGCACGGCAACGACGAGGTGCTCCACCGCCCGACGACGACGTTCCGCCAGCTTGTGGTGGCGGGCCAGCCGGGGGGCCACAGCCCTGGTGTCCATCAGGGCTTCGAGGGCGTCGGCGACGACGCCGTGGATGGCCTTGGCCTCGTCGTCCGACAGAGCCTGCTCGGCGGCAGAACGCAGCAGGGGATGCTCAAAGACCAGCAGGGCATCGTCGGTGTCGTCGTCGTCGACAAACACCGGGGCCCCGGGACGACGCTGGCTGCGGGCGAGAAAGCCGGTCTCTGCCAGCAGCTGCACCGCCTGCTGCACTTCCTCGCGGCTGAGGCCGAGATGGGTGCCCACGAACTCGACGGCTGCGGGCAGAAACGTGCTGCCGAGGGCCGCGCAGTGGCCGAGGACCTGGCGGGCGGCGGTGGGCAGGCGCTGCACCCGCGCCGACAGCAGGCGATCGATGCGGTTGGGCAGACGGCTGCCAACGACGTCGACGCGGGCCGCGGTCCAGCCGCCGGCCATGAACCCCTGGCGCGCGAGGTAGCCCCCCTCGACGGCCCAGCGCACGGCGTGGGCGGCAAACAGTGGCGACCCTTTGGCCCGCTCGGACAAGGTGGTCAGGCAGCGGCGCATGTCGTCGTCGAGGTCCTCGTCGCTGACATCAAGGAGGTCCCGGGCGACGGCTTCGGCATCGGCCTCCTTGAGGGGGCGGACGTCGAAGCGGGTGGTGGTGAAGACCTCGTCAAAGGCCGCCGGCACCTTGAGCTTCGACGACGACGCCAACAACGCCACCCGCACCCGGGGCCCCAGGCGCTGGGCCACGAAGGTCAGGCAATCCCGGGTGGGCGCGTCCATGGCCTCGGCGCCGCTGACGACAAAGACCAGGGGCCGGTCGTCGCCGGCGCGGGCCAACAAGGCCTTGCTCATCAACAGCACGGCCCGGCGGATGGACGTGCGCAAGGTGCGGGGACTGCGGCGGTCGGCGACGTCGTCGTCTTCGTCGTCGCCGGCCCCCAGCAGGTCGCGGATGACGTCTGTCAGCGAGCGCAGCTCGACCTGCTCCTGGGCGTTCTTCAGGGTGTCGGCGAGGCCGTGCACGAGGCGGCCGATGCGCGCGGAGGCCCGGGGGTGGCCGGCGGGGGCGCGGGCCAGGGCCCGCACCATGCCGACGATGGCGGCGTAGGGCGTGTGCTGCAGGGCATCAGAGGCCCCCCAGGCCACGGCGGCCCGCTCGTCGAGGAGACCGGCCTCCCGCAGCGCCTGGCGCAGCAGGGACGATTTGCCGATGCCGGCGGGACCACCAAGCACGATGGCCCGGGGCCCGTCGCCGCCGCGGCGCAGGATGTCGGCGCACCGGGCCACGTCGTCGTCGCGGCCGCGAAAGCCCGGGCGGGCCAACAGCGCCGATTGCTCCCAGCGTTCCTGCCCATGGGGCGCGCGGGGGTCGACGGTGCCAGGCAGCCCGGGGAGCTCCGCGAGCTCATGGCACAGGGCGAGGGCCCCCTCGTCGAGGGTGAGGCGGCCGCCGCTGCCGTCGGGAGCGGGCATGATTTCGGCGGCGGCCACGGCGTCGCTGACGAGGTCACCCCGGGTCAACACCAGGGCACAGCGCAGGGGAGCGCCCTCGGGCAACGCGGTGGCCACGGCTGACGCTGCGCGCAGCAAGCTGGCGGTGGCGTCGGCACCGCTGGCGACGACGATGAGTTCGTCGGGCGACGATGGCAGCACACGAACGTGGTCGCTGACGACGGCCGCGCTGGCGACACCGGCGAGGGCGCGGGCGGCGGCGACGGTGGGCATGCGGATCCGCAGCAGGGCCGCGTGGGGCACCACGTCGACACCGGGGGCCGCGGTGGCGTTGGCGACGGTGGTCGTCGCGATGTCGTGGTCGTTGTCGCTGACGGCGGAGGCCAGGGCCCGGGCCACGGCGAGGGTGCTGCCGGTCTCCCAGGGACCGCCGCTGCCGTCGGCGACGACGTCTTCGTGGACGTGATCCTCGCCGCCGTCGCCATCAAGCTCGGTGGCGGCGACGTCGTGGGGGGACTGCAGCAAGGTGCGGGCGTCGGCCCGGGCCCGATGGACAGCCACCATCTCGCTGTCGGTGAGGGCGCGACCCGCCGTCGCCAGGGCATCAGCGACCCCGGACAGGGCCACGAGGAGGGCGTCCTCGCTGTGCTCCTCGCGCAGCAGCAACAACTGCTTGCGCGCCAGGGCCGAGCCCGACAGCCGCGACGCAAAGAGGTCGAGGGCAGCCTTGGCACAGCGACGACGGCGATCAGTGACTTCCGGGTCATCCACCTCGACGGCGAAGCCTTCGGCGGAGAAGTCTTCGCTGTCGAAGGTGTCGTCTTCCACTTCGCGCAGGGCGAGCACGCCGGCGCGCACCAGCGTCTCCGCCAGGTCCATCGCCAATCGGGCCAACACCACCGTCATGGCGGGCACAGTAGGGGAGGTCCGCCGCCGGCGAAAACGTCGTCAGCCCGTGAACATGTGGGGAAGCCTGCGACATCCGCCCCTGTGCGTGCAGGTGAGATTTCGACCGACATGCGGCGGGCGCTCAGCCTTCTTCGCCGACGATGGCGGCAATGATGATGCTGAAGCGGGTGTCGCCGACGGTGAAGGCGTCGCCATCTTGCAGGGTCATGCGCTGGATTCGTTCGCCGTCGACGATGAGGCCGTTGGTGCTGTCGAGGTCTTCGACCTCGAAATAGCCGCCCGGGCCCCGAAAAATGCGGGCGTGGCGGGCCGAGGCGGACTTCTCCGACAGCACAATATCGCAGCCGGGGTCTCGGCCGATGACGGTTTCGCTGCGGTCGAGAGGCACCCGCACGTCGGTGCGTTGTCGACGGAAGGTCAGTTCGGCGGCAATGCCCCGTCGTCGACGTTGGGCCAGCCGGGGGGCTGCGTCTGTCAGCCGGAAGCTCTGGGTTTTTTCGTCGACGGGCGTCGCCGTCGCCGGTGCCGGTGTCGTCTTCGGCGGCGGGGCAGCGGCAGCGGTGGGGGGCGTGGTGGGGTCGCTCACGGCACGACGGTAGCAGACGGGGTCGGCGGTGGTCAGTGCCGGTCAGTGTCGGTCAGTGCCGGTCAGTGCCGGTCAGTGGCGGTCGGTGCCCCTGACCGGACGATGTCGACGGCGGCCCCGGGATCGTGGATCATTCGCCTCGATGCGCGACGTAAGCCTTGGCGACTTCGAGATCGGCCCCATCCTTGGTCAAGGGGGCATGGCCACAGTGCATCAGGCCACCTTCACGCCCACCGGCGAGACCGTGGCGCTGAAGCTGATGCTCGCCAACGTCGAGAACGACCCCACGTTCATCGAGCGCTTTCGCCGCGAGGTGAAGGCCTCGATGGCCTTGAAGCACGAAAACATCTGTCGGGTCATCGGTGCTGGCGAGGGCGACGGCCGCTTGTTCATGGCCATGGAGGTCATCGACGGCGGCAGCGTGCGGGAACTGAAGCAGAAGTTCGGCGGCAAGATGCCCGTCCAGCTTGCGGCGGAGCTGGTGTTTCAGCTGCTCAGTGCCCTTGGGGTGGCCCATCAACAGGGTGTGATTCATCGCGACTTGAAGCCCGCCAACCTGATGCTCACCCGCACGGGGCTCTTGAAGCTGGTGGACTTCGGCATCGCCAAGAACAGCAGCGACGCGACGTTGACGGCGACGGGCATGCTGGTGGGCACCCCGGCCTATATGAGCCCCGAGCAGGTGCGCGGCGACGAACTCGACGGCCGCAGCGATTTGTTCTCGGCGGGGCTCATCCTGCACGACCTGCTGTGCGGGCGCAGTCCCTACTACTCGGACAACCCGGGCACCTCGCTGATGAAGGTGCTGCAGGAAGATGTTCCCGGCATGTTCGACGTGCTGTTTGGCATCGACCCTTTCGTCGAAGCCTTCCACGGCACCATCACTGCCAAGGAGCGCAGCGAACGCTACCCCGACGCCGCCGCCGCCCTGCAGGCGTTGACGCCCTACGTCGAGGGCGTGCGCGCCCGCTATCCCCGCCTGGTTGCCGAGTGCCTGCGCAACCCGATGGGCATGAAGCAGCAACTGTTGCGGGAGCATTCCGAGGCCGAACTGGCCCGGGCCACGTCGTTGGTCCAGCGCCACGGTCCGATCCTCGCTGCCGCCATCGCCCTCGAAAACGCCGTCCACATCGACCCCTCCAACCAGGCGGCAAGGGACCAACTGGCCCAACTGTCGAAAGACCTCGGCTTCCACACGGAAATCGTCGCCGACAGCCGCATCCAGGAAGCCGAGGCCGCCCTCAAAAAGCAGCCCCAGCATCCGGGCCTCATCAAGCGCCTGGCCGACCTCCACCGGGCCGCCGGCAACATGCGCGAGAGTGCCCGCTACCTGAAGCGCTACCTGCGCCTGAAGGACGACAGCGCCGCCGTCCAACAGCTGGTGGCCTTGTTGTGGGGACCGGGCTCAGACCCCGCCCTCGTCACCGGCACCAACCAGCGCCTGCGCACCCAGGACATCATGGCCGGGCTCAAGACGGGGGGCATGCCAGCCATCCGTCCCGACAAGCCATTGCGGGAGAGGGCCACCGCCAACCTCACCGGCGAGCAAAAGGCCGCCATCGCCACCGCCGCTCGTAGCCGGTCCCAGAACCCCGCCACCAGCACGGGGATGGGATCGGGTCCAAACGGGCCGATGCTGTCGTTTCAGACCCCGAGCTCCGACGCCCGCGACCTGGCCGGCGCCGGCTACGAAGACAGCCTGTTTGAGCGCATCCGCGAGGGCCTCGGTGGCTTCTTCTGGCTGGGGGTCGCCGCCGTCGTCATCCTCGGCTTTGTGGTTGGCGCCGCGGTGCTGTCGAGCAGCCTGGTGGGCGCCGCCCAGAAAGACATGAAGCAGCACGTGCAGGGTGAGGTCATCAAGCAGGAAGACACCATCTTCAATCTGCAGCGCACCAAGCTGCATGAAGCCCGCGACCACCTCGCCAAGGGCAACTTCATTGGCTGCACCATCGCGGCGTCGGTGGCCCTCGAGGGTGAAAAGACCGCCAACCTTGTCCTCGATGCCAAGTGGCTCATCGGCCAATGCGCCTTGCTCGGCGGCGATGTGTCGACGGCGAGGGACGCCCTGGAAGAGTTCAAGAACTACGCAAACATCAACGACAAGCGCTTCGAACTCGCCAGTACCCAGCTCAAGGCCATCGCCCGCGGCGAGTCCCCCGGCGGCATCCGCAAGTGGTGAACGGTCCCCGGTCGCCTTTGAACACGCCGTGCTGACCGTTCACTGAACGACCGATGGCCAGACCCGACATGTGTCGTGTCTGGCCCTTCAAGCCCATGCGAGACCTCCCGGGTCACAGAGATCGACCGTTATCGCGGTCGACTCCTCCCCTGGAGGCATGCCCATGTCCCGCGCCACTGCGTCAACGTCGTCGTCATCATTGCTCGCTGCTCGCGGGCTCGTCCTCCTTGGAGCGCTGGCCCTCACCATCGCCTGTGATCCCCAGGGCTACTTCCCTGACGACATCCCCCGGGATCCAGCGCCAGACGCGGTGTGCTCCGTCGAGGCCCCCCGGGGTGTGTGCCCCGAGGGCGAGACCTGTCGCTTGGGTGAATGCCTCAGTGACGCCGTGTTGTGCTCACCCGACAACCCGACGGGTCTGTGCGCCGACGACGCTGCCAGCTGCGTGGGCGGGGCCTGCATCGCCGACGCCGACGCCTGTGCCGTCGACAAGCCCGACGGCACCTGCCCCGACGGCCTCACCTGCACCGACGGTGTCTGCGCCAGCGACCAGCCGTGCTCGCCCAGCGAGCGCTTCGGCTTCTGCAGTGCCGGCAACGCCTGCCTCGACGGCGCCTGCGTCAGCCTCGACAGCATCTGCGACGACGACACCCCCGGCGGCCTCTGCCCCGTGGGTCTGGCCTGCGACGCCGGCGTGTGCGTGCCCCGCGATGATGTCTGTGGCTGCAGCCCCACCCAGAGCTGCGTCGACGGCGTGTGCCGCGACCCAGCCCAGCTGTGCAGCGCCGCAGTGCCTGACGGTCTGTGCGCGGGTGGTGCGGTGTGCACCGCGGGAGCCTGCGTCGACGTCGGCGCCGGCTGCAGCGCCCAGAACCCCACGGGGGTGTGCCCTCCCGGCAGCATCTGTCGCCAGGGCAGCTGTGCCGCCGTCGATGGCGCCGCCCTGTGCAACGACGACAACGAATGCACCGTCGACGCCTTCGACGCCGCCCGCAACCGCTGCGACAACCGCGCCGCTGACGACACTGCCTGCAGCGACGGCAACGACTGCACCACCGACACCTGCACCGCCGGGGTCTGCATCGGCCAGCCGATTGCCCAATGCGTGGAGCCGCCGGTGCTTGACGCTGTGGTGTCTCCCACCAACGTCGGACAGCTGCGCATCGCGGGCACCAAGCCCGTGGGCGCCGCCGTCGTCATCAACGACCTGGTCGCCGTCGCTGAAAGCCCCGACGACCGCTTCGCCGTCACCATCAACCTGACGCCGGGCGACAACGTGTTTCGCATCAAGAGCGTCGACCAGGGGACGTCGTCGGGCGTACGCGAGCTGCGGGTGGTGTACGACATCACGGCGCCCCGGACCCGCGTCACCCCCGAGGGCGGGCGCTTCGTGGGTGGGGTGACCGCCACCATCGCCGCCGACGAACCAGCCCGCATCGCGTTCACGACGGATGGCTCGACGCCCGACGAGACCTCGGCGACCTTCACCTCCCTCAAGCAGCTGCGGGTCTTCTCGTCGATGACGCTGAAGATGCGGGCCCGGGATCTCGCCGGCAACCTCGAAGCCGACGTCGTCAGTGTGCGCTTCGAGGTGACCGCCCGCGGGTCTTCGTGGCGACAGGCGGCCGAGCTTGACGAGGCGTTGTCACACGCCGGCGCCGTGTTCGCGGCGGGGAACCTCTTTCTCGTCGGCGGCACCGACGGCCTGGCAGCCCAGGCCGGGGCCTTCGCCCTCGACGTCGACAGCGGCACCTGGCGGACGCTGCCGTCCATGTCCGGGGCCCGGGCTGGTCTCGCCCTCGTGAGTGCTGGCGGCAACATCTACGCCATCGGCGGCGAGAACGCCGGCACGCCCCTCAACCGCGTCGAGGTTCTCGAAGGGGACGCCACGGCGTGGCAGACCCTGGCGCCCATGCCCTCCACCCGTCACGGGACGGCGACGGCCCTCATTGGTGGCGAGATATTTGTCTTTGGTGGCAGCGCCAACGGCGGCGCGGTTCTGCAAAACGTCGAGGTCTACAGCCTGGCGGCCAACACCTGGCGCAACGACGTGGCCCCCATGCCGCGGGCCCGGACGGGCGCCGGCGCGGTACTCCTCGACGGCAAGGTCTACCTCGTCGGTGGCGAAGGCGCCGGCGCTGCCCTGGTGGCCGATGTCGACGTCTATGACGTCGCTGCCAACACCTGGTCCCAGGTGGCCCCGCTGCCAACACCGCGCAGCTTCTTGACCGTGGGTCTGTTGGAGAACGTCGGGCGCGTCAGCTCTGGCGACCGTGCCATCGTGGCTGCTGGCGGCCGCGTGGCCGGTGGCGAAGGCTCGGCCATCGTCGAGGAATACGTGGTCGAAGACGATCGCTGGTCGGCGCGGGCCTTGTTGCCGGCTCCCCGCCATTCGGCCGCGAGCGCGGTGGTCACGGTGGCTGACGACGTCGACGACATCGCCAACGAGGTCTGGATGATTGGTGGTCAGGGGGGAGCGACCTTGTCCGATCGGGTCCTGGCCTTTCGCGCGTCCCGTGATCACGTCCGAAAGATGCCCGACCTGCCCGAGGCCCGCTTCCTCCACGGCGCAGCGTTGCTCGGCGACCGCGTCTATCTCTTTGGTGGCCGCGACTTCGCCGAAGAAACCAGCGCCTGGGCTTTCGATCCCGAGACGGGCACCTATGAGGAGCTGGCTCCCTTGCCCAGCGTGCAGAACGCCCCGGCCGCTGTCGCCGTCGGTGACCGCGTCTATGCCATCGGCGGCTTCGACTCCTTCGGCAACGCCGTGGCCACCACCCGGGCCTACGATCCCCTTGAGCGTCGCTGGATCGAGCGGCAGCCCATGACCTCGGGCCGCGGCAACGCCACCGCCACTGTCGTCGGCACCGACATCCATGTGATCGGCGGCGAGAACGGCGCGCCCCTGCCCACCGTCGAGATCTACAACACCGTCGACAACACCTGGCGGGCTGGTCCCCTGCTGCCCTCGCCCCGCTCGGGGGCCATGGCTGTGACCCACAAGGGCCGCGTCATCGTCTTTGGCGGCATCGACGGCACCGGCAGCGTCGGCACCATTGTGGCCCGCACCGAGGTCGGCTGGGTGAGCTTGAGCGGCAGCATTCCCGTGTCCTTCGGCTACGCGACGGTGCTGCACGACGACTCGGTGTCGGTCTTCACGGGTCGCGACAACGGCGTGGTCGGCGGCGCCCCCTTCGTCTACCGGGTGGACGAGCAGCGGGTGGCTCGTCGGGCCACGGGGGATTTGTGGTTGGGGGCTCCCCTCGACCGGCGTCCTGGTTCCACCGTGCTTGGTCGCGTCTACCTCTTTGGTGGCAACGCCAACGACGCGCCCGGCCCGGGTGGCGTGGGCCGCGTGGAAGAGATCGAGGGCCGCTGCTTCAACGGCGTCCTCGACGGGCGGGAGGTGGCCACCGCCGAGCCCGGTGATTCCGGCGATGGCTGTCCATCTCTCGGTTTCAGCCACAGCTCGGGGACCGGCACGAGCTTCACCAACGAACGGCCAAGCAACACCAGCTCGCGGCAGGGAGCCATCGACGCCTGCAACGCCCACTTCGGCGGCACCGTCTGCGCCGACGCCTGCGGCGGTGGCTGCACCCAGGTCACCCGCGCCGGCGCCTGTTCGTGCAGCGAGCCCTTCATCTGGCACTACGGCACCGAGGGCTGCTTCACGTCCAACGCCCAGCCCGGGCGCGTCACCGGCGCAAGCTGCTCGACGACCATCGTCGGCACCTGGAACTGAGCCATGTGGTGGTTCCTGTCGCTCGTGGTCGCTTCGTCCCCGTCTCCGTCGTCGTCGACATCGTCGCCGGCGCCGGCAGCCGCTTGCCGGGCCGCGGTGCTCGACCTGAAGCCCGGCGAAGGCGTCACCCTGGAGCGGGCAAGGGCCCTCACGGAAGTTGTCACCAGCGAAGTTGGCGCGACCCTGTCGTGTGCGGTCATCTCGCGGGCGGAGATCGAAGCCCTGATGGACTTCGAGGTGAGCCGCCAACAAGGTGGGTGTGACACCGACAGTTGCCTGGCAGAGCTTGGGGAAGCCCTCGGGGTCTCGCGCCTGGTGCTTGGCACGATTCAGCAGGTGGACGGACAGACCCTCGTGTCCCTGCGCCTCGTCGACATGCAGACCACCCAGGTGTTGCGCCGGGTCACAGACGCCACCGCCAAAAGCGACGCCGTGATGCCGTTTGTGCGCTGGCTGGCCCGCCGCCTGATCCTCGGCGACGACGACGCCGGCGTCCGCCCCGTCGACGACACCCGGGTGCTGGAGCGCCAGATGAGCCTCTGGCGCGGCCTGGCCTGGACAAGCGTCATCAGCGCCAGCGTGGCCGGCGTGGCCGGCGGCGTGCTCGGTGCCTCAAGCCTGGTGGTGCAAGAGACCCTGCCGTCGCTCAAGAGCGCCCGTGGCGCGGACCGTGGCCAGATCGATTCCCTGCAAGCCGCCGGACCGTGGCTCGCGGGTGGCGCCAACCTGGGTCTCTATCTGGGGGCCGGTCTCGGCGCTGTGGCCATCGGCTTGTTCCTGTTGCCGTCTGATGACCTCGTGGAGCGTGCCCCATGACCCCCTGGCATGTGTTCACCATCCTGGCGATGGCGTGTGGCGCCGTGGTGCCCGGTCCCTGCTCGTTCCAACCGGACGAACAATGGGACTGCTCCCTCGGCGACCCCTGTGCCGGGGGCTTCGCCTGCGCGGGCGACGGTTTCTGCAAGAGCGCCGACATCGCCTGCGCCGACGACGAAACCCTCTGCACCTACGCCTCCCTCGATCGGGTGGGGATCTGCGTCGCCGACGTCGACTTCGACAGCGCCCCGGCCCATTGCGGCGGCTGCTTTCAACGGTGTCGTGGCGGTGGGGCCTGCGTCGACGGGGCCTGCGTCGACGAACCCGCCGACGGCGGCTGCGTTCCCGCCCGGGGGCACTTCGACTGTCCCGCCGGCGAGGGGTGCCTGGCGGACAACGACCTCGCCGGCCACTGCGACGCCAGCGTCGACGTCGGTGACGGCGGCGCCTTCGCGGGCTGCGACAGCGGCGCCGACTGCGAGGGTGGCCTGTGCACCGACGGCGTCTGCACCCGACCGTGTGATGTTGGCTGTCCGGCCTTCATGGTGTGCGACGACGGCGCCATCCCCGGCGGCCTGTGCGTGCCGCTGCCTGCGGAGGAGCGCTGCGGCTGAGCCCCGCAGGCCGACCTGGACACTTGGCATTCGGGGCAGGACCTGCCACCGACGACGGATGGGCGAGCTTCTGACGTTCGCGGCAGTGACGGGATCGGCGATCTTCTTCGTCGTCGATCCCCTCGCGGTGGTGCCCTCGTTCCTGGCCATGACGGTGGGCGATAGCCGTGAAAAGAAACAGCAGACGGCGAAGAAGGCCGCCCTGGCGACGCTTGTGACGCTGCTGGTGTTTGCCGCCGCCGGCAACGTCATCTTTCAGACCTTCGGCATCACCCTGGGCGCGTTTCGCATCGCGGGCGGCATGCTGCTGTTCTTGCTCGCCCTCGACATGATGCGGGCCAAACAATCCCCCGTGCGTCAGACCGTCGAAGAAGAACTCGAAGGCGCCGCCAAAGACGACATCGCCATCATTCCCCTCACCATTCCGATGCTGGCGGGGCCCGGCGCCATCGCCACCACCATGGTGTGCGTCAGCAACGCCCACGGGCGGGTGGCCTACATTGCCATCGTCGTCGCGGCCATCGTCCTCACCAGCATCGTGACATTTCTCATCCTGCGTTCGGCCATCCTGGTGGAGCGGCGGCTGGGGACAACCGGCCTGAACGTATTGACGCGCGTCATGGGCCTGATCCTCGCGGCCGTCGCCGTGCAGTTCATCATCAACGGTATTGCCGACGTGCTGCCGCAGATCCTCGCTGGTGTGCGCGCGCCGCCCGCGTGATGCTCAGGCGGGCGGCGTGAGTCCGCGGGCCACCACGCGAATCATCAGGTCCACCTCGGCGCCGTCATCCCAGCTCAACTCGGGAAAGAGCACGAAGCGGGTCAAGCCGTACGAGGCCATGGCGCCAATCATGATGCGCAGCACCGACGTCGGTGGTGCCGGCACGATGAGGCCGAGGGCCTGCAAGCGTTCGATGGCGGCGACGGCGTCGGGCAGCAGCAGCTTGCCCAGGGTTTCCTCGGCCAGGGTGCGCAGTTCGGGGTGGTAGCTGACCTCCTGGGCGAAGATGCGCACGAGCCGGGCATGGCTGTGCAGGTACGCCACCCGCTCTCGGTACAGGGCCGTGAGCAGGGCCTCCACGTTGGCGTGCGGGAACCGGAAGATGGCCTGGAGGGGCTCGAGTTGTTTGGGGATCACCAGCCGGAAGAACAGGGGGCCGACGACGCCAATGAGCAGGTCCTTCTTGGTTTTGTAGTGCTTGAAGATGGTGCCTTCGGCGACGCCCGCCCGCTTGGCGATCTCGGCGGTGGGTGTGCCCGCGTAGCCCCGCTCGGCGAAGACCTCGACGGCGGCCTCGAGGATGCGCCGCTGCTTTTCGGTGGTGGCCGCGAAGAGTTCGCCAGGCCCCGGGTCGATCGGGTGTTCGGTCATGCAGCGGCTCGCTTGGTCTCTGTCAGTTGGCCGTCAGAGATGGCCACCACCCGCCGGGCGTGTTGCTCGACGCGGTGATCGTGGGTGGAGAACAAGAACGTCACGCCGTCATCGCGGTTCAAGGTCAGCATCAAGTCGATGATCTGCTGGCTGGTGACGCTGTCGAGGTTGGCGGTGGGTTCGTCAGCGAGGACCAGCGCTGGCTGCATCACCAGGGCCCGGGCGATGGCCACCCGTTGGCGCTGACCACCCGAGAGTTGGTCCGGGCGATGGCTCGACACCGAGCCCAGGCCCACCCGCTCGACGAGGGCCAGGGCCCGGGCCCGGGCTTCCCTCGCCGGCAGTGGCTGGGGGCCAATCAGGCAGGGCAGCTCAATGTTCTCGATGACATCGAGGACAGGCACCAGGTTGAATGACTGGAAGATGAACCCGATCTTGGTGTTTCTGACCGAAGCCAGTTCGTCGAGGTCGCGGCCGTGGATGACGTGGCCGTCGAGGACGTAGGTCCCCGACGACGGTTGGTCGAGACAGCCGATGATGTGCAGCAGGGTGCTCTTGCCAGAGCCAGAGGGACCGGTGATCACCGTGAACTCCCCCTTCTCGACGACGAGGTCTATCCCCTGCAGGGCAGGCACAGGCAGGCCGCCGAGGTCGTAGGTCTTCTTGATTTGCGTCAGTTCAATCAACGACATCGTGCACTCCTGCAAGACTCCAGCACCATCACCATACGCACCATGAGCACCGTCAGAACCAGGCCCGCGCCTCAAACATCAAGCGACCGGCAAAGGGCGCGGTGTCGAATTCGCCATAGAGGTCGTCGTCGATGACCACCGGCCACAGCACATTCTCGGCGCCGTCCATCCCGGCGGCGTCCAGGGCCCGCGGCAACGACGGCGTCGGCAGAAAGCCCCACAGGGACAAGCTCAGCCACTCGGTGGTCTGCCAGGTCACATTCCCCGACACGATGCCCGAGAGGTCTTCGAGGGCCAGCAGCGCGGTTGCCGTCACCGTGAAGTCGTCCAGGATGTGGGGGCGCTGCCAGGACACCACGGCGTGGTGTCGTCGCAGGGGCGTCACCGCCAGGCGGGTGGGGGCCCCCTGGCCTGTGGTGGACTCGGCGCCAAACAGCGCCGACGCCGGCACGGTTCCCGTGCGCGACAAGTCGCCGACGACGCCCTGCAACGTGAAGACGTCCTGCAGTTCATCCTGCGTCAAACCATCGGCCTGATACAGCCACTCCACCGACAGCATGCTCTCGTCGGCAAACATTGAGCGGGTGCCCATGATCCAGCGGGGCCGCAGGTCGTCGTCGTCGAGGGAGGCCCGGCGCAGGGGCGCCCGACCCGCGAACAGGCAGCGGCCGAGGGCGGCGGCGTGGTCGTCGCTGTCGGCACCGTCGATGTCGCTCAGACATTCGGGGTCGGCGCTCAGCCGGTCCGAGCCCGCCTGCACCATGCCCTCGAAGTGCAATTCATGAATATCGAAGAAGACCCGGCTCAACGACAACGAGAAGCGGGGACTCGCCTCGCGAGGGTCGGCGCCATAGCCGTTCAGCATCGTGGCCCAGACGTTGACGTCGGTGTCGGCGACGAAGGCGCTGCCCTTGATGGCGGCCGCGTAGTGCAGGATCTCGTCACGGGGATCCGACGACGGGCTGGCGATGGATTCCCGGGGGGGAACATCGGGCCAGGCAAAGAGCGTGCTCGGAATGCCGGCGGACTCCTCAAGCACCCCCGGCGCAAACAACGCCGACAGACCAAACCCTTCAAACGGGGCTTCGACCATCACGAGGGGAACACCCGCGCGCTGGAGGGAGGCATCGGTGGGGTCGCGGGCGGGGTTCAGCAGGTCGCTGGGGTTGAAGGCCATGCCCGTGCCCCACACCACCCGGCGTTTGCCGATGGTGATGTCGAGGTGCTCGATGGGCTGGAGCCGAATGTAGGCCTCGGAGAAGACCAGGCGGGGGTCGGCGGGGACGTCGTGGTCGTCGACGCTGACCAGATCACCACCGTTGGCCTCGCGGTCGGCATAGCCCCCCTGCCAGGTGATGAAGGCCGACGCGTCGACGAGGATGGTCAGGCGGTCATCCAGCAAACGCAAGCGACCCAGGGCCGAGGCTTCGGTCAAGGCTTGCAGCATCGGCACGTCCGCCGTCGACATCAACGACGCCGCCGACGGCAGGGTCCCCTGCAGGCGCTCACTGAGATAGCCATTGATCTCGGCACCGTCGGCAGCGAGGGCAACTCCAAGCGTGATGCTGACAAGTCCAAGCACGGCAGGCCTCCGTCGGTCACAATCCAGGGTTCCGAACGGCGCTCAACGCCCGAGGTCCTCGACGACGAAGCGCTGGGACGAAATCTCGGCCTTCACCTCGAAGGCCTCCCAGCGCATGGTGGACTGGCGCTGCAGCTGCACTTCGTTCTTCATCACGATGGTGCCGGGGCGGACGAGGCCGCCGCCGAAGTCTTTGACGTCGGAGAAGATGGCGCTGCGCAACAACTTGCCGCTCTTGGCGTAGTAGCGGGCGCTGGTGGGCTGGGCCTTGTCGATGGGGCCGGGGGTCAAGCACAGCTCGATGCGGTCGTAGGCCACCTGGGGCCCCTTGGCCTCGAGGGAGGCGCACGTCCCTTCGGCCGACGTGCCTTCGGCTGACGGCACGAGCGTGGGCGTGTAGTCGGCGGTGTAGTTCACGCGCAGCACGTCGCCGTTGTTGAAGTCGCCGCCCATGAAGCTGTCCCGCGAGGCCACCCGCACCGCGCGTTTGAGGTTGGGCAGATAGCTGTAGAGGGTGTCGCCGAGGCGCAGCATCTCCTGGCCCTTGGCGTTGGCGGGAGCGGTGAAGGTGGCCCGCAGCTTGTCGGTGCCGAGCTTCAGGCTCTTCAACGTGTAGCTGCGCTCGCTGCCGTCTTCGCGACGGGCGATCATCACCATGGTGGCCTCGAAGGCCGCCGGGCTCATGAGGGCGTCGTAGCGGGTGACGACGGCGGCGGCGCTGACGGGCTCAGCGGCGGCAGGGGCTGTGGCGAGCAGGGCGAGGGCGGTGACGATGGGGTAAAACATGGCGACTCCAGAGATGGGGTGGGCAGTGCAGGTGACGCGCAGCATGTTCAGGTCGCGCGCAGGGCCTCGGTGGGGGCCATGCGGCTGGCCCGCCGGGCGGGCATGGCTGTGGCACCGACGGCGCCAGCGACGGCGGCGGCGATGACGAGGAGCACGAGGGACAAAGACCAGACGGGCATGATCACCGCCTGGGTGGTGGAGCCCGGCGGCGTGAAGTCGATGCCCCGTTGGGCCAGGATCACGACGGCGAGGCTGCCGGCGATGGTGCCGAGGAGGGCGCCGCTGCCGGCGAGGATCGAGGCCTCCAACAAGAACAGCTGGATGATCTTGCGACGCTTCATGCCGAGGGCGAGCATGGTGCCAATCTCTCGGACCCGCTCAAAGATGCTCATGAGCATGGTGTTGGCGATGCCGAAGACGACGACGATGAACAGCACGGTGCTGACGCCGCGCAACACGATGCGGATGCGTCCCACCATGTCGCGCATGAAGGGACTCAAGGTCTGCCAGCTGTTGACCTCGAAGGCCGTGCCGACCGCCTGCTGGGCCCGGGCGCGCACCGCTTCCACGAGGTGATCCGACGCCACGCCGCCGCCATCGGGGGCCACGGCGATGGCGATCTCGACGGCGCGCCCCTCGGTGCTCGTGAGCTCACGGCCGTCGGCAATGCCCATGGTGATGATCCGTTTGCTCTCCAAAAAGCCCGCCCCGGCGGTGATGGCCGACACCGTGAAGTCGAGGGCGTTTTGGGCACCACCCGCCGTGGCCGTGGCCACGGTGACGCTGTCGCCAACCTTCACGCCGAGGCTCTTGGCGAGCTCGCCGCCGAGGACGACGCTGCGCGGGGCCTTCAGGGCTGCAGCACCACCGGGCACGGCAGCGAAGCGATCGGGACAAACGCCGGGTTCGGTGACGGGGTCGAGGGCCTCGACCTGCACCATCGATGAGCGGGCGCCGGTGGTGATGAGGCCCGCGAACAGCAGGCGCTCGGTGATGGCCGCGACGCCGGCGGTGCCGCGCAGGCGGGCCCGCAGGCCGTCGTCGACGTCGAAGGCGGACTTGAGGGGGTCTGCTTCCTTGACGTCGAAATAGCCCGGGGCATGGACCTGCAACGCACCGAGGCGGGCGTTTTGGGCCGTGCGCGTCATCCAGCCGACGATGCCTTCGCCGAAGCCCCAGGCAAAAATGACGACGGCAGTGCCCGCCGCGATGGCGCCGATGGTCAGGGCCGATCGACGGCTGTGTCTGGTGAGGGAGCGGGCCGCGAGCTTCAACAGCATGGGAACCTCAGCGGTCGGCAAGGGCCGCGACCGGATCGAGGCGGCTGGCCCGCCAGGCGGGGGAGAGGGAGGCGATGGCGGCGCCGACGGCGGCACCGACGACCATGGCGATGAGAAATGCGGGCCCGATGGTGGGGATGATGAGCTGGGCAATGGTGGCCCCCGGCGGCGTCACCGAAATCCCCGAGCGGCCGGCGACGGTGACGATGACGGTGCCGAGGACGTCGCCAATCACCGCACCGCCCACGCCGAGCAACACGCCCTCGAGCACGAAGAGTTGCATGACGAGGCGACGCTTCATGCCAAGGGCCAACAAGGTCCCGATCTCGCGGGTCCGCTCAAAGACGCTCATCAGCAGGGTGTTGGCGAGGCCCATCATGATGACGAACAACAGGGCGCCGGTGATGACCCGCAGCACGGCGTCCTGGGTGCTGCGGGCGTCGCTCACAAAGGGCATCAGCTGGGGCCAGGTATGCACCTCGACACCCGGACCCATGGCGCTGCGCACCCGGCCGGCGACGACGTCGACATCTTCGCCGTCCTTGATGGCCAGGGCGTATTCGGTGACCCGCCCGGGCCGACGGATGAGCTCCTGGGCCTTCTCCATCGGCAACAGCACCAGCCGCTTCTCGCCCTGGGTGGCCGAGGCCACGCCGCCGCCGACGACGAGGTCGACGCCGTTCATGACGCCATCGACGTCGGAGCCAAGCACCGCGGCCCGCTGCCCGGGCTTCACCTGCAGGCCCGACAGCAGTTCGCCGCCGACGATGGCGTGGGTGTGGGCGGCGGGTCCCGTGGGCCAGGCCCCCGACGTCACCAGGGCCACCCGTCGCGGCGACACCGTGGCCTCGCGATCAAGGTCGGTGCCCACCACCAGGGCGAAGGTGCTGTCGGCCTCCCCAGCGAGGAGGGCGGGGAACGTCAACCGTGGCGCCACGGCCTTGACGCCGTCGATGGCCAGGACCTTCTGGAGGGCGTCGTCGTCGCCGGGGAGGTCGGGGGACAGGGGCATGGCATCCACCGACGCCATGAAGCCCGTGGCATGGATTTGCAGGGCACCAAAGCCTCCTTCGGTGACGCCCGTGATGAGGGAGCCCTGCAGGCCATTGAGGAAGCCGCGGACCCCAACGACGGCCATGACGCCCACCGCGAGGGCCCCCATGGTGAGCAGGGTGCGGCGGCGGTGGCGCCACAGGTTGCGAAGGGCGAGCCGGGTGATCATCAGAACCTCTGGCGCGGGGACGAGTGAGTATTCACTCACCGGGCTGGATTTGGCAAGTGAACACTCACCCGGAGACAGCAGGCAGAGAATACCCTTAAATATCAAATACTTGTGGTGACGGTGCCCAGTCGGGGGTCAGATGGGCGTGAAGGTGCAGGCTTCGCGCAGGACCCGGCCGAGGCCGTGGAGGATGCCGACGGCGTCGACCGTGAGCGGAGGCGCCATGACGTCGCGCTGGGCTCGCAGCAGCTCTTCCACCGTCAACGCGATGCTCTTTTTGCCGTTGCGCTTGATGCCGTCGACCAGGTCGTGAAACGCCGGACGCATGGAGCCCAGGCGGGCCACGACGTCGTCGATGGCGTGGGGACCCAGGGGCAGGGGGCGGGAGCCGAGGTGGGCCAGGCTGAAGAGCACGGGGCCCTGGGTGTCCCACAGGCCCGCGATGGAGCGCACCGTGCGTCGGCTGCCGCGCATGCCGTCGTAGGTGGCGAGCAACACCGACAACGCCACGAGGATGGCGGGCAGGGCCCGACGGGGCACCGTCATGTCGTCGATGGGCCGCAAGCGCAGCACGCCGACGAAGCTCAGCAGGTCCCGGGCGGCGCCTTCGCTCAAGACGTCGTCGGTGCCCAGGAAGCGGCGCACGTCGGCATCCACCAGGGCCATGGCCGAGGGGCGGCTGTCGACGCCGACGAGGGCGCAGGTGAGCTGGTGCATGAGCTCGGCGAAGGGAACAAAGGCGGGGGGACCGCTGCGTCGCAGGCGTGCCTCGGCTTCGGCCACGATGCGGCGCTCGAGGGCGATGGCGTCGTTCCAGAGGATGTCTGTGGGGTCGGGCAGGGACGGATGGCCCGTGCGCGGCACCTGGGTTCGCACCATCTCGAGGGCGAAGGCGTCGTGGGAAAAGTCCCCCGTCGACGACGGTGGCGCTGTCTGCACCGGACACAGGAGGTCTGGCACCACGGCGAGGGCTTCGCCGATCCCCTGCAGAATCGAAAACGGAAACAGCCGGCAGCCCGTGGGCTTGTGCTCCCGTCCCAGGACGTATTCGAGACGACAACGCTGTTTGCGATCGAGAAACCAGCACTTCTCTGGTGGTGGTGCCAGCGACATCAGCGGGCCGCCGTTGAAGCCCGGCGTCGCAAACAAGGCCGCCTTGGGTTGGGCCTGCAGAATCGTCACCAGCTCGCGGCTGCGGCCGATGCCGAGGGGCTCGCCCTTGCAGCAGGGGGCATCACAGGTCTCGCACGCGTAGCGCAGGCTCCCCGAGGGGAACGGAAAGTACACGGGCCGCCCCGAGAGCAGATGCACCCGGGAGACGGAGCCGACGTCGTCACCGTCGTGGTCGCCGTGGCCACCGCGGTCGTCGCGGGCGGCGCCGTCGAATGCAGCGACCTTCATTCCTCGCCTGGACCCTTGCGCCCGCCGTCGCGGACCTCGAGGTTGTGCTTCTTCATCAGCGTGTAGAGGTGCTTGCGATCGATGCCCGCCGCCCGGGCAATGGCCGAGACGTTGCCGGCGGATTGGGCAAAGAGCCGACGGAAGTAGGCCTCTTCAAACGTGTCGAGGAGCTGCTCCTTGGCGTCCTTGAAGGGCAGGCTGCAATCCGCCCGCAACGACACATGGCTGTCGTCGAGGGAGCCCAGGGAGACCGGCACCGGGGCCGACAGGGGAAAGCCCAGCCCGGGGCGCGCAGACGGTGCCAGATGCGGCGCCAGATGGGGCAGGGGGGCCGTCGGCGTGGGCGGCGGCATCGGCATCGGCATCGACGGCGACAACATGCCGCCGGCGGGGCCGAGCATCTCGGTGGGGTCCGTGTCGAGGTGCAGGGCCCGCTCGATGACGTTGCGCAGCTCGCGCACGTTTCCCGGAAACGGGTGGCGCATGAGCTTTTCGACGACGGCGGGGGTGAAGCGCGCCAACAGGCGCTCGCCCCCCTTCTGGCTGCGCGCAAAAGCGCTCGCCAACAAGGGGATGTCTTCGCTGCGTTCGCGCAGGGCGGGCAGGGGCAGGGTGAAGACCGCCAGGCGGAAATAGAGATCTTCGCGGAAGCGCTTCTCCTGCACCTCGCGCCAGAGGTCGAAGCGGCTGGCGGCAATGATGCGCACGTCGAGCTTGATGGCGGTGTTGCCGCCGACGCGACGGACCTCGCGCTCCTCGAGAACGCGCAGCAAGCGGGGCTGCAAATCCAGGCGCAGGTCGACGAGCTCGTCGATGAAGAGGGTGCCTCCCTGGGCGCGTTCGAGGGCCCCCTGGCGCATGCGCTCGGCGCCCGTGAAGGCCCCCTTCTCGTGGCCGAACAGCTCGCTCTCGATGAGGTTTTCGGCGATGGCGCCGCAGTCGACGGTGATGAACGGCCCGTTCTTGCGCGGTGACGCCGCGTGGATGGCCTGGGCGACGGCGCTCTTGCCGGTGCCGGTTTCGCCGAAGATGACGACGGTGGCCTCGGTCTGGGCCACCCGTGACAGCAGCGTGAAGATCTGGCGCATCCGCACAGACCCGCCCACCAGACTGCCGAAGCGGTCGACGGCGGCGGGCTGGATGTCCATGGGCTTGAAGACGGGCTCGAAGCGCAGTTGGGCCTGGCCCGCCCGCAGCACGGTGCCCGGCCGCAGCCAGGCCTCCTTGATGCGGAACTGATCGATCCAGGTGCCATTCGTCGACGCCAGATCTCGAATGACGAAGGCGCCCTGTTCGCTGTCGATGCTGAAGTGGGTGCGGCTGACGGTGGGCTCCGTCAGCACGAGGTCGCACTCCTCGCCCTTGCCCACCACGAAGGGCGTCCGTTGGACGTCGACGACGCGGCCGGCCTCGGGGCCCGTCAACACCACGAGCTGGGAACGACGCTCGGTGAAGCCGAGGTCGCCGCCCTTCACGTCCGCGTGGACCTGGGTGGTGGGAATCCCGGAGAAGTACTGCGTCGCCACGGGGCCAAGCTAGCAGGCGCGAGGCGTTTTCACCCACCACAATCGGCCCCCGACACACCTGACTCACGGTCGCCCCGACGTCGCCGCCAGCGTGGCCCCCGATGTAGGGTGCGCGCCATGACCCTCGCCGATGATCTGCCCTACCTCGAAGCCCTGGCCCGCCGCTTTCCCAACCGCGAAAGCGCCCTGGCCGAGGTGGCCCATCTCGAAGCCGTCCTGACACTGCCCAAGGGCACCATCCACGTCGTCAGCGACGTCCACGGCGAGCACAAGAAGCTCAGCCACGTCATCCGCAACGCGTCGGGCTCCCTGCGGGTGCTGGTGGATCGCCTGTTCGCCGACCTCAGCGACGACGAGCGGGGCCTGACCATCCGCTGCGTCTACTACTGCGAGGCCACCTGGGCCCACCTCGGCCTCGACGCCAGGGGCGACGACGAACGGGACGCGTTCTTCTTCACCATGCTCGATCGGCTGATGACCATCGCTCGCACCCTGTCCCACACGTGGAGCGACCGCGCCGTCGAACGCATCTTTCCCGCCGCCTACCGGGCCATGTTCTCCGAGCTGTTTCTGTTGTCGGCGGGGGTCCGTCCCGACCCCGAGCGGCGCTACCTGAAGGCCCTGGTGGGCCCGTTTTTGAAACGTGGTCAGGCCAAAGACCTGCTGCGCCTGGCGTCGCGGGTGGTCCGCAACCTGAGTGTCTACGAGCTCATCGTGGCCGGCGACCTCGGCGACCGCGGTCCCCGCCTCGACAAGGTCATCGAGGTCTTGTCGAAACAGCCCCGCATGGCCATCGCCTGGGGCAACCACGACGTCAGCTGGATGGGCGCGTGCCTCGGCCACCCCGCCCTCATCGCCACCGTCGTGCGCATCTCCCTGCGCTACGGGCGCACCCAGCAACTCGAGGAGGGCTACGGCATTCCCCTCGAACCCCTGGAGACCCTGGCCCGCCTCGCCTACGGCGACGACGTCGTGCATGGGACCTGGAAGGGCAAGGCCACCGTCGTCGGCCGCGATGCCGCCGCCGTGGCCCGCATGCAAAAGGCCATCGCCATCATCCAGTGGAAGCTCGAGGGGCAGGTCATCGCCAGCAACCCCGACTTCGACATGGACCACCGTCGTCTGCTGCGGGCCATCGACCACGCGGCGGGCACCATCACCATCGACGGCGTGGCCCATCCCCTGACGGACCGGTCCCTGCCCACCATCGATCCCCTGAACCCCGAGGCCCTCACCCACGACGAGCAGCGCTGCGTCGAGGCCCTGCAGGCAAGCTTTTTGGGCTCGCCCATCTTGTGGCGCCAGATGCAGCTCATCCGCCAACGGGGCGCCCTGCTTCTGCACAGAGACACGGCCCTCATCTTTCACGGCTGCGTCCCCGTCGACGACGACGGCGCCTACCTCGACGTCGTCATCGACGGCGAGACCGTCGCCGGGCCGCCCTTGCTTGCGGCCTTTGAGCGGGTGGTCCACCGGGCCTTTCGCGAGAAGCGGAGCAAGGACCTCGACTGGCTCTGGTACCTCTGGACGGGGCCGCGCTCGCCTGTGTTCGGCAAGGACAAGATGGCCACCATCGAGAGCCACCTCGTCGACGATGCCCATGCCAAGCATGAAACCAAGGGGGCCTATTTCAACCTGGTCCACGATGTCGCCTTCTGCGACCGCCTCATCACCGACCTCGGTGGCGACCCCGCCACGGGTCTCATCGTCAATGGCCACGTGCCCGTGAAGCTTGAAAAGGGCGAAGAGCCCGTCAAGAAGTCGGGCAAGGCCGTCACCATCGACGGCGCGTTCTCGGAAGCCTACGGCGACAAGGGCTTCACACTGATTCTCGAGGCCGGCCGCACCGCCCTGGCCGAGCACCACCACTTCGAGAGCGTCGACGACGCCGTGAAGTCGGGTGCCGACATCGTGCCCATCGTGCGGGACCTGCGCACCTTCGCCGAACCCCGTCGCGTGGGGGACACCGAAGCCGGCGCCGCCATCCGTCGGGAGGTCGGGGCCCTCACCGCCCTGGTGCAGGCCTTCGAGGACAACCGCCTGATGGAAGTCATCAGCGAGACCTGACGGCGCTGACGGTGCGGGCCGTGAGGCAGTCCAGGGGTGGCGGGGCGATACCGCCCAGCAGGTGGGCATGGCGTCACGAGCCCGTCATGAAACACCCCGCAGGGCCCGGCCGATGACCGTTTCGTGACAGGGTTCAGCGCGTAAAGTGCTGTGTATTCAGATGTTTACGTGTGGCTGAGATCAGGCTGACCATTGGGCGAAATGACTTCGTCGCCCATCGCGCAGCTGGTGCGTATAGCTTCAAGCATGCGACGAAACCTCCTCCTCGTGTGGGCAGGCCTCATCACCGCGTCGGCGGGATGTGACGTGTTCGTTGATCCTCCACCCGTTGCTGTTGATGTGCCGCCCCAACAAGTGGCCCTCTCGCCCGTTCGTCGGCTCACCAGCGAAGAGCTCAACCGCACTCTGCGGGACCTCTTTCGCGCCGACAGCCTGCCCACCGTGGCCATCACCGAGGCCCCGGGCAAGGACTTTGCCCAGGAGGTCCAGGGACAGGCCGTGTCTGACCTCTACGTCGACCAGCTCCGGGCAGGCGCCATCGCCGTCACCGACGCCGTCGCTGCCAATGAGAGCGCGCTGTTGGTGCGGGCCCCCACCGGCACCGACGACGAGGTTGCCGTCATCGACGAAACCCTGCAGCTCATGCTGCCCCGCGCCTTCCGCCGGGCGGTCGCCGACGACGAGCGGCAGCAGTTCGTCGACTTCTTCGCCGCCCGCCGCGCCGCCGGCGACCCCTTCACCGTGGCCGTGCAGTTGATGCTGCAGGGCATGCTGCAGAGCCCCTCGTTCATCTATCGCCTGGAACTCGACGGCGCCGCCGCTGACGCCGACGACCGCGGCCGTGTGCCCGTGAGCTCCACCGAGATGGCCAGCCGCTTGTCGTATTTCTTGACGGGCAGCATGCCCGACGACGAGCTGCTGCAAGCGGGCATCAATGGCGACCTGGCCACTGTCGAGGGCCTCCAACGCCAGGTGGATCGCCTGTTGGCGGACCCCCACTTTGTCGACGCCATGGTGTCGTTTCACAGCCAGTGGCTCGACTTCGACCGCATCAACCGCACCAACAAGAATGCCGAGCGCTTCCCCCAGTACAACGAGGCCCTCAGCAGCTCCATGCGCCGCGAGGCGGACCAGTTCATCTCGCTCCTCGTCGAGGAGGAGGACTCGCTGCGGGCCCTGCTCACCACCCGCCGCACCCGCCTGATGCCGAACCTCGGGCCCATCTACGGCGTCGACGTCCCCGGCAACGACTCGGTGGTGACCCTCCCCGAGGACCGATCGGGCATCTTGACCCAGGCCCAATTTCTGGCGTCCCACGGTCACGGCCTGGAGGGCTCGCCCATCCTGCGCGGCGTGTTCGTCCTTGAGCGCCTGGTGTGTGAGGCCCCGCCGGTGCCTGATGCGTCGGTCAACCTGTCGCCCCCCGAGGCCCTCCCTGACGACGCGCCCCTCACCAACCGCGATCGCTACAAGCAGCACACCCAGGACCCGGTCTGCCTGAGTTGCCACGTCGCCATCGACGGCATCGGCTTCGGCCTTGAGGGCTACGACAGCATCGGCCAGCACCGCACCGTCGACAACGGCCTCCCCGTCGACGAGACCGGCAGCCTGGCGGGCACCCGCGTCGGCGGCACCTACGAGGGTGCTGTGGAGCTTGGGCAGAAGCTCGCCGACAGCCCCGTGGTCCACGACTGCGTGGCCCGCCACTGGTTCCGCTTCGCCAACGGCCGTCGTGAGCAAACCGCCGACCGCGACGATATCGCCGCCGCCACCGCCGCCTTCACCGCCGAAGACACCGCCATCCCCGCGCTCTTGCGCGCCCTCGTCGCCACCGACGCCTTCCGTCTGCGGAGGATCCAATGACTCGCATCACCTTGCAGCGCCGACGTTTCTTGCAAGCCCTTGGCCTCGGCGCCGGGTCCTTGTTCCTCCCCTCCCTCCGCGGCCGGGCCCAGGCAGCGACGCCCCCCAAGCGCTTCGTCGTCGTCTTCACCCAGCATGGCTTCGTCTACAATTCGTTCCGCATGCGCCCCGCGGGCACCAACGACACCGCCGACTTCGACGTGCCATTGGCCGGCATCGCCGACGGGGACTTCAGCCGCATCCTGCGACCCCTCGCGCCCTTCAAGCAGAAGCTCCTCGTCGTCGACGGCTTGTCCCTCGCCTCTGCCGAGGGCGACATCGCCTTCAACGAGCACGACAAGGGCACCCGCGGGGCCCTGACGGGCGCCCCCCTGCAGCAGTCAAACGGCACCCTCGGCGCTGGCGGCGCCAGCATCGACCAGCTCATCGCCGAGCAAATCCGTGTGCCTGGTCGCATCGACAGCCTCGGTTTCGCCGTGACCGGACCCAGCAGCGGCGGCGCCATCTGGCGAGGACCTTCCCAGGCCTTGCCGCCCGATACCGACCCCCGGGGCGCGTTCTCGCGGCTCTTCCCTGCTGGTCAAACCGGCGAGGTCACCAATGCCGACCGCATCCGCGCCGGCCAGTCCTCGGTCCTCGATTTCGTCGGCGACGACTACGATCGGGTCGTCACGCGCCTGTCGGGGGAAGACCGGCAGAAGCTGGAGCTTCACCGCGACCTCGTGCGTGGCGCCGAGCTGCGGGTTCAAGAGTTGAACAATTTCCAATGCACCCGGCCCAACGAGCCCGTCCTCGAGAACAACTTCGGCAACGTCGCCCACTACGAAAGCCGCTTCAACGCCTTCGTCGACATCACGGCGGCAGCCCTGGCCTGTGACCTGACACGGGTCGTGACCATCCAGCTCTCGCAACTGCGCAACGACCACCTCGGCATCACGGGGGACGTCCACGCCGACTTCGCCCACAATTCCGACCGCAACCCCGAGGCCATCGAGGTCATGAGCCGCTACGGCGAAGTCCACGCCGGCCACGTGCGTCGCCTGCTGGAGCGCCTCGACAGCATCCCCGAAGGCAACGGCACCCTCCTCGACAACACCGCCGTCCTCTGGGTCTCGGAGCTCGCCACCGGCACCCACCGCTTCAACGTGTGGCCCGCGGTCATCGCCGGCGGCGCCGGCGGCGCGCTGTCGACGGGGCGCTACCTGCGCATGGTCCCACGCACCCCAACGCCCAACCCCCACCCCGACTGGAGCGGCGTCGATCCCCTCGTGGGCCGCCCCCACAACCACCTGCTCCTCGGCCTCGCCCAGGCGATGGACGCGCCGATGCCCGAGATCGGCGGTCGCGAACTGACGACGACCACGGGTGTCCGCATCGACCTCACGACGCCCCTCGAGGAGATTTTGACCTGAGCTTCCCGTCGTCGTCTTCGAGCTTTTTGAGGACGACGCGGGCGAGGCGCTCGCCGCCGACGGCGGTGGCGAGGATGCTTTGACCGGGGAAGACACTGTCGCCGACGAGCCAGAGATGGGGATGGTCAGGCGAGAGGGCTTGGGCGCCGACGTCGCGGTACGACGACAAGCCGGCCACGCGGGGTGGACCGCCGACGGCGCCCTCGCTGCGCCCCACGAAGCGCTTCCAGGTGCGCGGTGACGCCGTCATGGAGGCGCGGATGCGCAGCTCGGGGGCTTTCCTGTCGAGCACGTCGGCCATGCGGGCCTGGATGCCGTTGACGGCGGCGATGGTGCCGCTGACGTCGTCGGTGCGCATGGTCTGCAGGGCCACGTGGGTGGACACCGTGGCTGCCCGCAAGCCTGCGGGAGCATGACCGTCGTTGCGGGCGCTGATGGAGACGAAGATGTGGTTGCCTTCGACGAAGGGCTGGTCGTCGTCGTCGACCACCTCGATGTGGTGGGCGGCGTCGCCGAGGACGGCGGGATCGTCGCCGAGCACGGCGGGGTCGTCGTCGAGGAGCAGGTAGAGCATCACGGCGGACCAGCCTTCGCGCACCCGGGTGGCCAGCCGTTCGGTGGTCCCCTGCAGGGGCAGGCCACAGAGGGCGGCGGCGTCGTGGGGCAGCAGGTTCAACACCACGTGGCGGGCTTCCAGGTCGCCGTGGTTCGTCTCGAGGCGGTAGCCGTCGAGGATGGGCACCACCCGGCGGACCCGGTGGCCACGGCGGACCTCGCCGCCAGCAGCCGTGATGCCGCGGGCGAGGGCGTCGGCGAGGCGGGAGACGCCGCCGTCGATGTGGCCGGTCCCCCGAAACGGGTAGTCGATGGAGGCCAGGGCGAAGGGGGCCTCGGCGCGGTCGATGCTTGTCTGCACCGTGATTTGACACATGCCCTGCAGCAATGAACGCAGGGGACGCCAGCGGTTGACGTCGTGGTCAGCCATGACGGCCTCGAGGCTGCGGCCGAGGGTGGTGGCCACGGGCAGGTAGCTGCCGAGGCGTTTGGCGTGGGCGAGGAGCATGCTGGTGGTAAACGGTGGCAACAGGCTGACGTCGTCAAACAGGGGCCAGAGGGCGTTGGCCACGGTTCGTTGGCGGCGCAGAAACGCACCTGCACCCCGGGGGGCGTCGGGCAGGGCGAGGAGGGCGGCGTCGAAGGCGTCGCGATTGGCGGGGATGTTCAGGTGCAACGACGGGGTCCGCACCTCGATGACCGGGTCGAGGAGGGAGAAGCCCACGTCGTCGATGCCGTCGTCGCGCAGGCAGCGTGTGAAGTAGCCGTCGGGGCCGAGGCCCCCAAAGAGGGTGGCGCCGGTTTCGAATTGGCAGGGCACGCCGTCGACGGTGCGGCTGAACGTGCTGGCGCAGCCGCCGAGGTACGACAATGTCTCACACAGAACCACATCCGCCCCGGCCCGGGCCAGAATCCGCGCCGCCGAGAGTCCGCCGAAGCCGCCGCCCACCACCACCACGTCGTGCATGGGACTCTGATGCCGTCGTGGGCCCATCGTGACGCCCATCATCGACAGCGGCGCCGTGTCGAGCGGGATCTGACCGAACCCTGACAGACCGCCGCCGGGGATGGTGCGTTTCCATCGGGCACCGCCCCTCACGTCCTGGAGTCCGCCATGCTCGCTGTTGTTCGAAGGCTCGCCGTCGCGTCCCTGTGTCTGCTGTTGTCGTCGTCGGCGCAGGCCGGTTCTCCCTATTCGCGCGGCGCCGGCCAGAACGCGCCAGCGGCCGCCGTCGTCGACAAAGTCGCCAAGGACGAAGCCGGTCGCACCGTCACTGTGCAGGAGGTCGTGCAGGGGCCGGTGACCCGCGACAGCTACGGCAATGCCCAGGGCAACCAATATGACCTCGCCATCGACGGCGCCTTCGAGGGGCAGACCGTCGCCGTGTTGCACTTCTGTCTGGAGTTCGACTTCGCGTTGCCCAAGGCGGCGCTGAAGGAGAAGGGCTTTGGCGTGTACCGCTGGGTGGGGGCCGCACCCACGGTGCAGGAGCTGGAAGAGAAGCTGAAGCAGGCGAACCAGCTGTGGATCATCTCGTCGACGACGCGGCAGCTCAGCGATGAACACATCGCCGTCATCAAGCGCTACTTCGACGCCGGCCACGGCGTGTACATCTGGGGCGACAACGACCCCTACTACGCCGACGCCAACGCCGTCGGTGAAGCCCTGATGGGCGTGTCCATGCACGGCGACCTCCCCGGTGGCCAGCCCGTGGGCATTCAGCAGAAGGGCACAGGCCCCGGTGTGCGACCCAACCACCTGCTGACGACGGGGCTGGAGAGCGTCTACGAGGGCATCACCATTGCCACCGTCGAGCAGAGCCCGGCGTTGACGCCCATCATCTGGGGATCCGCCGGCAACGTCGTCACCGCCGCCTTTGAGCGCGATGGCAAGCGGGCCATCTTCGATGGTGGCTTCACCCGCCTGTACAACGGTTGGGAGACCGCGGGCACGCCCCGCTACGTCAAGAACGCGGCGGCCTGGTTGGCCAACGTCGAGCGCTTTGGCGACAAGGTCACCGCCGACGCCGGCAAGGGAGGGCCGGTGAAGGGCCCCGCGTTGCCGAGCAAGCCTTGACGTGGCACCACGGGGGCATGCAGCGGTTGTCGTCGTCCCTCGCCCTCGTGGTTGCCCTGATCGTGCCGTCCCTGGCGGGCTGTGATGTCCGCTTTCAGGGTGAGCTTGGTGGCGACGGCGTACCGTCGTTCGGGTCGGCGGCCTTCGCCGTCCAGGAAGGGCCCGGCGGCCGGGCGAAGGTCACAGGCTTCGCCGTCGACGGCGACAGCTGCGCCGAGGCCATCGAGATGACCAGGCTCCAGAAGCGCAGCCTGGAAGCCACCACGGAAAACCGCCGCGACGAGACCGCCCGGGCCCAGGCCGACTGGTTCAACCGGGTGATCCCCGAGGGCGAGTGGCTCGTGACCGTGGTGCTGAACGCCACCGGCCAGAACCTGCTGAGCGAAACCACCGTCGACATCGACAACCCCGACACCGACGTCAACGTGCAGCTCTCCCTCTGTCGCAGCGACGGCGACGCCGAGGCCAGGGACGGGTTCTTCCAGCCAAACCTCGATTGCTTCACCGCCAGCAACGGCGACCTCGACATCGACCTCAACGACGACAGCAAGACCCTGCGGCTCATCGCCGACAGCGACCCCGTCGGCTTTCGTGGCAACAGCGGCGACGCCGGCGACCTGCTCCTCGACGCCACGTTCAGCCCCTGCGATGGCCTTGAGCAGGCGCTCGACGAGCTGGATGCCGTCAGCGGCGGCGGCGTCATCATCGGTGAGGGCGAAGGCGAAGGCGAAGGCTGTTTCGAGGAGTGCGTCGAGCAGCCCAACGGCGAAGTCATCTGTTCCGTCAAATGCCCCTGACGACGTGACGGCTAGCCGACCAGACGATCTGGTCGGCTAGCCCTGCAGGCCGAGGTCGACGCCCGCCCGCTTTTTCACGAGGCCGTTGAGGGTGGCCATCAGCTCGTCGCTGCTGCGCTTGTCCCGCCAGCTGGTGCCGTCGTAGCGGAAATGCCAGGCGTTGCGATCAGCGGCCAGCCAGACTTCCCGGACTGGGCGCTGGGTGTTGAGCACGAAGGGCTGCCCCGACGGAAACGCCACCTTGACGATGTCGGCCTCGGGCAAACACTCGACGACGTCGGGGTCGCAGGCATCCAGCGCGGTGCGGATGCGTTCCAGGGCTGTCTTGGACAGCTGCAGAAACGTTTCTTCGTCCATGGTGTCGGAGGTCAGCAGGTCGCTCATGACGGCGACAGTCGACAGTCGACAGACGCCCGTCAAGGGTGAAAAGCTGCCCCGACCATGCCCGCTATCATCATCAACGGCGTCGCCGTCGACGTCGACCCCGCCACCACCGATCCCACCCACACCCCCTTGTCCCGCTTTTTGCGGGAGCGGGGGCAAACCGGCACCAAAGAGGGCTGCGCCGAGGGGGACTGCGGCGCCTGTACCGTCGCCGTCAGCGACGTCGCTGGCAGTGGTGCCGTTGGCGGCGCCGGCTGGCGGGCGGTGACGTCGTGCATCGCGCCGGTGGGGCTGTTTCTGGGGCGCGAGGTGGTCACCGCCGAGGGCCTTGCTGGTCCAGATGGCCTGCACCCGGTCCAGGCCGCCATGGTTCGCCACCTCGGCAGCCAATGCGGCTACTGCACGCCGGGCTTCGTGACGTCGATGTTCGAGGGCTATGAGCGCCAGGCCCTCACAGGCGACGACAGCGCCATGCTCGCCGACCAACTGTGCGGCAACCTGTGTCGCTGCACGGGCTATCGCCCCATCCGCGATGCCATGTGCCACGCCCTGCAGGTGCGCCAGGCGGGCGTCGTCGACGACGACCTCGTCGCCATCGGCGGCTCGTCGAATTGCGGCAAGCGCGCCCACCATGCCCAGACCCCCCGGGCTCTGCCGTCGGTGGACGCCCAGGGGCCCCAGGGGCGCTTCCTGCGCCCCACGACGCTGGCGGCGTTGCTGGCGTTGAAGGCCGAGCACACCGACAAGGGCATGCTCGTCGGTGGCGCCACCGAGCTCGGCGTGTTTCTGCGCAAGCGCGCCATGCCCATGCCCCTGCTCATCGACACCGCCGCCGTCGCCGAGCTGCAGGTGCTGTCCCGCGGGGATGTGACGGGCCTGCTGCCGACCGGGTCCAAGCTGGACGTGGTTGGCGTCGTCGACGCGGCCGACGTTGCCGACTTCCGCGATGCCTGGACCGTCGGTGGTGCCGTCACCCTGGCCCGCTTCGAGGAAGCCCTGCTCGGCGACGACGCCATGGCTCCCGTGGTGCGGATGCTGCGGGTCTTTGCCTCCCGGCAGGTGAAAAACGCCGCCACCCTCGCCGGCAACATCGTCACCGCCAGCCCCATCGGCGACATGGCCCCGGTGCTGTTGGCCCTGGGGGCCTGCATCGAGCTGTCGTCCCTGCGCGGCCGCCGGGTGTTGCCCCTGTCGTCGTTCTTTGTCGGCTATCGCCAAACCCTGCTTGGCCCCGACGAGGTCGTCACCCGCTTCTTCATTCCCCGTCCCCGGGCCGGTGTGCGCTTCCGGACCTTCAAGGTCAGCAAGCGCCGCGAACTCGACATCTCGATCGTGTCGGCGGCCTTTGTCGTCGACGAGGACGACACAGGCATCGTGCGCCGGGCCCGGCTGGCCTTTGGCGGGGTGGCGGCGACCCCGGCCCTGGCCATCAAGGCCCAGGATGCGCTGCTTGGCCACCGTGTCGACGAGGCCCGCGCCGCCGTCCACGCCGCCCTGGCCCAGACGTTTTCGCCCCTGACCGACGTCCGCGCCGGCGCCGACTATCGACGGGGCCTGGTGACGTCGTTGTGGGACCGCTTTGTCGACACCGTTTTCGACGAAGCCCATGACGGCGACCAGCACTTCGCCTTCGAGGGGGCCTGGGACAGCGACGACGTCAGCCGCTCCCTGCTGCATGAGAGCGGCACCGGCCACGTGACGGGCAAGGCCCGCTACACCGACGACCTCCCCGTCAGCGGTCATGCCAAAGAGGTCTGGCCGGTCCAGAGCCGCGTGGCCCACGGACTGCTGCGGGGCCTCGACGTCACGGCGGCCGCCGCCATGCCCGGCGTGCGCCTGATCCTCCAGGCCAGCGACATCCCTGGCGAAAACGACGTCGGCGCCATCCGTCACGATGAGCCCCTGCTGGTGCCCGTCGGCGGCCTCATCCAGCACGAAGGGCAACTGCTGGCCCTCGTGGTGGCCGACACCATCGACGCCGCCCGCGCCGCCGCCGCCGCCGTCGTCGTCGACGTCGAGGTACGTCCGGCCATCCTCGGCATCCAGGCGGCCATCGCCCAGCAGAGCTTTCACGGGCGGCTCGACGGCGAGAGCGCCCCCCACATCATGCGCAAGGGCGACGTCGACACCGGCCTCGCCGAGGCCCGGCATCGGCTGCGCTTCGCGGTGCAAGTGGGTGGTCAGGAGCACTTCTACCTGGAGACCCACGCGGCCTATGCCGAGCCCGGCGACGAGGGCGACGTGTCGGTGTGGTCCTCCACCCAGCACCCGAGCGAGGTGCAGGCGGTGGTGTCCCATGTCCTGCATCTGTCCCGCCATCAGGTGGTGGTGACGTCGTCACGGATGGGAGGCGGCTTCGGCGGCAAAGAGACCCAGGGCAATGCCCCGGCCGCCCTCGTGGCCCTGGCCGCCATGCGCCTGCAGAAGCCCGTGCGCCTCATGTGGGACCGAGACGTCGACATGTCCCTGACGGGCAAGCGCCACCCGTTTTGGGGTGAGCTCGAGGTGGGCTTCGACGACACCGGCCTCGTCACCGCCCTGCGCGCCGACATCTACGCCGACGCCGGCTTCGCCCTCGACCTGAGCGAGAGCATTCACGATCGGGCCTTGTTCCACCTCGACAACTGCTACGACATCGAGCACGTCGAGCTCAGCGGCCGCATCTGCAAGACCAACGTCGTCAGCCACACGGCGTTTCGCGGCTTCGGCGGCCCCCAGGGCATGCTCTTCATCGAAGACGCCATGACCCGGGTGGCCCAGGTCCTCGGCCTGCCCGGCGACGTCGTGCGGGAACGGAACTTCTATCCAGCCCCGGGCAGCAGGGTCCCTGGGACCACGCCCTACGGCCAGGTCGTCGACGACTTCCGGGTGGCTCGTCTGTGGCCCCTGCTGAAGGAGCAGAGCGAGCTGTCGGCGCGGCGCGCGGCGGTGCAGGCCTTCAACGCCACCTCTGCCCACGTGAAGCGCGGGGTGGCCATCACGCCGGTGAAATTCGGCATCTCGTTTACCGCCAGCTTCCTGAACCAGGCGGGGGCCCTCGTCGTCATCTACCGCGACGGCAGCGTGCAGGTGAACCACGGCGGCACCGAGATGGGGCAGGGCCTCTACACGAAGATCCTCGGCATCACCATGCGCGAGCTCGGCGTGGGCCAGCCGCAGGTCCGCGTCATGCACACCCGCACCGACAAGGTCCCCAACACCTCGGCGACGGCAGCGTCGTCGGGGGCGGACCTCAACGGCGCCGCCGTCGTGGTGGCCCTTGAAGAACTCAAGGCCCGCCTGCGACCGGTGGCGGCGGTACTGCTGGAAGAAAAGCTCAAGCGCCCGGTGAACGCCGACGACGTCGTCTTCGTCGACGGCCAGGTGCGGGCCGGCACCCGCTTCGAAGCGAGAGATGGCATCGACTTCACCCGCCTGTGTGAGGCCGCCTACCTGCGTCAGGTGTCGTTGTCGGCGACGGGCTTCTACCGCACGCCCGACATCGGCTACGACAAGAAGCGCGGCCACGGCAAACCGTTTCACTACTTCGCCTACGGCGCCTGCGTCGCCGAGGTCGAGCTCGACGGCACCACGGGCATGCGCCGGGTTCGTCGCGTCGACGTGCTGCACGACGTCGGCGACAGCTTGAACAGCGCCATCGATCGCGGCCAGATCGAGGGCGCCCTGGTCCAGGGCATCGGCTGGCTGACGGGGGAGGAACTCTCCTGGAGCGCCGACGGCAGGCTCTTGTCCCATTCGGCGAGCACCTACCAAATCCCGTCGTTCTCCGACGCGCCGGCGGTGATGAAGGTGCGGTTGCTCCACGACGTCGTCGGTGGTGCGCCCCAATCCGACGTCGTCCACGGCAGCAAGGCGGTGGGTGAGCCCCCCTTCATGCTGGCCTTCGCCGTGCGCGAGGCCCTCAAAGAGGCCGTGGCCGCCTTCGGCCCAGCGGGCTTCGTCGTCGACGTGCCGTCGCCCCTGACCCACGAAGTGCTGTTCGCCGCCGTCGCCCGGGCCCGCCGGTCGTCGTGATGGGGCTGATGAGAAGACTGGCCGAAATTGCTTTATCTTCCATGCACTTGGCGGGGCATCAGTCGTTGATGACGACCATCAGCCTTTTACACCACGGGCTGCTAAACTGGGACCATGGTGTCTTTCACGATCCAGCTCTCTGATGTCACGCTCGAGCGGGCCAAGCTGCTCGCCGAAAGCGCCGGGCGTTCACTCGACGACGTCATGCAGGAACTTGCGTCGGAAGCGGTGGAGCATCGGACGCGTGCGCTTGAGGGCATCAAGCAAGGGCTTTCCGACATGGAAGCAGGCCGCGTCGTTGATGTGGCCCACGTGAGCGCACGACTCGACGAAGTGATCCGCAAGCATCAAGGCTGATGTGAAGTTCATCGTCGTCGCGACCCGTACCTTCGAAGACAGTGTCGTCGACATGGTGACGCGCCTCGCGGACGTTTCGGTGTCATATGCTCGACGGGTTGGCGATGACTGCCGCCAGGCGATGGCGACACTCGACGAAAACCCTCGTCGGGGGCGAGCAGTTCCCGAGATGCGAGACGAACGGCTGCGGGAACTGCTGACGACGAACGCTGCCTTCCGTGTGATCTATGTCGTCGACATGGGGTCGCGGATCGTCACGCTCGTCGATTTCCAGTCTGTTCACCGGTTCGACCCGACTGCCCTGGTTGCGGTGACGAAGTTCGAACCGCCATCAGAAACGTGAACGGACGACGAATGTCGGCACTTCCCCTGTTCTTGGCGGCGTTTGCTGCGTCGTCATCGGCGTTGCCACCTGGGTCAGAAGGCAGCGTCCCCACGTCCGAAGTCATCGTCGTCGGCGAGGACGCCCGCCTGCAGTTGGTGGGGGCGGCCGAGCGCAGCGATGCGCCTGGGGCCGTGCTGCGCTTCTCGTCGGCGGGGGTGCGGCTGCGAGCGCGGGGCACCTTGCGCCTGGTGTGGGCCGACCAGACCCGTGCTTGCGCCTCAGGGACCGAAGCCATTCCCGACAACCCCCCAAACGGCATCCATGACGACAGCGACGCCCGCTTCGAAGCCGTCATCGAGACCGTCGCTGACACACGGAGCCGGCACATCGTCGAGGTCCGAGACGGCGACACCCTGACGGTGCCTGAGCTGTCCACCATCACGGTGCTGAAGGCCACCGAGGCCCTCTTTGGTGGGCGGCGCTTGCTGGCCATCGAGGTGGGACCCATCGACGGGCTGCCCCCCGTCGTCGAAGCCATTGAACCACCTCGCCGGACCCTGGTGGTCCTGGGAGATTCCTGGGCCACGGGCTTTGGCGTGCGCGGCGACCTCCCCGACCCCGTCACTGGCGTGGCGGGGGGCCCGACCTGCCCGTTCACCCAGAGCACCCAGGATGTGCGCGACGCCTGGCCCCTGATCCTCGGCGAATCCCTCGACGTCGACGTCGCCGTCGTGGCCTGGTCCGGTCGCGGCCTGCTGCGCGACTACGACGGCGACGAAGGCCCCACCACGGTTCCCGAGTGGTGGGCCAGCAGCACGGTCCACCCCGACGTGACGGTGGGCGTCGTCGTCGCCCTCGGCCACAACGACGGCGTCACCGGCCTCCCCGACGAGGGACGCTTCCGGGCGGCCTGGGCCCAGACCCGGTCCTCCCTGCGGCAACGCCTCGGCGCCGACGTCCCCATTGCTGTGCTCTTGCCGGACTTCCAGGACGCGCCCCCCGCCATCGATCGCACGGCGGCGTTCCGGCGTCTGCTGGCCGCTGACGACGTCATCTTGGTGCAGGAACCACGAATGCCCATCGCCCTCGGTCAGGGCTGCGTCTGGCACCCGGGCACCCGCGCCCAGGCTGACTTCGCCCGGCAGCTGGTTCCCCTGCTCCAGGGCCCCCTGCATCTCCCCTGACGGGCGCGAGATCCGGTGGACGGCGTCGGTGCCGCAGGCGACCATCCCGCCATGCGCCTGTCTCCGTCGAGTCTCGTTGCCGTCGCCGCTGTGGTTGTTCTGTGGGCGGCGACGGGCTGCGACGGTCCGCCGATCGCCGAGGGCGAAGGTGAAGGCGAGGGAGAGGGCGAAGGCGAAGGCGAGGTCGAACTTCAGGACTCCACCGAGTTCCTCGAACCAGACACCGACCCCTGCGCCCGCCTCGACGCCTGGCCATATTCACTGACGTCGTCGACGCACCCCATCCGCGTCCACTACCGTCGGGCCAACGAGGCCACCGTCGCCGCCGACGTCGTCGGCTTCATCGACGAAGCCTGGGTGGCCGAAGTCGACGTCCTCGGCATGCCCCCGCCCTACACCGACGACCTCGGTGCTGGTGAATTCGGCTGCGGCGAAGACGAGCGCATCGACATCTTCCTGTTTCGCGGCATCGAAGCCGCCTACGTCGACGTCGTCGCTGAACTGACCGAAACGCCGTTTGAGGACTACGCGCCCTTCATGGTCATCGACGCCTTTGGCGACTACGGCGGCGACCAGCTGCGGCCCACGCTCTTTCACGAATTCCATCACATGAGCCAGGCGGCCCTGGACTGGTTCGACGCCCCCAACATCTACGAGATGAGCGCGACCTTCGTCGAAGAAGTCATCGCCGGCAGCCATGACTCCTGGGAGTTCGCCATCCTCGACGTCACCGACAACCCCGACTGGTCCATCGACCGCGACGACGGCTACGCAACCTCGTTCATGTACGGGCAGGTCCTCTACTTGATCTACCTGCAGCACGGGGTCTTCGACGGCGACACCCGATGGTTCGTCGACATGTGGAAGGCCATGCCCTCCGAGTTCGGCGCCGATCCCGACTACCAGGATGCCCTCGACGACCTGCTGGCTCCCAAAGGCCTGAGCTTCCTCGCCACGGTGCCCCTGTATGCCCGCTGGCTCGCATACGCCGGCGAAACCGACGACGGCGCCCACTTCCCCCGCGGGGCCCTGTATCCGGACATGCTTCGCCGCCCCGTCGCTGTCGACGCCGCCACCACCGTCACTGTGACCCCCATGGTGCTTGGCAGTGCCTGGCTGCACCTTGATGCGTTGGCGTCGGGCACCGTCACCGTCGACCTCGACAACACCCTGCCTGACGACGTGGAGATCGTGGTCCAGCGCATTCCCGGTGTTGCCGGCGACGGCGACGTGCTGACCCTGCCGGCCACCGTGCCCACCGACGTGGAGCTGGTCGTGACGGTGATGCCGTCTGGCAGCTACGACGTGGACGACCGCACCGACGCTGCGGTGGCTGTGCGGCTGTCGTTCACCCCCTGAGGGAGCGAGCGCGTCCAGGAGCCGTCCAGACGCCGTCACGAAGCCCGATGGGAACGGTTCCAAACGGGCCCTGATCTTGGAATGCGACAGCACCTTCGCCCTGTTTACTCTCTGGACGTCTGTCGTTGCTGATGGACACCCCGGCCCCTGTCGGGGAGGCAAGGAGCCCCATGACCACGTCCCTTGAACTCAACCGCGAACTCGACTCCATGGCCAACGACCTCATCGCCAGCGATGGCCAGCCGTCGTCTCGATCGAGCGGGCCGGCGCCGACGTTGCCGGTGTCGTTCTCTCGGCCGGTGTCGTCGACGGTGGGTGACTTTCCCGAGAGCGACCGCCAGCTCGCCATGGGCGTGCACATCGCCAGCTTGTCGGCGACGCTCTTTTCCGGCGGCCTTTTTCTCCCCGTGCTGGTGCCCCTGCTCGCGAAGATCGTGCTGAAGGACAACAGCCAGGGCCTGCAGGAGCACGTGCGCCAGCAGCTCAACTTTCAGATCACGCTGGCCATCGTCGCCGTCGTCGGCGTCATCGGCTCCGTCATGACCCTGGGCATCGGCCTGTTCGCGTTTGTGCCCATCATGCTGTTCTTCCTCGGTGTCGAGGTGGTCGCCAGCATCAAGGGCACCCTGGCCGCCCAGCGCGGTGAGGACTACGCGTTCCCCTTCACGATGGAGATCATCAAGGAGACCCCGCCGGTGCGCTCTTTCCCCCGCTGACCTGCAGCCCGTCCGTGGGCAGCTACGACGCCGGCGCCGACTGCGCCGGCGTCGTCGTTTCGGGGGGCTGGATGGCGATGGGGGCCAGATGGGTGACGACGGTCAGGCCCGACAACGAGGCCCGCAGGGCGGCTTCGAGTTCGTCCACGAGGTCGTGCCCACGCTGGACGGTCCACTCTCCAGGCACGAGGACCTCAAGGGTCACAAAGCGCAGCTGACCCGCCCGATGGGTGCGCAAGTCCGTCGACTGGATGCCGCGGTCGATGAAACCCGCCAGCACCTGCTCGACGACGACGAGTTCATGCTCGGGGAGGGCGTGGTCCATCAGGCCATCGGCGGAGCGGCGCATCAGTCCCACCGCCTCGCGGACAATGTTGGCGGCGACCAGCAACGCGAGCACCGGGTCAAGCCAGGTGAAGCCCGTGAGGGCCACCAGACCAAGGCCGACGAAGACGCCCACGGAGGTCCAGACGTCGGTCATGAGGTGTTGGCCGTCGCCTTCGAGGGCGATGGAGTGGTGCTCGCGACCGACCTTCAGCAGCACCCGGGCGACGGCGAAGTTGATGCCGGTGGCCACCAACGAAAATGCCAGGCCGATGCCCAGGGCCTCGAGCTCTTTGGGGTGGATGAGGCGGTCGATGGCGGTGATGGCGATGGCGACGGCGGCGCCGAGGATCAAGATCCCCTCGAAGCCCGCCGAGAAATACTCGGCCTTGCCGTGGCCAAAGGGATGCTCGCGATCGGGGGGGGCCCGCGAGACGCCCAGCATCCACAAGGCGAAGACGGCGCCAGCGAGGTTGACGAAGCTCTCGAGGGCGTCCGACAGCAGGCCGACCGAGCCCGTCAACGCCCAGGCCGCCATCTTGAGGGCAATGGTGGCGATGGCTGCCGCCACCGACAACCACGCGAAGCGGCGGAGGTCCCTCGCCCCGCTCAGCCCGCTCATCCCATCAGCTCTTCGGCCTTGATGGCCGTGCGAACGGCGCCGAGGAAGTCCTCGATGTCGCCGCTCATGAGCTTGTGGAGGTTGTGCACCGTGTGGCCGACGCGATGGTCGGTGCAGCGGTCCTGGGGGAAGTTGTAGGTGCGGATCTTGTCGCTGCGGTCGCCGCTCTTCACCTGGGATTTGCGGTCGGCGGCCTGGATGGCCTGCTGCTCTTGCAGCTTGAGGTCGAAGAGCTTGCTGGCGAGGAGCTTGAGGGCAATCTGCCGGTTCTTCTGCTGACTGCGCTCCTGCATGCAGACCAGCACAATGCCCGACGGCTTGTGGGTCAAGCGCACGGCGCTCTCGGTCTTGTTGACGTGCTGGCCGCCGGCGCCGCCGGCCCGCATGGTCTGCCACTCGCAGTCGTCGGGACGAATATCGACGTCGACGGGCTCCACCTCGGGGAGGATGGCCACGGTACAGGCGCTGGTGTGGATGCGGCCCTGGGTCTCTGTCTCCGGCACCCGCTGGACCCGGTGAACGCCGGCTTCAAAGCGGAGCTTCGAATAGACTTGGTCCCCCGAGATGCCCGCCACGACCTCCTTGAAGCCACCGCGGGGCCCTTCGGACGCCGACAACAGCTCGACCTTCCAGCCCATGTTCTGGGCGTAGCGGCTGTACATGCCAAAGAGGTCGCCGGCGAACAGGGCAGCTTCGTCGCCGCCGGTGCCGGCCCGCACCTCGAGGATGACGTCTTTGTCGTCGAGGGGATCCCGGGGCAGCAGCAGCACCCGCAGCCGCTCCTCGAGGTCGCGGATGATGGGCTCGAGGCGCTTGACCTCGTCCTGGGCCATCAGGCGCAGGTCGTCGTCATTGTCCGTCAGGAGGGCCCGGTTGTCCTTGAGCTCGTCCTGGGCCGCCGTCAGCTCTCGCCACAGGGTGACGAGGGGCTCAAGGCGTGCCCGCTCCTTGGAGAGCTCCGAAATGGCCTTTTGCGCCTGGCCTGGCGCCATCAGTCGTTCAGTGAGCTCGGCGAAGTGCCGCTCGGCGTCGGCGAGGGAGGCCAGCATGGGGGACGGTCTTTCGCGCTCGGAAGCTCATTTGCCGAAGTAGATGTCGACGCCGGTGTGGCTCGTGTAGGGCTGCAGCGTCGTGTGACCGCCGCTGTAGAAGAGCTGGTTGACGAAGCCGTTGCCGAGGTCGCCGCCAAGCAGCGTCATGGCCGCGCGTTCACGGGCCAGGGGCAGGGGGCCCTGGGTGGGTCCCCAGGCCGGCGCACCGCCGCCGGGGGCGAAGCGCAAGGCCTCAGACGTGGGGCCGCCAGCGGCAACGGCGCCGCCGACGACGATGACGGTGCCGTCGATGAGCCGCGCTGAAGCGTGCCCGAAGCGGGCGCCAACCATGGGCGCGCCACCGGTGCAGGTCGCGCGGCCATCGGTCTTGTCGCAGATGGTGACGGTGGTGGTGCCGGGCACGGCGTCGCTGAGGATGCCGTTGGGGGCTGTGGCCTGGCCGCCGGTGATGACGAACTGGCTGTCGTTGAAGGCGATCATCTGGTGGCGGACGACGGCTTCAGGCAAGGCGTCGGCCTGGGCAAAGACGTTTTCCAGATTGCCGTTGGCGACCTGCAGGAACTCGATGGAGCGCAGGGCGCCGCTGCCATTCAAGCCGCCAGCGACGACGATGACGCCGGTGTTGCCGCTGGGGAACCCCACGGCCTGGTGCATGGCGCGGGGGATGACGAGGTTCCCCTGGGCGGGAACCGACTGGGCAAGGTTGTCGACGTTGAGGATCTCCACCGTCTGGATGAGGTTGGTCGACCCTGCGGCAGCGCTGGTCGGGGTACAGCCGTCACCGGCGCTGCCGGTGCAACCGCCGATGATGGCGATGAGGCCATTGCCCACGTCGGGCAGCAGCGTCGCCGTGTGGTGGGTGCGCGGGGTGCGCAGGATGATGTCGCCCACGTAGGGCTGGTCGAGGCGGACGTCGACAATGAGGCCGTTGATGATGGGGGCCACCTGGCCGTTCACCAACGAGAAGCCGCCGATGATGACGACGCGACCATCAGGCAGCACCGTGGCGGTGTGGTAGGCGCGGGCCTGGATCGGCGCTGGCAGTGGCGTGAAGGTGCCGGTGGCGACGTCAAAGACCTCGGCGCTCTTCAACAGGGACTCGGTCCCGCCGGCCCAGACCGCACCGCCGAAGATCAAGACCTTGTTGGCGCCGGGGATGAACGACGCCGTGTGGGCGTGGCGTCCCGGGGTCGGATCGCCGGTGTTCATCGCCGTGCACTCGCCGGCGTCGTCGCGGGGGCTGCCGAAGCTGTCGACGGAGCCCACCATGACCGTGGCTTTCACGTCGAGGGAGCCCTCGGTGAGGCTGAGGGGCATGGTGCGACCCACCGAACGCGGCAGGACCGACGGCTGTTCGGGAGTCTCTGTGGCCGTGATGTCGTCGGTGTAGCCCTCGACAGACACGATGACTTTTTCGCCGAGACCGACAGCCACGCCGGCGGGCTGTTCAACGGTGAAGGCGACGACGCTGTCGGGCGAGGCCCCCGACGTCACCACGCGGAAGGACTGCACGCCGTTGAGGGCGCGGGTCTCTTGTCCACAAGGCTCGACGACGGCGATCTCGACGCCGACAAGCTTGGAGCAGCCCCCACCGACCAGTGCGGTGGCAGAAACGGTGGCTGCGAGGAGGGAGTGGACAGCGCGCATGCGACGGCTCGCGACAGGGGTGACAGAGGTCACGTGGGTGACAGAGGTCACGGGGGTGACAAAAGCTGGCGAAAAGGCAGGAGAAATGGACTTCATGGCGCGGCCGCCGTGGGCAACGTCACCGAGACCTGGGCGCCAGTGGCGGGCCGGGGGTCGGGGATGACCTTGAAGGCGATCAGGGCCACGCCCGTGCCCGCCGCGAGGGCGGCCACGCCGACGACGCCGGCGGTGATGGCGGTGGGCAGGAACCAGGGCTGTTCGGTGATGGGGGCGTCTTCAGGGACGTCGTCGACGGTGGTCTTCTTTTTGTCCGACAGGCGGTCGCCCTTGTCTTCGAGCTGGCGGCGCTTGCCGCTCTTGCCCTCGACGACGGTGCGTTCGCCGCCCTCTTCGTCGTCGCCGCCGCGCACCTCGCGGGTTGGCAGGTTGCCGCTGGGCTTGACGTCAAAGCGCATGGTCGGCTCGCTCATGGTGACGCCGGCGCCGGCGTTGGCGCCTTCGATCAAGGCCTCGGTTTCGTCGGCCTCGGCGAGCTCGGGGGCCGCCGCGGCTGCCAGTTCTTCGACGCGGGCCCGGGCCTTGAGGACTTCGATGCCGATGTCGAGGAGGTCGCCCTGCAGCTTCATGGCCGGCAGGATGGCCACGCGCTTGGTCTTGGCATCGACGTAGATGAGCTGGACGTTGACCCGGTTGGCGGCCTTGGAGAGCACACCGACGATGCCGCCAGCGACACCCTGGGCAGCAGCGGCCTCACCGATGGTCGTGGCCGACGCCGCCGAGAAGCGGTTCTGGGAGAGGTCGTCAGAGGGGCCTTTGCGAGACGGGTCATAGAAGCCGGGGCTGACGGAGGCTTCGGCCCCGGCCTCGACGGTGATGAGGGCGCCAAAGGGAGGCAGGCCTTCGCGCAGCACCCGCACGATGTGCATGCCAGGATAGAAGCCCGAGGCTTTGGTCGGGGCCTGGGCGATGGGGCGACCGTCGATTTCGACCTGGGCACCGGCGGCTGTGGCGTCGACGATGATGGTGCTCTTGGTGCCCTTGAGGAGCAGGTCGCGCACTTTGCGATGCTGGGTGACAAACAGGCCGGGAAAGCGCTTCTGGTCGAGGTCGTACTCGGGGTTCAGGCCGACGACGAAGGCGAGGCAGCGGTTGGTCTCGTCGTCCTGGGCCTGGCGGGCGGCGACTTCGCCAAGGCCGAGCCAGGTCTCGATGGCGAGGGTGGGGCTGTCGAGGGCGGGGGCCGCCTTGTCGAGGAGGGCGAGGGTCTTTTCGAAGCTGACCTTGGCCTTGCCGAACTGAAGCTTGGCCAACAGTTGCTGGGAGCGGGCCAGGGACGCCTCAGCCTCTTTCCGGGCGTCGATGGCTGTGGCGGGGTCGATGGCGGCGGCGCCGCTGGCGCTCTGGAGGGCGAGGCCGACGAACTCGACGGTGCCCGACTCGTTCATGGCCTTCAGCACCTCGGTGGTGAGCTGATCACCAAGGCTTTTGCCGACGTCGCCGAGGGGAACCATCGGCAAGACGCCGACCTTGATGGCGCGTTCCTTGACGGGCACCACCGTGGCGGGCTTGTCCCCGGTGCGCACGGGGGCCAGGATGTCGTCTTCTTCTTCCTCGTCGTCGTCAGCGGCGGGGGCAGCCGCAGGGGCGCCCCGCTGGGCAACAGCTGGCAGCGCCACGAGACCAAGCAAAGCAATCAAGGAGACCAGACGAAGCATCACCACCTCCACCTGCCGTGTAGACGGACAGGTTGCGAAAACGGTGCCCCCGGGGCCCGATCTCCGCTGCCGACATCGGACCGCTGTCCGACTCCCCACGGTCTGCCAGAGGCCCGATGGCGACACAACCCGGCAGTGACGACCCGGCAGTCACGACCCGGCAGTCACGACCCCAGGCTTCGGACTCCGAGTCGCGGGCCCTGGCTGCCCAGCCCGCTGAATCCGTCGACGGCCGCCACCAGGACGACGTCGCTGTCGCACGCAGGGGCGCCCGCCTGCACGTCGGCCCGCATGGCGCCCAGGGTTTCATCCAGCCAGCGCAGATAGGCCTTGGCCTGCCGATGCCGGGCGGTCAGGGGCATGACGAGGAGCAGGGTGACCACGACATGCAGCGCCACGCCGTAATAGAGCCAATACAGGGTCTCGATGCCGACGGACCGCAGCAGGCCGACCCCGAGGCCGACCCCGGCCCCCACCAGGGCCAGCAGGATCAACACCGACCGACGTTCGCCGCCGCGAGCCAGGCCCATCCGCTCGGCACGGGTCTGCAGCGACGGCGCCAGACGCAAGGCCGCTGCGCGCAGCCGCCGTTGCATGGTGGCGCCTGCCGCCGGATCCTGCAGCACGGCCTTCACCTGTTCGAGGATCGGGTCGTTCGGCTCGACGTCGTCGAGGATGGACATCCCCCCGTCGCTGCCGGGGCGCAACCAGCCGTCGGTGACGGCCGCCGCCCACAGGGCGGCTTCGAGATGACGTCGACTCTGGAGAAATGCCACCACGAAGACCTCGTCGCCGCGGGGAAAGCGGCCCACCAGCAGGGTGTCGTGGGCGGTGGCCACCCCCACCGACGTCAACGCCTGGTCCATCGCCGACACTGCGCCGTGGGCGCCGCGGACCGGGCCGTCGAGGACGTCGCCCATGATCATGGCGACGAGCACGCCGAGGCCGACAAAGATGCTGCTCAGGATGAGCCAGGCGACGACGAACTCGGTGCCGGGAGCGCTCCAGGGCCAGGTGGTCGAGAGATCGAATGGCATCAGTGCCCCCCGTCCGGCCGGGCCGACAGCGCCGACAGTTGGTCGACGTCGTCGATGGCCTTGTCGAGCAGCACTGCGCAGGCGTCGGCGACGAGGACGGGGTCCTGGTCCGAGCTCGTCAGGGGCAGGGTGTCTACGCCCAATCGTCGGCCAACGATGTCGAGGACGGTCACGAGGTCGTCGCGGGCACTGCTGTCATGCAGATGCAGCAGGGAATGCAGGGGCGCCCGGACACGCTTGATGAGCCCCTGGACGTCGGCGCGCAGGGCGACCATGTCGAAGGCGTGGTCGACCACGAGGCGCCGCAGGGCCATGCGGGCTTCGCGCAGCTCCTGCTCGACGCGCAGCCGGCGGTGTTCGTCGTGGATCACGAGGTCCTTGAACGGGTCATGCCCAAACAAGACCGCGTGGCAGCCGCGGACGTCGTCGAAAAAGATCGGAAATACGTCGGCGGCGCGGGGAATCTCGTCGAGGAGCATGATCCGCAGGTCCACCCGGGCGGCGGCGCGGGCAACGGCGGCAGCGTCATGCAACGAGCGAAGGAGCTCGGCGTGGTCGGTTCGCAACACGGCGATGATGTCGACGTCGCTGCGGGGGGTGAGCCCGCCCCGGACGGCGCTGCCGTAGACGATGAGGGCCGCGAGGTCGTGGCCCAGGGCGTCCTGGGCGGCACGGGAAAACCCCTCGACGCGGGCGCGGGTCTGGGTCGGCAGCAGGGCCAGCACCGTGGCGATGTTCGTGATCATCGCCCGGTTCTACCAGAGCTGGCGCCGCCGGGCGGCGTTGACCGAGACGGGGCGGGCTCAGCGCACCTCGGCGATGACGCCCACCAGGGCCGCGAACCAGAGCACGTGGCGGGCGATGTTCTGGCGGGAGGTGAGTTCCTTCTCACTCTCGGGGGCGAAGTAGCCCGTGCCGAGGTTGGCCACGGGAATGCCCACCTCGAGGAACGGGTCGACGCCGGTCCCGCCGCGAATGGGGCGTCGCTCGGCGGCGACGCCCGCCCGGCGGGCGGCCTCTTCGGCGTAGCGGGGCAGCTCGGGGAAGCGGGCCAGGACCGGGCCCATGTTGACGTATTGGTCGACGACCTCGGCTGCCAGGCCCTGGCCCTCGGCACAGGCGAGGGCGTGGGCCTTGCGCGCGGTGAGCAGCTCGACGGTGAAGTCACGCAGGCGGACGTCGACGACGAGGTCGGCACCGTCCATGACGATGCGATGGGGATTGGTGTAGCCCTCGTGGTGGTCGCTGTCTTCGCTCAAGCGCGGCACCGGGCCCACGCTTGCGGCCAGTTCGTGCACAAAGGCCAGGGCGCGGGCGGCGGCGTTGCTGCCCTGGACGGGGCTGTCATCGAGGCTGCCGAGGGTGGCGCGTTCACGGATCTCCAGGGCGGCGCCGCGGCGGCTGGCGGGGGCCACCTCGCTTTCGAGGGAGGCCAGAAAGGCGCTCTCGACGGCGTCGAGCCCTGCGGGCGTATCGGCGTTCAACAGCACCTCGAGGACGCCGCTGGTCTCTGGTTCGTCGTCGGACAGGAACGACAGGGCCGTCACGCCCGTGGTGGTGGCAAGGACACGGGCGGCGATGACGGTGGCGTTGCGATAGCCCTCGCTTTTGGCGGTGGCGCCGTGGGTGTTGACCCCCACGATGTGGACCTTGAGGCGCCGGGTCGGGGTCTTCATCAGGGGCAGCGGCGCCCCGGGCACCCGGACCCGGACCCGGGCGGCGTCGAAGTTCTCGACGTTGATTTCAAACGGCGACAAGCCGTCGGCGGTGTAGCCAAAGCGTACCCCCCGGGCCTTCAACGTGCCGGCGAGGGCCTTGATGGCGTCCATGCGACCGATTTCCTCGTCGGGACGAAACACCAGCAGCAGGCGCCCGTGGGGCAGGGCGGGCTCGGCCTTCAGCAAGGTCGCCAGCGTCATCAGCTCGGCCATGCCGAGTTTGTCGTCGAGACCAAAGGGGAAGTCGCCGGGGCCGTGCAATACGTCGTCGCCCACAAAGGCCTGCAGCAGGGGGTAGCTGCTGGCGTCGACGTGCAACCGATCGTTTTCCGGATAGGTGACGCGCGAACCGTCCCAGGCTTTGGCCACCAACAGGGACGACAATGGGCGGGCGCCATGGGCGGTGTCCATGTGGACCATGAACGCCGTGGTGGGGGCGGCCTCGCAACCGGGTGAGGCGGGGATCTCGACGAGGAGGTTGGCGAAGGCGTCGCTGCTGACGACGAAGCCCTGGGCGGCGAAGCGGGCCGACAACGCCGCCGACAAGGTGCGCTGCCCCTCGGTGGAGGGAATCGTCGTGCTGTGTTCGTCGCTGGCGGAGTCGATGGCGACGACGGCTTCGAGGGCCGCGGTGCCGAGGTCGGCCAGGGTTTCAAGCGAGGTGAGAGGGGTCACGTGGCTCATGGGGCTGTTTCACCCGGGCCGGGGGGAACAGCAACCGGCAGGGCCCGGTCGCCCTGCGGGGTCCAGGCAGCAGCTGCGACCCGGGAGCGCATGGTGATGCGTCGCCAGGATGCATGACGTGGTCGACAGTGGCGTTGGGGCGGTCGCCGCAGGTTGGCACGGATGTGGCAGTCCCACATTCACGCACCGTGGGTCCGCGTGTGCGGGGCGCACGGTCTGCGCGAGGAGTTCTCTATGCGTCGTCGTCGTGAGCAGTTCCGGATGGTGTTGTTGTCGCTGGTGGGCGCCCTGTCCCTTGGCGTGTCGCTGGGCACCGTGGGGGCTGGTTGCGTCGGTGAGCCGCCGTTGCCCGGTGACCCAGTGCCTGTGGAGCCCGGCACGCTGGTGCGCTCGTCGCTGGCGTTCAACGACACCTCGACGGTGCCCATCGCCGACGTGCGCGACCTCGGTGCCCGCCAGCTCGCCCTGGCGTCAGACCTGCTGGCCCTCACCGACGACAGCGCCAACCAAGCCTTGTCGCCGACGTCCATCGCCATGGCGTTTTCAATGCTGTCCGCCGGTGCTGGCGGCAACACCCTCGCCGAGCTCGAAGACGCCCTGCACCTGCCTCCCCAGGCGGACCTCCATGCCCGCATGAACGCCCTGCTGTTGGCCTTGCGAGACCGGGACGTCGCCGCCACAGACGACAACGATGGGCTGGAACTCTCGCCCGTCAACGAGCTCTTTCCCCAACAGGGCTTTGAGATCGAGGCGCCCTTTCTCGACACCCTCGGGGTCAACTACGACGCTGGCGTACGACTGATGGACTACCAGCGCGACGCCGAAGGGGGCCGCGCCGCCATCAACGCCTTCGTCGGCGACGCCACCCGCGGCAAGATCCCCGCGTTGTTGCCGGCGGGCTCTCTCGACGCCTCCACCCGGCTGGTCCTCGTCAATGCCCTCTACCTGAAGGGCGCCTGGCAAAGCCCCTTCGACCCCGCCGCCACTGCCGACGCCACCTTCCACGCCCCGGCTGGCGACGTCACGGTGCCGTTCTTGAACGGCATCCACAACTCGGCCCGCTACAGCACGTCCCGCTCGATGGAGATCGTGGAGTTGCCGTTGGTGGGCGACGCCTTGAGCCTCGCCATCATCCCCCTCGACAGCATCGTGGGGGACCTCGACTTCGCCACCCTGGGCGATGAACTGGCCCTGCTCGACGAGCAGCCCGTGACCCCTGTGCAGATGTCGATGCCGAAATTCACCGTGCGGGTGGCGACAGACCTCGTGCCCGCCCTGCAGTCCCTCGGCGTCAGCGACCTCTTTGGCCCCGCCGACCTGTCGGGCATCAGCGCCACCGCCGACCTCGCCGTCACCGGCGCCTTCCACGAGACGTTCTTTGCCCTGGATGAAAAGGGCATCGAGGCCGCCGCCGCCACAGCCATCGTCGTTGGCGAGACCTCGATTCCGCCGCCGCCCGTCACCGTCGTCATCGACGGACCCTTCGTGTTCGTCTTGCGGGACCGCGCCACCAACACGCCGCTGTTCGTGGGCTCCATCGTGGACCCGTCGGGCAGCTGAACCGGGCCGGCTCGGCTCACAAGGCGAAGTCGAAGGTGAGGGTGGTGGTGTCGCCGTCGCGGCGGACGTCTATCTGCACGGCGTCACTGCAGCGAACGACCTCGGTGCCGTCGGCGGTGGGGCCACAGGCCTCGGGCTGTTGCAACGCTTTGACGAAGGCGTCGGCGTCGATGGGCATCCGCGCCAGCAGGGCCGCGAGGGCTCCCGCCTGCCGGGGCACCTTGCCCTGCAGGGACACGATGTGGCCGGCGTGGGCGCAGCCCCCCTGGACCGAGACGACGGCAACGCCCTCGAAGTCGAAGGTCTCGGTCAGGGTCCGCTTGGCTGGCTGTCGGTCGATGCGATAGTGGTCGGCGGTGCTTTTGACGACGCCATTGCCCTCGGCGGCGTTGGCGCGGGAGCAGTCGGCCTCGACGACGGCAGGCGCGGCCACGGCCTCAGACGACGTGGCTGGTGCCTTCGACGGTGCCGTTGACGGTGCCGCCGACGTCGACGTCGCCGACACCACCGCGGCTTTGCTGCAACTCGATGTGGCCACAACCGTGGCCAGGACCACCAGGAGCAGGTGCCCGGGCCCCGTCATTCGCCGTCGCTGGTGCTGCCACCGCCGCAGGAGCAGCCGCTGCCCGCCGGGGTATCGGGGGCGACGTCGCCCATGAGCAGGGGCACGAGGATGACGAGGGCGGGCAAGATGCGGCGCAACATGTCTGAAGCGTAGCGGAGGTCGCCGGTCGGCGTCACTCGTCGAGCAGGCGGTTCTGCTGGATCTTGATGAAGGCGCTGGTGAGGTGCCACACGCTGTCCATCCAGACCCGGGTGTTGACCATGTCGTTCTTGAAGGCGCCGACGACGCGCTGGCGCTCCTGGATGTAGTAGGTGTTCTCGGGCAGGTACTGCAGGCGCAACAGAAACGCCGTCGCGTGGCGGATGACCTTTTGGTAGCGGCGGTAGCGGTCCATGTCCCCGGCCTTCTTGGCGACGATGGCGGCGTCGGCGAGGGCTTCAAGACTGGCGGCGGTGACGGAGTTGTTGCCCATGGAGCCGGGCTTCGGCGCGAGCATGCCGTCGTAGTCGGGGTAGACCTGATAGCGGGCGTTCTGCTCATAGGCGATGAGGGTGCGGTCGTTGATGGCGAAGATGAGGTCTTTGTATTCGTCGTTGCCCGTCAGCAGGTACATCTGGGCCATCGGCATCGTGAACCATGCCGGCGCGTAGGGGATGTGCCACTCGGGCCCGAAGTCCATCGTGTTGTAGAGGTTCGGCGCGTAGACCTTGAAGGCCTTGTCGAAGATGTCCTTGTACTTCTGCTTGGCGACAGGGTCCGTGGCGTCCCGGTAGAAGTACGTGACGGGCAGCAGGAACTGGCCGGGCATGAAGTATTGCTCGCCGCCGCTGGGGCTCCAGATGACCCCGTCATCACGCTGGTGGGTGGCGCCCCACGTCATCAGCAGGTCCATCTCGGTGCGGTAGGTCTCGCGGTCGGGACGCTCGTTGGCGGCGGCGGCGATGAAACCGGCCACGGTCCAGCGGGCTTCAACGGTGTTGCCATTGGGCAGGGGCTTCGTCGACGGCACCAACACGCCCTTCTGCTTGGACTGGGCCATGTTGAAATAGCGCTCCAGGTAGAAGTCGATGACGTCCTTGCCCTTGCTCTGGAGTTCTTTGTCGTCGAGGTAGACCCCGAGACGGTTGAGCACCATGGCGCTGATGGTGGAGCGAATCATGGTCCGCTCGTTGTTGGTGTAGGTCTTGCGGGTCGTCACGTACATGTAGGTGACTTCGCCGTCGACGACGTTGTTCTTGTACCACTGGCCGATGAGCTTCAGGCGTTCTTGCAGGACGTCGTGGGTGAGGTCGTCGGCCGTGAAGCGCTTGTGGCCGCGAAAGAAGAACGTGGGCTTCTTGTCGGGGAAGCGTTCGCCGACGTGGGCCGTGCGATAAAACTCCATCGTCAAATCGATGCGGGCGGGGACCTGGTTGGCGTCGACGCCGATGCCCTTGGCCAGGGCCGTGCGGCTGTCGCCGGGGCCCATATTGCGTTCGAGCTGCTCGAGGGGGTCGAGCTCGAACTGCTTGCCGTCGAGGTGGTAGATGACGCCCGTGACCTGGGGCTCAAAGACCTTGTTGTCGAACAGGCCCTTGATGCCGAAGTTGAGGACGTGGGCCTGCTTGGTGACGACGAGGAGGTGCACGAAGCCGTCGCGGTCGCTGCCGCTGCTGCACAGGGCCTTGCCGACGGCGAAGGCGGCATCGCGCAGGGTCTTGCCGTCGTCGATGCGGCGGGAGGCCCGTCGCTTGCCCTCTTCGCTGTAGAGCACACCGATGACGGGGGCCGCCGTCGCTGGCAGCCCCGTCGGCGTGGGCACGCTGTCGATGGCCTTGCCGTCGCAGCCGGCCCGGGCGACCCCGAGGAGTCCCTGCAGGGCGGCCTCACTCAGCTGCAGCTCGGTGCTGCGGGGGGTGGGCTCGTAGCGGGTGCTCGGGTCCTGTCGCACGGCGGCGACGGCACCTTCCTCGTCGTCGTCGGACTGGTCACGGCGGGTGGTGGTGGGCTCCTTGTCGTCGGACTTGCCGGCTTTTGCCGACGGCTTCTCGGCGGGGGCCGATGCCGGTGGTGCGCAGGCCAGACCGACCGCCACACCGCAAGCCAGAACAAGGCCAGAGACGAGAGACACACGAGGGAGGCGCCGGGACAGCATGCGCCCGGATAGGTCGACTCCGACGGCGCTGCAACGGCGGACCGGTACCTGGAGCCCTGCGGTCCGCCAGCGAAAAAGCCTCAGAGGCCGGCCGCGACACCGTCGCCGCGGGGGTCGGCACCGCCCTGGAGGACGCCGCCCTCGCCCTCGACGATGCACATGGCGTTGCCCCAGCCGTTGCCGCTGAGCTTGAAGGTGTGGCCCCGCTTCTCGAGGGACCGACGGGTGCCGGCGTCGAGGCCGTTGTCCTCGATGCGGGTGGCTTCGGGGACCCACTGCTGGTGCAGGCGGGGGGCAGACACGGCGGCCTGGGCGTCCATGCCGAAGTCGACGACGTGGAGCACCGTCTGAAGTGTTGTGGTGATGATGGTGCTGCCACCGGGTGCGCCGGCGGTCATGAAGAAGCGTCCCCCGCGGGTGGCGATGAGGGGCGTCATCGACGACAGGGGGATCTTGCCCGGGGCCACGGCATTGGCGTCGCCGCCCACGAGGCCGTAGCTGTTGGGCACGCCAGGGGCGGCGGCGAAGTCGTCCATCTCGTCATTCAACAAGATGCCCGTGCCCTTGACGATGACGCCGCTGCCGAAGCCGTAGTTGACGGTGAAGGTGAGGCTGACGGCGTTGCGGTCTTTGTCGACGACGGTGAGGTGGCTCGTGTGGGGGATGTCGCGGCCGGCCTTCATGGGCGGCACCGGGGTTTCGGGAGGCAGCCCCAACTGCACGGGGGTGCCCGCCTTGACGTCCTTGCTGGTGCGGGCGCGGCTGGGATCAATCTCCGGGCGACGGATGGCGGCGTAGGCCGATGATGTCAGCGCGGCGACGGGGACGTCGACAAAGGCCGGATCTCCCAGCCACACGGCGCGGTCAGCGTAGGCGATGCGCATGCTCTCGATGAGGCGGTGCAGGGAGGCGTCGTCGTGCCAGCCGGCCAGCTTCAGGTCATTGGCCGCGATGCCGTCGTCGAGCAAACGCACGATCTGCAGCAGGTGCACGCCACCCGATGACGGCGGCGGCATGGTGCAGAGGGTGAGGTCCTTGTAGGGACCGCACAGGGGTTCGCGCCAGGTGGGACGGTAGCTGTCGAGGTCGGCGGCGGAAACAAGGCCGCCGTGGGCGCTCATCTCGCTGGCGATGGTCCTGGCGACGTCGCCGCGCTGGATGACCCCGGGGTCACGGGCGATGGCTCGCAGGGTGCGCGCCAATTCGGGCTGCACGAGGCGGTCGCCGCGCTTCTTGGGAGCCAGAAAAATGCGGGCGGCCTCGGGGTCGGCGGCCAGGGCTGCTCGTCGCCACTCGACGCTCTCCAGATAGTGATCAGAGACCTCGAAACCGGCATCGGCGGCCCGGATGGCTGGCTGCAGCAGGCGCGCCCAGGGGAGCTTGCCGTGCTTGTCGTGCAGGGCCTTCAAGCCCGGCACCGTGCCCGGCACGGCGACACTCAGCCAGCCGTCGACGGCGCGCTCGGGGACGACGGCGCCATCTGGGCCCAGGTACATGTCGCGGGTGGCGGCACGGGGAGCCACTTCACGGAAGTCGAGGGCCTCCATCTGGCTGGTGGCGCTCGAAAAATGCATGGCGAAACCACCACCACCGATGCCCGCCGAGAAGGGCTCGACCACCGAGATCGTGAAGGTCGCCGCGATGGCGGCGTCGGCGGCGGTGCCCCCCTGCTTGAGGATGGCAGTGGCGGCGGCTGTGGCCAGGGGATGGGCGGTGGCCGCCATCGCCGTCGTCGACAGCGCGGGTTCGGGAAATGCCGCCCGCGCACTCGTGGTGAAAAGAGCGAGCAGGACCCACAACCGCCGTTGAACAACCACACAGACCTCGATGTACGGAAAGACAGGATACCGGTGGGAGCCGTCAGGCCGTCAGGCCGTCAGGGACACACAGCGTCCAGCGGGGCTGTGTCCCGGTCACGCTCGACCACAATCGACACGCCGGGCTTCGCCGTGGAGATGGCCGCCAGGCGGGTCTCCAGCTCGTCGAGGGCCCGCTGGCGGACCCCGGCGTCGAAGCTCAAGCGCAGCCGCCTGGCGCCGTGCTGGTCCACCCGGTCCCGACGCTGCTCGTCCACCAGGGTGGCCCTGGCGATGTCGAACAGGCGCACGGGGGTGCCATCAGCGCGGGTGGCAACCCGGGTGCGCAACAGGGCCTCGGGCGTCGACACCGCGGCCACCACCAGCCGCAACGGCCCCTCGGCGCTGTTCACCACCAGGCCGGTGGTGGCGATGGCGGCGGTGTCGGTGATGGTCGTTATCTCTCGGGGCGACAAACCCTGTTGCACCAGGCGGGCCCGGTCGAGGGTCAGGCTGACGGTGCGGCTGCGGCGAAACGTATGCACCCCCGGCACACTCAGGGCGGCGGCGGCGACGTCGGCGAAGGCGGCATCGACGGCGGCGTTGGCGGCGCTGATGACGGCGCTATCGCCATCGACGCTGTTCATTCGGCCCCCGGTCGTGCTGTCGCTGCTGCCCAGCCGGGACACCAACACCGTCACCACCTCGACGCTGTCGTCGTCGAGCAACGCCACGGCCATGTCGGCCGGGGACACCACCGCGCGGGCCGCCCTGGTGGCGGCACCGGCAGCGCTTCGATGGCCGCGGACCCGCACCTCGATGCCGCCGTCTTTGCGCAAGCGCTCGCCGGCGGGGGCGAACTCCACCCTGGCGACGTCGCGCAGAAAGATGCTGACGTTGCCGGGCAGGCGTTTGACCTCGGCCTTGTTGAGGTCCGACGCGGCCTTCACCGTCGCCAACACCTCGGGGAGGCTGACGTCGGTGGCCAGCAGGCGCTCGGGATCCAGCCGCAGCTGGCGTTCGAGACGGCCGCCGCTGACGACGACGTCTCTGACCCCCGGGATGGCGCGCAGGGCCGGCACCACCGTGGCATCGACGAAGGCGCGGGCGGCGAAGACGTCGTCGGCGCGGACGCTCATGAGCACGAGGTCGTTGTCGATGGGCTTGATGGCGATGGGGCCAGCCCCCGGCGGCATGGCCCCCTTGTTGGCGACGAGGGCCCCATGGACCACGGCGGCAGGATCGGTCGTGACGTCGCCAGGCGCCCCCTCGATTTCCAGCAGCACCGCACCACCGGTGGCGCAGCCCACGCTGCGCAGCCGTCGCAGACCGGGCAGGGACGCGAGGGCTCGCTCGACGACGGCGACGCCAACGGGCGCGGCCTCGGCTTCGGTGGCGGGAATCGTGACAAGGACCCGCTGATGGCCGTCATCAAACAGCGAGCAGCCGACGGCGAGCATCACCCCCGCCACCAGCACGAGGGCACCGATGGCGCCCCACGGGGATCGGCCTGGCAGCGGACGCCTCATGGTGCTCAGCCGCCCGTGGTGGCAGGCGTTGGGACGACTTCGTCGCCGTCATTGCCGTCATCGCCGTCGCTGGCATCACCCGGGGGCGCCAGGGGCCTGGCGGCGAGGTGGCGGGCGGCGCCGGCGTCGGCGGCAGCGCGCAACGCCGCGATGGCGGCCCGACGGTCGGGCTTGCCGAAGACGGCGCTGCCAGCGACGAGGGCGGTGACGCCGGCCTCGCAGGCGGCGGCGGCGTTGTCGGGGCCGATGCCGCCGTCGATCTCGATGATGGCGTCGGTGTTGCCGGCGGCGTCGAGCATGGCGCGGATGCGCCGGACCTTCTCGAGCTGCGACACCAGGAACTTCTGGCCGCCAAAGCCCGGGTTCACGCTCATCACCAACACCAGGTCGACGTCGGCGGCCACGTAGCGGAGGGTCTCTTCGCTGGTGCCCGGGTTCAAGCTCACGCCGGCCTGTTTGCCCCGGCCCTTGATGGCCATGACGGTGCGCTGCAGGTGGACACAGGCCTCTTGATGGACGGTGATGCCGTCGGCGCCGGCGTCGATGAAGGCGTCGACCCAGCGCTCGGGCTCGACGATCATCAAATGCACGTCGATGAGCTTGGCGGTGGCCTTGCGCAGGGCCTCGACCACCAGGGGGCCGATGGTGATGTTGGGGACGTAGCGGCCGTCCATGACGTCGACGTGGATCCAGTCGCAGCCGGCGGCGTCGACGTCTTGCACCTCGGCGGCGAGGCGGCCGAAGTCCGCCGACAGGATGGAGGGGGCGATGATCGTCATGGACATGGAGCCTACCCCGGGTCGGTGGTGGAGGGTGCTTGGGCCGCGGCGCCGAGACGGCGGCGCAATCGGGCCACGAAGAAGGCGTCGGCGTCGTGGAGATGGGGGATCAAGCGCAGCTGGCCGTGCTCGTCGAAGGCGCTGGCGGGCATGAACGGCAAGGTGGCCGACAGGTGCTCGCGCTCGAAGTCCGGGTGGCGGGTGAGGAACCGCGCCACCTGCAGGGACCCCTCCTCGGGCAGGGGCGAGCACACCGAGTAGACCAGGGTGCCGCCCTCTTTGGTGAGGGACGCGGCCTTGTCGAAGAGCTGTTCCTGCAGGGTGGCGCTGGCGGCGACGTCGGCGTCGGTGTGGCGGCGGGCGATCTCGGGCTTGCGGCGGGTGGTGCCAAGGCCCGTGCAGGGGGCATCGAGCAGCACGGCGTCGGCGCGGTCGGCGTCGCCGAGGTCGTTGGCGTCGACGACCTTGACCTCGACGCGCTTGCGCATGCCGAGGCGGGTGGCGTTTTCTTCGATGCGGGCCGCCCGACGTCGCTGCAGTTCGACGGCGACGACGCGGCCAGTGTCGGCGACGGCGTCGGCGAGGATCATGCTCTTGCCGCCAGGGGCCGCACACAAGTCGAGGACTCGGGCGCCAGCTGCCGGCGACAGGGCGAGGGCCGACAGCACCGAGCCTGGATCCATGACGACGAAGGCGCCATCTTTGAAGCCCTCCTGGCCGTCGACGCGGCCGCCCCCAAGGGCCCACATGCGGGGCACGAAGGGATGGGGCACGAGCCCCTCCGTCGTCGGTGGCGCGAAGAACAGGGCCCAGGTGGTGGGCCGGGCCTGCAGGCCGGCGATGGCCGCCTGGTGCTCCAACGGGGGCAACGACGCCGTCACCGCCCGACCAAGGGCCATGGGAACGCCCCACGCCGTGCAGACTTCAAACAACGACGACTGGGGCGTCAACATCTGGTGCAGGGGGGAGCCCAGGTGGCGCAGCAGGGCGTTGGCGAAGCCGTCGAGGCCCGGGCGAACGCGCTTGATGGCGGCGACGGCGGCAGACACGGCGGCGTGGGCCGGGATGCGGTCGCTCAAATGCTGCAGCTGATAGGCCGCGATGAGCAGATGGGGCCGCATGCGTTGGTCGAGGCCCTTTTGGGGCTTGCTGGCGGCGCGCAGCAGGGAGGCCTCCAGGGGGGCCGCGAAGCGCAGGGCGCCGTAGAACAGCTCGGTGACGAGGCCCTTGTCGCGCTCGCTGAACCCCGAGCCGTCGAGGGCCGCACTCAGGGCGGGCTGGGCCCAGGCGCCGTCGTCGAGGACGCGGGACAATGCCTGGGCGGCGACCTCGCGGGGGCCGTCGACGATGGTGAGGCCGGGGGTGCGGGCGCCACGAGAGGGGGGCAGGGGCTTGTTCATGGGGTGCTGTGCTCTGGCGCGGCCAGGGCCCGTGCGATGAATTGGCAGCCCAGGCGAGACACGAGGTCGCGATCGACGTCGAGGCCCACCAGGTGCCGGGTGCGTTTGAGGCGGTGGTGTTCCACGACGGGCGACGAGACCCGCCGGGCGATGATGCGCGATGACGCCGGGGTGATGGTGTGGTCGTCATCGCCGTGGAACAGGCAGATGGGGGTTGTGACCTCGGGCAGGCGCCCCTCGGTCAGGCGCTGCAGGCGCATCAGCTCGGTGAGGCCGCGGGTGGGCAGCACCTTGTAGGTGGGGTTGGCGCGCAGCGCGTCGTCGGCGAGGACGTCGCCGCCGGGGCCTTCTTTGGGCAGGAAGGCCCGGGCCCGCCACAGGCCCGTCGACATCACGGCGACGCCGATGGCCGCAGCGTCGAACAGGCGCAGGGCGGGGGCCAGCAGCACCACGACGTCGACCCGGCGGATCAGGCAGAGCTGCAACGCCAGCAGGCCCCCCATGGAACTGCCCACGAGGACCCTCGGCCGTCGTGGCGCTCCGGGCGCTGGGGGATCGAGGGCGTCGAGGCCATCCCAGGCGGTGGTGGCGGCCGCCAGCCAGTCCTCGGCAGTCGTGCGGTTGAGGACAGCGGGATCGTCGCCGTGGCCGGGCAGCAAGGGGGCGTGGACCGCCAGGTTGAGGGTCTCTCCGAGGTCATTGGCCATGACCCGCACTTCGTATGGGGTCCCCGTGTAGCCATGGAGGCACAGGGCCGCGCCACGACGACGTCCGCCGTCCACCTCGATGGTGAAGGCCCGGGGGCTTGGCTCTGGCAGGGGACGCACCATCTGGCTGTGGCACAGCCGACCTGCCTTGTCAGCGGCTCCCGGGCCGGGCCACCCCGATCCCCGGCGGGACTTGCGGCCCACAGCGCTGTCGTCGACGATGGGCCATGGGTCTGCATCTCCGTCGCCTCGCTGTGGTCACCGTCGTGTCGTTGGCCACCTCCATCGCTGGCGGGTGTGATGGGGGTTCGTCGTCGTCGCTGTCGCTGTCGCAGTCGTCGTCGTCGTCAGCGCCGACAGCAGCCCGCGGCGCCGGTGGTTTGGCGACGTTGAGTGCCGTCGAACGGGACGCCCGGGCAGCCCGTGACGCCGTCATGCTGCGTCGGCTGGCGTCGTCAACGAATCGGCTGTCCCAGGACCTGGCCGCCGACACGGCGCTGTTCAGCAGGCCTCGCGACGTTGCCCTCAGCCCGGACGAGCGGGCGCGGGCCTTGACGCTGTTTGCCTCGGTCCTCGACCACTGCCACGCCCTCGACGCCGTGGTGCAGTTCCACCTCGACTTCTGGCGCATCAATCCCCTCACCCAATCCGAGCGCCACGCCCGCCACTTCAATCTGGGTTTCCTCGCCTACGTCGAGAAGCTCGCCCTGGCCCTGGCCCTGGTGGACCAGACCATCAACAAGCCCCAATTCGAGAAGCTCCTCGACGAGGGCAATCCGGTCTTTGGCATCCCCGCCGGCGCCTATACCCGCCTGAAGTGGAACGTCGTCCACGTCGAGGACGTCGCCAAGAGCCTGGCGGCCCACCAGTATTTCACGGTGCTCGCGTCAGAAAACGCCAAGCTGCGGGCGGGCGACGCCACCTGGGGCTTCGTGCAAGACCGCCTCGAGGAGCGTTACCAGCTCGTCAAACAGACCATGACGAGGCGCTCCGCCAAGCTCTTTGGTGGCAACAGCGTCGACATCGGCGTCGACCTCGCCCACGCCGCCTGGTTCCCGGTGCAGGCCGAGACTGCTGAATGGCTCGGCGACACGAGGGTGCGTCGCAAAACGTCGATGCTCATCAGCGAAGCCCAGGTGAAGGAAGCCATCGCCCGCACCGAGCCCGGCGACATCATCGTCGAGCGGCGCAATTGGTACCTGTCGAACATCGGCCTGCCGGGCTTCTGGCCCCACGCGGCCCTGTGGGTGGGCAGCCCTGCAGAGCTCGCCACCTGGAGCGAGGCCCCCGAGGTGGTGGCGTACTTCAAGAAGCCTCTTCCAGTGTATCTTGCTGAGACCTATCCAGAGTCATGGAAGGCGTACAGCACGCCCGACCATGCCGGCAACCCCCGCCGCATTCTCGAGGCCGTCAGCGAAGGTGTCGTCTTCAACGCTGCCGAGGAGAGCATCCACGCCGACTACGTCGCCGCCATGCGTCCCCGCCGCAGCCTCCTCGAAAAAGCCCGGGCCATTGAACGGGCGTTTTCATATTGTGGTCGACCGTACGATTTCGACTTCGATTTCTATACAGATGCTTCCCTGGTCTGCTCGGAGCTGGTTTTCAAGAGCTACGAACCCCGCGCCGGTGTCGAGGGCGTGTCTCTTGGTCTGGAGCGGGTGGTGGGACGTATGACCCTTGGCCCCAACAGCATTGTCCGCACCTTCGATCAGCAGTTGGGGACCCCGGGGGAGCAGCTCTCGTTCGCCTGGTTTCTCGACGGCCGCGAGTCCGACCGCCGTGCCGCCTTCGCCGACGTCGACGCCTTCCGCGCCTCGTGGCGTCGGCCCAAATGGGACATTGTTCAGCAATAGGCTTTCTGCCCCCCAAGCGGCGAGTTGTGAGGTCACCTTCACCTCGACTCCGCCCGCCCAGGAGTCCCTCCCCCAGGTGGGGAGAGGACGCGCCGAAGGCGAGGGTGCGGGACTTCGGGACCGGTCACATCTCGAGAGTCGCTGCCGTGGCAGGAATCTTGTGGAATATCAGGTGGTTCGCGGCCTGTTCCACATGTTCCACGGGCGAGCCTAGGCCTGGGCGCCACCGCGGACGGCCATGAAGCCAAAGGGGTTCACGCCCAGGCGGGCGTAGGCGTCGTCCCAGCGCTCGGCGATGGCGACGTCAAACAGCAGCTCGGCGTCGAAGTCGGCATGCAGCCAGTCCCCCCGCTCCATCTCGCCATCAAGCTGGTCGGGCGCCCACTCGGCGTAGCCCAGGATGAGCTCAAAGCGGCCAGGGAGCTGGCCGGTGCAGGCCTGCTCGAGGACGTCGCGCGACGGCGAGATGCTGATGGTGGGCGAGACCTCGATGCCCGGGCCACAGGGCTTGCCGGCTTCGTGCTCGTACATGACGAAGCCCGACGACCCCTTGAGGGGGCCGCCGATGAGGACGACGCGGTCGGGGATGGTGGGCACGATGTCCAGGTCTTCCAGCAGCTCGTGCAGGTGCAGTTTGCTTGGCCGGTTGATGATGAACCCCATGGCGCCACTGCCCTCATGGGCAGTGAGCAGCACGACGCTGTGGTCGAAGTTGGGGTCTGACAACGGTGGCGGCGCCAGAAGAAAACCAGGGGCCAACCGCTGATGCGCCGCGTCGCTCATCACGCCATCGTAGCAGCTGAAACGACGGCGTCACCTCCAGGGTGACGCCTCACAGATGCCTTGTCGACGTCAGCCGCGGCTCACTCGGTGGGCGCAGCACCCGTGCGGTTCTTGGCATCGGTGGCGTAGGGGCCGTTTGGCTCCGCCCGCAGGTACTTCTGCATGGCTTCCCGTGAGGCGGCGTCGTCGCCGAGGGCCGACAGGGTCACGCCCAGCCAGTAGTAGGTGGCCGGAAACTCGCTGGTGGCGGCGAGGGCCTGGGCATAGGCCTCTTTGGCCTGGGGGTGATCTTCGGCCTGGGCGAGGGCCCGGCCGAGCCAGGTGTAGACGTTGGCCTGGATGCCGGGGCCCCGGACGGCGGCCTTCTCGGCGGCCTTCTTCAGGCTGGCGACGGCGGCGGGGTAGTCGCGCTTGAGCATGTAGACCTTGCCGATGTCGCGGTGGACCTCGGCGAGGTCGAGGGTCTTGAGCATCTTTTGCAGGTGGGCGAGGGCGTCGTCGGCCTTCTGCTCGGCGAGCAGGCGGCTGCCCCGGGCCAGACCGAGCTCGAGGTTGTCGCCAAAGACCTTGAGGGCGTCGTCGTAGGCCTTGTCAGCGACGTCGAACTTCTTGGCGCGGGCGCCGACCTCGATGAGGGTCAGGTAGGGCGACAAGCGGTAGGGGTCGAGCTTGACGGCGTCGTCGAGGAGCTTCTTGGCGTCGTCGTAGCGCTTCTCGTCCTTGGCCTGCTTGGCCTCGAACAGGGGCATTTCGGGGTCGTTGCGCAGCAGGAGGCGGGCGGTCTCGATATCGCGGCCGGACTCCCGGTCGCCGCTGCGGACCCGCTTGGAGATGAGGGCCCGGCCGAGGGTGGCGTAGCCGAGCTGGCGGGTACCGAGGGCATCCTTGCCGAGGTCGATGAGGGTGGTGACGTCGTCGAGGGCGATGGGCAGGTTGACGACGTCGTCGGCCTCGAGGATCAGCAAGGCCCGCAGGGCTCGCGACGGATCGTGGTCGAGCTCGGTCTTGATGGCGTTGTCGAGGGCGCGGCGCGACTTGAATGGATCACCGACGCGGCGGTAGGCGCTGCCGGCGAAGGTGAAGGCGGCGGGGTCGGGGGCGTCGGCGAGGGTGTCGGCGATGGCCACCATCTCGGTGATCTTGCCCTGGGCAGCCAGCGCGTTGCCGAGCTCGATGCGGGCCGCAACGGGCATGCTCTTGGGGTCACCGAGCTTACGGCCAAGGGCCTCGGCGCCAGCGGCGTCGCCGTTGCGGCGCAGCATGATCATCTGGGCGGCGATGGACAGGGGATGATCCTTGGCCTTCTTCTGGGCCAGGGCCACGGCGGCGACGACCTTGTCTTCGGCTTCTTTGACGCCACGGTCGGTCAACACCGCCAACGAGTAGGCGTACTGGCTGAGGGCCAGGTTCTGGTCGTCGTCGATCTTGAGGGCGGCTTCCAGCTTCTCGAGGGCCTTCTTGTGACCGCGGGTGGTGTCCTTCTTGACGAGGACCTGCTGGTCTTTGAGCAGTTCCTTCACGAGGTCCTGGTTGGCCTTGTGGGTCTTCAAGCCGACGATGACGCCGACGACGATCATCAACAGCAGGGCGCCCAGACCAAACGTGAAGCCGGCGCCCAGACGACGACCGCCCCCCTGGGCCTGGGGACCGGGGTAGCCGTAGAGGTTCTGGGCGTAGGCGGCGGCGAAGGCGGGGTCGACGGCGGCAGCGGGCGGCATCGACGGCATGCGCGCGCTGGGGCCGGTGGGGGCCCCGGGGACACCCATGTGATCAATGGCGGCGCCCATGGCGCGGGCCTTGGCGGACTGGGCGGCGCGGGCGGCGTCCTGGGCCGCTTGTTCGGCAGCGGCCTGCTCGGCGACGCGGGCGGCTTCGGCGGCGACGCGGGCGGCTTCAGCGGCGTCTTCGGCGGCCTTCTGGGCGGCGATCTCGTCGGCGGACGGACCGGGATCGAAGTCGATGCCCTTGGCCCGCAGGGCGCTCTTGGCGCCGTCGTGGCCGCGGTCCTGACGGATGGCTTCCTTGAAAGCCTCGATGGCCTCTTCGAAGCGACCACCCTTTTCGTGCAGGGTGCCGGCGAAGAAGTGGGCTTCGGCGACGTCGGGGTTGGTCGCCAGCAGCGCCTTCACCTCTTCGAGGGCCTTTGGGATCTTGCCCTGCTCCGCGTAGACGCGGCCCAGCAACAACCGCCCGTCGACGGACTCCGGAAGCGCCTTGATGCCCTTCTTGCAGACAACCATCGCCTCCATGAAGCGACCAAGCTGAAGGTAGGCATTCGTCAACGGGACGAAGGCCTTCGGGTCGGCGGCGAAGGCCATCTCGAGCTGAGAAAGGTCCTGCTGCGGGGTGTCGCTCATGATCTTCCGACGGTCGAGGAGCTGTTCTGATGGGCTTCGGCCGAAAGCCGAAAGTGAGAGGGCCAGAGGTTGCAGGAACCTGCCCCTGTGGTCAAACGAGTCGTTCAGGGCATCCCCCGGCGGACAGCCGGTCGGCCTCGCGGCGTTGGCCTGCGGTATCCGTGACGTCGTCAAGCCAACCTGTCTCACCTTCGCCCCGGATCCCCCATGTCTGCCCCCGCCGTCGCCACCAAAGTCCTCCTCACGGGGGCCTCGTCCGGGATCGGCGCCGCCCTGGCCACGGAGCTCTCTCGCCGGGGCCATCACGTCTGGCTGGGGGCGAGGCGCGCCGACAAATTGCAGGGTCTGGTGGACACCATCATCGCCAGCGGCGGCGCCGCCCACGCCGTCACCATCGACGTCAGCGACCACGGTGCCTGCGCCGGGACCATCGTTGCCCTCGACGAGGCCTGCGGCGGCTTCGACATCGTGATCGCCAACGCCGGTGTCGGTGGCAGACACACATCCGTCTGGAAGATCACCCCCGAGGATGCCAAGGAGGTCATCGACACCAACTTCACCGGGGCCCTCGCCACCATTTTGCCCCTCCTGCCGCGCATGCGGGAGCGCGGACGGGGTCATGTGGTCGGCGTGTCGTCGATGGCGGCGGACCTCACCCAGCCCATGGCGGCGGCCTACGGGGCCAGCAAGTCGGCGCTGACGTTCTTCCTCGACAGCGTCGCCCCCGAGCTCGAAAGCAAGGGCATTGCCGTCACGATTGTTCATCCAGGCTTTGTCAAAAGCGAAATGACGGCCAAGAACACGTTCCCCATGCCGTTTCTCGTCGACACCGCCGCTGCCGCCCGCCAGATCGCCGACGCCATTGATGGCCGCCGTTCCTGGCTGCGCTTTCCCCTGCCGCTGTCGATGACGATGGGGCTCGCCAACCTGCTGCCCCGGGGCCTGCGGGCGCGCATCGTTTCCGGCGGTGCCCGCCAGTGATGAACACCGCTGGCACAGTCTCTGTGCGCTTGACTCCCCTGGGCGGTGTGGGCCGCTTCGGGCGCAACTGCCTCCTCGTGGAACATGCCGTGGAACACGACGGCACCGTCGTCCTCGGCGACGCCATCCTGGTGGATTGCGGGGTGCGCTTCGCAGGGCCCGAGCTGCCGGGCTTTGACGCGGCCCTGCCGGACTTCGAGCGCCTGGCCTCCGTGGCCCCCCGCCTCAAGGCCATCATCTTGACCCACGGCCACGAGGACCACATCGGGGCCCTGCCGTTTGTCCTGCGCGATGTGCTGCACGGGCGCTCCATCCCCTGTCTGGCAACAGCGTTCACCGCGCACTTCATCCGTCGTCGCTGTGCCCGCTACGACGTCGCCATCGACCTGCAGGTGCAGCCCTTTGGCGCCGTGCACAACGTTGGGGGCTTCGACATCACGTTTGCCGCCGTCTCCCATTCGATCCCGGGGGCCGCCAGCGTCATCATCGGCACCCCCGTGGGGCCCATCGTCCACTCCGGCGACTTCCGCGTGGACACCGACCCCGTCCTCGGGCCGCCGACAGACCTTGTCACCTTGTCGACGGCGGCGGGGGCCAGCGGCGTGCGCTGTTTGTTGGCGGACTCCACCGGGGCCTTGAGCGCCGGGGCTCCTCTCGACGTCGGCGGCGTGGTCCGCGCGGGCGTCGAGCGCAGCGTGGGGCCATCGTTGCGTCGCTGTTTCGTCGACGACGACGGCGAACCCTGGCGCGGTCTGGTGGTGGTGGGGCTCTTTGCGAGCCACCTGCAGCGGCTGGCGTTGCTGGCCGAAATCTGTCGCAGCCAGGGGCGCAAACTCTTGCTGCTGGGCAAGGGTCTCGCCGAGGTCTTCGGCATGGCCCAGAACCACGTGGCCGAGGGCGATCTGTTTGTTCACGGCGAGGGCGGCGGCGGCTTCTTCGCCGACGTCGTCATCAACGAGGCCACCGCCCGCAACCTGCCGCGGCACCGTCTCTGCATCGCGGCCACCGGCACCCAGGGCGAGGAGAACGCGGCCCTGGCCCGCATGGCCCGCCGTGACCCCCAGGTCCCCTTCCAGGTGGACCTCGGCGACCGCGTCGTCATCTCGTCACGGGTCATCCCCGGCAACGAGCTGAAGGTCCAGGGCCTCATCGACGCCTTCGTCGACCGCGGCGTCGACATCGTCGTCGGCAAGAGTGCGCCCCACGTCTCTGGTCACGGCGGCGCCGACGACCTGCAGATGCTGTTGTCGGCCACCAGGCCCCGCACCTTCGTGGCCCTGCACGGCACCCCCGGCCACCTCGTGGCCCATGGCCAATTGGCCCGCGCCGTCGGCGTCGCCGAAAAAGACGTCGTCGGCCTGCGCGACGGCCACACTCTGGTGCTCACCGAGCGCTCCGCCCGCCACGTGCAAGGGGCCCCCGCCGCCGAGCCCGCCGTCGTCGACGGCGAGGTCTGCGACTTCCCCCGGGGCGTCGCCCGCTCCCGCCTGCGCCTTCAGGAGAGCGGCGTGGTGGTGCTCACCGTCGAACGCCACGGCGATCATGTCGTCATCAACGACGTCGTCGCCCGCGGGGTCTTTCCCCCCATCGACGACGATCTCAAGGGGACCCTGGCCCACATCCTCACCAACCGGCAGCTGCAGGGCAGCCCCCTCGACGACGAAGAGGCCGAGCGGGCCCTCGCCCGCCCCTGGCGCAAGCATTGGCGGCCGGCGCCGACGTTTGTGGTGGTGGTGCGCTAGGGGCTCGATGGGGTGACGGGCTCGGGGTCCACCAGCCGGGAGACGATGGGATTTTCGGCCCCCGTCTGCCACGGCAACGACGGCCACCAGCGCACCAGGGGTGGAGGTTGTGAGGGCTCGATGCTCTGGCCGGGCCGGGGCACAACGATGGGCATGTGTCGTCGTTCCGCCTCGACGACGACCCGCTCGGCGGGTTCGGTCCAGCCGTGGGGGGCCAGGCTCCACAGGCCCCAATGGATGGGGAGCATGAGCTTGCTGCGGAGCATGCCCGCGGCGCGGACGGCCTGCTCGGGGCCGATATGCCAATCGGGCCAGGCGGGGTTGTAGGCGCCGGTCTCAATCATCGAGACGTCGAAGGGCCCGAAGCGTTCGCCGATCTCGGTCATCGCCGGAAAAAGCCCGGTGTCGCCGGAGAAAAACAGCCGGTGCTCGGGGCCGATGACGGCGTAGCCCGCCCACAGGGTGTGGTTCTGGTCGAGGAGATGACGACCGGACGCATGGCGGGCCGGGGTGCAGACGACGTCGACGCCGGCGCCGCCGTTTTTGCCTTCAAGGCGGGTGGGCTGCCACCAATCGAGTTCGACAATCCGCTCGGGAGGCACGCCCCAATAGGCCAGGTGGGCGCCGACGCCGATGGGCACGATGAACGTCGTGTCCCAGTCCTTGATGCGCTCGATGGTCGAGTGCTGCAGGTGGTCGTGGTGGTCGTGGGAGATGACGACGGCGTCGACGGCGGGCATGTCTTCGAGGGCGATGGGTGGTGGATACCAGCGCCTGGGGCCAACCCACGTAAATGGCGAGGCCCGCTCGCCAAACAGAGGGTCCGTGAGGATGCGCAGGCCGTCAATCTCGAGGAGCAACGTCGAGTGGCCAAGCCAGGTGACCCGCAGCCCCGACGGCGGGGGCGTGTTGAACTGGGCGCCGTCGCTGAACAGCACGGCGACTTCGCCGTCTTTGGCCGACGCCACCGGGCTCGGCGACCACAACGACGTCGACGCGCCGAGGATGTCGTTCCACAGGGGCTGGGGATTCACGAAGATGCCGTCGCGATATTGGGGCGAGGCCTCCATGCGCACCCGACGCTCGCCGCTGGCCCGTTTGCCGAAGGCCTGCCAGCCGCTGGCGATGACGCCGAGGATGAACACGACGCCGACTGTGGCCCCGCCCACAAACAGGCGCCCCAGCCGTCGACGCCATGTCTGCCAGCGGGTTTTCACGATCATCAGGGCTCGCTTTTGGGGACGACGGGCAGGGCCGGCATGGGGACCGCGTTGGGCGGCGCCGGCACGTCGACACCGAACTCCTTGAGCAAGGCCCGCATCAAGGCGGCTTCGATGGCGTCGCCCCCCGCGATGCGTTTGCCGAGGGCGATGGCAAAGGGCCGTTTGCCCATCATGGCGTAGGCCTCAAACAGAAACAGGGCGGCGCGAGGATGCTCCCCCGACGTGCGAAAGGCTTCTTCGCAGTGGGCCACACCCGTGCGCAGATTCTGCAAGGGGCCCGCCCGCAGCATCAGCCGACCAAGGGCCGCCCGTGGCTCCCACCAGGTGGGCCGCTCGCGCAACACCCGCTGCAATTCGTTGACGAGAAACGCGATGTCGCCCTGGCCGGTGACGGCGGCGATTTCACCTTCGATGATCAAATAGCGGAGGTCGTCGGGATACTGCTCGGCCAGGGCATCGAGGCGGTCGAGGGCCAGGCCGCCGTCGCCGACGTACAAGGCCGCCCGGACCCCCACGAGGCCCTGCTCGAGGGGATCGTTTTTGATCTTCTTGGCCGCCTGGGCCGCCTTGCGATCCTTCAATCCCTGATGGGCCGGGTGCTGCTTCAGCGCCAGGGCGATGTTGTCGTCGGCGGCTTCGTCGGCGCCGCCTTCGATTTCGACGTCGATGAGGCTGAGCCACCCCGACAAATCGCGGGGATCGAGTTCGACTGCCTTGGCGAAGGCTTCTTCGGCGTCGGCGAGCTCGTCCTTCTTCCAGAACACCTTGCCGCGGCCGAGCCAGCCCTTGGCCAGGCGCGGCGAATTCTTCGCCGCCCGGTCGAAGTAGGCGACGGCCTCGTCGAGGTCGCCGCGCTTGAAGGCGTCGTCGCCCAGCATGACGTCGGCTTCGGCCACCGTGCTGCCAAGGGACGCAGCCCGCCTCGCCAACAACAGGGCCCGCTCGGGGTCACCCTTTTTGAGCCAGAACACCGACAGCCAGGCGAGGGCATCGGGTTGACGGGGATTGCCCGCCAACAAGCGCTCCAGCCGGAGCACGCCGTCGTCGACCTGACCGCGGGCGGCGCTGATGCGGGCATACGCTGTATGGGCAGCGCCGTTGCCCGGGTCTTGCTCAAGGAGATGGCGCGCCATCGCCTCGGCAGGATCGAGTCTGCCTGCTTGAAGGTGCTCTTCGAGGACGTCGTAGGTGCTGCCTGCCACGCCAGACCATTACACCGTTGGCGACGGTTTTTGACAGGGTTGCTTGGCCCCGTCGTCGTCGGCGTGTCGTGACTTCACCTACATGTCGTTCCTCATCCCTCCGCCCCGTGTCGCCGTCGCCGTTGCCGGCCTCGGTCGCCGGAGCGCGGCGGGTGGCGATGCTAGACAGCGCTCCATGGCTGCGCGCGTCGTTCGCTTTGTCGGGGTCTACAACGCCGAGGGAACCCTCCGTGGTGAGGTGGCCTATTGGATTGGGGCCCGGCTGGGGCGCGGCCACTGCGCCCTCTGCGACATCACCCACGGCGTCTTTACCGTGCGCGCCGATTGGCAAGCGTGTCGGGCCGGGCTGCCCGTGCCGTTTGTGACGTTTCATCTCGATGATCAGCCCATGGCGGTGCGGACGGCCCTGCAGGGCGTGGCCCCGGCGGTGGTGGCCGAGATCGACGACGACGCGGGCTCGGTGGTGCTGCTGCTGGGGCCCGACGCCTTGCAGGCTTGCGACGCGTCACCCGAGCGGATGCTTGAGGCCCTGGTGCACGCCGTGAGCGTGGCCGGCCTGACGCTGGCGCACTGACGATGTCTCCTCCCGGTCCTCCGGGCGTCTGATCCGTCGTCGTCATTCGCTGTGCCTGGAGAAACCCCGCCACGCCGGGGCCTGGCCGGGCATCCAAGCCCCATGACACGCGTTCACCTTGTCCTGGGAGCCACCGGCAGCATTGGCTCCGCCGTGGCCCGTCGCCTCCACCAGGCCGGTCACACGGTGTTTCTCGCCGGGCGAAACCCGCAGACCCTGGCGGCTCTCGCCGCCGAACTGGGGGCCCCATCGATGGTGGTCGACGCCACCGACGCCGCCGCCGTTGACGCCGCGGTGAACGCCACCGTCGAGCACGGCGGTCGCATTGATGGCGCCTTCAACGGCGTCGGGTCGTTGTTGCTCAAGGCCGCCCACCACACCCGCGACGAAGAGTTCGCCGCCGTCATGGCCACCCACGTCAACAGCAGCTTCTTCTTGTTGCGGGCCTGCGTGCGGCGGATGGAGGCGGGGGGCAGCATCGTGTTGGTGTCGTCGGCGGCGGCCCGCATTGGCCTGGCCAACCACGAGGCCATCGCTGCCGCCAAGGGTGCTGTGGAGGGGCTCGCGTTGTCGGCGGCCGCCACCTACGCCGCCCGCGGCATCCGCATCAACGTCGTGGCCCCCGGTCTGGTTCGCAGCGGCATCACCGAGCGCATTTTTTCGAGCGAGGCGGCCTTGAAGGGATCCGTCGCCATGCATCCCCTCGGACGGGCCGGCGAACCCGACGATGTCGCCCGGTCCGCGGTCTTCTTCCTCGACGGCGACAACAGCTGGATCACGGGGCAGGTCCTCGGCGTCGACGGCGGCCTGGCGGACCTGAAGACCCGGGCCTGAGCGCCAACCGTCGTCAGCGGCGGCGGGCCTGGCGGGCGGCGACCTTCTTGACCACCGCCTGACGACGTTCTTCGGTCTTCTCCGCCGTGGGGGCGCGGCCCGGCCGGGCCAGCTGCTCGTCGTGGTGTTCAACGATGGAGCCAGGGGCTGCGCCGAGGTCGAAGACGGCGACTTCACGGCGGGCGCGGTCGCCCAGGCGGAGGGGAAACATGGCGGCCCCGATGCCGGCGCCGACGTAGACGGCCCCTTCGCCGCGACGTTGGCCGTACATGCCGTGGATGTATTTGTGTCCCGCCAGCCGACCGACGGCGAGCTCGTGCAGGCGGGCCACGGTGATTTGTCCGGCGTGGGTGTGGCCGGAAAAGACCAGGGGCACCCCGAGGGACCACAGCCGGTCGGCCTCTTCAGCGATGTGGGACAGGGCGATGCTCGGCAGCCGGGGATCAAAGCCGCGCATGGCGCGTTCGACGTCGGCGTGGCCGGTGTAGGCGTCGTCCAGGCCCACGATCTGCAGGGGCCGATGGCGGATGCTGATGGTGGTGTTCTGGTTGCGCAGCACCTCGACGCCGCCGCGAATGAGGGCCTGTTCGACGGCGTCGGCGCCACACCAATGGTCGTGGTTGCCGAGGACCGCGAAGACCGGGGCCTCAATGCCCCGCATGAGTTCGGTGAGATCGTCGAGGTAGGCCTGGCTGTGGGCCACGAAGTCGCCGCTGATGACGACGACGTCGGGCTTCTCGGCGTTGGCGGCCGCGATGGCATCCACCTGCACCGCCAGCGGCGTCACCCGCCCCACGTGCTGGTCCGTGAGGTGGACGATGCGCAGGGGCTCGTCGTCGAAGAACTCCGTGTGGCTGACGTGGCCCGCGAAGTGACGCACCACGAGTTTGCCCATGGGCGATGCGGCGATGGGGTCCAGACGAGCCATGCCCCACCATAGCGTCTCCGGCACAGGCCACGATGGCTGGGTTATCAGGCCACCATCAGGCCCCCGTCAGGCGGCCCGGCGCCGGGTGACGGGCACCGGACCCAACAGGGTGTCGGTGACGGCGGCGGCAGCCTCGGCCAGTGGCGTGTGGGGCACGGGGCCGATGATGCCCGGCAGCCCGTCGTCGACGAGGGCGTGGGGGGTCTCCCACAGGAAGCGCATCTCGAGGATGGCCTTCACGATGGGCAGAAACGGGCCCACCAGCCGATAGCTCCACCAAGGGATGGTGCTGCGCCGCAACGGCGCGTGGCCGCGAGCGACGACGGCGGCGTCGATGGCGACGAGAAACGCGGCGCCCGAGACGTTGTGGCCTTCGAAGTGGAAGGCCTGAAACGCCGGCAGGGCCCGCCGCTGTTCGGCGAGGGCGACGAAGGCTGTGGCGAGGTCGGGCAGGTACGCCCAGGCGTGGATGCGCCCGAGGTCGGCTGTTGGCCAGGCCACCCCGCCGACGCCGCCTTTGGTGAGGCTCTTGGACAGGTCCTTGAGGATGGCGAGGTCAAACCAGGTGCCGGGGCCGTCGCCGCCGAAGAAGTCCCCGGCGCGCAGGATGATGGTTTGCACGCCCTGTGTGCTGGCGGCGTCGCGAAAGCGCTGCTCGAGGGACTGGCGAACATGGCCCTTGGTCGTCGTCGGCGCCTCCGGGGTCTCGGGCGTGAGGCGGGCGGGCATGCCGGCGCCAAAGGCGTAGACGTTGCCGGGAAACAGGATGGTGGCGCCGCTGGCTTTGGCGGCGGCGACGACGATGTCCCCCATGGGCAGCACGCTGTCCCAGTTGGTGTAGGCGGGGTTCAGCCCGTGAAAGATGACGTCGACACCTTTGGCGGCAGCGACGACGGCGGCTTCGTCGGTGGCGTCGGCAGCGACAGCCACCACTCCCGCTGGCAGGCGTCCCTCGCCACCGGGGCGCACCAGGCCCCGCACCTGCCAGCCCGCGGCCACAAAGGCCGTGGCCACCGTCCGGCCCAATCGTCCCGCCGCGCCCAACACCAGAATCGTCTGCGTCATGTCGTCCTCCGTGATGCCCCAGAATTAGGCATTCGACCGTGAACCGAACAGAGCCACCAAGGATGAATGGATATTCATGGGTGAATGACAAAGTGGCTGGGGCCGCTTGTTTCATCCGCCACAGAATGATTCTTTCCCACTCATGCGTGATGGAGATTCAGCGGTGAATGGTTTGAACGGGGCCGACTGGCGCCTGGCCCAGACCCTGGTGGCCTTGCTGCAGACCCGCAGCCTGTCGGCGGCCGCTCGCCTGTTGGGGCTGAGCCAGCCGACGGTGGGGCGACAGCTGGACGCCCTGGAGGCCCACCTCGGCACCCAGCTCTTCTCGCGCTCGCCCCAGGGTCTGGTGCCCACCGCCAGCGCCCTCGACCTGCAGGAGCCCGCGACCCAGATGGCGTCGTCGTGGGCGGCCATGGAGCGGCTGGCAGCGGGGCGCGCCGAGCGCGTCGCTGGCACCGTCCGCCTGACGGCGAGCCGGGTCATGAGCACCTTCGTCATGCCCCGGGTGTTGCAGACTTTGCGGGCCCGCCATCCCGACATCGTCGTCGAGCTGGTGGCCACCGACGCCGTGCAGGACCTTCTGCGCCGCGACGCCGACATCGCCGTCCGCATGATGCGCCCCACCCAAAACGACGTCGTCGCCCGCAAGGTCAACGACCTCGGCATCGGCCTGTATGGCTCCGCCGCCGCCCTGGCGCAGCGACCGCCCCCGCGCACCATCGACGAGCTCGTGCAGCACGACCTGGTGGGCCTCGACCGGTCTGACGAGCTCATCCGCGGCTTCGCCGAGCACGGCGTCGTCGTCGACAAAGACGCCTTCGCCTTCCGCTGCGACGATCATGTCGCCCTCGTCTTCGCCGTCGCCGCCGGCCTTGGCCTGGGCTTCATCGCCCACACCGCGGCCGCCCGCCTCGGCCTCGTCGAGGTGAAGGTGCCCATGCCGCCCCTGTCGCTGCCCATCTGGCTGGCCGCCCACCAGGAGGTTCACACCAGCCGACGGATCCGGTTGGTGATGGACGTGGTGGCCGAGGTGCTGGGGGCCATGTCGCTGTCCTCGCCGTCAGCACCGTCGTCGTCGTCGTCGTCGTCGGTGGATCCGGTCTCCGGGGCGCAGTAAAAGATCGGCATGTCCCGCCTGCTCGTCCTGCTCCAACTCCAGCTCCTGCTCCTGCTCCTCACCGCAGCGCAGGCCCACGCTGAGGAGATCGTTCTTTTCAGCCGTGCGGGCTGTCCCCACTGCCTGGAGGCGCACCGCTTTCTCGACGAGCTGGTGAGCGACCGGCCCGGCCTCACTCTTTCGGTCGAGGAGGTCGATGGCGATCCTGCGGCGCTCCGCCGGTTGCAGTCGCTGGCAGCGGAGCGCGGCGAGACGGTCCCCGGCGTGCCGGCGATGTTGATCAGCGGGCAACTCCTGTTCGGCTTCGACCGCCCAGAGACGACCGGCGTCCGCATCAGGGCGATGCTCGAACGTCAGCGCCCCCCCGACGACGTGGGGGCGGCGATGGTGTGCACCGCGGACAGCGATCAGTGCGAGGAAGGGAGCGTCGATGCACCGCTCATCGGGAAGCTGCGCGCCAGTGAGCTGGGGATGCCCCTGTTCACCGTGCTGGTGGGACTGCTCGACGGCTTCAACCCCTGCGCGATGTGGGTACTGCTGTTTCTGCTTTCACTGCTCGTGAACCTGAAGAGCCGTTCCCGCATGGCACTGGTGGCGGGGACCTTCGTGCTGGTGAGCGGTCTGGTCTACTTCGCCTTCATGGCGGCGTGGCTCAACGTCTTCCTCCTGCTCGGACTCTCGCGGGTCGTGCAGATCGCCCTGGCCGTGGTGGCTGTGGTGATCGGCGGCCTCAATGTGAAGGAGTTCTTCGCCTTCGGGCGGGGGCCATCACTCACCATCCCCGCGTCGGCCAAGCCAGGCATCGCGGCCCGGGTCAGGAAGATTCTGCAGGCCGAGCACCTCGCCGGAGCGATGGTGGGCGTGGTGGTGTTGGCGGTGTTGGTCAACTTCGTCGAGCTGCTCTGCACCGCCGGCTTCCCCGCCGTGTACGCCCACGTGCTGACCGCCCAGGGACTGCCAGCCTGGCAGAACTACGCCTACCTGGGCCTCTACAACCTCGCCTACGTCGTCGACGACGGCCTGATGGTGACCATCGCCGTGGTGACGCTGAGCCGGCGACGGCTGCAGGAGCGGGAGGGGCGCTGGCTCAAGCTGGTCAGCGGCGCTGTCATGCTGGCGCTGGCCCTGGTGCTCCTCTTCAAGCCTGAATGGCTGGCGGCATTGGGCTGAGTCGAAGGTCCGCGTTGGCGCGCAAGCTCTGATGGCCGGGCGCCTTCGTCGTCGCTGGATCCTGCCTAGATCGCCGTGGCTCGCCGTCCGTTTCATGGCCCACGCGCGCCCCGCGGGCGCTGTATGGTCCCGCGTCCGCCGTCGCATCGACGAGGGCGCCCTGGATGGAGTTGTCATGCTGTTGTTGTGGGCCGGGATGCTGATGGGAGCCGGAGGCGCGTCGTCGGGGCCGGACTTGTCCGAGCGGGCGACGCCCATCGAGTTGCCCATCACCGACGTCGTGGTGTTTTCCGATCGGGCCCGGGTGACCCGCAAGGGACCCGTCCGGCTGACAGGGGGCGTGCAGGTGGTGAAGGCCCCGGATTTGCCCGGCGGCGTCATGCTCGACTCTGTGCGGGTGACGTCGACGGGGGCCCGCCTGGTGCGGGTGGAGACCCGGCCCATCGAGCGCGAGCGCTACAGCATCGACCAGGTCGACGAGTGGTTGGCGGCCCTCGAGAAGGTCACCGACGACATCGCCGTGGTGTCTGGCAAGTTGGCCGCCGTCCGCGGCGAACTCGTCATCTTGCAGGGCCTGCAGGCCTCGCCTCCCGTCCCCGAACACGAGCGCCTGGCCAAGCCGTTGACGCCGTCACCGGCGGCCTGGCTTGCCGCACAGGATCGCCTCGCCAAGCGTCGGGCCGCGGCCCGCGTCAGCGAGAAGGACCTCGAGGGCAAGCTGCGCACCTTGCAGCTCACCTTCACCCAGGCCCAGCGCGAAGTGCAGGCCCGAGACCTCGGCGGCTACAGCGAGTCCCGCCTCGAGGTGCTGGTCATCCTCGACGGCACTGCCGGCCCCGGCACCCTCGACGTCGAATACGCCGTGCCCGGCGCGTTCTGGAAGCCGAGCTACGACCTGATCTTCTCCCCCGACGACAACAGCGTCACCCTCAACGCCAGCGGCCTCGTCAGCCAGGCCAGCGGCGAAGACTGGAGCAACGTCGGCCTTGGTCTGTCGACGGCCATCCCCGGTCAGGGCATTGAGCTGCCCACGTTGCAGACCTGGACCCTCGGCGATGATCGCGAATACGTGCCGATGGCGATGGCCCGATCCACCCCGCGGACCACCCGCCCCTTCCAGCCCCCCACGCCCCGCCCCCGGGCCGCCGAGATTGAACGGGACGCCGACCGCAGCATCCTCGCCCAACGGACCCAGACCCTGGTGGGCCTGGCCAGCGTCGATGTCGGCGTCGTTGGCGGCAAGGGCGGTCAGCGCGGTGGTGGTGCCGTCTACAAAGACAGCAGCGTCATCAATTTCGACGACGACGCCATCTCGGGGGAACTCGTCGTCCCCGAAGGCAGCTACCAAAACGCCAGAAGGCCCGCGTCGCGGGCTCCGGCGCCGCCGCCATCACCGCCGTCGATGGCCCCGATGGCGCCGATGCCGTCGATGCCGTCTCGGCAGGCCATGGCTGAAGAGGCCCCCGGCTCCTATGACAGCAACGACGTCATGGAGACCACGACGTCGTCGTTGTCTCGCTCCAACGGGCCGTCGATGGCGACCCGGTCCCTCCGCCTCGCTGGCGTCGTCGGTTGGCAGCGTCCCCGGTTCTCCGACCCCATGTTGCCCGCCGTCACCGCCGGCGGCCTCGACGTCGTCTACGACGCCCCCTTGCCCGCCACCATCCCGAGCAATGCCTCGGGCCTGCGGGTGCCCCTCGCGGCCCGCCGCTACGACGTGGCGACGTTTTACGAGGCCACGCCGTCGCTCTCGACGACCGCCTACCTGAAGGCCACCGTGAAAAACGGCTCGCGCCTGCCCATCCTCGCGGGCCCCGCCAACGTCTTCGTGGGCGGCGCCTTCGTCGGCGACGCCAGCCTCATGACCACGGGCCCCGGCGGCACCATGGAACTCCCTCTTGGCGCCGACGAAGACATCCGCCTGACCCGCCGGGTGGTCCCGGCAACCAGGACCCAGGGCATTCTCTTTGGCGAAGAAGACGTCACCGACTACGTCGTCAAAATCGAGGTCGGCAACTACAAGAAGCGCCCGGTCACCCTGCGCATCATCGACCAGTTGCCAAAGACCAACGCCGAGAAGCTGAAGGTCGAGCTCGTCTCCGCCGTGCCGAAGGCCAAGGAAGCCCCCGACGGCGACGGCCTGCTGTACTGGCACACCGACGTCCCCGCCGGCGCCACCCGCACCATCACCTTCACCTACCGCATCACCCGTCCCAAGGGCTGGAGGCTTCACCAATGAAGGCCCTCACCACCATGACCCTCACCACCACGACCCTCACCACCATGACCCTCACCTCCATGACCCTCACCACCATGACCGCGCTGCTGCTGTCGTCGTCGTCGGCGCTGGCCGCGCCCACGGCACGGCCAGACCGCGTCGAGCGCGTCGTTGTGTTCTCCGACCGCGCCGAGGTCACCCGCAGCGCCGTGGCCCGTTGTGAGGGAGGGGTCGCCGCCGTCGTGTTCTCCCCGTTGCCCGACAGCATCGACCCCCGCACCCTGCGCGGCGATGCCAGCGGCGACGCCACCCCGGTGGGTGTCGCCTCGAGCATCGAGGAACAAAAAGAGTCTCTCGACGAACGCGTCCGCGAGCTGCAGGCCCAGGTCCAGCAGCTCGACATGGAGATTGCCGACCTCGGCCGGGCCCAGGCCGACGACGACGAACGGCTGCGCTCCGTCCAGAGTTACGGCCCCTGGTTCCGCACGGCGGTGCAAGAAGACCTGCGCCAGGAAAAGCCCGCCATCGACCGCTTCGAGCAATTGCTGCAAACGTTGTCGACAGAGACCATGACGGCGTCGTCGGCCCGGGTGGCCCGCACGGCCCAAAACCGCACCCTCCAACGTCGTCGGGGTCGCCTGGCCCAGCGCCTGGCCAACCTGTCAGCGGCAGAGACCGACGTCGCCGCCGTGCTGTCAGCCACCGTCAGCGTGCGCTGCGGCACCACGACGTCGCCCACGGTGCGCTTGTCGTACCTGGTGCCCGCCGCCCAGTGGAACCCCGAGTACGACCTGCGCTTCGCGGGCCCTGCGGGCGCCAAGGTGGGGGCCGGCACCGCGGTCCTCACCGTCGCTGGCGTCATCCGCCAGAGCAGCGGTGAGGACTGGGACGACGCCGAGATCTGGTTGTCGACGGCCAAGCCCCGCCTCGGCGGCGAGGCCCCGCTGCCCCTGCCCATCTACGTCGACGGCGCCCCCGAGGACAAACAGAAGACCCTCGTGCAGGCCCAGGAGAACCGTCCCGCCGACCTCAAGGCCGGTGGCGGCGGCGGCAGCAGCGTCGCTGGCGCTGAACTCGACGACGGCGGCAAAGCGTTCGTGCTGAAGCTGCCCCGCAAGGTCACCGTCCGCGCCGACGGCCGCCCCTACTGGTTCCCCGTCGACGACCTCTCGTCGAAGGCCACGTCGTCGTTGGTGGCGGTGCCTGCCCTGTCACCGTGGGTCTTTCAGGTGGCCCGCCTGAACAGCCCCGCCGCCTTCCCCCTTGTGGAGGGCACCATGCACGTGTTTCGCGCCGGCACCCTGGTGGGCGACGTGCAGCTCCCCTACCGGGCCCCCGGCGAGCCCATGGAGGTGAGCCTCGGCATCGACGAGGAGATTGCCCTGGAGCGGGTGGACTTGACCAAGGGTCGCCGCGAGGCCGGCTTCTTTTCGGGCAGCCAATCCATCGTGCAGGCCAACCGCACCATCCTGCGCAACCGCAGCGGTGGCGACGTCGTGGTGGAACTCCGCGAGCAAATCCCCGTGTCGAAGAACGCCGACATCAAGGTCACCGTCGACGCCGAAAAGACCAGCACGGGCTTCGGCACCGACCCCGTCCGCGGTCATCTCACCTGGAAGGTGGGCCTCAAGAAGGGCGAGAGCGGCCAGCGCGATCTGCACTTCACCATCGCCCTGCCCAAAGAGTGGGCCGTGCAGTGAGCGCTTGCACCACCGTCACCGTCGTCGAAACACGACGGTGAGGTTGTTCGACGGCATCGGCACCACCTCGGCGAGGGCGAAGTCGGCGTCGTCGGCCACGGCGCTGACGTCCTGCAGGCGGCGCAGGCCAAAGCGGGGGTCCCGCGCCCGCAGCTGGGCGTCGAAGGCTTCATTGCTTGGGGCGGTGACGACGTCGTCTTGGCGATAGGGCCCGTAGAGCAAGAGGGGCGCGCCGCTGCCAAGCAAGGCCGCGCTGCCGCGAAACAGGCCGACGCAGGCCGACCACGGCGCAATGTGAATCATGTTGACGGCGAGGACCGCGTCGACGGCGTCACCAACCGCGCTCTGCCAGCCATCCAGGCTGACGTCGAGGTCGAGGGCCCCCCGAATGCGTGCCGCCACGTCGCCATGGCCATCGGCCAGCAGCTCTCCGCGCCAGGCGTCGACGCTGGCCCGGGCCTGGGGCTCGGGGTCACTGGGCTGCACCACAAGGCCGGGCAGGGCGGTGGCAAAGAACATGGCGTGCTCGCCACTGCCCGACGCGACCTCGAGCATCGTGCCCGGCAGGGGCAATACCCGCCGCAGCACCTCGAGGATGGGCTCGCGATTGCGGGCCGTCGACGGATAGAAGAGCTTCATGGCGACGGTTTCGGTGCCTGCCCCGGCGAAGCAATGCGGGGCGTGCTGTTCACGGGCTCTTGTGATTCTGGATTGAAGACCTGATAATACCCAATATGGGCACCGAGAAACCCAATTTGGGAATTTCAAAGATTTCACGGTCACTTGGGGCCAGGAATGCCTCGCGTGGCTTGGCTGCGGCCTTGTTCACCACGACACAGCAGCGCGTGCTCTCGCTGTTGTTTGGACAGCCTGAGCGGACCTTTGGCAAGAGCGAGCTCATTCGACTGGCGGGTGGCGGCAGCGGCGCCGTGCAGCGGGAGGTGCAGCGCCTCGTCACTGCAGGCCTGGTCAACGAAGAGAGTCACCAGGGACGAACGTCGGTGCAGGCCAATGCCCAGGCCCCGCTGTTCGCCGAGCTGTGCAGCATTGTCGACAAGACCACGGGCATCACCGCGCAGGTACGAGAAGCCTTGGAGCCTCTCTCGGCGCGCATCGCCTTTGCCACCATCTTCGGGTCGGTCGCCAAGCACAGCGAGCACGCCGGCAGCGATGTCGACGTCCTGGTCGTGTCTGACGACCTGATGCTGGAGGACCTCTTTCGCGCCTTCGCGCCGGTCGAGGAGAAGCTCGGGCGCCCACTCAACCCAACGCTGTACACGCGTGAGGAGTTCGAGCGCCGACGTCACGCGCAGAACCCATTTCTGGTAGAAGTACTCGCTGGCAAACACCGCATCCTGATGGGAGCCATCGATGGCGATTCCACAGCTGGACAACCTGGTGAAGTCTGGAGCGATAAGCGTCGAGCGAGCCAGCCAGATTGAGTTCGATGGCCTGCTGCGATCCGCCGTCGATCGCTTGCGTGACGCCGTCAACGGGAGCCTGAGCCTCTCCAGCCGCTTCGACCTCGCGTACGGCGCGGCGCACGGGTTGGCTTTGGCTGCACTGCGGTTTCACGGCTATCGATCGCAGAACCGCTACATGGTGTTTCAGGCCCTGACCCATACGGTGGGGCTCCAGAACGAACACTGGCGCGTCCTCGACCAAGCCCATCGCAAGCGCAACACCGCTGAGTACGATGGCTTGTTTGACGTTGACGAAGCCGTCGTTGCCGCTGTCATCCGGGTCGCCACCGAGATTGAAACCCGCATCAAGGCCTTCGGCCCGGTGCGTCCGTGAGGCGCAAAGGCCACGTCGTTGTCGTCGTCGTGCTGGTCACCACCATCGGCGCCTGCGCGGGGCAGCTGCCGGCGGTGGTGCCGGCGCAGCTGCCGGCCGTGGTGCCCGTCGGCCACGTCTGGCTGGAGGAGCCGCGCTGCAGCATGTCGTCGGCGGACGTCGAGGCCTGTGGCAGGCGGGGCACGCCGCGGCGGCCGCTGGTGTGCTCGGGAATCGAACTGCCCGAGCCCACCGATGAGGAACGACGCGCTGAAGAGGAGCGCTATCGAACGGGGACCGCGCTGTGTGTGTGCATCACGCCGGAGATGCAGACGGCGTGCCGCATGGTGCCGTGAGGCCCAACGTCGTCGTCGTCGTCGTCGTCGTCAGCCGATGCTGGAAAGGGCGGCGGCGGCTTCGCGCAGCAGGATGACGGTGTCTTTCACCATCGGGCGCAGCGCGGCTTCTTTGTGGTCGGCGTAAAACAGGAACGCGGCTTTGCCCTCGCGACCAAGGCCCCCCACGAACATCGCGCCCGGGACGGTGCCGCCGAGGGCCCCGAACCAGGTCATCCATTCGGGGCCGCTGACGGCGGGGCCGTAGTAGGCCTCACGACGTCCCGCCATCTCGGCGACGGCCCGCGTGCTCTGCAGGGCGTTGACGATGGCGGGGATCGACGGGCCGTTTTTGCCGCCCATGGAGGCCTGGGCCATGGTCATGGGCAGGGCCGCGCGGAGGTCCATAATCAACACGCGGTCAAAGCGCGTCTGCAAAAACGCACAGCACAGTTCGCCGACTTCGCGGGTGGTCCGCGCCGTCGACAACCAGCCCGCCACCTGGGCCACGGACTCGATGCGCGGTGGTGCCGACGGCGGCGCCAACACGGGGCCGCCGAGGGTCTGGACCTGCCCGGGGCCCGGCATCTGCTCGCTGGCGCCGGGGGCCTGGGCCCTCGATCCCAGGGCGCCTGGCTGACGCAGGAAGTCCTCGGTGGACTGGCCCCGTGACGTCGGCATCGACGGGGCTGGTGGCGCTGGCGCCAGGGGCGGTGGCGGCTGCCACGGCGACGCCGACGACGACACCGACCCCGACGGCGGCGCCAACACCGACGAGGAGATGTCGGCGGACACGCTCTTCTTGCGGGTCAGCAACACGGGGATCTCGACGGTGGGCTGGGCGGCGGCCGGCTTCTTCTTCACCAGCGGCATGGGGCCACCGACCTCAAGATCGAAGCGAATGTCGTCGTCGTCGAGGAGGGTGGCGGCCACGGCGGAGAATTCCCGCAGGGTGTCGTCGTGGTCACCGCGACGACCCACTTCGGCGTTGCGGCCGACGTGCCAGCCCGAGGGGCGGGCCATGAGGTCGATCTCGTCGAGGAGGGCCCGGGCATTGGCTGGACGCTCCTCGGGGGATTTGGCCAGCAAGCGGGCGATGATGTCGTCGATGAACGGCGGCACCTTGTTGTGGGGCTGAGCCGCCGACGGCTTGCGTGGCACCTCGTGGACGTGGCGCAGGATGACCTTGATGGAGGTCTCGCCGGGGAAGGGGGGTTCGCCGACGAGGAGCTCGAACCACATGGCGCCCAGGGCGTAGAGGTCCGAGCGTGGATCGTCGGAGATGCCGTTGGCCCGCTCGGGGCTCATATAGGCGGGGGTGCCGGGGATGACGTCGTGGCGCGTGATCTGGGCGTTGTTGCCCTGCATGATGCTTCTGGCCAAACCGAAGTCGAGGACCTTGGCGAAGTCGAGGTCGCCGTTGCTCTCGACGAGCATGACGTTTTCGGGCTTCAAATCCCGGTGCACGATCTTCTGGGTGTGGGCCGCCACCAAGGCGCGGGTGACGCCGATGACGATGTGCAGGGACCGCTCCCAGGGCAGAAAGCCCGCGGCGTCGAGGAGCTCGCGCACGCTCTGCCCCCGTAACAACTCCATGGCGATGTAGAGGTCGCCAGCGTCGGTGGTGCCGAAGTCGTAGAGGGTGACGATGTGGGCGTGGGCCAGGCGGGCGACGGCGGCGGCTTCCTTCTCGAAGCGGCGAATGGCGGTGGGGTCGTCGGCGTGCTTCTTCAGCAACACCTTGAGGGCGACCGGACGGTCGAGGGGTCGCTGCATCGCCAGATACACGGCTCCCATGCCGCCCTCGTTCAGCTTGCGCAGAACTTCGTAGCGGCCGGCCACCACCTGGCCGAGGAGGGCATCGGGCTGATCTGACGACGACACGGCCCGGACTCTACGCCCCCATGGCCACGGGCCGCGAGTTCGCGACACGTCAACAGTGCCCTGCCCACAGGTAGGGAGATGTGTGCAGCGCCTGCCAGTCCGTTGGTGTGCGTTTGGCGCACGGCGGAGCTGGCACGAATGTTGGTTTGTGACCGCCATGCGCAACCGTCATCCCCTCGCTGCCTCTGCTCTGGTCACTGCCCTTTTGGCCCCGGCAGGCGTCACCGGCCTCGGCTGCGTCGGCGGCGGCGGCGGCGGCGGCGACGACGGCATCAACGAGCCGGCTGGACGCACCACGTTTGGCTGGCGGGCCGTCGACAGCGCCATCACGCCGGTGTGGGGGGGCTTTGTGGCCGACGCCCCCGGCGGCCCAAGCCTCCTCGTGGGCGGCGTCGCCGGACCGTCGGCTCCCGTGTTGCCGGGCGCCGAAGAAGTCGGCGTCCGCGGCGATGGCACCGTGCCCGTCCGCACCATCGACATCGACGTGGCCCGCTATTGCGGCTGCGCCTTCATCGACAGCGCCCGCAACGAATTGGTGGTCATCGGTGGGCGCGACGGCCGCTTCGCCGACATCGACAGCGCCGCCGTCATCGACCTCGACGACGGCACCGTGACCCCTCTTGGTGCGGTGCTGCCGTCCCAACACCCCGTGGGCTGTCAGGCCTTCTATGTGCCAGCCACCGACAAGGGCTACGTGTTCTCGGGCCTGTCGTCGAACCAGGCAGAGTTCGGCGCCACGTTCGCCAGCTGGGATGGCGAGACCCGCACCTTCACGGCCGTCGACGTCACGCTGCCGCCCGCCCGCTACGACGCCAGCATCCACACCCTGCAGGATGGTCGGGTGCTGATGCTCGGGGGCATGGGCCTGTCGAACCTCGGGGCCCTGTTTCACCGGGACGTCTGGACCTTCGACGGCGCCAGCGAAACGTGGACGGCGCTGGCGTTGTCGACAGATTCGACCCAGACACCGCCGGGCCGGCGCTATCCGTGGACGGCCGTGGCCCCCGACGACGACACCGTGTTGTTCGGCTACGGCTCCGATTCGCCCCAGGGGGCCACGATGCTCGGCGACCTGTGGCGTTTGTCGTTGTCGACGGGGACGTGGCAGCAGCTCGACGGCGAGCTTGATGGTGTCGCTGTCCCCGCCCGCGGGTTTGCCTCGCGGCTGCCCGGTCTGCCCGGCACCGCGGGCCTGCTCACCGGCGGCATGAACGCCGACGGCGACCTCGTCACCGACGCCTTCGTCCTCGATGTGCCCGCCGACCTCGACGGTGAATGGCGCTGACCTTCAGGGGTACTTTTGTGCCCGTCAGACGGCGGCGAAGACGCCAGCGACGACGGCGCCCACCAGGACCACGCCGTACAGCGCGAACATCGTGATCATCATGATGCCGACCAGCTTCCAAAACGACTTCTGGTTCAACAGCGCATCTTCCATCGCATGGCTGTCGCCGTCGGTGCCCAGGCGACCAATCGCCGTGCTGTACCGAAGCAGGAACAGCGAACCGAAGAAGTACGGCACCGCCAGCACGATGTAGAGCACCGCCATGCCGCCAAACATGGCAAGCTCCATGCCCCCAATCTTGTTGTCGCCGGAGCCAACCACCCCCGCGAACGCGCTGACGCCGACCATGGCAAGGGCGGCGAGGACCATGAAACCGGTGCCGATGAAGCCAAGCACCGAGCAAAACAGCACCCATGGCCTGGTCGCCTGCAACAGCTCCACCATGGTGGGCGTGATCTCGCGTTTGACAGGAGGATTGATGCGGCCCTGGACGGGCTCGGTGGGCAGTGTTGAAGTCATTCGAAAGGCTAGTTCGCGTACCAACGCGTGGCAATCGGGGCAGTCCGACGACGACGGACCAATCGGTCGAAGGCCCGGGTCAAGAGCCGTCCACCGGGTCGTTCGGCGGACGTGGCACGGGCACCGCCGCAGGCGACTTGTTGTCGCTGTCGCCGCTGTCGCCGGCAGGTCTGCATGTCGAAGTGATCCGTGTCAGCGAGCACTCACGGAGCTGCGCACGATGAAGCCGACGCCAAAGGCACCGGCGACGATGGCCCAGAACAGCCACGGGCCGGCACCTTCAAGCCCGGTGTTCATCTGGGTGCCAAAGATGGTGCCGATGGCGGTGACGGGAAAGAACAATGCCGCCAGCAGGTTCAACCGGTGCTGGGCGTTGGCGCCGCGGGTGGCCTGTTGCGCCTGGGCCGCCGCGTTCTTCGCCGCCGAGAAGGCGAGGCCGTTGTCGGCGTCGGCGACGACGTTGTCGATGGCCCGTTCGAGGTCGCCGGCGAGATCGCGCAACGTGATGATGTCTTTGTCTTCGATGCCGTCCCTGGCCTGCTGCAGGGCCTTGTGCATGTTGCGCGTGGTGCGTTGGACCGGCGTCGCCCTGGTGATGACCTCGAAGAAGGGTTCCGGCTGCAGCGCCCCCTTGGCGACTGCTTGATCAACAGCGTCGTCGAACTGCTGGATGGCCGTCTGGAAACTCTCGAGGTGGCGCTTCAGGACCGGCAGCCCACCGCCTTCGCGTCCGCCCGACGCCTTCCAGGTGCCGTCGGGGGACCGCCAGAAGAGGCGCGCCGAGCGCTCCATCTCTTTGGCGCCGGGCAGCTCGTGGAGAATCAGCAGCAGGTGGCCGTTGTCGATCATCGCCCGCTGACGACCCGCATGGGCACCAACGCGCTGGCGAAACTTGACTGGCACCTGCCAGGACTCGGGAATCACTGTGGCCATGTTTGCTCCTGGGGTGTTGATGGTGTCGTCGGAGGTGGGTCAGCGGACCCGCAACACCACGCCGCGCATGGGGCGACCCCGGGGGGCGTCCTTCGACGTGATGTCCGGGGGCAGGCGCAGCTCGGCGAGGCTCTTCACGATCCGCCCTGCGCGTTTGGCGCCGGCTTCGGCGGCGGCGAGCACGTCGGTCACAGCGACGTCGCGATCGTTGCACGACAGCAACAACAGGCCGTCGTCGTCGAGGGCGGCGCAGGCGTCCCTGGCCAGCTCGTCGAGGGAATCTCTCAGCACAAAGCGGCTGCCGTCGGTGCGCACGGCCTGGGTGGGCGGATCACAGACGATGACGCCGCAGCTTTTGGGGCGCCGAGACATCCGGGCCAGCACCTGCAGGGCGTCGTCGACGATGAAGCGGTGGCCCCGGGGATCGACGCCGTTCAACGCCAGGTTGACGGCGGCCCAGGGCGCGCACTTCTTGGCCATGTCGACGTGGTCGACGCGGGCGGCGCCCCCGACGGCGGCGGCGACGCCGAAGGCGCCAGCGTGGGCAAAGAGATTGACGACGGTGCGACCGTGGGCGGCGTCGCGCACCAGCCGGCGGCCCAGCCGCTGATCGACAAACACGCCGGCGCCCACCGCCCGTTCGTCGGCGACGCGCACCAACAGGCGCATCCCGTCTTCGTGGGCCACGTGGGTCTCGGGGACCGTGCCCCACAGCACCCGCTGCACCGAGCGCCCGGCGGCGGTCCGCAGCACGGCGACGATGCCCGTCACCCCGAGGGGCGCGACCAGGGCCGGCAAGCCCCAGGCGGCGACGACGTCGTCCTCGCTGCCGGGCCATTCGCTGGCCCACAGCTCCACCCGCACGATGTGGGCGAAGCGGTCCACGACGACGCCTTCGAGGCCGTCCCCTTCGCCGTCGACAAGGCGGCGCACGTCGGTGGCGGGCGCCACCGGCATCGAGCTTCGACGGGCCACGGCTGCCCGCAACAGGCCCCGGTCCATCACCACCCGGGTCAGCGCCGGCGCCTTCGCCGGGGCCTTGTGTGCTCGGGCCACGGTCGACGAGGACGAGGACGACGGTGATGGCGACGATGACGTCAGCCGATCATGCCCCGGGGGCGGCCGCGACGGCGTTCGCACGGGGGGCCGCGAACCAGCTGACGCCGTCGGCGGCGGAGGTTTCTTTCGCACAACGACCTCAGGCGGCGCGGCGGTTTTGACGAACCCGCTGCAGCAGGGTCTCCAACAGCTCCACCGGGTCGGACGGCTCGTCGGACGGCGCGTCGGACGGGCCGTCTTCGATGGCGTCCTGGGGCGGCATCGACAGGATGGGCTCCACCGACATGTCGTCGCCCACCATGATCAGGTCGTCTGCCGACACTGGCATGTCGCCCGCCTCGTCGGCGCTGACGCTGCCCCCCATGTCGATGTCGACGTCGATGCTGGGCATGCCCACCGGCGCATCGTCGGCCGCCATCGGTGGAGCCTCCCGGGGCTCCGGGGCCCGGGCGGCATCCTGGGCCGCTGCCGCCGCCGTGAAGTCGTCGACGGTGAGGTCGGCGGTATCGCGGGTGTGCACCGTGCTGTCGCCCGCCACGGTGGGGACGGTGGGGACGGTGTCGACGGTGTTGACGGTGTTGGTGTCGACGTTGGTGACGCTGTCGACGGCGAGGTGGTTGGCCGGCAGGCCAATGGGCTCCTCTTCGCTGCCGGGGCCTGCCAGCGGTGGCGTCGGCTCCGGGCCGCTCTCCATCGTTGAAGCCACAGTGCCAGCGACGGCCGAGAATTGGGGCCGCTCGATCTTGGCCGTGGACACGGTGTCATCGACCTCGATGACGGCGGTCGCGACGACGGCGGTCTCGACGATGGCGGTCTCGACGATGGCGGTCTCGACGACGGCGGTTTCGACCACGGCGGTCTCGACGACGGCGGTCTCGACCACGGCGGTCTCGACGACGGTCGCGATGGGCTGGGCGACGGGTTCTTCGACGGCGGCACCGACGGCGAGCCCGAAGGCCGCGTCGTCCATGTCGTCGCTGCTGAAGGCGACGGCCACTGCTTCGGCCGGGGCCGGGGTGGGCACCGCCTGGTTGCGGGGCATGGTGTCGGCGAACGAGATCTCGTCGTCCTCCGCCGCCGCGCTCGCCGCGCTCGCCGCGCTCCAGGTCGGCTGGGCGTCGACCACCGCGGGCTGCGCCGGGGCCGGCACCAGGGTGGCGGCGGTGTGGATGTCGGCGACGGCGTCGGCGACAGGGTCGGCGACAGGGTCGGCGACAGGGTCGGCGCCGGCGCTGGCGTCGAAGCCGAAGCCGACGCGATCCTGCGCCGAGGGCCCGGGGGCAGGGGCCCGGGGACCGCTGTCGATGTCGAAGTCGAGGTCGATGGAGGCCGCGATGGCCTCTTCGTTGATCGGGGTTGCGGGGACGTCGACCGGGGCTCGGACCGCTTCTTCGGCGGCAGCCGCCGCAGCGATCAGCACGTCAACGGTGGGGGTGATCACCACCGCCGCAGCGAAGGTCTCGACGACGGGCTCGACGACGGGCTCGACGACGGGCTCGACGACGGGCTCGACGACGGGCTCGACGACGGGCTCGACGACGGTTTCAGCCACGGGTTCATGGCTGACGGCAACCGCAGGGGCGGGAGCCGTCGACGTCACGCCCAGCTCGGCGGCGCGGGGCCGGGCGTTTTTGAGCTCGGTGAGCCGTTCACTGACGAGCTCGTTGTCGGGGCGCTTCTGCAGGGCCCGCTCGTACAGGGTGATGGCCTCCTCGAGGTTGCCGGCGTTGGCGGCGGCTTCGGCTTCGGCTTCGAGGGATGGTGCCGGCGTGGCAGCGGCAGCAGCGGCGGGGGCGGCCCGACCCTGGGCGGCGTCCTCGAGGGCGAGCTGGTGCACCTCGGTCCAGCGGCGGTGGACCTCGGGGAGGCGGGGATCGCTGGCGGCTTGCAGGAGCTTGAAGCAGGCGGCGAGATCGCGGACGGCGGCGGCGAAATCACCGCGGCGTACGGATTCATGGGCTCTCACCCAGAGAGCTTCAGCCTGTTGGACCGGGGTCGGCGTCGTCATGGCGGCAGCATCGTCGGCGCCGCCCCCGCTTTCAAGTTCGGCTTTCGGAGCGCGGTCATGCCAACCCGTGCTTGCCCGGGGTGGGTGAAGCCCCTACCACCACCGACATGGTCGAATCCCCGCCTTCTGCCGTCGCCGCCCGCCCCACCCTGCCGGCCCGGTGTCGGGCCTGCCAGGCCGACTACGACGCCAGCAGCGGCATCCTGCGCTGCCCCGCCTGCGAGGTGTTGCTGCCTCCCCATCCCCAGACGTCGCCGTTTGCCCGGCTGGGCCTGGCGCAGACGTGGGCTGTCGACGACGCCACCGTGGAGCAGGCCTGGCTCAAGCGCTGTCGCCTTGTCCACCCCGACCGCTTTGGGACGCGCCCTGACGCCGAGCGCCGGGCCGCCGCCGAGCAGACCATCGCCGCCAACGACGCCCGCCGGGCCCTGCGCACGCCCTTTGACCGGGCGGTGTGGTTGGTGCGCGCCGCCGGCGTCGACGAGCCCCGCCTTCCCCAGGCCCGCCTGATCGCCTTCATGGAAGCGCGCGAAGAGGCCGAGGCCTCCGCCGCCGGCAAAGTCCGCGTCATCGACGACGCCGTGGCCCGCTTCAGCGCCGGCCTGGCCCGGTTGGGCGAGCTTTTGGGCCCCGTCGATTGGAGCGACCCGGCGGCACATCGCCCGGCGCTGGCGTCGGCCGCAGGCCTGTTGGCGGAGCTGCGCACCCTCGGTCGGCTGTCGGCAGATCTCGGGGGCCCTGCCCTGATCGCGGGCATGGAAGGGCGCTGACGCCGTCCGGAAACGAAGCCGAGAACGATACCCGGGACGATGTAGGTCGATGTGGTCTTGGCGGCGCCCGCGCCGGGGGACCCTGCCGTGCTGCGGTCCGGCGCCCCGCGGGCCACCCGCCACCGACGCCGTCGCGGCAGGCTGCCGCGACGTTCAGCAACGAGGCCGTTGCGGTCTCACACATGTTGGCTAAGGCGGCAGCGTTCAGTTTCGATCACGCAAAAGGAGCATTCCATGTCCGCTGAGGCGCTTAACGAGGGCAAGATCACCCAGGTCATCGGCCCCGTCGTCGACGTTGAATTCCCCCCCGGTGGTCTGCCCCGGGTGTTGACCGCCCTGAAGGTCACAAACGCCACCATCGACGCGCGCGAATGGAACCTCATCATCGAGGTCTCCCAGCACCTCGGTGAAAACACCGTGCGCTGCATCGCGATGGACGCCACCGAAGGCCTCCAGCGCGGCCAGAAGGTGCGCAACACCGGCGGCCCCATTTCGATGCCCGTGGGCAAGGGCGTCCTCGGCCGCATCCTGAACGTCGTCGGCGAGCCCGTCGACGAGCAGGGTCCGGTCAAGGCCGACACCTACATGCCCATCCACCGGCAGCCCCCCAAGTTCACCGAGCAGTCCACCGAAGTGAAGATGCTCGAGACGGGCATCAAGGTCATCGACCTCCTCGCCCCCTACTCCAAGGGCGGCAAGATCGGCCTGTTCGGCGGCGCCGGCGTCGGCAAGACCGTGACGATCATGGAGCTCATCAACAACATCGCCAAGGGTCACGGCGGCTTGTCCGTCTTCGCCGGCGTCGGTGAGCGCACCCGCGAGGGTCGCGACTTGTACAACGAAATGGCCGAAGGCAAGGTGGACGACAAGGACCCCGACGTCATCCGCGGCGTCATCGTCAAGAACCACAAGACCGGCAAGGTCATCACCGAAGACTCCAAGGTTGCCTTGATCTACGGCCAGATGAACGAGCCACCAGGGGCCCGCGCCCGCGTCGCCCTCTCGGGTCTGACGGTCGCCGAGTACTTCCGTGACGAGTTCGGTCAGGACGTGCTGCTCTTCGTCGACAACATCTTCCGCTTCACCCAGGCCGGTTCCGAAGTGTCGGCCCTCCTCGGCCGCATCCCCTCCGCCGTCGGTTACCAGCCCACGCTGGCCACCGAGATGGGCGCTCTGCAGGAGCGCATCACGACGACGAACAAGGGTTCGATCACGTCGGTGCAGGCCGTCTACGTCCCCGCCGACGATCTCACCGACCCCGCCCCCGCGACGACCTTCGCCCACCTTGACGCCACCACGGTGCTCAACCGCGCCCTGACGGACCTTGGCATCTACCCCGCGGTGGATCCCCTCGACTCCACCAGCCGCATTCTGAGCCCCGACGTCGTCGGCAAGGAGCACTACGAGACCGCTCGTCGCGTGCAGCAGATCCTGCAGCGCTACAAGGACTTGCAGGACATCATCGCCATCCTCGGCATGGACGAACTGTCCCCCGACGACAAGCAGACGGTGTCCCGCGCCCGCAAGGTGCAGAAGTTCCTGAGCCAGCCCTTCTTCGTCGCCGAAGTCTTCACCGGCAGCCCCGGCGTCTACGTCAAGGTCGAAGACACCGTGAAGGCCTTCAAGAAGATCGTCGACGGCGAGTGCGACGAGCTTCCCGAGCAGGCTTTCTACATGAAGGGTGGCATCGACGACGTGTACGAAGCCGCCAAGAAGATGGCTTGAGCATGCGGGTCCTGTTCGCAGGCATCGTCGTCGTTGTGGGTGGCACCCTGTCGGGGTGTGCTTCCATCGGCGCCGCCTGCGACAACCTGTGCCTGACCTGCTGCCTGTCCGCCGCCAACGGTGGCGGACCGACCAGAGTGGATGATGCTCCCCAGGCCGAGGTGGCGGCACCCCGCCTGGTGGCCAACCAGCTGGCAGACCACGTGGCCTACTGACCTGAACGACTGACCGAGGCGACGAGAATGCAACTCGACATCGTGACTCCCGATCGCAAAGTGGTTGTTGGCAAGGCCGACGACGTCGTCATCCCCGCCAAGGAGGGTGAGATCGACGTGCTGCCCGGCCACGCGCCCTTCCTCGCCATCCTCGGCACGGGCGTGCTGCGCTTCGTGGCCGAAGGCAAGACCCACCACCTGATGGTCTCTGGTGGTTTTGTCGAGGTCGACGGCGACCGCGTGGTCCTCATGTGCGAGAGCGCGTCCCTCAAGGACGAGGTCAAGCCCGAGGAGGAGCGCAAGAGCCTCCACGAACTCGAGAAGAAGCTCGCCAGCCTCGGCGCCACCGGTTCCGAGGACGAGAGCTACCTCAAGCTCAAGGCCGAAGTGGATCGCTCGGCGGCCCGCCTGACGCTGGTGAAGTAGTTCTGATGCTTCTTCGGCTGGCGCCGAAGAAGTTCTGATGCTTCTTCGGCTGGCGCCGAAGAAGCGGGCCGGTACCGCACCGCCCCGAAATCACACATCCCGGCCAGTCGTTGGACTGCCCGGGATGTTTCTTTTCGTGTGACCCTCGTGCCCTACTCCGCCGCCAGGGGCACTGCGGCCGCCGGGCGACGACGACGACGACGACGACGGCCTTGTTCTGCGACGGCGGGTTCTCCTTCTTCCTTTTCGGTCTTGAAGGCGGCGACCTGGGTGTTCAAGTGCACGGCCTGCTCCCGCAGGGAGTTCGACGCTGCCGACACCTCTTCGACCAGGGCCGCGTTTTGCTGCACCGACGACTCCAGGTCCTCGATGGAGCGTTGCAGCTGCACGATGCCAGCGGCTTGTTCTTCGCCGGCGTCGCTGATCTTGGCGATGAGGTCGGCGACCCCGCGCACGGAGCCCACGATGCCCGTGAGGGTCTCTCCCGACGCGTTGACCAGGCGGGCGCCGTCGGCCACCCGCGACGACGACTCGGCGATGAGCCCCTTGATCTCGCGGGCGGCGGTGGCGCTGCGTTGGGCCAGGTTGCGGACCTCGGCGGCGACGACGGCGAAACCCCGACCCTGTTCGCCAGCGCGGGCGGCCTCCACAGAAGCATTGAGGGCCAGCAGGTTGGTCTGAAACGCGATCTCGTCGATGACGCCGATGATCTCGTCGATGCGGCTGGAGGAGCGCTCGATGGCCCGCATGGCTTCGACGGCGTTGCCCACGATGGTGCGGCCCTCCTCGGCCCGGGTGCTCGACTCCGCCGCGATGCGGCGGGCCTCGCGGGCGCTGGCGGCGTTGTGTTGCACCGTCGTCGTCAAATCCCGCACGGACGCCCAGGTTTCCTCAAGGGACGCGGCCTCCTGCTGGGTCCGGTCCGACAGGCTGGCGTTGCCGTCGGCGATCTCGTTGGACGCCGAGGTGATCACCGACGACACCGACCGGATCTCGGTGGCGAGGGCCTGCAGGTTCTCCGCAGAACGGTTGGCGGCCTCCTTGAGGTCGGCGTACTCGCCGACGAAGTCCCCCTTGACCCGACCTGTCAGGTCGCCGTCGGCAAGCATCCCCAGGACCCGCTTGGTCTCCTCGATGGGGCCCACCAGGGCATCCAGGGTGCTGTTCACGCCGTGCATGACGCGCCGGAAGTCGCCGTCGTGACGCTCCAGGGCAGCCCGGGCGTGGAGGTCACCAGCCACCGCCGAGCGCGACAGGGACTCGGCGTCCTCCACCAGCAGACGGACCGCCGCGCTGCAGCTGTTGACGTTGTTGCGCAGCTTCTCGAAGGCGCCGCGGTAGACGGTGGTGATGGGGGCTGGCACGTCGCCACGGGACAGGCGTTCCAGATTCTGGGCCGTCACCGTCAGCGGCGCCACCAGGGCGTCGAGCATCTGGTTCATGCCAGCCCCGATGCGGCGCATGAAGCCGTTGAAACGCTCGGGATCGAGGCGACGGTCCAACACGCCAGCGCTGGCAGCCTCGATGAGCTCCTCGACCTGGGCGGCGGCGTCGACCTCTTCGGTCAAATCCCGCCACTCGACGACGGAGCCCACGCGGCTGCCGTCGTCGCCCACGATGGGATTGGCCACGATGCGGAAGGTGCGGCGACCAAGCGTGCGCTCCTGCTCGGATACGCTTGACGTGTTGACGTCGAGGTCCTGCAGCGGGGCACCGACGAGGGTGCCGCGAAAGCGGGGCAGGCCAGCGCGCAGGTCTTCGCCACAGCGGGCCACCAGGTCGCGCATGGCGCGGTTGGCGAAGACGATGACGCCGTCGGCGCCAGCTACCACGACGTTGGCGGCGGCGTTCTCCAGGCCTTCGCGGATGCGCAGGGCATCGTTCTTCTCGGCCAGCATGCGGCCAAAGAGCTCGGTCTTCATCAACAGCAGCGCCTCCAACAGGTCGCCGACCTCGTCGTGGCCGTCGGGGACGATGTCGTTTGAGAAGTCTCCCCGGGCCACGGCGCTGGCAATGGTCACGGCGCCGCCCACGCGAGTTGCCAGCCGGCTGGAGAAGCGCCAGGCGACGAGGACAAGTGCCAGCAGGCTCACCAGCAGCACCCCCCAGAGGATGCGCGACAGCACCACAGCCGACGCCAGGGCTTCTTGCTCTTCAATCTCGACAATGATCGACCAATTGAATCCATCGATCTTCACCGGAGCCCAGGCGCCGAGGACGTCCTCCTTGTTCGGTCCGGGATAGTGGCCGGTGCCACTTTCGCCGCGGGCGCTGGCAGCGACGCTGCTGGTGCTCAGTTGGCGGCGGAAGATCGTGGTCTCCCTGGTCAGGCGCGATTGGGAACGCATGCGACCATCAGCCGCCACCAGGTAGCTCTCGCCGGTGGTGCCAAGGCCCGCCGCATCATTGAGGATGTCGTTGATGCGGTCGACGGGCATCTGCATCGCCAGCACCGCAATGAGGACCCCATTTCGGTATACCGGTGCGGAGACAAATGCGGCAGGGCCGTCGTAGGAGGGGCGATAGGGGGCGAAATCCTCGAAATGGGCCTTCAATGGGGGCAAGGCCTTTGCTGCGAGAAACGACCGTACCAGGCCGTCATCCGCCCGGGTTTCTGGACGCAGGCGCTGGGCAAAATCTGTCTCTTTGAAGACCGTGTACACGACGTCGCCACTGGCCGCGTCGATGACGAAAACGTCGTAATAGCCGAAGCGATCGAGATAGCTGCGCAGGATGGGATGCAGTCTGGCGTGCACGGCGGCGTAGGCATCATTTCCCGCGGTGTCGAGGATCTGCTTGCTTCCCAGGGGATTGGTGTTTCCGACAATGAAACGCTGCTGGGCGACCACGCCGGCGATCTCGGCAGGCACCAGGGTCGCGATGTCGGAGGGCCGGGCTTCGGGATTCTCCCGCAGTTTGGGCCCGAAGGATTCGCCGTAGAATGCGGCGACCTCCTGTCGGGCCGCGTCCACCTCGGTCGCCTTCAGCCCGGCGCCGATTTGGTGAAACGATTCGATCAACGCAGCGGCACCGTCGACGACCATGGTGTCTTCGGTCAGGCTGATGGTCTGGCCGCGAATCTGGGCGAAGGTCGATTCGATTTGCCTGGCCTTCGCCGATCGAATGGCCTCCACCTTGGATTCAGCGGCCTCCGTCAGCGCCGACTCACCGATGTGTTGGGCGACAACGGCGCTGATGGCCAGGGGAATGCCACCCGCCAGCGTCATCGTGACAATCAGTTGGCCACGCAGACGGAAGCTTTGGTAGGCAGTGCGGATGGACATCGTCCCAAGAGGTCGGCGTCCCGGCCACGAACTTGAATCGACCGCGATCGGGCGTTGAAGCTGGACAAAGGTGGGTCGGCGTAGAGCATGCGCGGCTCAGCGGGCCATCGCCGACGTTGCCCGGGTGTGCTGTGCTCCAATCAATCGGACGATACAGCTGGCCATGTCGCGCACGCCGACGACCTCGTCAGCGGCCCCCAGCCGAATCGCTGCCTGGGGCATGCCCCAGACCACCGAACTCACTTGATCCTGGGCGAACGTCCGGGCGCCACCGTCATGCAGTGCCTTCAGTCCCACAGCACCGTCAGCGCCCATGCCGGTCATGAGCCCGGCCACAATGGGAAATGCGGCGGCGGTCGGTGCCAGGGAGCCAAACAGCAGATCGACGCTGGGGGCATGGTGGTTGTGGCGGCCTTCGTCGGTGACCCGCAATCGGCGTCGGGGCCCGCGGGTCTGGATCCGCAACTGTCGGCCACCAGGGGCCACGTACGCCCGCCCGGTTTCCAGAACGTCCCCGTCTTCGGCCTCGCTGACGGTCACGGCGCTGACGCGATTGAGGGTGGCCGCGAAGGCCGTGCTGAAACCAGCCGGGATGTGCTGCACGACGACAATGGGCGGCAGGTCGCCAGGCAGTTGACGAAAGACCTGTTGCAGGGCCTCGGTGCCCCCCGTGGAGGCTCCCAGGACGATGACGGTCCCGTCGATCCAGGCAGGCGTCCGCAAAGCCGGGACATGTTCATCGTCCACTCGACGGGGCAGCAGGGGTCGGCGGGCGTGGGCAGCCCAGCGGACCTTCTCGGCCAGCTCGTCGTGAAACGTGGCCACCTCCGCCGCTGAGGTTGGTTTGAGGACGACATCGAGGGCGCCCAACTCGAAGGCTGCCAGGGCGGCAGGAGCCCGCTCGGCGGTGAGCGTGGAGACCATAATCACGGGCATGGGCCGAAGGCGCATCAGGTTCTCGAGGAACTGCAGCCCATTCATGCCGGGCATTTCGATATCCAGCGTCAACACATCCGGTGACAACACCTTGATCTGGGCGCGCGCCTCGTCGGCACTGGCCGCTTCGCCAACGACCAGCAGGCCATTGCGCGTCAGCCCCTGAGAAACCAGGCGGCGCATGGCGGCGGAATCGTCCAAAACGAGAACCCGAACTGGCGCGGCAGGCATGGGAAGATTCAAAAGAGCTCCACGTTGCCCACATGGGGTGTTCTGAGTTGGGCACGATAGGTGGCCTCGCGCTGGTCCACTTCGCGCATGGAAACCTCGGCCAGGGCTTTCACACGGACCAGACCTTCGACGGTCCGGAAGTGGACCCTGCGAGGACGGGTACCACCCACGTCGGTGCCGACCAGCTTCAGCTTCTCCTCGGTGAGAAACGACCGCGCGAAGGCGACGTTGCTGGCGCCGATATCCGACCCGTCAGCCCACATGCGACCACCGCCCACGAGCTTGACCTGCATATCGGGCCGCCGTGCCCCCCGACGAATCATCTCATTGATCAAGGCCTCCATGGCATAGACACCGTACCGAGCGGAACTTCCGCCGTCGTCGCGGCCCCAATCACCTGGCAGCATATAATGGTTCATGCCTGCCACGCCGCTGACCGGGTCCTTGATGCAGGCCGACACGCACGATCCCAACACCGTGATGATCACCTCGTCAGCTTCGGCAACAAAAAGCTCACCCGGTCCAATCGTGACGCCCCAGGCCTGGTCGACCTCGGACCACCGCCGCTTGTCTCCCCTGACAAGCGAGATATTCATGAATCCGTCCTGGCGTAGGCGGTACGACCCACCGGGCGCAGCCGCGTTTCGGCAGTGCCTGGACTCTCGGAATGGCCGAGGAAGAGCAGCCCACCTGGCTTGAGGGCATCAACAAAACGTCGGATCAAGGTGTCCTGGCTCTCACGGTCGAAATAGATCAGGGCATTTCGGCAAAAGATGGCGTCAAGATCCCGCAATCCTCTCGGCCAGGCATCAAAGAGGTTGAGCTGGCGGAAGTTGACGAGATCACGCAGGGTCGATTTCGCGCGGGCCATGCCGCTGTTCTTGCCTTCGCCGCGTTCAAACAACCGTCGATAGGGCACTGGAATGGCAGCAACGTCAGCGTGGCGATACACACCAAGGATGCCGGTCTGGATGACGTCGGTGTCGATGTCCGACGCCAGGATATGGCTGCGGGAGAGCCCGGCCGAACTCATATGTTCGGCCAGGGTGGCGGCGATGGTGTAGGGCTCCTCCCCCGAGGAACATGCCGACGACCAGATTGTCAGCCCATCGTCGGTGCCAGCGGCCAACCGGGCCAGCATGTCGAAATGATGGGCTTCCCGGAAGAAAGCCGTGACATGGGTGGTCAGCGCATTGATGAACGCCTGACGCTCCTGGTGGTCGGTCTCCACGACCCGGCGGTATTCCGAAAAGGATCCCAGCCCGAGGTGACGCAGCCGTCGCACCAACCGGTTGTGCACCAGGCTGCGTTTGGCGTCGGTGAGGGCCAGCCCGGCCCAGGCCTGGGCCCGTTCGCAGACCCAGCCAAAGTCGCTTTCACCAAAGCCAAAGTCATCTTCCAGGCTGCTGCGGGGTGTGGATTCCATCACCAAGAGGCATCGACGGATGTGGCGAAGCCTGTAGCCGCTTGGCCTCGCCAGCGATCCGCCCAGCGTCAGAAGCTTTCCCAGCGGTCGTCGGGATCCATTGACTTGCGGACGCCGGTGGCCGACGCGGGAACCTTCTCAAGCTTGGGCCCCACGGAAGTCAGCGACCGACTCGGCGGCGCGGGTCGGGCCGGCGTCCCTTTTGCGGGCGGCCTGGCCGCCTGCGGCCGACGAGGGGCAACTTTGGGGAGGGGGCGAGCTGGCACGGCCTGGGGCCGGCGGGGCGGTGGCGCTGCAGGCCGCATCGGGGCCGCCGGTCGCCGGTCCTCAAGGTCATCATCGTCAAAGCCGTCATCGAAGCCTTCGTCGATGGCAAATTCCGAGACGATGTCGTCGAGCTGATGGGCTTGCTCATCGACGGAGGCACTGGCGGCGGCGGCCTCCTCCACGAGAGCCGCGTTCTGTTGGGTCATCTCGTCCATCTGGCTGACCGCGCGCTCGACCTGCTCGATGCCAGTGGCTTGTTCGTCGCTGGCGCTGGCGATGCCCGCCACCAAATCACTGACCTTGTGATTGTTGGCCACGATCTCCTTTAAATGGGCGCCACTCTCATCGACCAACCGCGTACCGAGGTCGACCTTTTCGACGCTGTCCTTGATCAGCGCCTTGATTTCCTTGGCGGCGGTGGCGCTGCGCTGGGCCAGGTGTCTGACTTCGCTGGCCACCACAGCAAAGCCGCGACCCTGTTCACCAGCCCGAGCTGCTTCGACGGCAGCGTTCAAGGCGAGCAGGTTGGTCTGAAAAGCGATTTCGTCAATGACACCAATGATATCGGCAATCTTGGCGCTCGACCGTTTGATTTCCTGCATGGCGCCAATGGTTCGACCGACCACCTCGCCGCCCTTCTCAGCGACAGTGCGGGCACCAGCGGCGAGTTCGGCCACGCCTTTGGCGGTCTCGGCGCTCTTCTTGATGGTGGCGGCAATCTCGGTGACCGTCGCCGACGTTTCTTCGAGGGCGGCAGCTTGTTCCTGGGTTCGGGAACTCAGGTTCATGTTGCCTTCGTTCAGCTCAGCAGCACCCTGCGAAATGGTGCTGGAAGCCGTCTGCACCCGCCGTAGCATCTCGCGCAGGTTGGCAATGCTTTTGTTGAGCGAACTCGTCAACGTACCGAAGGCGCCAGCGAAGTTGCCCTCGGCCTCGACGGACAAATCTCCGTCTGCCATGGCCGACACCACCCGAATGGTTTCGGCGAGGGGGCCTGACATGGCATCAAGCAAGGCATTCAGCCCACCAGCAACCTGCTTGGCAAATCCGGGGAACTCCGTCGTGTTGAGCCGTTCGCTGAGGCGTCCTTCAGCGGCGGCGCGGATGAGCTGGTCGACCTGCCGTTCTGCGGCATTCTGGGCGGTGACGTCCTGCCATTCAAGGGTGGAGCCCAGCCGGAGCCCGGCGGCGTCGCTGATGGCCGTGGCGCAGACCTTGAAGCTGCGGCCCCCCAGCGTCGCTTCCATCACCACCGGGGCGGCGGTACAGCTGGCGAGGACCTGGTCAAATTCATCGGGCCGTTCATGCAGTTGGCGCACTGGTGAGCCCATCACCTGCTTGGCGTCGAAGCTGGCCTTCGATCCCTGGAGCGCTGTGGCCGTGGCCTGCATGAGCCGGTCGGCGGCGAGGTTGAGGTAGGTGACGCGACCCGATGCATCCAGCATCATCAGAGGGACCGACGCCGCACCGATGGCAGCCATGAATATGGCCACCTCGCGTTCTTTCGCCCGCTGCTCGGTCATGTCGATCCACTCAACTCCGAGTCCAATGAGCTTGTGGTCGGGTCCATGCAGGGCAACGACGTTGTTAATGATGGTAAGGGGACCGACCCGAATCTCCTTCGACATCGGCAGGTTCTCGGGGGACAGCAACATGCGCCGCTGGTGGGAGGGCGCCTTGTGAAAGACGTCGATGCACTGCCCAATCAGCGCTTCTTTGCGGAAGTGGGGAAGAATCCGTTGGAGATCGGGCTCCCACTTCGCGAAGAGTTCAATGGCGGCCGGATTCATGTAGCGAATGGTGAGTTCGGGATCGACCATCATATAAGGCGTGCGCGACTGGTGAATCGAATCACTCCCGGCGCAAGGGGGCAAGATGGCAAGACCAGCGCCCGGGCCGGTGGCGGGTGGGGACGTCGTGGATGTCGCGTTCATGGCGTGACCTTTTCGGCAAGAAGATGGGCAGGGATGATTTCATCAACGTTCAGGATCACCAGAAAGCGGTCTTCTTCAGCAATCAAACCCGCAACGAGTGGCGAGCCGCTGTCAAGTTCAGCCGCGGGCCGAATGGACGCCGGATCGATGTCTTGCACGTCAGACACCGCGTCAACGACAATGCCAATCCGGCGGGACCGGGTGCTGCCTTGGAGGTGAAGCACGATCACCACGGTGGTCTTGGTGGCTTCCAGTTCCGGTAATCCGAATCGTGACCGCAAGTCGATGATGGGCACCACCGTGCCACGCAGATTCACCACACCCTTCAAATACGGGGGCGCATGGGGAATTCGGGTTGGTTCAGTCCAGCCGCGAATCTCCTGGACCCGCAGGATGTCGACGGCAAAAGCCTCGGTGCCAATGGCGAAGGTGAGCAGTTGCTGGATATTGGCCAGCCCCTCGCCAACCGGGTCACGGGCACCGACGTGGGCAGGCTCGGCGGCGTGGTGGTGGGCAATGGTCATGGGGAAATCTCCTGGGTGACGAGGCGCGGTGCCTCGATGGAGCGGAGTCTGTTGGCGGCCACACTGCGGGTGGTGATGCGGCCGACGTCGAGGATGAGGGCCACGCGGCCATTGCCGAGGATGCTTGCGCCCACGAAGCAATCCAGGCGCTGGTAGTTGTCCTCCAGGCTCTTGAGCACCACCTGCTGTTGCCCGACGATGTCGTCGACGATGAAGGCGGCCCGTTGTCCTTCACCCTCGACCACCATCAGCAGTTCGCGGCTGGCCGCCGGCCGGTCGACGAGGCCAAGCTCGTCCCGCAGCCTGACCACGGGCAGCGGTTGCCCCCGCAGGGTGTAGACGCTGCGTTGACCGGGAATCGGTCGAAGGTGGGCCCGGTCGAGTTGGATGGTCTCCACCACCGACAGCAGGGGCACGATGTAGACTTCGTTGGCGACGGCGATGAGCTGGGCATCGATGATCGACACCGTCAGCGGCAGCCGAATCAGAAACGTTGAGCCCCGCCCTGGATCGCTCTTGATGACGATGGTCCCGCCGAGAGAACGGATGTTCGAGCGCACCACGTCGAGGCCGACGCCGCGGCCCGAGATGTCACTGACGGTTTCGGCTGTGGAAAACCCGGGTGCGAACAGCAGCTCGAGGACTTCGTCCTCGCTCAGTCGCTCGCCTTCTTTGACAATGCCGCGATCGCGGGCGCGCCGTTCGACGCGCTCACGGTTGACGCCGGCGCCGTCGTCCCTGACCTCGACGACGACTTGTCCCGCTTGATGGGCCGCGGACAGGGTCACGGTGCCGCGCGCGTTCTTGCCGGCGGCAATCCGCGCGGCGGGCATCTCCAAGCCGTGGTCGAGGGCATTGCGCACCAGGTGCATCAACGGATCGGCCATTTGCTGGACGACATTCTTGTCGACTTCGGTCTGCTCACCGAGGATGACGAGCTGCACGTCCTTGCCCATGCGGGTGGTCAGATCGTGGA
>Ga0247834_1000208_pt1 | contig 112363 bp, 99 predicted proteins | sample LaCruzMarch2015__8_FD_187118 | JGI IMG/M metagenome (GOLD analysis project Ga0247834, IMG submission 187118) | Freshwater microbial communities from meromictic Lake La Cruz, Castile-La Mancha, Spain - LaCruzMarch2015_12m | ecosystem: Environmental > Aquatic > Freshwater > Lake | place: Spain...
CGAGCGCGGACCTCAGTTCTCCGACGCTGGCGGTCCAGCGGGACGGGCCGCTGCCCGCCGCCGTGACCTCCCGGGGGGTGCATCAACCTCGGCCACCCGGTCTTCGGGCGCATCGTCGTCGTCGTCCTGCTCATCGCCATCGTCATCATCGTCGGCGTCATCGTCGTCGTCATCATCGTCATCATCGTCGTCGTCGTCATCGTCGTCGTCGTCATCATCGTCGTCGTCATCGTCATCGTCGTCGTCGTCGTCGTCGTCATCATCGTCATCATCGTCGCCGTCGTCATCGTCGTCGTCATCGTCGCCATCGAGGCCGTCGTCGTCGATCGCGTCATCGTCGATGGGGTCCAAGTCAACGGCGTCCTCGTCGACGGCGTCCTCGTCGACGTCGGTCAGGACGTCGCCGTCCTCATCTTCGGCGTCCCTGCCCGTGGTCGCGGCCATCGCCTTGAACATCGGGTGCTCACCGGGAGTGTGTGCGGGCACCCGCGCCACTGCCGGCTCATCGGTTCGGCCTTTCCGGCCCCGCCGACCGCGCCGAGGGGGCCCGTTGTCGGACTTGCCGGCGCCCATCGCGGCGTTGTCCACCGGGTCGGCGTGCAGGAGGATCCCCCGGCCGTTGCAGTCCGGACAGTTGGTGGAGAAGGCCTCGATCAGACCCGTGCCAAGGCGCTTACGGGTCAACTGCACCAGGCCCAGTGAGGTCACCTCGGACACCTGGTGGCGGGTGCGGTCTCGGGCCAGCGCCTCAGTGAGTCGCCGCAGCACCAGGTCACGATTGGACTCCAACACCATGTCGATGAAGTCGATCACCACGATGCCGCCGATATCGCGCAGACGAAGCTGACGCACAACTTCTTCGGCCGCCTCGAGGTTGTTCTTGGTGACGGTCTGCTCGAGATTGCCGCCCGTGCCGGTGAACTTCCCGGTGTTGACGTCAACTACGGTCATCGCCTCGGTGCGGTCGATCACCAGTGTGCCGCCAGAGGGCAACCAGACCTTCCGGTCGATCGCCTTGGCAAGTTGCTCTTGTATCCGGTACACCGCGAACACATCGGGCCCGTTCGGCCCGCCGACGGGTTCATACTTCGTCACCTTCGGTACCAGTTCGGGCGCAACGGAATTCACGTATTCGGTGATCGTCTCCCAGGCGCTGTCACCGGAGACGATCAGTCCGGAGAAGTCCTCGTTGAACAGATCGCGGATGACCTTGACCAGCACATCCGGTTCTTCGTAGAGTGCCACGGCCGCACCGGCGGCCTTCGCTTTGAGTTGCTCGGCCTGTTCGGCAATGCCAACCCAGCGATCCTGCAGTCGGGTGACGTCACCGCGGATGTCTTCTTCCTTAACGCCCTCCGATGCGGTGCGGATGATCACGCCGGCATCGGCGGGCACCACTTCGCGCAGAATCTCCTTGAGACGCTGACGTTCGGTGTCGGGCAGTTTGCGACTGATGCCGGTGGACGACGCGCCCGGCACGTACACCAGGTAGCGGCCTGCCAGTGACAACTGCGTGGTGAGCCGGGCACCTTTGTGGCCGACCGGATCCTTGCTGACCTGAACGACGACGTAGTCGCCGGGCTTGAGTGCCTGCTCGATCTTGCGACTGGCCCCACCGAGGCCGGCGGCCTCCCAATTCACCTCACCGGCGTAGAGCACACCGTTGCGGCCACGGCCGATATCGACGAATGCGGCCTCCATCGAGGGCAGCACGTTCTGCACGATGCCGAGGTAGATATTGCCGACCATCGACGCCGAGGCCGCCGACGTGACGAAGTGCTCGACGACGATGCCGTCTTCCAGAACCGCGATCTGGGTGTAGCGGGAGCCCTCATGCGGCGCTTCGGTGCGAACCTTGTCCCGCACCACCATCACCCGGTCCACGGCCTCCCTGCGGGCCAGGAACTCGGCTTCGGAAAGGATGGGCGGGCGGCGGCGACCGGCGTCGCGGCCGTCACGACGTCGTTGCCGCTTGGCCTCCAGTCGAGTGGAACCGCTGATGCCCTGGATCTCGCCGGATTCCCGGTCGGCTTTCGACCGCGGCGCACGCTCGTGAACCACGGTGTTTGGCGGGTCGTCGGAACCTGATTCGGCGTCCTCACCGGACCCGGACTTGCGGCGCCGACGCCGCCGCCGGCGGCGCGTCGCACCCTCCCCGGTCGCCGATTCCTCATCACCGGCGTCGGATTCGGGGTCGGATTCGTCTCCGTCTGCGGCGGAATCATCGTCGCCGCCCGCGGGACGTTCGGCATCGTCATCCTCGCCGTCGGTGCCGGAGTCTCCCCTGCCCCTGCCGCGCCCGCGACGACCGCGCCGGCGGCGGCGGTTGGCGGGGCGGTCGGCAACGCCGTCGTCGGCGGCACCGTCGCCCTCGCCGTCGTCGCCGTCGTCACCTCCGTCGTCGTCGGCATCGCGGTCACCAGCGGTGCTGTCCCCGTCGCGGGCATCGGTGTCCGCACGGCGACCGGGCCCAGTGCGGTCATCGAGATCGACCACCACCGGCTGCGGGGCAACGAACAGCGGCATGTAGGCCGGAATCTCGGCAGCGGCCGAAGAGCTGGTCCCAGAAGAATTAGTGGCAGCGGAAGAATCGGTGGCAGCCTCCAGGATGATCATCCGGGAGTCGGCCGATTCGGCACCGGGGTCGGCCGCCAACAGTTCGCGGACTCGTAACGCCTCGTCCTGGTCGACGCTGGATTGCGCGCTGCGGGCGCGTCCGTCGATCTCGGCCAGGGCGTCGAGTACCCGCTTGCTGGTGGTGCCCAACGCACGTGCCAGCGTGTGAACCCTCAGCCGCTCGGGCAGGTCCGCACTGGACGGCGGCTGCCACTGCAGGCCACTGTCGGGAAGGGTGCTGTCGGGAAGGGTGTTGTCGGGAAGGCTGCCGTCGGGCAGTTCCTGATCGCGCACATCCGGGGTGAGATCGTCATTGGTCACGTAGTCTCCTCAAGCCCCCGGGCGCGTCGTGTCGACGCGGCCACTCGAGGGCTTCGCTGTCGGCCCGGGCGGCTGCCCGGGCTCGTCTGTCTTTGGTGTGAATGACGGCCGTTAACGGTCCGCGCCGTACCGCAGGCAGCGGTAGTCGCGCACGTCTGAAGTCTCATTCCGGGTGCCCGTTGCCGGGCATCGATCTTGAGTATCCCACACCGTGGGCCCGGCCGGGAGCCTGCGCCGGGGAATGGTCTCAGCCGGCCGGGAACCAGAGGGCGATTTCGCGGGCGGCCGACTCGGGCGAGTCCGAGCCGTGCACCAGGTTGAACTGCGTCTCCAGGCCCAGATCACCGCGGATGGTGCCGGGACTGGCCTTCTCCACCGGATCGGTCCCGCCCGCGAGCTGGCGGAACGCGGCCACCGCGCGGGGCCCCTGCAGAACTGCGGCGAGCACCGGACCCGAGGTGATGAACTCCAGCAGCGAGGCAAAGAACGGCTTGTCAGCGTGCTCGGCGTAGTGGGCCCGGGCCAGCGCGTCGTCAACATTCTTGAGCTCGAGCGCGACGATGGTCAGGCCCTTGCGTTCGATCCGGCCGATGATGTCACCGACCAGCCCCCGCTGCACGCCGTCGGGTTTGATCAGCATCAGGGTGCGTTCCGTCACGGCCCAGAGCGTACCTGCTCAGTCGTTCGGCCTTTGCTGGCCCGGCAGTAGGCCCAACCGCTCGCGACGTAGCACCTCGGCGCGCAGGTACGCGATGACGCCCCACACGACACCGAAGAGCAGGCCCATGAACCCGATCGCCGGGTAGATCAAGAATCCGGCAACAAGTAGCAGTTGCGCCCCGAGGTTCACCCAGATGGCCCAGGGCCGGCCCTGTATCCCGGCCAGCACCACCAGGAGAACGGCGAATCCCACCAGATATGAGGTCGACCACGGTGTCAGTCCACCTCCGACGGCCTTGACCACGGGCAGCGCCAGCAGCACGGTGATCGTCTCCAGGATCAGGGTGCCGGCCATCACGCCGCGGAAGCTCTTCCAGGGATCCGGGGCCGCGCCAGCGGATGTGGGCGGGCCGGTCACAGCGGGTCCTTCCGAAACAGGGTGCGCGCCGCGCCCGCGGTCGCCACCGAACCTGTGACCACAATGCCGGACCCGGAGTATCCCTCTGACCCGTCCTCCACCAGGGCCGTCGCCACCTCGAGTGCGTCGGGCAACGTCGATGCGCGCAGCACCCGATCCGGGCCGAACACCTCCTCGGCACGCAGCGCCAGGGACTCGACGTCCAACGCGCGTGGCGAGCCGTTGTCGGTGACCACCACCATGTTGAACACGGGTTCTAGTGCGAGCAGCATTCCGTCGACGTCCTTGCCCTCGAGCACGGCGAGCACGCCGACCAGAAAACGGAATTCGAACTCTTCTGTCAGAGCTGTCGCCAGGGCGGTCGCCCCGGCCGGGTTATGCGCCGCGTCGATGAACACCGCCGGGGAATTGCGCATCCGCTCAAGACGGCCCGGGCTGACCGCCGCGGCGAAACCGGCACGCACCGCCTCGACGTCGAGTTGGCGGTCCGGACCGGCGCCGAAGAACGCCTCGACGGCCGCCAGTGCCATCGCAGCGTTGTCAGCCTGGTGTTCGCCGTGCAGCGGCAGGAACACGTCGGTGTACACCCCGCCGAGGCCCTGCAGGTCGAGCAGTTGGCCGCCGACCGCGACCCGGCGGCTCACCACGGCGAATTCGCAGTCCTGCCGCGCCACGGCGGCATCGCTGCGCATCGCTTGCGCCAGCAGCACCTCCATCGCTTCGGGCATCTGACGGCCAATGATCGCAACGGTGTCGACGAGTACGAGATCCCCACGCGGCGCAGAGATCACACCGGCTTTCTCGGCGGCGATCTCGGCGATGGTCTCGCCCAGGTACTCAGTGTGGTCCAGACCTATCGGCGTGATGACCACGACCGGCGCGTCGATGACGTTGGTGGCGTCCCAGCGTCCGCCCATACCGACCTCGACTATCGCAATGTCAACCGGTGCGTCGGCGAACGCGGCGAACGCCATCGCGGTGACGACCTCAAACTTGCTCATCGCCGGGCCGACCTCCCCGAGCTCACCGGACTCCGACTGGGCATCCACCAGGTGAACGAACGGCTCGATTTCACAATAGGTTTCGACATAGCGCGCCGGGCTGATCGGTTGATTATCGATGGCGATGCGCTCAATCGCCGACTGCAGGTGTGGGCTGGTGGTACGTCCGGTCCGGCGGTCCAACGCGGTCAACAGGGCGTCGATCATTCGCGCCACTGAGGTCTTGCCGTTGGTGCCGGCGACATGGATGCACGGATAGCTGCGCTGCGGCGCGCCGAGCAAGTCCATCAGCGCACCGATGCGGGCGGTGCTCGGTTCGAGTCGGGTTTCCCCCCAGCGTTGGTCGAGGAGATGTTCGACCTGGAGGAGTTCGGCGATATCGGCGGGCGTCGGAGTCTGGGTGCTCATGCGAGCGAAGCCAGGCGTGCGCCGATCCGGGCGGTTTCCTCGCGGGCGATCTGCTGGCGGCTGCGGATCTTTTCGACGACGTCGCCCGGGGCCTTGGCCAGGAACGCCTGATTATCGAGTTTGGCTGTGGTCGCGGCGAGTTCCTTCTGCGCGGCGGCGAGATCCTTCTCCAGTCGGCGACGTTCGGCATCGAAGTCGACGCTGCCCGAGGTGTCCAGTGCGACATCAACGGTTCCTGTGGACAGTCGAACCTCGACGCTGGCAGTCGGGGTGAATTCAGCCGCCGGATCGGTCAACCAGGACAGCGCAGTCACCGCACCGACCTGACCGGTTAGTCCGGCCGCGTCGACGCCGCCGAGTCGGGCCGGCACCTTCTGCCGATCCGCGAGCCCCTGATCGCTGCGGAATCTGCGTACCTCGGTGACGAGTTTCTGCACATCGCTGATCCGTTGAGCGGCAACGGGATCTGACTCAATACCGGAGGGTGCCGGCCACGGCGCAACGACCAGCGATTCCGCACCGGTCAGCTGTTTCCACAGCACCTCCGTGACGAAGGGCATCACCGGGTGTAGCAGCTTGAGCAGCACATCCAGTACCGCAGCCAGAACCGCGGTGGTGCCTCCCAGCCCATCTGCCAGTTGCACTTTGGCAAGTTCGAGGTACCAATCGCAGAACTCGTCCCAGGCGAAGTGGTACAGCGACTCACACGCCCGGCCGAACTCGTACTCGTCAAGCGCTGAATCCACTTCTGCGCGAACCTCTTCGGCCCGGCCCAGGATCCAGCGATCGGCGTCGGTCAATTCACTCGCATCCGGCAACGGTGCCGGGGCAGCCCCATTCATCAACGCAAACCGCGTTGCGTTGAACAGCTTGGTGGCGAAGTTGCGCGATGCGCGGGCGTGGTCTTCGCCGATGGACAGGTCACCGCCCGGACTGGCGCCACGGGCCAGGGTGAAGCGCAGCGCGTCGGCGCCGAACAACTCCACCCAGTCCAATGGGTCGATCCCGTTGCCCCGGGACTTGCTCATCTTGCGGCCGTGTTCGTCACGGATAAGACCATGCAGAAAGACGTTCGAGAACGGCATCTGCGGACCGCGCCGGCCGCCGTTGGTGATGGCGTCGTCGTGCGCGACGAAGGTACCGAACATCACCATTCGGGCTACCCAGAAGAACAGGATGTCGTACCCGGTGACCAAGACGCTTGTCGGATAAAACTTCTCGAGATCCGGTGTGCGATCCGGCCAACCCATGGTCGAGAACGGCCACAGCGCAGACGAGAACCACGTGTCGAGCACATCCGGGTCCTGTTCCCAGCCCTCGGGCGGTGTCTCATCGGGGCCCACACACACCCGTTGCCCGTCCGGGCCGTGCCAGATCGGAATCCGGTGCCCCCACCACAGCTGACGGGATATGCACCAGTCGTGCATGTCGTCGACCCAGGCGAACCAGCGCGGCTCCAGGCTCTTGGGGTGAATGACGATATCGCCACCGCGCACCGCGTCCCCGGCGGCCTTGGCCAGCGAGTCGACCTTGACCCACCATTGCAGACTCAACCGTGGCTCGATCGGCTCGCCGCTGCGTTCGGAATGCCCGACACTGTGCAGATAGGGACGCTTCTCGGCGACGATCCGACCCTGCTCGGCAAGCGCCTCACGGACCTTGACCCTGGCTTCGAAGCGGTCCATCCCGTCAAACGTCGTCCCGGTATCGGCGATTCGGCCCCTGGTGTCCATGATCGAGGGCATCGGCAGGTTGTGCCGCATACCGATGTCGAAGTCGTTCGGATCGTGGGCCGGCGTGACTTTGACTGCGCCGGTGCCGAATTCGGGGTCGACGTGTGTGTCGGCGACGATCACGATCTCGCGATCCTGGAATGGATGCGGCACGGTGGTGCCCACCAGGTGCCGGTAGCGGTCATCGTCGGGGTGCACCGCGATCGCGGTATCACCGAGCATGGTCTCGATCCGGGTGGTCGCCACCACGATGTGCGGTGCCGAATCATCAAGGGAGCCGTACCGGAATGACACCAGTTCGCCCTCGACCTCTTCGTACTTGACCTCGAGATCCGATATCGCCGTCTGCAGCACCGGCGACCAGTTGACCAAGCGTTCGGCCTGGTAGATCAATCCGGCATCGAACAGACGCTTGAAGATCGTCCGCACTGCGCGAGACAACCCCTCATCCATGGTGAACCGGTCGCGGCCGGCGTCCACACCATCGCCCAACCGGCGCATCTGAGCGCCGATGGTTCCACCGGACTGCCGCTTCCACTCCCAGATCTTCTCGACGAACGCTTCCCGGCCGAGGTCCTCCTTGCTGACGGACTCGGCAGCGAGTTGCTTCTCGACAATCGACTGGGTCGCGATCCCGGCGTGATCCATCCCCGGAAGCCACAGCACCTCGTATCCCTGCATGCGCTTGCGCCGGGTCAGGGCGTCCATCAGGGTGTGGTCCAGGGCATGCCCCATATGCAGACTGCCGGTCACGTTCGGCGGCGGCAGCACGATCGAGTACGCCGGCTTAGCGCTGGCGGCGTCAGCCGTGAAGTATCCGGCGTCGACCCACCCCTGATAGAGCTGGGTCTCCACCGCACCGGGATCCCACGTCTTGGGCAGGGCGTCGGCGCGGGACTCGTCGGTGGGGTGCACTTCTTGATTCTAGGAACGCACGCGCGCAGGCCTACGGCCGACCTGCGCCGCGCCTCTGAACTCGATGGCCGGCGCTACTTACCGCCGCGCAGCAATCCGCCCAGAATGTTGCCGATCGCCCCGCCCTGATTCCCGCCGAGCACCCCACCCAGGATGCTGCCCAGGGCGTTGTTTCCGCCGCCGCCGGCACCACCGGCACCGCCGAGGATGCTGCCCAGGACGTCCCCGATACCGCCGCCCGGAGCGGCCTGCGCCTGGGCGCCGGCCGCGTTCTTCTGGGCGAACTGTTTCCCGACGTAGGCCAGCACGATCGGGGCCAGCATCGGCAACAGGCGCTTGATCAGGTCGCCACCGCCGGCGCCGGCGCCGGACAACGCCGAAGCCACCTGATTGGTGTCGTTGCCGCCGAACAGGCTCGCAATCAGCTGGTTGCCCTGGCCCTCGTCGATCTGGTCGACGTTGACGCCACCGGTCAACAGATCGCTCTCGCCCTCAGCGACCACCGCGGACTCAAGTTCGGTGGAGTCGATGTCGTCGGCTTGAACGTTCTCCTGGATGCTTCCGAGCAACGTGGGCACCAGTGTCTTGATGGCCTGGTTCACCTCGCCCGGGTCGGCTCCGAGTTTACTGGCGATATCCGCCACCGGGATCTGGTTGAAGAGGTCGTCGAGACCAGCCATGTTGAGGTTCCCTTTTCTTGGGTAAGTGAATAAGCCAGCGAATCAGCTTGACACTAGTCAGCGCCGGGCGCTCGCGCCACGATTACGCTGTCGGCGTCAGTCCAGGCGTGCGGAGTCCAGGGAGATGCCGGCCGCCGGAAAACGTTCCAGCAGGGCGTCACCCATGGCGGCCGCGGGAGTCAGCACACCGTGCAACTCGGGCAACTTGTCCCGATCCAAGGCCAGCGCCAGGCCGCACTCGCCGAGCATCACCGACGTCGCTTTGTAGCCCGGGTCCCCACTTTGGGACATGGTGGCGACGTAACGCGCGCCGGTACTGGTGGTCGTGTACGTCTCGACCCGGTAGTAGCCGCGCTCGCGCACCTCTTCGCTGGGTCCAGTGCCGGGTTTGGGCGCGACTCGTTCGACCAGCCGGCGCGGCAGCAGCCGGAAGAAGCGGCCCCCCAGCGCAGCCGTGCCGGCGACCGCCGCGGTCGTCGCCGCCGCGGCGACTCCGGCCATCGGCGACGGGCCGACGCCCATGTACTCGGCGTAGCGAAACCGATGGCCGTAGGCATAGTCCAGCAGTGCGTTGCTGCGCCGCACGATACGGGTGTTGTACATCGCCATCACGAAGCCGGCCGCCCACACTCCGTCGAGTTCCGGGGCGATCTCGCGGCCGCGGCGCCACGGCAAATCCGGTTGCGGCCCGAGCTCGGGCTCGGCGCCACGATCCTGGGCCAGGGTGTACGGGTCGGCCAGCAGACGGCGGGTGTCCGGGTCGCCGGAGGACGCCCGGAAGACTTCGATCATGGAGGCGACGGTGCCCCCGGAGACTCCCCCGGAGAAGCTGCGCAGCACATAGTTGGTATCGCAGAGTTCGCCGGCGCCGTCGTGGCGGGCGCGCCGGAAAAGCTCGTAGACACTCATATCCGACGGGACCGAGTCGAATCCGCAGGCATGCACGATCCGGGCTCCGGTGTCGACGGCCTGCTTGTGGTAATCGTCGATGCTCTGTCGGACGAACATCGCCTCGCCGGTCAAGTCTGCGTAGTCGGTGCCGGCCTTGGCGCAAGCAGCCACCAGGGGTAGGCCGTAGCGGCTGTAGGGGCCGACGGTGGTGATGACGACCTGGGTGCGGGCGGCCATCGCATCCAGCGATGACGGCGAAGCCGCGTCGGCGGTGATGATCGGCCATGACTGCGCGGATTCCCCCAGCGTGGCGCGAATCGCCGCAAGCCGTTCCGGTGAGCGGCCGGCCAGCGCGATGCGAGCTCCGTCACCGGCGGCGGCCAGGTATTCGGCGGTCAATTTGCCGACGAATCCGGTGGCTCCGTAGATCACGATGTCGAACTCACGGCTTGTCATGGACGTTAACTTACCGGCCGGCCGAGATGACTCGGCGACGGACGAGCCTAGAGTGCGTCAGTTGACGCCGAGTGCGCTGACGAGGGCCGTGCCCGGGTCGGTGAACGCCCGGCACATCTGACCCCAGTCGATCAGGCCCAGGGGTCCACGACCCAGGCCCTGGCACTGCCCAGGTGCTGCCGGGGTGCCGGCCGAGATCAGCGTGGTCTCCCCCGGGGTGACGGACCCGGCGGCGCCCGCCTTGGCTCCGCAGGTGGGCCAGGCGCCGATGCCCTGCGTGCGCAGGACATTCTCCGCGATCCGGATCTGTTCGGCGCGGGAGGCTTGGTGCGGCATGCCAACGCCACCGTTGGACTTCCAGGTGGCCGGTGAGAACTGCAGGCCGCCGTAGTAGCCGTTGCCGGTGTTGATCGCCCAGTTGCCGCCGGACTCGCACTTGGCGATGGCATCCCAGTTGACGGTGCTGTCCGCGGCGGCGGATCCACTGCCCAGTGTCAGCGCGGCGAGTGCCACACCCAGGGTGAGCGCGGCGAGGGCGATAAGTCTGCGGAGAGTGTTCACGTGGTGTGGATCGCAGCGTGAGTGACGGGTGTTACAGCCGGGTCAGGAGATATTTTTGAGAATTCTGTGAGAGAAGTGGCTGGCCTAGACGCGAAAAGGGTGGCGCCGGACATCTCCGACGCCACCCTTTCGGCAGGCTCCTTCGAGCCCCGAATCTCAGCCCAGACGGCCGCAGGTCGGCCAGGCGCCAATGCCCTGGGTGCGCAGGGTGTTCTCCGCGATACGGATCTGCTCAGCGCGCGAGGCCTGGTTCGGCATGCCGACGCCACCGTTGGCCGCCCAGGTGCTCGGGCTGAACTGGAGGCCGCCGTAGTAGCCGTTACCAGTGTTGATGGCCCAGTTGCCACCGGACTCGCACTGCGCGATCGCGTCCCAGTTCACGCTGTCGGCGTTCGCGACACCGGCACCGAGGGCGATCGGCGCCACAGCCATCGCCGAAGCCAGGGCGGTCACTGCAAAAATCTTGCGGGGGTTCTTCACGATTCTTTCCTTTCGCCACGCGCGTGCCGTTCCGATCTGGCACGACGGCGAAGGCCGGTTCTCGCACCCGGAGGGTGCCGGCCCCCGCGCACACGCAGGGTGTCGTCATTTGAATTTGATTCGGCCGCATTGCGACTCCAATAGGACGGTACGCAGCGCATTGCACCAAGTCACGTCAATGACGCACAAATATCTTTCAGATCACGGGCCAATCACGACCGCGGATCGCCCGACTTTCGCGCAGGTCACTTCGGCGTTTTCCGAACCGCCGGCAGCACCATGGGCGGCACTTTGGTGTGAATTAAATCACAGCGGCGGCCCGTACCGGCCGCCAGTCACAATTGTCACATTAATAACTCTGACCACAAAAGCACCATTTGGAGTAATCCGGTTGGCCCTGCCGTGGGTCAGTCGAGCAGATCAGCCGCCGAATTGATGTTGGCCAGCTCATGACTGGGCTCGACCACCACCCGGTGGGTCACCACCGAGTCGGCCAGGGCGCGCATACTTCGCTGACCTGCGAAGATCAGGGCGTCGATGTGATCGGACAGGGCGGTGCGGTAGACCCCGGCGAGGTAGTGGTCCCGGCCGTCCCAGGGCAGCACGATGTCGACGCCGCCGTAGCCTGCCAACTCATCGACGATGTCCGTGGTCAGGTTCGGCATATCCACCGCGCACACGAAAGCCCGATGCGCCCCGGCGGCCGCGGCCACCCGTAGGCCGCGCCCGGTGGCCAGCAGCGGTCCCACCCCCCGCAGTTCGTCGCGCACGACCATGGCCGGCAGTTCAGGAATCGACTGCCCGGGGGCGGCGATGACAATGATCGGTTCGCAGCGTGCCATCAGAACGGACACCACGTGCTCGACCATCGTGGTACCCAACGGGTGCGCCATGGTCGCCTTATCCCGACCCATCCGCCGGGACGCGCCACCGGCTAACACCACGGCGGCTAGGGGAACGCCGTCGGGGACGGTCAATCGAACGCCTTTCGTCGTGGCTGGCCAGATCTCGGCTGCTGATGAGGAGAGTAATGCACTCGATCCGAACCAGCCTGGCCTCACCGACCCTGGCCTCACCGACCCTGGGCACACCGACCCTGGGCACACCGACCCTGGGCACACCGACCCCCCACCCCAGGGGCAGCATGGAACCCATGACCGAACCCTTTCCCGAAACACGCCGGGATTCTTTTCCCGAAACACGCCGGGATTCTTTTCCCGAAACACATTGGGGTTCTTTTCCCGAAACACATTGGGGTTCCGAGACGTTATCGCCGGCCTTCGCCCCCGCCTACGCGTTCGCCTCGTCGCGGCTTGGTTCTCGAGTGCTGCGCGCCCTGGCGCCGCTTGATCGCCGCGTGGTCCTCGCGACAAGGGGCAAGTACACCCTGTTCGGGCCGACCACGCTGCCAACGCTGTTGCTGACGACGATCGGACGCAAGTCCGGCCTGCCGCGCGCGTGCGCGCTGAACTTCCTGCGTGACGGTCGCCGTCTGCTGATCCTCGGCAGCAACTGGGGCCAACAGCAGCACCCGAATTGGTCGGCGAATCTGCTCGCCCACCCGGACGCGACCGTCGCAATCGGTGGCAGCGAGATTGCGGTGACGGCGACCGAGTTGGCCGGGCAGGATCGCGACGTCGCGTTGCAACGGTTTCTCGGCTACCCGATGTACCGCGCTTACCGCGGCCGTACCCATCGCGAATTGAGACTTTTCGCACTGTCGCGCCGGGAGGATTGAATGGGCAGACGTACGGCACGGCGACGGGTCAGACACGTGGCCGGCGCGGGGCCACAGACGGCCGTCACCGAACGCGTCGAGACCGTCGTCGTCGAAGAACCACTCGAGATCCGCATCAATGGATCGGCGGTGACAGTGACGATGCGAACGCCGGGCTCCGATGTCGAACTCGCACAGGGATTTCTCCTGACCGAGGGCGTGATCAACGATCGCAACGACATATCGACGGTGCAGTACTGCCGGGGCGCAGAGCAGGACGGCGTGAATACCTATAACACCCTGGACGTCACACTGCAGCCGGGTGTGCGAATGCCAGATGTGGACGTGACCCGAAACTTCTACACGACATCCTCATGCGGCGTGTGCGGCAAGGCGTCCCTCGACGCCGTCTGGCTGTCGAGCCGACACTCCCCCGGTGACGACCCAGCCGCGGTCTCAGCGACGACCCTGACCGAATTGCCGGGGCGTCTGCGTTCGGCGCAAAAGGTGTTCGCCACTACCGGCGGCCTGCACGGGGCTGCCCTATTCGACCTCGACGGGACGCTACTGGCGGTCCGCGAAGACGTCGGCCGCCACAACGCGGTGGACAAGGTGATCGGCTGGGCGGTGGAAGCCGAACGCATTCCGCTGACCGGATCGGTGCTGTTGGTCAGCGGCAGGGCGTCGTTCGAATTGACTCAGAAAGCGGTGATGGCCGGCGTCCCGGTGCTGGCCGCGGTGTCGGCACCGTCGTCGCTCGCCGTGGACCTCGCGGCCCAGTCCGGCCTGACCCTGGTCGCATTCCTCCGGGGCGACTCGATGAACATCTACAGCCGGGCCGACCGGATACGGCCGTAGCGTGCCTGAGTGGTCGGCGCTCAGGCGGATTTGTCGCGGCGTTCGGCGCGCGGAGCCTTGCGCGGCACGATGGTCGGCAGCACGTTGTCCTGCACCGTCTCCTTGGTGACGACCACCTTGGCGACGTCGTCGCGGCTGGGAATGTCGTACATCACCGGAAGCAGCACTTCTTCCATGATGGCGCGCAACCCACGCGCCCCGGTGCCCCGATGGATGGCCTGGTCTGCGATCGCGTCGAGAGCGTCGGCGTCGAATTCCAGTTCCACCCCGTCCATCTCGAACAACCGGGTGTACTGCTTGACGAGCGCATTCTTCGGCGCGGAGAGGATTTGTACCAGGGATTCCTTGTCGAGGTGGGTCACCGAGGCGACGACCGGCAGACGGCCGATGAACTCCGGGATCAACCCGAACTTGATCAGATCCTCGGGCATCACCTCCGCGAAGTGATCCTGGGTGTCGATCTCCGCTTTGGACTTGACTTCGGCGCCGAATCCCAAGCCGCGCTTACCGATCCGGTCGGCGACGATCTTCTCCAGCCCCGCGAACGCGCCTGCCACGATGAACAGCACGTTGGTGGTGTCGATTTGAATGAACTCCTGGTGCGGGTGCTTGCGCCCGCCCTGCGGCGGTACCGACGCCTGGGTGCCCTCCAGGATCTTCAACAGCGCCTGCTGCACACCCTCCCCGGACACATCCCGGGTGATCGACGGGTTCTCGCTCTTGCGGGCGATCTTGTCGACCTCGTCGATGTAGATGATGCCGGTCTCGGCGCGCTTCACGTCGTAGTCGGCGGCCTGGATCAACTTGAGCAGAATGTTCTCGACGTCCTCACCCACGTAGCCGGCCTCGGTCAGGGCGGTGGCGTCGGCGATGGCGAACGGGACATTGAGCATTTTGGCCAGCGTCTGGGCCAGATAGGTCTTACCGCAACCGGTCGGCCCCAGCATCAGGATGTTCGACTTGGCGAGTTCAACCGGTTCGGCGGTCCGCGAGTCCCGGGACTTCTCGCCGGCCTGAATGCGCTTGTAGTGGTTGTAGACCGCGACCGCGAGCGTGCGCTTGGCGGTGTCTTGGCCGATGACGTAGTTCTCGAGGAAATCGCGAATTTCGGCGGGCTTGGGCAGTTCGTCGAGTTTTACCTCGTCCCCGTCAGCCAATTCCTCTTCAATAATCTCATTGCACAGGTCGATGCACTCATCGCAGATGTACACCCCCGGGCCCGCGATGAGCTTTTTAACCTGCTTTTGGCTCTTCCCACAGAACGAACATTTCAGCAGGTCACCGCCGTCTCCGATACGCGCCATGGTGGGTGTGCCCTACTTCCTTCGCCGCCGGTATCGCCGGTCTATCGAGCCGTCTATCAGTGGTCATTTCGACGCTACCCGTTATCTCGGCAACGGTGCGACCGATAAAGGCGAATAGCGTCGATGGTATTCAGTGGTCAGTCGTACTTACGGGGAGAACATATCCCCTCAGGCGGCGCAGACCGGTGTGGCGCGCGCCACTGTGCCCTTGGCGTGTCGCGGCCGTTACCCGCACGAGAGCCGGGTCAGGACTTGAGCGCGGACAACTTCCGGTATTCCAGCACCGTGTCGATGATTCCGTAGTCCTTGGCATCGGCGGCGGTGAGGATCTTGTCGCGGTCGGTGTCCTTGCGAATGACCGCGGCATCCTTGCCGGTGTGGCGGGCCAGGGTCTCCTCCATCAGGGTGCGCATCCGTTCGATCTCGGCGGCCTGAATCTCCAGGTCGGAGAACTGGCCCTGGATGACCCCGGACAGCGAGGGCTGATGGATGAGAATCCGCGCATTCGGCAGCGCCAGTCGTTTGCCCGGAGATCCGGCCGCCAGCAGCACCGCCGCCGCGGAGGCGGCCTGGCCCAGGCACACCGTCTGGATGTCGGCGCGCACGTACTGCATGGTGTCGTAGATCGCCATCAGCGAGGTGAACGAGCCGCCCGGCGAGTTGATGTACATGGTGATATCGCGGTCGGGATCCAGCGACTCGAGCACCAGCAATTGGGCCATGATGTCGTTGGCCGACGCGTCGTCCACCTGAACGCCGAGGAAGATGATCCGTTCCTCGAAGAGCTTGTTGTACGGGTTGGACTCCTTGACGCCCCAACTGGAGTGCTCGATGAACGAGGGCAGAATGTAGCGCGCCTGCGGCGCCAGCCGGGGGTCGGTGTGGGCAGTTCCGATGGGATCAAACATTGGAAGCTCCGTTGAAGTGCGCGCGGGTGATGATGTGATCGACGAAACCGTATTCGAGGGCCTCGGCCGCGGTGAACCAGCGGTCACGATCGGAATCAGCTTCGATACGTTCGAGTGGTTGGCCGGTGAATTCGGCGTTGAGCCGGAACATCTCCTTCTTGATCACCGCGAACTGTTCGGCCTGAATCGCGATATCGGTGGCACCGCCGGTGATACCGCCGAGAGGCTGGTGCATCAGGATTCGGGCGTGCGGGAGTGCGTAACGCTTGCCCTTGGTTCCGGCCGCCAGCAGAAACTCCCCCATTGACGCGGCCATGCCCATCGCATACGTAGCGACGTCGCAGGGCGCGAGCACCATGGTGTCGTAGATCGCCATCCCGGCACTGATCGAGCCGCCCGGGGAGTTGATGTACAGCGAGATGTCCTTGGTCGGGTCTTCAGCCGCCAACAGCAGAATCTGGGCGCACAGTCGGTTGGCGATGTCGTCATCGACCTGCGAGCCGAGGAAGATGATGCGCTCGGCGAGCAGGCGCTCATAGACCGAGTCGGACAGGTTCAGCCCTATCGCACCGGAACGCATGTGAGTCACGACCTGATACCTACTTTCCGAACGTTGAGAAATCCGTTGTGCCCCGAGGTGCCCTCTACAGGTTCTACCCGACCCTAACCAACCCTGCGCCCGCGGACTTCACCGCGCGGCACTCTTTCGCTGTCGGCGTTACTCGTCCGGGTCGGCATGCTGGTCATCGCCCAGGGCCCCCTGGTCCTCGGATGCCGAATCGGATCCCGCCGGCGGGCCGAAGAACTCGCTGGTGTCGACCACGTTGCCGTCGGTATCGGTGACGGTGGCCGCTTCAACAACCGCCGCTACGGCCAGGCCACGGCGAACGTCGGCGAACACCGCGGGCAGCTGATTGTTCTGCTGCAGCAGCTGGACGAGCTGCTGTGGTTCGACGCCGTACTGGCGCGACATCAGCACCAGTCGCTCGCTCAGATCGTTCTCGCCCACCTGGATCTGGAGTTCATCGGAGATCGCGTCCATCAGCAGTTGGGTCTTGACGGCCTTCTCGGCCGCCTCACGGTTGTCGGTATCGAACTTCTCCCGGGAGCTGCCCTGGGCCTCAAGCGCTTCGGCGAACTTCGCATCGTCATGATCGAGCGGGTGAATCGCGTTGTGCAGTGCGGTGTCGACCTGGGCGGCAACGATGGCCTGCGGCAGCGGCACCTCGACGAGTTCGAGCAACGTTTCCAGGGCCTGATCCCGGATCTTCTCCGCCTGATGGATGCGTTTGACGCGGCGCACCTGCTCCGTGAGGTTGTCCCGAAGTTGTGTGACAGTGTCGAATTCACTTGCCAACTGGGCGAATTCGTCATCCGGTTCCGGCAGTTCCCGCTCCTTGATCGACTTCACCGTCACGGTTACCTCCGCATCCCGTCCGGCATGTTCGCCAGCGAGCAGTGCGGTGGTGAAGGTTGCCGACTCGCCTTCGCGCAGCCCGACGATGGCCTCATCAAGGCCGTCGATCAGCTGACCTGAACCGATCTCGTGAGAAAGCCCCTCGGTTCTGCCGTCCGGCACGTCCTCACCGTCAACGGTGGCCGCGAGGTCGATAGCGACGAAGTCGCCGGTTTGCGCGGGCCGTTCGACGCTCGTGAGGGTGCCGAACCGGGCCCGCAAGCCATCGAGTTCGGCCTCCACCTCCTCGTCGCTGATCTCGATCGGATCAACGGAGATCTTCAGCTCACCGAGGTCGGGCAGGTCGATGTCGGGACGCACGTCGACTTCGGCGGTGAAAACCAGTTCCTCGCCGTCCTCGATTTTGGTGACCTCGATGTCGGGCTGGCCCAGTGGGCGCAGTTCCCCGGTAGCCACCGCTTCGCTGTATCGCGCCGGCAGCGCATCGTTGACCACTTGCTCAAGAACCGCGGCGCGGCCGACCCGGGCTTCGAGCAGCTTCGCCGGCGCCTTCCCCGGCCGAAAACCCGGAAGCCGGACCTGCTGGGCGAGTTGTTTGTATGCCCGGTCGAAATCCGCCTGAAGTTCGGCGAACGGAACCTCCACGTTGATGCGAACCCGGGTGGGGCTCAATTTCTCGACGGTGCTCTTCACGCTGGTACTCCCGTTCTTCAGAATCTTCGGCCGTTCTGAGGCGACTGCGGCGTTGGGCGTGTCGGGGTGACAGGATTTGAACCTGCGGCCTTCCGCTCCCAAAGCGGATGCGCTACCAAGCTGCGCTACACCCCGCGTGCGTCTCGCGCCCGAATCCTACGGCCACGCGGGCATCCGATTGGAATCGGAGGGCAGCACGCCGGTACATTCGGGTTTGCGCAAGCGCGCGGGCGTAGCTCAATGGTAGAGCCCTAGTCTTCCAAACTAGCTACGCGGGTTCGATTCCCGTCGCCCGCTCCGAGTACGCCGGCGGCCGGTTCGGGGTGCCGTCAGGCCTGGTAACGACACGATCGCGGATCGGCAGCGATTCGCTCCAGACCTTCTTTCGGCGACGGTGCGACGCTAGATTCGGACCCGATCCCTCGCCCGCCCGGGCTGGATTTCTGCTCCTTGCAGGAGGCGCGTTGAACCGGCCGATTCCCGTCGACGGAACCTGCTCGGACCGGTTCGCGTCGGTACGCGCGGCATTCGAAAACAACTTCGTCCGGCATGCCGAAGTCGGTGCCGCCGTGGCAGTGTGGGTCGACGGCGACCTGGTGGTCAATCTCTGGGGCGGTCACGCCGATGCACGCCGGCGTCGGCGGTGGCGGGAAAACACCCTCGCCAGCATCTACTCCGGAACCAAAGGACTGACCAGCACCGCCGTCCATCTCCTGGCGGACCGCCAAGAGATCGACCTGTACGCACCGGTGGCGCAGTACTGGCCCGAGTTCGGGCAGGCGGGCAAGGGCGACATCACGATCGCGTCGGTGCTGGGACACCGTTCCGGAGTGATCGGCCCGCGCGCCAGGATGCAGTGGAGCGACACCTCCGACTGGGACCTGGTCTGCGAACGCCTCGCGGCCAGCGAACCCTGGTGGACCCCCGGCGTCGCGCAGGGCTATCACATGGTGAGCTTCGGGTTCATTCTCGGCGAGGTGGTTCGCCGCGCCACCGGCCGCACCATCGGCCAGTACCTGCGCACTGAGATCGCCGAGCCGATGGGCATCGACGTGCACATCGGCCTACCCGAGTCCGAACATCAGCGCTGCGCGGACATGATCAACAAGCCCCACATCCGCGACGTTCTGGCCGCCGGCGGGGCGCCCGGGTATCCCGACTCCCTCGATGAGCATCCGATGGCCGCCTTGTCGGTGGCAATGGGTTTCGTGCCCGACGACGAGCTGGGGTGCAACGACATCGGCCGGTGGCGGAGGGCCGAATTTCCCGGCACCAACGGCCACGTCTCGGCGCTGGGCCTGGCCACCTTCTATAACGGCCTGGCCCAGGGGAAACTCCTCAGCGCCGGGCACCTGGAAGCGGTGCGGGTGTCCCAGGGCGGATTCGACCCCGACGTCGTGCTCGGGCCGCGGGTGGCCGACCACGGCTGGGGACTGGGATACATGCTCAATCAGCGCGGGGTGGCCGGACCCAACCTGCGCACGTTCGGCCACGGCGGATCCGGTGGCTCCTACGGGTTCGTCGATCTTGAGAACCGCATCGGATACGCCTACGTGATGAACTACTTCGACGCCACCAAGTGCAACGCCGACCCGCGCAGTACCGCCCTGAGCGACGAGGTCTACCGCGCGCTCGGTCTGCTCTGAACGGTGGCGGCGGCACACTGCCGGCACTCTCCGGCGCTAGGTACTCTGGGCACATGAACAATGGCCTCCTGCTCCTCATCGCCGTCGTCACCGGAACCCTCGGTTTCACCATGTGGCGCTCATCGCGCGCGTCGGGCACCCGGACCGCGACGAGCGTTGCCGACGCGAAGGCCGACGCCCGCCGGGTGATCGAGCGACTCGGCGGCCAGGTGCTCAACCTGACCGGCTCCGACCAGGCCTCCCAACAGGCTCTCGCCGACGCATCGGAACGTTTCACCGCGGCCTCGTCGCAGATCGAGCAGGCGACGACGGCCAAGCAGGCCATGCTGGCCAAAGAGAGCGCCATGGAGGGCCTGTACTACGTGCGAGCGGCCCGCACCGCGATGGGCATGGATCCCGGTCCGGAGCTGGAGGCCATCGCCGGGCAGAAGGCGGCCGGCACGGTCACCGAGGACCGCCGGGTGCAGTTCGAGGGACGCGAGATCGAGGCCTCTCCCGCACCCTCGCCGCGCACCCCGAACTACTACCCCGGCGGCCGGGTGGCCGGTCGCCCGGTGCCGGCCGGCTGGTATTCCGAACCATGGTGGAAGCCGGCACTGCGCGCCGGAGCGTGGGGACTGGGTTCGGTATTGCTGTTCGACGCGATGTTCTCCGGCATGAGCGGAGTGGGCTACGGCGCGGCCGGCTTTGAGAACGGTTATGGCACCGGATTCGACCAGGGCTTCGACGCCGGTTACGACCAGGGCCTTGATGCCGGTGCGGGCGACGGCGGCGGCGACTTCGGCGGGGGCGACTTCGGCAGCGGCGACTTCGGCAGCGGAGGCTTCGGCGGGGGCGACTTCGGCGGGGGCGACTTCGGCGGGGGCGACTTCGGCGGCGGCGACTTCGGCGGGTTCGGCGACTTCTGAGCCCGGTGGTGGACCCTGCCCTGAGCGAGCCGGAATTGCGACTGGTCGATCAGCCGTCGACCTCGGTGACGGCGGCCATCTCAGCACCGCCGGAGGCGATCTGGCCGATCATCACCGACATTGGTTTCCCGGCGAAACACTCCACCGAGTTCCGCGGCGCCCAGTGGCTCGACGACGCGACCGGGCCGTCGGTCGGTGCGCGGTTCGAGGGCTCGAACGCGAACTCGAGGATCGGTCAGTGGCAGACGATCTCGACGGTGACCGAGTGCTGTGAGCCCGTCGGGTTCTCCTGGATCGTCGGCGATCCCGAGCGCCCACTGGCCGAGTGGGGCTTTCGGGTGACTCCGATCGATCGAGGCTCGGCGGTGCAGCAGTGGCATCGACTCGGCCTGGGCGAGAGTGGCATGACCTGGCTGATCGGCCGGGAACCCGAGCGTGAACACGAGATCATCGCCGGCCGTTTCGAACGGCAGCGACGCAACATGCGAGCCAACCTCGAGGGCATCGCCACCGCACTGGGCGTGTCGATCGAGCATCGTTGATCGGCTAGGTCTGGCAGACCGGACACCAGAAAAGATTGCGGCCCTCCATCTCGGCGGTCCGGATCGCCGCACCGCAGATTCGACAGGGTTCGCCGGTGCGGCGGTAGACATAGGTGCGCGGACGTTTCGGGCCGTAGGCCGGTGAGCCGTGATCGTGCTCGGGGCGCACCACGATGATCCGGCCACGCCGAACCCCGACTTTCATCAACTCGACCAGGTCGGTCCAGGCGTCGGCGAACTCGCTCTCGGCGATGTCGCGACCCAGCCGGTACGGATCGATGCCGTGCCGGAAAAGCAACTCGCTGCGGTAAACGTTACCGACGCCGGCCAGGACCTTCTGATCCATCAGCAGCGCACCGATCGCTTTGCGGGACTTGGTGATCCGGGCCCAGGCCGACGCGGGGTCGGCATCGTTGCGCAACGGGTCCGGACCCAGCCGGTTCAGGATCAGCGAAACCTGTGCCTCGTCGATCACTTCGCAGGCGGTCGGCCCGCGCAGATCGGTCCCGTATTCCGCACCGACCAGACGCATCCGCACCTGCCCCACGGGCTCACGAAGCGGCGTCCGGGACTCTCGGAACGTGCCGTACAAGCCGAGGTGCACGTGCACGATCGCGCCACCCTCGTAATGGTGGAACAGGTGTTTGCCCCACGCCGACGCCCGCCGCAGCACTCGTCCGTCGACGATCGCTGCATCGGTGAAACGGCCCTGCGGACTTGACACCGCCACCGGGGCGCCGGCGAAGCGGCGTTGGTGCAACCGGGCCAGTCGATGCAGAGCGTGACCCTCGGGCATCCGCGCGACCGTTACCGGGCGGTGCCGGGCACCGGCGGCGGAACGTGGGTGCGCTCGTAGTCGGCGAGGATGTCGATCCTGCGTTGGTGGCGTGGCGCCTGCGACCACGGGGTAGACAGGAAAGCGTCGACAATGGCGAGCATCTCGGCCTCGGTGTGCATGCGGCCACCAATGCCGATCACCTGTGCGTTGTTGTGCTCGCGGGCCAGCGTGGCGGTCTCTACGCTCCATCCCAGCGCGCACCGGGCACCCGGCACCTTGTTAGCGGCGATCTGCTCACCGTTACCCGAACCACCGAGCACGATGCCGAGGCTGCCCGGGTCGGCGACGGTGCGCTCCGCGGCGGCGATGCAGAACGCCGGGTAGTCATCGTCGGCGTCGTAGGTGAAAGCCCCACAATCGATCGCCTCGTGTCCGGCCTTCGTCAGGTGGGCGATGATCGCCTGCTTGAATTCGTAGCCGGCGTGGTCGGAGCCGAGGTAAACGCGCATGGCCGACACTTTAATCGTTTTCCGGTGCACCTAATCGTATTCCGGTGCCCCTAATCGTATTCCGGTGCCTCAGTACGGCTCCGCTTGAGTTCGAAGAAGTGCGGATACGCGGCGAAGATCACCGAGGCGTCCCACAGCTTCCCGGCCTGCTCTCCGCGCGGGATCCGCGACAGCACCGGGCCGAAGAAAGCCACCCCGTCGACGTGGATGGTCGGGGTGCCGACATCGGGGCCGACGGCATCCATCCCCGCGTGGTGACTTTTGCGCAGCGCGTCGTCGTAGGACGCATCGCCGGCGGCGGCCGCCAGTTCGGCCGGCAGGCCGGCCTGAGCGAGCGACCCCGCGATGACCTGCTCGAGATCCTTGTTGCCCTCGTTGTGGATGCGGGTGCCCATCGCCGTGTACAGCGGAGCCAGCGCCTGAGCCCCATGGGCCTGCTCGGCGGCGATGGCCACCCGAACCGGTCCCCAGGCCTTCGTCATCAACTCCTGATACTGCTCGGGCAGATCGCGGCCCTCGTTGAGCACGGCCAGGCTCATCACCTGAAAGTGCACCTCGATATCGCGGACCTTCTCGACCTCCAGGATCCACCTCGAGGTGATCCAGGCCCACGGGCACAGCGGGTCGAACCAGAAATCGGCGCGGGATTTCGCGGGCATGGCTTCTCCTCGAGCGTAGGCCTACCCCCCAGGATAGGTTGTCATCCGTGCTTCCCAATCTGACCCGCAATGAGGCCATCGAGCGCGCGGCACTGGTGACCGTGCAGCGCTACCTGATCGAGTTGGACCTCACTTCCGGCGGGCTGGGGGTACCTCCCGCTGGCGGGGGAGAGCGAAGCGACCCGGGGAACACGTCGATCGAGAAAACCTTCCGCTCCACCACCACCGTGGAGTTCGAGGCGCTTCCCGGTGCCGAAACCTACATCGATCTGGCCGCCGACCGAGTGCACAGCGCGGTTCTCAACGGGCACGCCATCGACGTCTCCGGCTACGACGAGTCGACCGGGATCGGGCTCAAGGGGCTCGCACCGCACAACGTTCTCGTCGTCTCCGCCGACTGCCGCTACTCACACACCGGAGAGGGCCTGCACCGCTTTGTCGATCCGGTGGACGGACATGTCTACCTGTACTCACAATTCGAAACCGCCGACGCCAAGCGGATGTTCGCCTGTTTCGACCAACCCGACATCAAGGCCGCGTTCGACATCACCGTCACCGCGCCCGCGCACTGGCAGGTGATCTCCAACGGTGCGTTGCTCAGTGTCGCCGAACACGGCGAGGCGCGCGTCCACACGTTCGCGACGACGGCGCGGTTGAGCACCTACCTGGTGGCACTGGTCGCCGGGCCCTACGCGCGCTGGGATGACGTTTACTCCGACGAACACTGCGAGATTCCGCTCGGCTTGTTCTGCCGGGCTTCGCTGGCGCCCTTCATGGACCACGAGCGACTGTTCACCGAGACCAAGCAGGGGTTCGACTTTTACCACACCAACTTCGCGGTGCCCTACCCCTTCGGCAAGTACGACCAGTTGTTCGTCCCCGAGTTCAACGCCGGGGCGATGGAGAACGCTGGAGCGGTGACCTTCCTGGAGGACTATGTGTTCCGCAGCAAGGTCACCCGGGCCACCTACGAGCGCCGCGCCGAGACGGTGCTGCATGAGATGGCGCACATGTGGTTCGGCGACCTGGTGACCATGCGATGGTGGGATGACCTGTGGCTCAACGAGTCCTTCGCCACCTTCGCCTCGGTACTCTGCCAAGCCGACGCGACCGAATACAGCGAGGCGTGGACGACATTCGCCAACGTGGAGAAGTCGTGGGCCTACCGTCAGGACCAGTTGCCGTCGACCCATCCGATCGCCGCCGACATTCCGGATCTGCACGCCGTGGAGGTGAACTTCGACGGCATCACCTACGCCAAAGGCGCCAGCGTCCTCAAGCAACTCGTGGCCTACGTCGGTCTGGAGCACTTCCTGGCCGGACTGCGGGACTACTTCGCCGCGCACGCATTCGGCAACGCCACCTTCGATGACCTGCTCGGCGCTTTGGAACGCGCGTCCGGCCGAGACCTGTCGGACTGGGGTCGGCAGTGGCTCAAGACCACCGGTCTGAACACCCTGCGCGCCGACTTCGACGTCGATGCCGACGGTAAATTCACCCGGTTCGCCATCACCCAGGGCGGTGCCACACCGGGCGCCGGCGAGACCCGGGTGCACCGGCTTGCCGTCGGCATCTATGACGATGCGCACGGCAAGCTAGTCCGGGTACACCGCGAAGAATTCGACGTGGCCGGCCCGGTCACCGAAGTGCCTGCGCTCCGCGGTGTTCCGCGCGGCAAGCTGGTTCTGGTCAACGATGACGACCTGACCTACTGCTCGATGCGTCTGGATCCGGAGTCGCTGCGGGTCGCCACCGACCGCATCACCGACATCGCCGAACCTCTCCCCCGGACGCTGTTGTGGTCGGCGGCCTGGGAGATGACGCGTGACGCGGAACTGAAGGCACGCGACTTCGTCGCCCTAGTGATGCGCGGCGTCGAGGCCGAAACTGAGGTGGGCGTGGCACAGCGACTGCTCATGCAGGCCCAGAGCGCACTGAACTCCTATGCCGAGCCGGGTTGGGCCCGCACCCGGGGCAGGCCCGCGTTCGCCGACCGGTTGGTGGAGTTGGCCCGCGCCGCCGAACCGGGCTCGGACCATCAACTGGCGTACACGAACGCGCTGTGCTCGTCGGTGCTCTCGGCGCACCATCTCGTGTTGCTCGCCGACCTGCTGGATCGCGGTCCGGATGAGTGCGGTCTGGCCGGACTCGACATCGACACCGATCTGCGGTGGCGGATCGTCACAGCGCTGGCCGCCGGCGGACACATCGATGCCGACGGCCCGCACACGCCGTTCATCGACGCCGAGGCGATGCGCGACCCCACTGCGGCCGGCAAGCGCCATGCCGCCACGGCGGCGGCAGCCCGCCCACAGGCCGAGGTCAAGCAGCGGGCCTGGCGGGAAGTGATCGAGGATGACACCCTGCCCAATGCCACCGCGAGGGCTATCGTCACCGGCTGGGCCCAACCCAGCCAGGGTGATGTGCTGGAGCCCTTCACCGCGACGTACTTCCAGGCGATCGGCGGGCTGTGGGAACGACGCTCCAGCGAGGTGGCGCAGACGGTGGTGGTCGGCCTGTATCCGTCGTGGGACGTCAGTCCCGCCGGGTTGGCCGCCGCAGACAAGTTCCTTGGCGGCGAACTGCCCGCGGCACTGCGCAGGCTGGTCCTCGAGGGCAGAGCCGGGGTCGAACGCGCGGTGCGGGCACGGGCCTTCGACGGCGCCGACTAGGCCCGGGCGATCCCGGCCGCCATTACCTGGAGAGCACTGACCAGTCCGCCGACCAGATCGCCCTCCCGCAACGCCGCCGCCGCCGTCACAACACCCCGCGGCGCGGACGACTCAACTCCGCGTCCGCGCACACCGCTGCCGTACACGACCTCGATCGCACGTTGGTCCGGGGACACCGCCAGCAGGACGGCATTGTCGGCGGTCGGTACGGATCCGAGGATCTCGCGCGCGCGGGCGGCAGTGTCGGCTCCCAGATCCCCGATGTAGACCGCGAATCGTGCGCGGGATCGCCGGGTGGCGTTGGTCAGTGCCGTGTCGAGTTCGATGAGTTGCCGATCCGGAAACGGGTACTGCACCGCGGGCCGAGCGGGGTCGCGCACACCGGAGATACGCCCACCGGCGGTCACCACCCAACCCGGCGGAAGATCACCAGCGGCCACTTACCCCACCGCCCAGGTCGGCTCCGGCCGACTGCCCGCCGGACACCACCTCGTCGGTTGCGGCCCAGAGGATCGGCGCGTGCGTCCACGGCCGCGGTATCGACGCGGGTCGGCGTCCAAGCAGCGCCCCAACACGGTGAATAAGGATTCCAAACCGTTCTCTCACGCCGCTTACCGTAGTGCAGGCGTCAGCCGGCACCCTCGTCACCGTGCAGGCGTCAGGCGGCACCCTCGTCGAGATAGCGCTCCCACGCCGGGTCGAGTTCCTTGACGGCGCACAACAGCCGCCAGTGCTGGCCCCTCGGCGGGGTCGGCACGAGGCGCAGCGTCCAGCCCAACTCGTTGAGCAGTCTGTCGGCCTTGCGGTGGTTACATCCGGAGCAGGCCGCGACACAGTTCTCCCAGGTGTGTTCCCCGCCCCGACTGCGCGGCACCACGTGATCGACGGTGTCGGCCTTGCCGCCGCAGTAGGCGCAGCGGAACCGATCCCGGTGCATCAGCGCCGCGCGGGTCAACGGGATACGGGCCCGGTAAGGCACCCGGACGTAACTGCGCAGTCGGATCACCGACGGCACCGCGATCGCCCGAGTGGCCGAATGAATCACCGGCCCGGCCGGATCGTCGTGCACCACGTCGGCCTTGCCGCACAGCACCATCACGACAGCTCGACGGATGGGCAGCGCAGTCAGCGGCTCGTAGGTCGAGTTCAGCAGGAGCACCCGCCGCCGCCCCCAGACCGACGCCGGCGATGGGGCAGGCCGGGTATCGACACCGGACTGGCCAGAACCGGATGGGGCCGAACCGGGCCCGACCGAACTGGGCCCGACCGAACCCGCCGCGGCGTGGGGACCGCGGTTCCGTCTGCGCTGCGCCATACATCCTCCGACTTTCAGTTCACCATGGATCGGTGCCGACCGCACGCGTATTTGCACCGTGTTCACGCTCACGTCAGGCGATGCTTCAAGATGATGGGGTGGCCGAGACCCCGCAGACCTTTTACGACGCGGTAGGCGGTGCGGAGACGTTCCGCGCCATCGTGTCGCGCTTCTACGAACTGGTCAGCACCGACGAGGTGCTGCTACCGCTCTACCCCGCGGATGATCTGGACGGCGCCCAGGACCGGCTACGGATGTTTCTCGAGCAATACTGGGGTGGCCCGCGGACCTACTCTGATCAGCGTGGTCACCCGCGTCTGAGGATGCGGCACGCGGAGTTCCGGATCGGCTTCATCGAGCGCGACGCCTGGTTGCGCTGCATGCACACCGCGGTCGACTCGATCGACTCGGCGACCCTGGACGACGAACACCGCCGCGAGTTGCTGGACTATCTCCAGATGGCGGCGCAGGCAATGGTGAACTCGACGTTCTGAATCAACCCAATACCTGGAATCAGCCCAGCACCAGCGCGGGGTCGCCGCGGCGACGGAACACCGAACCGAAGCGGGCGTCGATCCGCAGCCACGTCGGCGACACCCGCACCCGCACGAGTTCGACACCCTGATCGGTCCGGGGATCATCAGTCTGGGGCAAAAAACGCATCGCCGCCAAAGCCAGCACGCACCGCAGCGGAATACCGATCCCGTCCGGACCCGCACCGACCCGCAACACCTCCTGGTCGAGTAACGAAGCCGGGGGTCCGTGGGCGCTGCCGTGTTCACGCGCCAGATCCGCCCCACGCCGGGCGAGGTCGGCCAATACCCGCACCGGCACGTCGTCAACGTGGAAGAACCCGGTCTCCGGCGGTAGCGCCCCGCGCCATCCCGAGTCCATCGGATAACCCGGATCGACATAGCCGGAGTCATCGGCGTCACGAAGGCCGGCCGCCAGCCTGTCGGCGGCGCAGGACAGGTCCGCCGGCCGGATCTCCCCGGCCACCACCCGTACTGCCAACACGCCGAATCCAGTGGCCACCCAGGCACCGACCAGGCCGTCGGCGCGGGTTCGCAGGCGGATCACGGCGGCCTCGTCGAGGCGGCGGGCGCGTTCGGCGAACAACCCAAGATCGTTGCGATAGCCGGCATCGACGATCCAGATGCCACGCTCCGGTCCGGCGTTCACCGCAGCCATCGCTGCAGGTAATCCCGATGAGTCTCCGAGAGTCGGACCAGTCGCTGCTCGTCGATGTGCACGGCCGCGAGTTGGGTCTCGGCAATCACCGACGGTTTCGAGTCCGGATCAGCACCGCGGGCCCGCACCTCGTAGCCGAGGGTGAAGTCAACCGCCCGGAGCCGTTGGGTCCAGATCCGCACCTGCAGCGGCGAGTCAGCCAGCCGAAGTTGGCCCTTGTAGAGCACCCGAACCTCGTGGATCAACAGTCCGATGGTCGTCACGTCAGCAGCAAAGGGCTCGCGCAGAAAGTCGACCCGCGCCTCCTCCAGGATCGTGACCATCGTGGCGTGGTTGACATGTTGGTACATGTCGATATCCGACCAACGCACATGCACACCGGTGGTGAAAACCTCAGCCACTCGTGCCCGTTCCGGTTGTCCGGGTCATGCTGCGGATCTGTCGAGCCGCGACCGACAGGGTGGCCAGATCACGGGCGTCATGGGCGTAGATCTCCGCCAGGGTCCGGCGCGCCCGCTGGACCCGGGATCCGTTGCTGTGCTCCCACTCGGCGATCTTGTCCGGACCGTTCTCCTCGGGTTCGCCGGAGGCGAGAACGTCGAAGCACAGTGCGCGCAGCGACCCATAGATGTCGTCGCGAATCGCGAGCCTGGCCAGGGCGTGCCAGCGGTCGTCGCGAGGCAGGCCCGAGACCGCGGTGAGCAATCCGTCGGTGCCCAGGTAGTTCATCAGTGCGAAGTAGGTGTCGGCCACCTCGGCCGGGCTGCGATCAACGATGTCGGCGATGTCGATCACGTCGAGCAGGCTGTACTGATAAAGCCCGGATGCAACGGCGTAGGCGAGGTCGTGGGGAACGCCGTGGGCGGCGAACTCGTCAGTCTCTTTGGCGACAATCACCTGATCGTCACCGCGTAGCCAGTTCGGCATCTGGGGAGTCAACTCGGCAACCTTGTCCGCAAACCGGTTGACCTCCGCGCCCACCGCCAGCGGCTGTGGCCGGTAGTTGAGCAGCCAGCGCGCGGCGCGGTCGAGCAGTCGGCGCAGGTCCAGCGTCATCCGGTCGCTGACATCGACCGCGATACCGGCGTTGAGTGTCGCCGCGCGAATGCGGCGCCAGGTGCGACCAATACCGAAGATGGCGTCGGCTGCCGCGAAGGAACGCACCGCGTCCACGTAATCCACGCCGGCGTCCTCGGTGACACGGTAGGCGAAGGTGATGCCGCCGGTATCGACGATGTCGTTGACGAGCATGGTGGCCACGATCTCCCGCCGGAGTTGGTGGTTGCGGATCTCGGGAGCGAAGTTGTCGCGCAATTGGGCCGGAAAGTACTGCGGCAACCGGGCGGCGAACGCTTCCTGGTCGGGAATGTCGCTGGCCAGCACCTGCTCCTTGAGCGCGAGCTTGACGTGTGCCATCAGGGTGGCAAGTTCCGGTGAGGTCAGACCCGCACCCAACTCCAACCGCCGGTTGATTTCCTTGTCCGTCGGCAGCGCCTCAAGTTCCCGGTTGAGCCCACGTTGCTCCTCGAGTTGACGGATCTGCCGGGCGTGCACGTTAAGCAGCGACGGAGCGTTCGCGCGGCTGGTGCCCATCAGATCGTTCTGGTCGGCATTGTCGGTGAGCACGAGCCGAGACACCTCGTCGGTCATCGATGCCAGTAGTTCACCGCGCTCGGCTGGGTCGATTTTCGCGGCGCCGACCAACGAATCAACCAGGATCTTGATATTCACCTCGTGGTCGGAGCAGTCGACTCCGGCAGAGTTATCCAACGCGTCGGTGTTGATCCGACCTCCGCAAAGATCAAACTCAACCCGCCCCAGCGAGGTGACACCGAGATTGCCACCCTCCCCGATCACCTTGGCGCGCAACTGATTCGCGTTGACCCGGACGGTGTCGTTGGCGCGGTCCCCGACTGCAGCGTCGGACTCGGCTTCAGCCTTGATGTAGGTGCCGATACCACCGTTGAACAGCAGGTCCACCGGGGCGCGCAGGATGGCACGAATGAATTCCGGCGGAGTCATCTCGGTGATCTGCTCGTCAATACTCAACGTCTCGCGAACTCGAGCACTGATCGGGATCGACTTCTGTTGACGGCTGAACACCCCACCCCCGGGGCTGATCAGGCTGGAGTCGTAATCCTCCCAACTCGATCGCGGGAGATCGAACAACCGGCGTCGCTCCTGAAACGAGCGCGCCGAGTCCGGATCGGGATCGACGAAGATGTGCCGGTGGTCAAAGGCCGCTATCAACCGGATGTGCTCGGAGAGCAGCATGCCGTTGCCGAAAACGTCACCACTCATATCGCCGATACCGGCGACGGTGAAATCCTCGGACTGGGTATCAACCCCCATCTCGCGGAAATGACGCCGGACCGACTCCCAGGCACCCTTGGCGGTGATGCCCATCGCCTTGTGGTCGTAGCCGACCGAACCACCGGAGGCGAACGCATCACCGAGCCAAAACCCGTACGAGTCGGCGACGTCGTTGGCGATATCGGAGAAGGTCGCGGTGCCCTTGTCCGCGGCGACGACAAGATAGGCGTCGTCGCCGTCACGGCGCACCACCCGAGGCGGAGCCACCACCTGTCCACTGGCAGGCTGGACCCCACCGGCACGTTGAACATTGTCGGTGATGTCGAGCAGGGCGGCCACGAACAACCGATAGCAGGCGATTCCCTCGTTGCGCGTTGCCTCCCGGTCCCGTGCGTCGTCGCCGGTGAGCGGCGGGGGATTTTTGACGACGAACCCCCCCTTGGCGCCGACCGGCACGATGACCGCATTTTTCACGGCCTGCGCCTTGACCAGGCCCAGGACCTCAGTCCGGAAATCCTCGCGACGATCACTCCAGCGCAGCCCGCCACGTGCGACCGGACCGAATCGCAGATGAACGCCCTCGACCCGGGGCGAGTAGACGAAGATCTCGAATTTCGGACGCGGAAGGGGTAATTCGGAGATGAGCTCCGGGTTGACCTTGATCGACACAACATCGCGTGCTCGCGCGGAATCGGCGCTGTCGACGAAGAAGTTCGTGCGCAGCGTGGCCTCGATCATCGACGCGAAGGCTCGCAGTACCCGATCGGTGTCCAGGCTCGCCAGCGCGTCGATATCCGCGGCGACCGCGATCGCGGCCGCCTTCGCATCGAGGCCCCGGGCAGCGGAGTCGGGGTCGAACAGCGCCTCGAACAGCCCGACCAACGATCGCGCCGTCGAGGGGTGTTCGCCGAGCACCTCTTCGATGCGGGACTGACTGTAGGGGAAGCCGGCCTGGCGCAGGTACTTGGCATAGGAGCGCAGGACCATCACCTGCCGCCAACTCAGGCCGGCCCGCAATACCAATTCGTTGAAACGGTCGATCTCTACCCGGCCATGCCAGATGGCGGCGAGTGCGTCGGTGAACCTCTCTGCGGTGGCATCCCACTCAGGGCTGCCCGCCTGATCCACTGACTTCGCGATGGCGGCGTCCGGCCGGATGGTGAATTGATAGATCTTCACCGTAAGTCCGTCGGGCCTCGTCACGGTGAATGGGCGCTCCTCGAGAACCTCCACGCCCATGCAGCCCAACATCGGCAGCAGTTGGCTCAGCGAGGCCGAACCGCCGCCGAGGTACCAGGTCAGAAAAATCTCGTCGCCCGCACCTGGTTCCAGTTGCAGCTTCACCGCATCACGCTCAAGCGCCTCGACGATCGCGATGTCGGCGACCGCCTCCGCCGGAGTGACCACCTGCTTGAACTCTTCCGGCAGCGCCTCGGCGTAGTGCTCGGTGACGGCCTGGTCGATCACACCCGGGGAACTGAGCAGTCGGTCGGCCCAGGTACGAGTCGCCGCGGTGAGGAGGTCCTGGATCCGGGTGCGGTTCACCTCGGACGTGTCGATGGGCTCGCGGTCCGGTGAATCACGCAGCAGGACGGTGAAATGCACTACCGCCCAGGGTGATTCACTTACGCGGGCGGAATAGTCGATGCTCGTGCCGCCGAATTCGCGAAGCAGGATGTCCTGCATGGCCAACCGGACGGCGGTGGTGTACCGATCGCGCGGCAGGTAGACCAAGCAGGAGACGAAGTGACCGAACCGGTCAGCGGCAAGGAAGAGCAGGCTGCGCCGCCGTGAGCCGAGATCGATCACGGTGCTCGCCATGTCCAGGAGTTGTTCGGCGCTCAACGCGAACAGCTCCGACCGGGGAATGGTTTGGATGATGTCCAGCATCAGCTGACCGGGCCGGCTCGGATCATCGGCCGACATCGCCAGTGCTTCCTTCGCTCGCCGCGAGATCAGCGGGATCTCAAGCACATTGGCATTCATCGCCGCAGCGGTGAACAGTCCGACAAACCGGTGCTCGATGTCCGGGGACTCCCGCACCGCCACGATGTAGGGATAGGCGCCGTAGCGAAGAAAGCTGGGCATCGTGGCCTGGGCCAGCACCAGCAGTTCGCCGGGCCTGCTGAGTTCGGGCAACACCTCGGTGCGCAGCCGCGCAACACCCAGCCGGCTCGACTCGTCGGCAACCGCATTCCCACCGGCGACCGTGCAGCGCAGCGCCCCGAGAACCACGAAGTGGCCCTCGCCCAGCCAACGCAGCAACTCGGCGGTGTCGCCGCGATCGGGACCAATGAAGCGGCTTCCGTCATCGTCGGCGACATCACGGGCGAGATCGGCCAGCGCGGCGGCCAGGTCGGCGGAATCCAGTGCGACCTGTCGGGCATCGGAAACCACCATGGGCAGCAGGCGGACGGCTTCGGCCAGCGCGCGGCGGTTGACCGATTCCAACATCTGAATGTGTATCCAGGACTCGTCGATGACGCCGGATTCCGCCGGTTGCGACGCCGCGCCGGACTGGACGTCGAGCAGCCTGCCCTCGGCATCCCGGCGGACCCGCATCACCGGATTCATCAGCGCGACGTAGGCGACGCCAAGGCGGTGCAGCAGCACCGTGATCGAGTCGATCAGCATTGCGGCCTGATCGGTGACGATTTGCAATGCCGGGCCGGCGTCGCCGACGGGCGAGGTCACCGCGACGAGGGTCTCCCCGACCCGGCGATGGTGCGCGAGTTCTCGGTGTGCGTCGATCAGAGCGGCCGGTACCCCGGCGACACTCTCAGGGCCGGGACCACGGTAGGTGGCCGCGTAAGCCTCCGCGACCGTGCGGTCAACAGTCATGGCTGGGCACTCCTGTGTTGAGCGTGCATACCGACGCTGGTACGCAGGCTGACACTAGTCGCGCGTGAGCCGGCGGTGGGTGACTCTGTGCGGACGAGCCGCTTCTGCGCCGAGTCTTTCCAGCTTGTTCTCCTCATACGACCCGAAGTTGCCCTCGAACCAGAACCACTTGGCCTCGTTCGTCGCGTCGCCCTCCCAGGCCAGAATGTGGGTGCAGGTGCGGTCCAGGAACCAACGATCGTGGGAGATCACCACCGCACAGCCAGGGAATTTCTCCAGCGCATTCTCCAGGGAGCCCAGGGTCTCGACGTCGAGATCGTTGGTGGGCTCGTCGAGCAGCAGCAGGTTGCCGCCCTCTTTGAGGGTGAGGGCGAGGTTGAGCCGGTTCCGTTCCCCACCGGAGAGCACTCCGGCCGGCTTCTGCTGATCGGCACCCTTGAAGCCGAAGGCCGAGACGTAGGCCCGGGAGGGGATCTCGTTCTGGCCGACCTCGATGTAGTCCAGGCCGTCGGAGACGACCTGCCAGACGTTCTTCTTGGGGTCGATGCCGCCGCGGGCCTGATCCACGTAGCTGAGTTTGACCGTGTCGCCGACCCGGACCGTGCCGCTGTCGGGTTTCTCCAGTCCGACGATGGTCTTGAACAGGGTGGTCTTGCCGACACCGTTGGGGCCGATGACGCCGACGATGCCGTTGCGGGGCAACGTGAACGACAGGTCCTTGATCAGGATCCGCCCGTCGTAGCCCTTGTCGAGGTGCTCGACCTCGACAACGATGCTGCCCAGGCGCGGGCCGGTGGGGATCTGGATCTCTTCGAAGTCGAGCTTGCGGGTCTTCTCGGCCTCGACCGCCATTTCCTCGTACCGCTGCAGGCGGGCCTTGTTCTTGGCCTGTCGAGCCTTGGCACCGGAACGCACCCAGGCCAACTCCTCCTTGAGCCGCCGCTGCAGCTTTTGGTCTTTCTTGCCCGTCACCTCAAGACGCTCGGCCTTCTTCTCCAGATAGGTGGAGTAGTTGCCCTCGTACGGGTAACACCGGCCGCGATCGATCTCGAGAATCCATTCGGCGACGTTGTCCAGGAAGTACCGGTCGTGGGTGACGGCCAGGATCGCGCCCTTGTAGTCGGCGAGGTGCTGCTCAAGCCACTGCACACTCTCGGCGTCGAGGTGGTTGGTCGGTTCGTCGAGCAGCAGCAGGTCCGGTTTGCTCAACAGCAGGGCGCACAACGCCACCCGGCGGCGCTCACCCCCGGACAGATGGGTGACCGGTTCGTCCGGCGGCGGGCAGCGCAGCGCGTCCATGGCCTGCTCGAGCTGGGAGTCCATATCCCAGGCGTCAGCGTGGTCGAGCTCTTCCTGCAGCCGGCCCATCTCCTCCATCAGCTCATCGGTGTAATCGGTTGCCATCAATTCGGCCACCTCGTTGAACCGGTCGAGTTTGACCTTGATCTCGCCGAGGCCCTCCTCGACGTTGCCGCGAACGGTTTTCTCCTCGTTGAGCGGTGGTTCCTGCTGCAGGATCCCGACGGTTGCGCCGGGCGCCAGGAAGGCGTCGCCGTTGTTGGCCTGGTCGAGACCGGCCATGATGCGCAAGACGCTGGACTTGCCGGCCCCATTGGGTCCGACGACGCCGATCTTGGCTCCCGGCAGGAAACTGAGGGTCACGTCATCGAGGATGACCTTGTCGCCATGGGCCTTGCGGACCTTGCGCATGGTGTAAATGAATTCGGCCACGCGCCCATCCTAGGCAGGCGCCCCCAGCGCCAATCCCTCCGAGTCGGCGTCCGCGATACCCTCGGCCTCCGAATGGACGTCGCCACCGCCGGCCTGGGCGTCGGCGGGATCGGAGGGCCCCTGCGGCGACTGGCCCTCCACGGACTGGTTGCCCTGCGGTTGGCCCGGCTGCGCGATCCGGGCGATCACCCGGGCGAGATCCGGACCCACCGCCGTGGCGCGCATCTCCAGCGACGACCGTTTCGCTCCGTCGCGGTCCTCGTACTCGCTGGTGTGAACCGTGCCGACCGCGATCACCGGGGCACCTTTGTAGAGCCCGGCGCCGACGCCGGTAACCAGACGTCCCCAGCAGTTGACCGTGACGAACAGCGAGTTCCCCGGCTCCCAGGTGCCCTCACCGGTGCGGCGGCGCGAATTGCTGGCCACCCGGAAGCTGATCAGTTCCTGGCCGGCCACCACCCGGCGACGCGGTTCGGTGACGATCTGGCCGACGATGGTCATCGGAGTTTCGAACATGATTGTGGTTTCCTTCCGTTGCGGTGTGCGCCCTGTACCGGGCACGGAACCATTGGGCATGCGGGCACCGACATCGGAATGCTCGGACGTCGACGTCGACTCAGGGCTGTGGATGAAACGTCACCTGGGGAGGAATCGCCCGGGCCGGAATCGCTGCCCTCTTGGCGCGCCGGATCAGCAACGCCAGCAGTACTACCACCAACGGAACCTCACCGACCGTCATGAGAAGCGCTGCGCCGCGGTGTTGATCGGCGAGCAGTTCGCTGTATTGATCGGCGAGCAGTTCGCTGCGCCAGGGCAACTGCAGCGATCGGTAGAACCGCTCGGCAAGGATGCCGTCCCGTTGCATCAGCAGCGCCCCGCTCAGAGCCACTAGCGCGATGGCTGTAGCGAGCATTGCGACCCGGCCGGCCAGCGAGGCCTCCCGCGGCACGGGATCGATGCCGATGACCACCCAGAAGAACAGGTAGCCGCCGAGCAGCAACACCGCCGTCATCGCCAGCTGCGCACCGTGGCTACCGGTCGTGGCGTCGAACACGCCGCCGAGGTAACAGAATCCGGCGACGAACACGACGGTGGCGACCACCGGATGGGTGAGCAGCCGCACCGCCCGCCCGGTCAGACTCGCCAGCAACCACTCCCGCGGGCCGGGTGGGCCGCCGTCTGCCGCGGCGGGCAGTGCGCTGCGCGCCAGGGTTGCCGGGGCACCCAGCACCAACAGCATCGCCACCGGCATCGACAACAGCATCCGGCCGACGACGTCCGCACTGAACATCGCGGGCAGATAGCCGCCGAGTCCCGATGACGTGGTGACCAGCAGCACCGCGCAACCGAGCAGCCAGGCGACCGTCCGGTGGGTCGGCCACTGATCACCGCGTCGTCGTAGCCGTATCACTGCGGCCAGGTACATCGCCGCGACAATGATTGCGGCGCTGCCGAATATCAGATCAAAGCGCCAGTCGGTCACGATCCGCGCCAGGGTCGGAGGACCGTTTAAGCCATATCCCAGCGCGACCTCGGCGGCGGTCGGACTGAATCGGTCTGGCGGCGGCGGAGTCCGGCCCAACCCGACGGCGACACCGAACGTCACTGCAAAGACAAGCGCCTCGATCATCGCCAGGCGGATCAGCGCACCGCGCGCACCGGGGTCGGACTGCAACGCCGCCACCGCGCCGCGGCGGTGACGCCAGCCGATCAGCCCCAGCACAACAAGCGCAGCCACCTTGGCGGCGATCAACCAGCCGTAGGCCGTCGAGAACAGATCCGCCGGGCGGATCCGCACGCCGGCATTGACGGTCCCCGATACCGCCATGGCGACGAAGCACCACAGAGCGATGGCCGAGAATCGGCGCGCGGCCACATCGCAATGCGCTCCCCCGCGCAGTGCGTGTGCCAGCAGTGCCAGCAGCCCGCCGGCCCACAGTGCGCCGGCGAACAGATGGATCAGCAGGCTGTCGGTGGCCACGTCGTGCGATCCGCCGGATGCAGAGTGTCCGGTCAGGCCCAGTGGCACCAGCGTGAGCAATGAACCGGCGAACAACACCGGTGTCGGGGACCACCGCAACACCAGCCGCGCCGACACCGCGACGACGGCGGCGATCAGCGCCGTCCAGCGCCACGCCGAGGCTGCGTCGACCAGAGGGGCCACCTCCCACAACTCGACCGGATTCAGATGCTCGCGAACCGGCTCTCCGGAGACATCGGAGATCGTCAACGGCACCATCAGTGCCGCGCACACCGCCGCAATGCCGGACGCCGCGGCGGCCAGTCGCAGCGCGCGGTAACCTCCGACGTCCAACACACCGTTGCCTTGCGGCGGGGTGAGAAATGCCGCGAACATCATGCCGCCGACGGCGGTGACAGCCGCGATCTCGCCGACGGCGCGGGTGAACGGCAGGCCCAGCGTCGTCACCGGACCCGGATCGGGAAGGCCGGTCGCGCTCAGCGCGTCGGCGAGAGCCAGCACCCCGATCCCGGCGGCGACCACACCGGCGAGCATCGCGACGGCGGCCAGCACCGGGCCGACCGCGTCACGCCGTGCAGCGGACAGCGGAATCAGCCGGCCGAGTGCAGCGTGGCCTCACGGGCGTAGAACTGGTCGCGAGAGAGTTGATAGATCCGGTCCATGTCGGTGATGATGTCGCGCAACTCGGCGAGAAATGCCCGTCGACGCTCACCGAGATCAGCCCCCGCGCCGACCGCCGCCGATCCAAGCAGTTTCTGGTCGGCGGCCACCTGCCTTCCGGTGGCGAACAGCAACGCCGAGACGCTCTCGGCGCTGCTTACCAAACCCTGGGCCGAGTACTGGCTGCCGACGCCGAGGGCCATCGTCGTCAGTTCCCTGTCGTCGATGTCTGCCGGCGCGCCACACAGGACGTCGGCGACGATCTCGTAGGCCTCGAAGAAGGGCCGCAGCATGGCATTGGCCATCAGCGGACGCTTGGCTCGCAACAGGGCGTCGACGGCGTCGGGGCCGGCATCGAGTCGGGACTCCCAGCCGTCGATCCATCCGAGTTCCTCAGCGATGTTGGCCCGGAACGTCGTCGAGTCGGCGAAGTAGAAATCGAACTTCAGCAGCGACCGCAACCGCATGGCCTGCGCCCAAAACACGTCAACCCGTTCGCCCTCCGCAGCCCGCGCCGCGTGCACCAGTGCCATCTCGACAATCGAGGTCTCCAGGAACGCGTGAATCAGGGAGTTGCGGTAGAACGCCGCCTCGAGTTCGTGTTCGGGGGCTATCTGCCACACCGGTTCGTGGCCGCCGTCGACCCGGGTGACCGGGTGGCCGCTGGACAACGCATCAACGGCGGCGCGCACGCCTTCGGTGGAGCGCAGTCGAAGCGCACTGTTGGTCATCGGGGTCTTCTTGCGCTCCAGATGATCCAGGGAGTCCTGCAGTGTGTGATGCAACTGCTGCAGGGTCAATGCACGGCCGCGAGTGGCAAGTAGGACCGTCGATGCCAGCGCCGTGGCGTTGATCGGGGTCGCCCGTAGGATTCGCCACGCCACCTCGAAGGCCATCTTCTGCATCGCAAGCCGTTTGGCGGCCGGATCTTCGACGATCGTTCCGCCCGGCTCCCCGAGGTGCTCCCGCATCGACACCGCCGCCGGGAATCGCACATAGATTTTCCCGTAGTTCCGCTCGCCCTGGGCCTTGACGAAGTTGTACAGCCACTGTGCGCCCTCGGGAATCTTCTCTCCGCCCCGGGCATAGGCGGCGTACTCGGTGGTCTCGTGGAGTTGATCAAAACTGATCGACACCGGTTGCAGAAGAATGTCCTCACTGCGCCCATCAAGGTAGGCGTCGGCGACATAAGAAAGCAGACCGAGCTTGGGCGGCAACATCTTTCCGGTCCGCGACCGGGTGCCCTCGATCGCCCAGCTGAGGTTGAACCGCTTTTCCACGATATAGCCGACGAACTGACGCAGAACATATTTGTACAGCGGATCGTCAAGCTTTCGTCGCAGAAAGATCACGCCCGATCGGCGCATCAGCGGACCCATGAAGCCGAAAGACAGGTTGATGCCTGCGAACGTGTGCGCCGGAGGCAACTTGTTCTCCTGCATCGCCACCGGAACGATCACACCGTCCAGATAGGACCGATGGGACCACAGCAACACCGCGGGATGGTCTTCCAGGGAGAGGCGCATCGCCTCGATCTGGGGCGCGTCGTAATCGATTCGCGGGTCGAAGCCCCTGCTGAAGATGGCTCGACCGATGTTGGGAATAAGATCGACGGAGAACCTGCTCCAGCCGGTGGCGAGTTCGTCGAGCATCGCCTGGGCCTTCTCCGGGGTTGCCCCCGGAATGCCCTCGATACCGGCCATAAAACGCGACGACGCCAGCAGTTCATCGGTCATCAGTCGCGGGGATTTGTACTCCGGCCCGAGCAGACCCAATTCGATTCGTTCGATCGCCAGGGTCGCGCGCCGCAGGACGAACCGCGCGAAGTCCGCGGGGGTGCCGCCGACGGTCTTCTCGCGCCACTGCTGACGCAACTCGGAGACCTTGGCCGGCTCACCGGCGACGACGCGGGCGCGGGAGGGATTCTTGCGCAGGATGGCGCGCTGCAGGACCTCCGGCGGCCGATAGGTGTCCCGGCCGGAGATCAGCCCCACCAGCTTGACGCGGGTGGGCAGTCCGCCGGGAACCCAGAAGACCCGTACCGGCACCACGCTGCGGTCCTCGCCGGCCGCGAGTTCGTCGATGAGCCGGGCGATGAGCTGAGGTGGCGCATCCTCGTGCGGCAGCCGAAGTACCTCGACCCTGGTGTCGGGATGGGCGCGACGTTGTGTCCGCAGCCACTCGTCGAGCAGGTCTGACTCCGCCTTGGACGACACCGAAGCCAGCACCAGCGCATCGTCGGTGGTACTGAAGTCCATGGGGTAACCGGAGTCCATGGAGTAACCGGAAGCGTTCATTTGCGGCCCTTCACTCGGGGCATTTCGGGCGCCACCTTCTTGGCGGGCACCTTCTTGGCAGGCACCTTCTTGGCAGGCACCTTCTTGGCAGGCACCTTCTTGGCGGGCACCTTCTTGGCAGGCACCTTCTTGGCAGGCGCCTTCTTGGCGGGCGCCTTCTTGGCAGCTGGACGAGACGAGTACAGACTCATCGTGGGCAGCTCGCCGACCGGCCAGTCCTTGAGGGTGTCGACGTAGAGTTGGCGGACCTCGGCAATCCGCTCAGGCAAGTCATCGAGAGTCCAGTCGTCGAGCGAAATCGGCGGGTAGACGACGACATCGACTGTCCCCGGGTGCAGGGTCGAGGAATCGCGCGCGGAGATCACCTCGGCATTGCGAATGATGATCGGCACGATCGGCACGCCGGCAGACATAGCGAGGCGGAACGGCCCCTTCTTAAACGTGCCTACCGACCGGGTGTCAAGCCGTGTGCCCTCCGGCGCGATGACCACCGAGAGGCCCTTTTTGGCAAGACCTTCGGCCTGCCGAAGCGATTCAACGGCCGCTTTGGGGTCCTCCCGGTCGATGAACACAGTGTCCAGCAGCTTGCCCAGAGTGCCGACGATGGGATCACTCTCAAGTTCCTTCTTGCCCACCCCGGTCCAGTTGTCCTTGACCAGTGCGGCAACGATCACCGAATCGAAATTGTTGCGGTGGTTGAAGATGAACACCGCCGGCCGTTTTTTGGTGAGGTTCTCCTGGCCCAGCACATTCAGGGACACGCCATTGGCAGCTAAAAGAAGTTGCGGGAATGCCGTTGTGAAAACGTTGATTCCGCGGCGGCGACTGCGGGTCAGCAGTCCCCAGCCGACGGCCGAGTACACCGCCGGCACTGCCGATCCCACGCCGAGCAGAGTCCGCACCTGCCCCATCAGTCCGCCACTGCCACGGCTGGAGAATTCCAGGATCGGCCACCCGCGCTTGCGCGCCACCTCGGCCATTTTGTCCCCGGGGTTGGTCGGACGAGGGTTGCCGACCAGATACATCAGTGCCACGTCCTCATTGCCGTCGGCGTAGAAGTAACTGTCTTGGAGATTAATGTCATGCGCCGCGGCGAATTGTTGGACGGCATCGGCCTTGCCCGGACCCCAAAGGATCGGGCGGATCACCTTGCCGGTGAGCGTGCCGTCGTCGTCGACCTCAAACCGGTTGGTCAGAATGTCGGGGATCCCTAAATACCGCGCAACGGGTTCCACCTGAATGGTCAGGGCCGACGAACTGAGCACCACCGTGTGGCCGCGGTCCATGTGCGCCTGAACTAGGTCGCGCATCTCCGGGTAGATGCGCTTCTCGATCTTCTCGGCGAAAAGGCGTTCACCGATCTGCTGGAGGTCCGACAGTGATCGACCACGAAGGGCCTCGGTGGCCCGTCCGATGAGTTGCTCGAACTCCAATCGCCCCAACTGATGCTCAAGGCCCGTGGCGATCAGGCTGATCAATTCCCCAACACCCATATCCCGGCTGCGAAACCGCTCACGGGTGAGGATGACGGCGGTGAAACCCGCGACCAGCGTGCCGTCGAGGTCGAAGAAGGCGCCGACTTTGGGCCCGGGAGGGCTGGCCATCACTTCGGCCACCGAACCAGGGAGTCTCGCGTTTCGAGAAGAGTTACCGCCGCTCATGAATAGGCCACCGATCCGTTCATCGATCTGACGCCTCGCTCCTCGTGGTCGGGAAACGATGCGGGAACCACCTGCGGTCGCGGGTCTGAAGCCAGTGCCAGCACCTCGTCAAAACCCCGCCTCAAGCACTGCGCAAAAAGCTCCGGGCGAGCGATCGAAGCGCGGTCATAGCGCGCGGTGACGGTCGCATAGCCGCCTCGCGAAATCAGCACCACCATCATCGCGACACCGGGCAGTGGTCCGATTCCGTACTGCCGCAACACTTTCGCACCAGCGATGTAGGTGTCACCGGGATAGTTGGGAACGTTGCTGGCCTGAACGTCCGAGGCAACCAGCGAGCCGCTCACCGCCTCAAGTGCGGCGTCCGGCAGCAGCGCGAGCAACGGCGCAACAGCACCGATCATATCGATCGCCACCTCCTCGCGGCGCTGGATCATCTGCTTACGAATCTTCTGGATCCGCACCGCCGGATCAGTCACACCGATCGGGGCGGCCAGGTTCACCCCGGCGAAGCGATTACCGCCGGCCGGATCAGCCTCCGCGCGCAAGTTGACCGGCACCGCCATCGGCAGCGAGTTGATCGGGACACCGAGCGCCTCGTGATAGAGCCGCAGCGCACCGCACAACCCAGCCAGGTAGGCGTCGTTAATGGAGCCTTCCGCGGCCTTCGCGGCCCGGTGCAGGTCGCGCAGCGTCATCTCAATGGCCTCGGTGCGGGTGGACAGGCTGCGGCGGCGTAACAGCGGCGATGGTTCGGCGGCCCGGCGCACCATTCGGCGCCCGGATCGCGCGTAGTCGATCGCACCGATCAACGCCGAGCCCGGACTGCGGGCCATTCGCCCGACGAGGCCAAGCCCGCCGGAAAGGGTATCGACGAATCCGCCGACAAGCACTCCCGGAAGGGAGTTGAGGCCTTCGCGCATCAGATCGTTGGGGCTGATGTCTTGGGGCACCGGCATCGGTGGCGGGGGTTTGGTCGGCGGATCGCGCTCGAGGTCGTAGATCTCGGCGAACATGGTCGCCGCGCCGACGCCATCGGTGACGGCGTGGCTCAGATGCAGCAGGGTGGCCGCCTTACCGCCCTCGAGGCCTTCGACCAGGGTGGCCGTCCACAGCGGCCGGGAGATGTCCAGCGGCGACTGCAGAATCACCTCGGCGAGGTCGAGAACCTCGCGGAGTGTGCCCGGTTCGGGCACCCGCACCCGGCGAACATGAAAGTCGAGGTTGAAATCGGGATCAACGACCCACCGGGCCGGACCCGTCGGCAGCGTCGGCATGACGACTTTCTGGCGCAGTCGCAGCACCTTGCGGGAGGCGTTGTCGAAGCGTGTGCGAAGCCGCTCCCAATCGGGGGTCGAGTCGAGGATCTCCAGGGCCATGATGCCAGATCGCGTCCTCGGGTTGGCTTCGCCGCGGTGCATCAACAGATCGAAGGCCCCGAGTTCCGATGACGGGCCGGTGGCGTCCGCAGGCCCGCTCATCGACGCCTCCTCATCGGTCCGGACCCCCTGTGGTTCGACGTGAACTTCACCGTCATCGTCGTCTCACCACGCTAGTCCGACAAAAGCGCCTGCGGAGTCGAATATCCGACCCGTTGCGGCTCACCCCGCCGTGCGGGCCGCCCTCCGGCGCCTGCCGCGCGCCGCGATATGACGCCCGTAGACGATGCCCAGGAAACTGGCGACCGCCTCCGCTGTCACCTGACAGCGCAGGGTGCCGATGGCGTCGAAGGCGTGGTGAGCGTTGGGAATCTCGGCATAGGACACCGTGCGGGCACCCGCCGCCCGCAGCGCCCCGGTGAACGCTCGAGCCTGTGAATGCGGCACCACATCATCGTTCTCGCCGTGCAGGACGAAAAACGGGGGCGCATTGCGGTGTACCCGGTAAATCGGTGAGGCGTCGGTGAACAACTGCCGGTTCTCGTCGAATCGGGCCTGCATCACCAGGTGTTCCAAGAGTGGCAGCATCAACTCGTGCATGGACTCGAACTCAGTCAAGTCGTAGACCCCGTAGTACGGCACGGCCGCCTGCACGCTGGTGTCGGCGTCTTCAAAACCCGGCTGCAGGCGGTCATCGCCGGACGTCAGAGCGGCAAGTGAGGTCAAGTGGCCACCGGCGGAGCCTCCGGTGATGGCGATGAAATCCGGGTCGCCGCCGTAGTCGGCGATGTTGGCGCGAACCCAGGCGATCGCCCTCTTGACATCGGTGATGTGGGCCGGCCACGCCGAACGCGGGCTGCGGCTGTAATTGATCGGCACGCAGATCCAGCCGAGTTCGACCATCCGGCTCATCAGCGGATAGGCCTGCCCGCGCTTGTCGTTGATCGACCAGCCTCCGCCCGGTACCTGAATCAGCACCGGCGCCCGCTGGCCCTCGGCCAGATCCGGGCGGCGCCAGATGTCCAGCTGGTGTCGACTCCCCGGACCGTAGGCGATATCAGAGGTTGACGCCGAGTACCGCCGCCGATCCCGCATGGCGGCCACCAAACCGGACAGGCTCGGCCGACGCGCGGTGTAGGGCTCCAACGGATGGCGAACGCTGTCCTCGAAGCCGGCACCGAACGTCTCCGACAAGGCCGCTTCAAGCACGGAATCAGCGCGTTGCACGGCGAGTCGGCGCGCCATCCGCTCCAGTGGGGAGGGCACCGCCGACAGCGCATGCCCGGTCAGCACATGCGGGCCAAACTCGGTGGAGAGCCAACCCAGCAGCCAGCCAGCGGCCGCGGGCGAACCGCGCAGAACCAGCGATCCGGTCCGGTAGCCCCGGGTGCACCGTTCGGTGACCTCACTGATCACGCTGCTCATGGCGGTCGGCTCCCTCGACGTCGTTGTCTGGTCCTACCCACTTGTCTGGTCCTACCCACGGCGGCACCCATCCGGGGTCCGACGCCTCTTGACAGTAACGATCAACTCAGGGTCCTCACAGCATTTACCGGACATGAATTCACTGGCTCAGTCGTCCCCGCAGGCCAGCACAGCGAAAAAATCGGTCGCGACACGGCCCGCCCGCCCCGAACACCCCAAAGCCGCTGCTCGGACGCGGGATAGAATCTTGCTGGTATGCCTCCGTAGCTCAGTCGGATAGAGCAAGGGCCTTCTAATCCCTAGGTCGCAGGTTCGATTCCTGCCGGGGGCGCTTACCCCCGGTTCCCGTACCCGAAGCTGACCTTCCGCTGCTGTTAACGTGGCGTGCCATGGCAGATCTTGTGCTCTACGACGTCACCGACCGCGTCGCTCTGATCACGGTGAACGATCCCGAACGTCGCAATGCGGTGACCGACGCGATGTCACAGCAGTTGCGTGACGCCGTGCAACAAGCCGAGTCCGACCCGGGTGTGCACGCCGTTGTGGTGACCGGTGCCGGCAAGGCGTTCTGCGCGGGAGCAGACCTGTCCGCGTTGGGAGCGGCGGCGCGTGAAGGCCTCGAACGAATTTATGCGGGATTCATGGCGGTCGGTCGCTGCTCGCTTCCCACCATCGCCGCCGTCAACGGTGCGGCCGTCGGCGCCGGAATGAATCTTGCACTGGCCGCGGACATCCGCATCATCGGGCCGCAGGCGGTAATCGACCCCCGTTTCCAGAAACTGGGCATTCATCCCGGCGGCGGCGCCACCTGGATGCTGCAGCGCGCCGTCGGCCCCCAGGTGGCCCGAGCCGCGCTGCTTTTCGGCATGCGATTCGACGGCGAGGCAGCCGTGCGCCATGGTCTGGCACTACAGGTGGCCGACGACCCGGTGTCGGCCGCTCTGGAACTGGCGGCCGGACCGGCCGGGGCCCCCCGCGAGGTGGTGCTCGCCACCAAGGCCTCAATGCGGGCCACCGCGATACCGGGCTTCCTCGACAACGACCACCACGAAGCCGCCAAGGACATCGAACTGGGACCGCAGGCAACATCAATCGAGTCACCGGAGTTCAAGGCGCGACTCGCCGCCGCTCAGCAGCGCCGTTAGGCCGCGAACGGTTCCTGCGGGGTGCCGGGCATCGGCGGCGCCGTGGAACGATGACGGGAGCCGGTCGGAGTTGTGAATTCGGCTGTGTGAGTGCCGTTCTCGGCAGTCGTCGGCGTGACGATCCAGCCGTCCGATTCTTTGACGTAGTTACATCGCTCGCACAGACCCAGACCGTTCACCGCGCTTGTTGTACCGCCCTTGCGGTGGGGCTTCGCGTGATCTCTGTGACGGATCGGCGCGCCACAATAGGGAGTTCGACAGCGTTGGTCACGCAAGCCGATGAAGTCGGCGAGCCCTTTGGGGAACATTCGGGCTCTCGACTCCAGTGCCACCAGAGCGCCGGTGGCGGGCGTGGCGTAGAGGCGGCGCAGCGTCGCATGGGACCGTTGATCAGCTACAGCGTCGGCGATGAGATTTCGGGCCAGCGCGGAGGGCACTGAACCGTAACCGGCGATGACCGCCGTCGCATCCTCCACACCTACTAGGGCTTGATCCGAGATCACCATATTGACCGAGACCGGAACGGGCTGGTCCGCGGGACGTCCGGTTACCCGTTCGACAAGCGTGTCGGCCATGACCTGGCCCCGGGATCGTCCATCGCAACACACGTCGGCCTCCCGTTTGAGCGCGGCGTAGATAGACACCCCCTGGGCCACCGGCAGCAGTGCGGTCAGGTAGGTCATGGTGTCCGGCGCCGGCCGGATGGTGACGGTGCGGTCGTCCTGCGCGCGGGCGGCCCGATCAACCACGGCATGCGGATCCAGTCGATAGGCGATGGCCCTGGCTGCGGCGGCAATCGCGGCGTCACCCATTCCGTCGAGTCGGGTCACATCCGAGCACAATTCCGCATCGAGGCGGCGCCGATCCTCGACATCGAGACAGGCTGATTCGCGGACCGCAATGGTGGCCCGCCATTCCGACAGCGCGCCCACCTCCAGTGCCGCCAGCGTGTGCGGCATCTCGTTCACCAGCGCCCTGGCGAAACCGAGGTGACGACCGCCCCGCGCCGGCGAGTCCCGCCGGGCCAGCGCCACCTCCGCGGCGACACCCCGGCCCCGCCGGGCCGCCGGCAGGCCGGCAGCGGCTTCGGCCGCACGTCGAGCGGTGTCCAGTGCGACGGCCAGCCGGGCCTGCCGGGCAGCCGCAGCGGCCTTGAACTTCTCGAGGGTGGCGATGCCCTCGACGAGGGCCGATTCATCCCACGAGTCGGTTGTTTCGCTGGGATCAGTGACTAGTGTTTCGAACATGTGTTCGATAGTAGAGCGACCCCCCGACAGAAATGCGTCGGCTAACCCAGGCCGATCTCCCGCGCGATGAGCATCAACTGGACCTCGGTGGTGCCTTCGCCGATTTCGAGGATCTTGCTGTCCCGGTAGTGCCGCGCGACCGGATAGTCGTTCATGAAGCCGTAGCCGCCGTGGATCTGGGTACCGTCGCGTGCGTTGTCCATGGCGGCTTCGCTAGCGAGGAGTTTGGCAATGGCAGCCTGCTTCTTGAACGGTTTACCGGAAAGCATCAACGCGGCCGCGTCGTAATAGGCAGTGCGTGCCGCGTGCGCCCGAGCCTCCATCCGGGCGATCTTGAACTCGATCGCCTGGAACCGCCCGATCGGCTGACCGAACGCAGACCGATCGCGCGCGTACCTCACACACTCGTCCACGCATCCCTGCGCCGCCCCGGTCGCCAGTGCGGCAATGGCGATGCGTCCCTCGTCGAGGATCTGCAGGAAGTTCGCGTAGCCCCGGCCGCGTTCGCCGAGCAGGTTCTCCTCGGGAACCCGGACGTCGGCAAACGACAACGGATGCGTGTCGGACGCGTTCCAACCAACCTTGTTGTAGGCCGGTTCAACAGTGAAACCCGGCGTCGGAACGTCAATCACGATCGCTGAGATCTCTCGGCGGCCGCCATCGCTTCCGGTGACCGCGGTGACGGTAACCAGCTTGGTGATGTCGGTTCCAGAGTTAGTGATGAATTGCTTGGAGCCGTTGATCACCCAGTGACCGTCATCGAGACGAGCGGTGGTCTTGGTGGCTCCTGCGTCGGTACCACCGCCGGCCTCGGTGAGGCCGAAGGCGCCCAACGCGGATCCACTGGTGAGCGCAGGCAACCACTGCTGCTTCTGGGCTTCGGTGCCGAACCGGTAGATCGGCATTGCCCCGAGGGATACTCCGCCCTCCAGTGTGATGGCCACACTCTGGTCGACCTTGCCGAGTTCTTCCAGCGCCAGGCACAGGGCGAAGTAGTCGCCACCCATGCCGCCGTACTCCTCCGGGAAAGGCAGTCCGAACAAACCCATCTCGGCCATCCCGGCGACGACCTCGTACGGGAAGGAGTGCTCGGCATCGTGTTTGGCGGCGACTGGGGCGACGACCTCGCGGGCGAAGTCCCGAACTGTCTTCGCCAGCTGTTGGTACTCGTCGGGAAGGGTTGCGGTCGATAGGAATTCGGTCATGACTCACTCTCCGTTGTAGCGATGATTCGTGCCAGGGGCTGCCCGACTGTGACCTGATCGCCGATGGCGACGAGAAGTTCGACCACACCGGCGACCGGGGAACGCAGGGCGTGCTCCATCTTCATTGCCTCGACGGCGACGACGACGGCGCCGACTTCGACGGTGTCGCCATCGGCGACGCTCACGGCCACCACCGATCCCGGCATCGGACTGACGAGTTCGGCATCTCCGCTGTGTTCGGCATCAGGCCGCTCCAGGTCTGCTCGCATCTCTTCGACCGCAACCACCGTGCCGTCGCCGGCCAGCCAGGTCAGCTGATCTGCCACCGCGACGGTGTGAGTGTGCCGGACACCGTCGAGGGTGACCGAGAACACTGACCCGGTCAGGTCCGCGGCGAGGCTGCGAGGGTCTGCCTCCCCAACCCGGACGTGTGCATCCCGAGGATCACCGCTGATGTGAATGTCGTCGGTCCGCTCCCCGCAGCGCAGCCGGATGCTGGTCGGTACCGCCGCGCCGATCCGCCAGCCCGACGGCACCTGCCACAGGTCGGTCGATGCGGCCGACCAGCGCCGTAGCCAGTGGTAAGCCGCCGCAGCAATCAGCACCTCGTCGTCTGGGTCGGCGGGGCGATAGTCCAGCCGCTCAAGCAGACCGGTGTCGAGCCGGCCGGCCGCAACGTCGTTGTCGGACAACACGAATCGTAGGAAGTCGACATTGGTCCGGATCCCGAGAACGGCAGTTTGGGCCAACGCGCGGTCCAGGCCGCGCAACGCCGCACCGCGGTCGGCGCCGTGCACAATGACCTTCGCCAGCATCGGGTCGTAATCGCTGCCGACTGTCATACCGGCAGCCAGACCGGAATCCACCCGCACTCCCGATCCACTCGGTTCGACGACCGCCAATACCGGCCCCCCGGTGGGCAGGAAGCCGGCCGCCGGGTCCTCGGCGTACACCCGGGCCTCGATCGCGTGGCCGCGCATCACGATGTCGTCCTGGCCGGCCGTCAGCCTCTCCCCCGCAGCGATGCGTACCTGCCACTGCACCAGGTCCCATCCGGTCACCATCTCGGTAACCGGATGCTCCACCTGAAGCCGGGTGTTCATTTCCATGAAGAAGAACTCCTCGGGCCGGTCGGCGGAGACGATGAACTCCACCGTGCCGGCTCCGACATAGTCGACGCTGCGGGCGGTATCGCAGGCCGCAGCGCCGATCCGGGTCCGGGTCGCGGCGTCGAGCAACGGCGACGGGGACTCCTCGATGACCTTCTGATGGCGGCGCTGCAAGCTACACTCACGCTCGCCGAGATGAAGCACCGTACCGTGGGCGTCGGCGAGCACCTGAACCTCAATGTGCCTGGGGCGCAGGACAAACCGCTCGAGGAACAGGGTGTCGTCGCCGAATGCCGCACCGGCCTCGCGCCGGGACGCAGCCAGTGCACCGGCGAGTTCCGCCGGGTCGTCGACACGACGCATCCCCTTACCGCCCCCGCCTGCAGACGGCTTGACCAGAACCGGGAAACCGATTCCGGCCGCCGCAGCGATCAGGTCGGCATCACCGAGTCCAGGTTCGGCGATGCCGGGGACCACCGGAACCCCGAATGCCGAAACCGTCGCCTTGGCGGCGATCTTGTCTCCCATGGTCGCGATAGCCCGGGTGGGTGGGCCGATGAACACCACCCCGGCATCCTTCAGTGCGGCAGCGAAAGCGGAGTTCTCCGAAAGGAATCCGTAACCCGGGTGCACGGCCTGGGCGCCGGTCCGGACGGCGGCGTCGACGACCGCGTCGATGTCGAGATAGCTCTGCCGGGCCGGTGGCGGGCCGATCCGAACCGCCACATCGGCTTCGGTGACGTGCCGGGCGCCGGAATCGGCGTCGCTGTACACCGCCACCGAGCGGATACCCATCGCCTTGAGCGTTCGGATGATCCGGACCGCGATCTCGCCGCGGTTCGCCACCAGAACCGTATCGAAGAGTGTTGTGTTCATGGTTCCCTACATCCGGAAGACGCCGTAGGAGACCGATTCGACGGGAGCTCCCGCACACACTGAAAGTGCCAGTCCAAGAATCGTTCTGGTGTCGGCGGGGTCGATCACCCCGTCATCCCACAATCGGGCGGTCGCATAGTACGGACTGCCCTGTTGCTCATACTGCGCGCGAATCGATTCCTTGAAGGCCTGCGACTCCTCGGGTGTCATCTCCGAGCGGACGGCGGCCAGCACTGCAGCCGCCTGTTCACCGCCCATCACCGAGATGCGCGCATTGGGCCACATCCACAGGAACCGCGGCGAGTAAGCCCGACCGCACATCGAATAGTTACCCGCACCGTGGGAACCACCGATGACGACGGTGAGCTTGGGCACCCGGGCGCAGGCCACCGCGGTCACCATCTTGGCGCCGTGTTTCGCGATGCCGCCGGCCTCATAATCGCGGCCGACCATGAAGCCGGTGATGTTCTGCAGGAACAGCAGTGGAACCATGCGCTTGTCGCACAGTTGGATGAAATGAGCACCCTTGACCGCGGATTCGCCGAACAGCACCCCGTTGTTGGCGACGATGCCGACGGGATGGCCGTGGATATGGGCAAAACCGGTGACAAGGGTGGTTCCGTAGTTGGCTTTGAACTCATCGAACTCGCCGCCATCGACGATCCGGGTGATCACCTCGTGCACGTCATAGGGCACCTTCGCGTCGACCGGTACGACGTCGTACAGCTCGCGAGGGTCGGCGATCGGATCGACGGTGGGCCGGATCTCCCACGGTGCGGCCGCGCGCGGCCCGAGGGTCGCCACGATGCGCCGTACGATCGCCAACGCATCGCGGTCGTCGCGGGCGAGATGGTCGGTGACACCGGAGATACGCGAGTGCAGATCGCCACCCCCGAGTTCCTCGGCTGTCACCACCTCGCCGGTGGCGGCCTTCACCAACGGCGGTCCTCCCAGGAAGATGGTGCCCTGGTTGCGCACGATCACCGCTTCGTCGCTCATCGCGGGAACGTAGGCTCCGCCGGCCGTGCACGAACCAAGCACCGCGGCGATCTGGGCGATCCCGGCCGCGCTCATGGTGGCCTGGTTGTAGAAGATGCGCCCGAAGTGATCACGGTCCGGAAAGACCTCGTCTTGCCGCGGCAGGAATGCTCCACCGGAGTCCACCAGGTAGATACAGGGCAGCCGATTCTGCGCCGCAATCTCCTGGGCCCTCAGGTGTTTTTTGACCGAGACCGGGTAGTAGGTGCCGCCCTTGACCGTGGCGTCGTTGGCCACGATCATGCATTCCCGTCCGGACACCCGACCGATTCCGGCAATGATCCCCGCTCCCGGGCATTCGTCGTCGTACATGCCGTCGGCGGCCAGCGCAGCGATCTCCAGCAGAGGGCTGCCCGGGTCGAGAAGCCCGTCGACCCGCTCACGCGGCAGCAGCTTGCCGCGTTCGACGTGACGCTCTCGGGAGCGTTGCGGGCCCCCGAGAGCCGCGACGGCCAGCTTGCGGCGCAGTTCGGCGACCAGCGCCACATGCGCCTCGCGGTGTGCGGCCGACGTTGACATCACTTCACCTTTGGTTAATCGCGACTAACTCAGTGCTATGTTAGTGGAGATTAACTGAAACGTACAGCGGGGTTCCCAGGAGGGTCCATGACAGCGCTCACCACCCGGGGCCGGCGGAAGTCCGATCGCCGCTCGCAGTTGTTGACCGCCGCCGAACACCTGATCGCCGAACGCGGATTCCTGGCGGTCCGGATTGAAGACATCGGCGCCGCCGCCGGCATCACCGGACCGGCGATCTACCGACACTTCCCCGGCAAGGAGGCATTGCTGGTCGAACTTCTGGTCGGCATCAGCACCCGACTGCTGACGGGCGCGCAGGCAGTGCTGTCGGAAGAGTCCGACCCGGCGCGCGCACTCGATGGGCTGATCGAGTTTCACCTCGACTTCGCGCTCAGCGAGCCCGACCTGATCCGTATCCAGGACCGCGACCTGGCCAACCTCCCGGCGGCCGCGCAACGTCAGGTCCGCCGGGCTCAGCGGCGCTACGTCGAGACTTGGGTGGGCGCATTGCGCGAACTCGCGCCCGATCTTGCCGAGGAACAGGCCCGGGTGATGGCGCACGCCGCGTTCGGTCTGCTTAACTCCACTCCCCACAGCATCAAACCGGCTGCTCGATCCGCATCGACGGAGGGTTCCCGGGAGGTGCTGCGATCCATGACACGCGCCGCGTTGCGACGCAACTGACACCGACGCGCACCGCGCGGGTAATCTGCTCGGCGTGAGGCGGGCATGAGCGATCCACACTGGCCGGATTGGTCGGATCCGACGCGGGCCGCACCCAAGGCGTATCCCCCCAATCCCGATCCGGCCTCCGCTAAACCCGATCCGGCCTACGCCGTGCCGCCCTACACCGGAAGTTGGGGACCCGCCAACCCGGGACCCGGTTATTACCCGGGCTACGGCGCACCGATGAACCAGCCGACCGAACAGTTTCCGACCTACTGGCAAGCCGGCACGGGATACCCGCCGCCCCCTCCGCCGCCGAAGAAGAAGTCTCCGCGCTGGCTGTGGATCGTCGCGGCGGCCGCCGTGTTACTGGTGAGCGGACTGGTACTGGCTCTGGTGGTCGTGACGGGTTCGTCGCGGAATTCCACGATGGTCGCCCCGGCGACTCAGACGACCTCCGCGGCACCCACGACGAGCCCCTCCCCGACGGCGCCGACCGCCACGACGCCTCGGGCGCCGAACCCGACGACGACACGGTCCCCGATCCCCCCGATCGCCGAAGAGCCGGTACCCACCGTTTCAGAGCAGCCGACGAGTCCCGGTGAGACCACCACGGACCCGAGCCAGACCGAGACGGTGACTTACACCGTGACCGGAGAGGGACGCGCCATCAACATCACCTACGTCGATACCGGCGGCGTGATGCAGACCGAGTTCAACGTCGTGCTGCCCTGGAGTCGGGAGGTGAGCCTGTCGGCCCCGGCCAAGAGTTCAGCCAGCGTTGCCGTGCTCAACGTCGGCCGCGATGTGACCTGCAGTATCTCGGTCAGCGGGGCCCAGGTACGCCAGCGCACCGGGCGCGGCCTGACGATCTGCACCGGCGTGGCCTAACTGTTCGCCGCGCGAACATGATCGGGCACCCGGACCAACAGCATTCCCACCAGGCCGGCGGCCAGCACCAGGCAGATACCGGCCAGTCCGGCCCGGTCGGTGCCGAAGAGGTCGACGAAGACGAAGAAAAGCCACGGCGCGAGGAAGGCTGCGGCACGTCCGGTGGTGGTGTAGAGCCCGAACGCGATGCCCTCCTTGCCCTCTCCGGTCATCCGCAGCAGGAGCGTTCGCGCCGCTGACTGGGTCGGGCCGACGAACAGACACAGCAGCAGACCGCACACCCAGAACGCGGTCGGCCCCGACAACGCCATCAGGGTCATCCCGACAACGATCAGTGCGCTCAGCGACACCACGATGACCGGCTTTGCCCCGACGCGGTCATCAAGGCGCCCGCCTGCCACCGCCCCGATGGCTGCCACCGTCGAGGCAAAGACGCCGAAGATCAGCACGTCGGCCTGCGAAATGCCGTACACGCTCACGCCGAGAACCGCACCGAACGCGAAGATTCCTGCGAGTCCGTCCCGGAACACCGCGCTGACCACCAGGTAGTAGACCAAATTTCGATCTCGCTGCCACTCGCCGCGAAGGTCGTCCCACAACCGCCGGTACCCTCCGAAAAAACCGGGTGAGGTTTCCGGGCGGACTGCCGTGGTGGTCTTCGAGATGAGAATGAGCGGCAGGCCGAAGATCAAAAGCCACGCTGCTGCCAGAAGCATTGCAGCGCGCACATTGTGGCCGTCCTCGATAGGCAGGCCCAGCAGTCCGCGGTCAGGCCCTTCGCCGGAGATGAAACCGAAGTACACCAAAAGGAGCAAAAAGACACTGCCGGAATAGCCAGCAGCCCAACCGAATCCAGATATCCGGCCCGAGTTCTGCGGCGTGGATAACCCTCGGAGCATCGCGTTGTAGGGCACGCTGGCAAGATCGCCGCACGCCGCGGTCAGTGCCAGCAAGGCCAACCCCGGCACCAGATAGCTCGGGTCGTCGCCGATGAGACTCATGGCCGCGGTGAAGAACGCCGCAAGCCCGGTCAGGGTCGCCAACACGACGCGTCGCCGGTGTGGCGCCTGCACCAGCACGCCGGTCAACGGGGCCAGCAGGGCGACCAGAAATCCGGCGACGGTCAGCGCGCGGCCCAGCATGCTGGCCGGCGAAGTGCTGCCGGAAATGCCCTGTCCCACGGTGCCGGTGAGGTACACCGAGAACACGAAAGTCGCCACAACCGCGTTGAGCCCGGTTGAGCCGCAGTCCCAGAGTGCCCAGGCCACGACCTTGGACCGCGGTGCCATGGAGTGCACCCTATCCACCCCGCCTACGATTGCCACATGCCAGTTCCTGCCCCGTCTCCGGAGAGCCGAGCCGTCGTCACCGGCGCCTCGCAGGGCATCGGCGCGGCGCTGGCAGCCGAACTCGCCGCCCGCGGCCACCATCTGATCATCACCGCGCGTCGCGCCGAGGTGCTCGCCGAACTGGCCGCCACGCTGACCGAACGTCATGGCGTGATCGTCGAGATCCGGGCGGTCGACCTCGCCGATCCACAGCAGCGCGAGTCACTGGCCGATGAGTTGGCCGGGCGGGACATCTCGATCTTGTGCGCCAACGCCGGCACCGCCACCTTCGGCCCGGTGGCCGACCTTGATCCCGCCGCCGAGAAGGCCCAGGTTCAACTCAACGTGCTGGGTGTGCACGACCTGGTTCTCGCCGTGTTGCCGGGCATGATCGCTCGCCGAGCCGGTGGCATCCTGATCTCGGGGTCGGCGGCGGGAAACTCACCGATTCCCAACAACGCCACCTACGCCGCGAGCAAGGCGTTCGCCAACACCTTCAGCGAGTCGCTGCGCGGCGAGCTGCGCGACACCGGAGTCCATGTCACTCTGCTCGCGCCCGGTCCGGTTCGCGCCGAGATGCCTGATGCGAGCGAGGCGTCGTTGGTGGACAAATTGATCCCGGACTTCCTGTGGATCTCCGTGGAGCACACCGCCGTGCTGTCACTGGATGGTTTGGAACGCAACAAGATGCGGGTGGTGCCCGGCGTGACATCCAAGGCGATGTCGGTGGCAAGCGGATACGCGCCACGAGCAATCGTGACCCCGATCGTCGGGATGGTTTACAAAAAGCTCGGCGGCGACTAGCGCCTGCGCCTAGCGCCTCCGGCGACCCGTGCCGAAGATGCTGCGGGTGATCTCCCGGCCGATCACCGTTCCGGCTGAGCGCATCGCGCTCTTGAAGGCCGAATTGTCCATCACCTGCTCAAGCACGCCCGGTCCGGCCCTTTCGACCGGCGCCGGCATGGGCGGCAGTTCGAAGTCTCCCGTCACGATGGGCGGAAGATCCACTGACACCGCACCAGTGTCGGATGCCGACGGGGCCATCTTGGCGGCCAGCATCTCGTAGGCCGACTCGCGGTCGACGGTCGCACCGTACTTGAGGAAAAGGGGGCTGGCTTGGGCGGCAGCCTTGATGTAGTCGGGTCCGATGGTGTCCATCAACGACCGGGGCGAGCGCAACCGGGTCCAGGACACCGGCGTTGGGGCGCCACGCTCGGACAGCACGGTGACGATCGCCTCACCGATGCCCAACGCGGTGAGATCGGTTGCCAGGTCATAGAACTCGGTCTTGGGATAGGTACGCACCGTCTTGGCCAGCGCCTGCTGATCATCGGGGGTGAATGCCCGCAGAGCGTGCTGGATGCGAGCACCGAGTTGAGACAGCACGGCGTTGGGCACATCGGTGGGCAACTGGGTGCAGAAGAACACCCCCACGCCCTTGGAACGAATCAACTTCACCGTCTGCTCCACCTGCGCCAGGAATGCCTTGGACGCGTCGGTGAATAACAGGTGGGCTTCGTCGAAGAAGAACACCAGTTTGGGCTTGTCGACATCGCCGACTTCGGGAAGGTAGGTGAACAGATCGGCGAGCACCCACATCAGGAACGTCGAGAACATCACCGGGCGAGCAGCCTGTTCACCGACTTCGAAGAGGGTGATGATGCCGCGACCCTGCTCGTCGACGCGCAACAGGTCAGCGGGTTCGATCTCCGGTTCGCCGAAGAAGGTGTCACCGCCGGCGGCCTCAAGATTGATCAGCGCGCGCAGGATCACCCCTGCGGTTTGTGCCGACACGCCGCCGATCGCCTTCAACTGCTCTTTGCCTTCGTCGCTGGTGAGGTGGGTGATTACCGAGCGAAGGTCTTTTAAATCCAGCAGGGGAAGGCCCTGCTGGTCGGCCCAGTGGAAGATCAGGCCAAGCGTGGACTCCTGAGTTTGGTTGAGCCCGAGCACTTTCGACAGCAGGATCGGCCCGAAGGCGGTGATCGTTGCGCGTACCGGAACCCCGATGCCGCCGGTTCCCAGCGAGAGAAACTCCACCGGGAAGGGCGATCCCACCCATTGGTCGCCGGTGTCTTTGGCCCGCTGGGCGGTTTTCTCGTTTGCTTCCCCGGGTCGCGTCAGCCCGGAAAGGTCGCCCTTGAAGTCGGCCATCACCACCGGAACACCGGCGGCGGAGAGTTGCTCGGCGATCACCTGCAGGGTTTTGGTCTTCCCGGTTCCGGTGGCGCCGGCAACCAGGCCGTGGCGGTTCATCATCGACAGCGGGATCCGGATCTGCGCCGAGGGGTCCACCTCGCCGTCCACAATGACCGAGCCCAGTTCCAAGGCCGAACCGGCGGTTTCGTAGCCGGAGGCGATCTGCTGAGCGGGGGTGCCGGTTGGTTCGGTCATAGCGAACGAGACTACTGCGCTGGACGCAATGAACGAGGGTGAGCCATGCGTGCGGGCCGCCGGGGCTTAGGGTTATTCGCTGTGCGGGATGAACTGGTGTGGATCGACTGCGAGATGACCGGGCTGGACCTGCAGTCTGACAAGTTGATCGAGATCGCCGCACTGGTGACCGATGCAGACCTCAATGTCCTCGGCGACGGCATCGACGTGGTGATCCACGCCGACGACGAGGCCCTCGACGGGATGGTCGAGGTGGTCGCCCGAATGCACCGGAGTTCGGGGCTGACCGAGGAGGTCCGGGCGTCGACCATCAGCGTTCCGGCAGCCGAGGAGATGGTGCTCGACCACATCCGCGCACACGTCCCCCAGGCCAAAACCGCCCCGCTGGCCGGAAATTCGATCGCCACCGATCGTGGATTTCTCGCCCGAGACATGCCCACGCTCGACGACTACCTGCATTACCGGATGATCGACGTCAGCTCGATCAAAGAGTTGTGCCGCCGCTGGTATCCGAAGATCTACTATGGGCAGCCGGAGAAGGGACTCGCGCACCGGGCGTTGGCGGACATCCAGGAGTCCATCCGCGAACTGCGGTATTACCGCCGTATCGCCTTCATTCCGCCACCGGGGCCGTCCACCAGCGAGATCGCCGACGCCGTCGTCGAGTTGGATCTTCCAGCGGCCGGACCGCCGGATATTGATTCGGCCGCCGAACCCGAGAGCGGCTAGACTTATCCTGCCGCGCCACGCGGCGATGGTGGCTGTAGTTCAGTTGGTAGAGCACCAGGTTGTGATCCTGGCTGTCGCGGGTTCGAGTCCCGTCAGCCACCCCGATGCGGAAAACCGCTCCCGTGCAGTTGGGGGGCGGTTTTCTGGTTTGCCAGAGCCCGTGACTCAGATCCTCGGGGGCGCTGGAGTTCCTGGAAACCCTTCGGGCTCGGCGTCCGGTTTATAGGTTTTCGTTCAACGCTTCGCCACTCGGCATCACCACATCAGGAGGTCGAAACCCATGGCAGCGGGACAGTGTGTAGGCCGCGTCGGTGGCATTACCGCGGCGCTGGGCGCGCCTGCGCTTCGCCGCATCCACCACGTAGCGATCATCTGCTCGGACTACGCCCGGTCGAAGGCCTTCTACACACAGGTGCTGGGATTGTCGGTGATAGCCGAGAATTACCGATCAGAACGTGCATCCTGGAAGTTGGATCTTGCCCTGCCCGGTGGCGAACGAGTCGAACTGTTCTCTTTTCCGGTCGTGCCGGCTCGTCCGAGTCAACCGGAAGCCGGCGGCCTGCGGCACCTGGCCTTCGCGGTCGATGATCTGGGGGCCTGGTCGGATCACCTTCGGTCACACGGCATCGCGGTCGAACCCATCAGGGTCGACGAGTACACCGGTTGCAGATTCACGTTTTTCGCTGACCCCGACGGTCTCCCGCTGGAGCTCTACGAAACGTCGGCACCGCCGGGGCCCGACTCGGCTGGGCCCGACTGAACTGGGCCCGACTGAACTGGGCCCGACTCGGCTGGGCCCGACTGAACTGGGCCCGACTCGGCTGGGCCCGACTGAGTTGGGCCCGACTGAGTTGGGCCCGACTGAGTTGGGCCCGACTGGGCCCGACGTGGTGTGACTACCGCCCGTTGACGCGGGCTGGGCGCCGATCGAACGGCAACGCCAGCAGCTTTGAGGGCGACCGGCGGACGAACGGCCTGTCGCGCCCGCGGCCTGACCGAGACATCCGGTTGATCCGCCACCGACGGCGCCGCCGTATCGACAACGTCGGGCGCAGCTGGCGCGGCATCGGACTCGGCCTGCCTGACCGGTAAGGCCGTCACCGCCTCGCGGACATCAACCGACGGGGCGGGCGCGGCGATTCGGGCCGCAGCGAGACTCGGTGCGACCGACGCACTGGCCGCCGGTGGAATCAAACCACCTGTCAACGCCGAGATGGCGTCTTGAATCGAGTTGAGCACTGACTGCACGCTGTTGCCGATGACGGCCTGGACCGCGGCCATGAAGGTCACCGGCAGCGCGCTGACCAAACCGTTGATCTGTGCGGTCACATAGGCCTGAAGGTTCTGGCCAGCCTCGGCGATGGCCTGGCCGATGGAGGTGATCGGTGCGACCAAGCCCGTGCTGAGGGTTTCCACGGCGGTCGGTACGTCCCCGGTGCCCAGTGCCTGGACGGCGCTGAGCACAACGGTGGGGATGCCCCCCAGGGCAGTGCCGAACCTGACTGGGATTGAGGTGGGGCCGATCAACAGCTCGGAGATCGTGGTGCCGACATAGCCCACCAGGCTGGACACGGCGGCGGTGACCAGAGGTGTGGCCTGGCTGATGAACTCGGCGGCGATCGCATTGACAAAATCAGCGGGAAGCAGTCCGGAGATATCGGGGATCACGCCACCGAGGCCGAGGTTCTGCAGAAGGCCGACGAGATCGCTGTAGGAGACGGTGAGTGCGGTCAACGTGAATTCCGCGACCACGGGCGGCGGGACCGGCGCGGCCTGTGCGCCGACCGCTCCGACCGGCGCCAGCACGGTCACTCCGACGACGGTCGCGGCAGCCAGTCCCGCAGCCAGCTTCGACCGAACCGAGATCTGCACTGTGTACTCCCCTCGACCGTAGACCGTTGCGGCCCGAACCTGAGAGTAGCCTGAGCAGGCCGAAAACGCGAAGAAAAGCCTCCCGGGGCCCAGCACACGCCGCCGGCCCAGCACGGGGCCGCGGGCCGGCCCAGCCCACCTAGGTGGTGGCGTTACCCGCTTTCCACTGCTCCCAGGGAATGTTCCAATCCCCGAGACCTTCGGTACCGGACAGCACAGAGCCCACGGTGCCGCGCACCTCGATGACGTCGCCCCGCTTGGAGTTGTTGTAGAACCACTGGGCGTTCGCCGGGCTGACGTTGAGACAGCCGTGGCTGACATTCGCGCTGCCCTGGGAACCCACCGACCATGGTGCCGAATGGACGTAAACACCGCTGTAGGACATCTGGGTGGCCCAGTCCACCTCGAGCCGGTATCCATTGGGGGAATTGGAGGGAACTCCGTAGGTGGCGGAATCCATGATCAGGTTCCGGTACCGGTCTCCGATGGTGTAGACGCCGTTGGGCGTCGGGGTGCTGTTCTTTCCCATCGAGATCGGCATGGTGTTGACGATCTCGCCATTGCGCCTGATGGTCAGGGTTTTGGTGCGGTCATCGGCGGTGCCGATCAGCGAGTCGCCGATGCTGAAACTGGCGGATCGATTGCGTTGGCCGAACAACCCGTCACCCAGGTCGACACCGAAGGTGTTGACGGCGACATCCACCGTGGTTCCCGGCACCCAGAAATCCTTGGGGCGCCACCGCACCTCGCGATTACTCAACCAGTAGAACGCGCCAACCACCGGCGGGTCCGTGGTGACCACGATGGCTTTCTCCGCCGCGACGCGGTCCGGGATGTTCTCGTCGAAGCGCACCGCAATGGCCTGCCCCACCCCGACCGTCTCGCCGTCATTGGGCATCAGGTAGGGCATCGTGAGATTGACCGGCGAGTGCGATTCAAAGGTGATCGTTCGGGTACTCGACCCGCCGAGTCCCAGGGACTTCGCGGTGAGGGTGTACCGGTTGTTGTAGTCCAGTGGTTCGGTTGCTGCCCAGGTCAGTCCATCCGGCGTCACGTCGCCAGGCACCGATTCGCCCGCATCGTTGACCATGGTCACCGAACTCAGAACTCCGCCCTGAACCGAAACGGTGACCGGCTGATCGACCAGGACCCCGACCGAACCGTCGGACACCGTCGCCGTCAACTCCGGTATCAGCAGGTCGCTATACGGGGTGCCCTTATCGGTGAGCACCGTGGGCGCCGACGATCCCTGCACACCGCAGGCGCTCACCCCGAGCATCGCGGTCGCCACCATCAGCGACACCACCAGCCGCGACCGCGACCGGCGTGCCGGTTCGAGTGGTCGCATGCGGGCTCCTACCTTCGGACGGGATTTGGTGTGTCACCGGAATTCTAAGGGCACTCGAAGTCCACCGCGACTTCCCAGCTCAGGGTAGGTGGACCCCAGCTCAGGGTAGGTGGACCTGGGATTTCCCCACTGCGGTGCCTGGCTGTTATTGTCGCTCGAACGCGCCGTTAGCTCAGTTGGTAGAGCAGCTGACTCTTAATCAGCGGGTCCGGGGTTCGAAACCCTGACGGCGCACCACAGATGAATTTTTCGGACATCGCGGATTCCGCGGTCCCGAACCGGAGTCATTGCTAACGTCTGGGACTAAGAACAAAGTCGACCGCAGCGAGGCGCCCATGGCCACCACCCAGTCGTATACGCGCGTGACATCGGTGGCAGTGGGTGCGGCGGCCTTGCTGGCCATCGTGCTCAATCTGACGCTGGGGAACTGGGTCGCGTCGCTGCACCTGGCGATCGTGATCGTCTTCACCATCATCACGCTCATCTTGGCCATTCACGCTCTACTCGGCGCGATCGCCGATCGTCGTCGCCGCGATGACCCCCCGGGGCACCAACGTGAATATGGTCTTGCGGCGTAACCACGCCGCCGGCAGCGGCCGATAGGGTTACTTTTGTAACGGGCGTATCACGGGCACCGATATCGATACCATCATGCCTGGTAAACGTCGTCTCGCTGTCCCAGTGTTCACCGCCGCCGCGGTGATCCCGGTCGCCATTCTGGTCGCCGCCGGCGCCAACGGAGCGTTCCTGACCTCCCAAGAACGCGGGGCCTCGCAAGAAGCCATGAGCGCACCGATGATCGTGGTTGCCCCGGCGCCGAAGGCACTCCCCGTCGGGATCGGACTGGAACAAGGGTTGCAGGTCAAGACGATCCTGGCCGGTCGGGCCATCAGTGCCGCTTTTCCCGAGATCGGACACATCGGCGGCTTCCGGCCGGACAGCCTGCACTGGCATCCGGAAGGTCTTGCCATCGACGTGGCCATCCCCGACTACGACACCTCGGCGGGCCGCAGCCTTGGCGACCGGATCGTTGCGTACGTATTTTCGAACGCAGACCGGTTCGGCCTGGAGCATGTGATCTGGCAGCGAACCTACTTTCCGGCCGATGGCCCACCGCGCCGTATGGCCGACCTCGGCTCCGACGACGCCAACCACTACACCCACGTCCATATCGCGACCGAGGGCGGCGGCTACCCCACCGGTGCCGAGAAATACTTCGGCTAGCCACTCGCACGGTAACTGCTCAAGCCGTTCCACATCAATCTCTGCCCCGTGAACTGCTCTGATGTCTCCAAGTGTGCTAACGTAGACGTTTGCTGTGTGGTAAGACGCTGGGAGAGGCCAATGGGGACGGATCCGCGGGGAGAGCAACCCTCGCAACACGGGCGTCCGCTGCGCGTGCAGACCTGTAGCCGCGTGGGGTTGCAGGCGAATCCCCCCGGGCAGCGCCGGACCGTCAGCGATTGGCTGCGACGGCGCTGATCGCTACCGGCGGCGGATCCCGCGCAGCACCACCACGACGGTGAGCGCCCCGACGCCCACCAGCACGGCGGTCACCGCCGGCTGCCGAACGAAACGCCGCACCGAGGTCTTGATGTCATCGGCTAGGCGTTGCGGATTGACCCGCTCAGCCAGCGTGTCGACGGTCAGCGCCAACTGGTCACGGGCCGCAGCGATGTCCTGCTTGATGAGCTCGGGATCCCGGTCCACCACGTCAGTCCTCACTTCCGCCGTCCATGCCGCACTGCCGCATTACCCTAGATCAGCGAAGGGCCTCCAGAGGCCATCGGGGGACGAACCGACGACGAAGGGACCAAACGTGACCGACGCCGCGCGCCTCGAGGTCGGCCAAACAGCACCGGGATTCAGCCTGCCGGATGCCGACGGCACCACCGTCAGTCTTGCCGACTTCAGGGGCCGCAAAGCAATCGTCTACTTCTACCCGGCCGCTTCCACACCCGGATGCACGAAACAGGCGTGCGCCTTTCGCGACAGCCTCGCCGGGCTCAACGGTGCCGGCATCGACGTCGTCGGCATCTCGCCGGATAAGCCAGAGAAGCTGGCGAAGTTCCGCGACGCCGAGGCGCTCACCTTTCCGCTGCTGTCTGATCCGGAAAGGAAAGCGCTCACCGCATGGGGCACTTTCGGTGAGAAGAAGATGTACGGCAAGACCGTGCAGGGCGTGATTCGGTCGACGTTCCTCGTCGACGAGAAGGGCAAGATCGAGGTGGCGCAGTACAACGTCAAGGCTGCTCACGCCGCAACTTTGATCCAGAAGATCATCGAGGGGATCGACTGATTAGCGTTGCGGCGACAAGGTTCTTGACGGCTGAGCGCGCATTTCTGACGCGCGAGTAACGCGGGAGATGCAGGCAACGACATCACGGTCATGACACAGCGCGGACGCCTGCTCAGCTGGCTGGTAGCCGTTGTGGCTGTTCCCATCGCGCTCGCCGGCGTATTCGTAGCACCGGCACACGCCACCGAGCCATCTGACGCTCAACTGGTTTCCAGCCAGCGATCAGCCGTATCGGTTGCCGGCTCTGAGCGGGGATTGCAAATTCAGACGATCATGGCCAGACGAGCCATCGTCTCGCGATTCCCCGAGATTCGGGAGATCGGTGGGGTCCGGCCCGACAGTATGAAGTGGCACCCCGACGGCCTGGCAATCGATGTGATCATTCCGGATTGGCAGACGCCGGCCGGCAGGGCTCTCGGAGACCGTATCGCCACGTTCGTCTCCGACAACGGCAGGCGGTTCGGACTCGAACACCTCATCTGGCAGCGGATGTACATTCCCGCCGAGGGCACGTCGTACCTGATGAACGACGCCGGTAATCCCGACGCCAACCACTTCACCCATGTCCATATCGCCACCCACGGTGGCGGTTACCCGACCGGCCGGGAGAATTTCCTCGACTAGTCACACCTGCGTGCCGAGCATGCCCAGCAGCAGCGCCTCAGTCACCGCGGCGCGTTCGAGCACTCCCAGGTGCAGACTCTCGTTAACGCTGTGCGCCTGTGTGCCGGGATCCTCCACGCCGGTGACCACGATCGTGGCGCCCGGGAAGGCTTCGGCGAACTCAGCGATGAACGGGATCGACCCGCCCATTCCCATGTCTACGGCGTCGACACCCCAGGCCTGCCTGAAGGCTGCGCGGGCAGCGTCGTAGACGGCACCGGTCGCAGCGAGGGCGTAGGGCTGGCCGACGTCGCCCTCAGTGACGGTCACCTGTGCACCCCACGGGGCGTGCTCCTCGAGGTGATGACGCAAGGCCTCGAGATGGGCGACGGCATCTCCGCCGGGCGCCACCCGCATGCTCACCTTGGCCCTCGCACTCGGGATGAGTGTGTTCGAGGCCTTCGCGATCGGCGTGGTGTCGATACCGATGATGGTGATCGCCGATTTGGCCCACAGCCGCTGTGCCACTGTCCCCGAACCGATTTCGCTGACGCCATCGAGAAGACCGGACTCCACCCTGACCCACTGCGCTCCCCGATCGACCGCGGCGGCCTCGGCCTCATGCACACCGGTCACCGCGACATTGCCCTCATCGTCATGCAGGGAGGCCAGCAGTCGGATGAGCGCGGTCAGCGCATCGGGGACCACACCGCCCCAGATACCCGAGTGCAGACCGTGATCGAGGGTCGCCACCTCGACCACGCAATCGACCAATCCCCGTAACGAGACCGTCAGTGCCGGAACATCGACCGAGAAGTTGTCGGAGTCGGCGATGACGATCACGTCCGCGGCCAGCTTGTGCTTATTCGCCGCCAGCAGTGCGCTCAACGACGGCGATCCGCACTCCTCCTCGCCTTCGACGAACACCGTCACCCCGACCGGCGGATTCCCGTCATGGGCGCGGAACGCGGCGAGATGGGTTGCGATACCGGCTTTGTCGTCGGCCGTACCGCGGCCGTAAAGCCTGCCGCCGCGCTCCGTTGGGGTGAAGGGCGGCGAATCCCATTGCGCGGAATCGCCTTCCGGCTGCACGTCGTGGTGGGCGTAGAGCAGAACCGTGGGCGCACCAGCCGGTGCGGGATGGCGGGCGATCACTGCCGGCGCGCCACCTTCGCTGACGATCTCGACCGACCCGAATCCGGCATCACGCAGCAGTGTCGCGACGGCCTCGGCACTGCGGTGCACCTCGTCACGCCGCGCCGGATCGGACCACACCGACTCGATACGCACCAGGGCCTCGAGATCGCGCCGGACGTCGGGCAATAGCTCGCGCACGCGGGCGAGAAGATCACTCACCTCAGGGCGCCTCGAGAATGGCCACCGCCGCAGCGGTATCGCCCTCATGGGTTAGCGAGACATGGATGACCACGTCGGCCAGATGGTCGGCGATCTCTCCGGTGAGCCGCACCTTCGGCCGGCCCCACATATCGGTGATCACCTCGATGTCGCGGTAAATGGCCTCCGTCAGCATCGGACGCTGGGCGAACCGGGACCCCGACCACGCCTTGATGACGGCTTCCTTGGCGGCCCAGCGCGCCGCCAGATGCCGTGCGGCGAGGGAACTCTTGTCGGCGGCGTCGCGCCGCTCACCCGGGGTAAACGTCTCGGCGAACACCGTGCCGGGCTGGTCGACCTGCTCGGCGAACTCGGGGATGGACACCAGATCGATTCCCACGCCCACTATCGCCACGTCGCGAACCTTAGCTGATGTAAATCCCGCCCTCGCCGAGACGCGAGGCAGGATCGAGAAGCATGGTGGCTTCCTGCGCCTTCTCCGACCGGTCGTCATCGAAGCGCCGATCGGCGGGCTTCTCGTACATCGGGCGTCCGCCGGCGATCGCCGCGGCCAGCCTGCGTTGTCCGGCCAGCACCCGTTCGCGTGCCCGCCGTTCGTAGGCCTCACGCTCACCGGAGTTCAGCGTCGCCAGGAAAGCCTGCGGATGCACCAGCGCGATCAGTCCCGATACGTGGCCGAAGCCGAGGCTGGTGACCAGGCCGGCCTTGAGCTCGAAGCGGTCCCCGAGCCGCAACGTCTCCCGCGGCCAGACGAAGTGCCCGGAGACCGCCAACTCGTCGTCCACGCAATCCAGGCTGCGGTTAGGCGGGATGACGCCGTCGCGCAAGATCTGGCACAGCCCGAGCATCTGGAATACCGCCGCACCGCCCTTGGCGTGACCGGTGAGGGTTTTCTGGGACACCACGAACAGCGGCGCCCCGGCGGATCGACCGAGTGCGTCGGCGAGACGCTCGTGCAGTTCGGTCTCGTTGGGATCGTTGGCCAATGTGGAGGTGTCGTGTTTGGAGATCACCGCGACGTCGTCGGCACCGACTCCGAGCCGCCGCAGCGAGCGGGCCAGGACCGAATCCCGGCCGCCTCGGCCGGCACCCAGGGCACCCAGGCCGGGCGCCGGGATCGAGGTGTGCACTCCGTCGGCGAAGCTTTGGGCGTAGCCCACCACGGCGAGCACCGGAAGGCCCATCTTGAGCGCGAGGTCGCCGCGGGCCAGCAGAATCGTGCCGCCGCCCTGGGCCTCCAGGAAGCCCAGCCGGCGACGGTCGTTGGCGCGGGAGATCTTCGAGTCACTGATGCCCTTGGCGCGCATCATCGCGGTGTCGGCGGTCGCCGCCATATCGCCGAAGCCCGTGATGGCGTCCGAGGTCATGTCGTCGAATCCGCCGGCGACCACCAGGTCGGCCTTGCCGAGGCGGATCTTGTCCACGCCCTCCTCGACCGACACCGCCGCGGTGGCACAGGCACCCACCGGGTGGACCATCGCACCGTAACCGCCGACATAGGACTGCATGACATGTGCGGCAACGACGTTCGGCAGTACCTCCTGCAGGATGTCGTTGGGCTTGGCGTTGCCCAGCAGGTTGCCATGGAACATGGTCTGCATGCTGGTCAAGCCACCGATACCGGTGCCCTGCGTGCTGGCCACCAGGCTCGGATGAACCCACCGCATCAACTCCTCCGGGGTGAACCCGGACGACAGGAAGGCATCAACGGTGGCGACCATGTTCCACAGTGCCACCCGGTCGACGGACGCGACCATGTCAGCACCGATACCCCAGACCGTCGGGTCGAACCCGGTCGGGATCTGGCCGCCGACGGTGCGCGATAGTTTCGCCCTTCGCGGCACCCGGATCTCGGTACCCGCCTTGCGAATGACCTCCCAGTCACCGGCGTTTCCGATCGGGCGGACCACGGTGTGCTCCGGGTCGGCGTGAGCGAACGCCCGGGCCTCGGCCTCCGTGGACACCACGAATGGAAAGTCGCGATCGAGGAACACGCTGACAAGTAATTCCGTCGAGTGATCGGCGTTCAGTGCCCCATCGGCGGCGAATTCGCGGATGCCGCAACGCGCCACGACAGCGTCGTGATAGCGCTCGACGATCTCGGATTCGTCCACCATCGCGCCCGTCGCGGTGTCGTACCACCCGGGCTTGGGATCGTCCTCCCACGTGAGAAGGCCTGTGGTCCAGGCCAACTCGAGCACTCCGGCCGCCGAGAGCTCGTTGTCAACCTCCATCTCGTACCGGGTGCGCGACGAGCCGTAAGGACCCAGTTCGGCTCCGCCCACGATCACCACCAACTCAGCGGGGTCGACGTCGAGGTCGGCCCAGACCGGCGGCGGGGCCGCCCGGTATCCCCTCGGCGGGGAGGGCAACGCCGCGATCGTGCCGGCCGCCGGCCCATCGTCGGCAGCCCCGCCCACGGTGGCGGCCATCTCCTCGCGTGCCCGTGCAGCGAGATCGGCCATGTCGAGTTCGATGTCACCGAGACCGCCGGTGAGGTCCGCCCTCAGCGGTGCCGCGGACGCGGCAACCCTGGCGTCAGGTGTACACAAATCCAGCAGCATCGCCGCCATCTCGGCGGTGGTGTAGGTCTGCACACCGGCGGCCTCCACCGCATCGACGATCGCATCGTTGTGACCCATCAGTCCGGTGCCCTTGGTCCAGCCGATCAGGGCATGCGCAAGGGTGACCCGCGCCGCCCAGGAGGACTCCGCGCCCCACCGCGTCACCACCGCGTCGAGCGCAGACTTGGATTCGCCGTACGCGCCGTCGCCACCGAACATGCCCCGGTTGGGCGAGCCGGGCAGCACCACGTGCAACCGCGAGGCGATGTCGCGCTCAGAACCGATCGCCGACAGCCCCCCGACGAGTCGTTCGACGGCCCAGAGCAGAACCTTCATCTCCATCTCCGAGCGCGACCCGGCCTCGGAGAGATCACCGGCGACCCGCGGCGCAGCGAACGGAAACAGCATGGTCGGAGTCTGGGCATCCTTGATGTGGATGGCCGCAGGCCCGAGATTCTCAGATTGGTCGTTGCCGACCCACGACACCAGTGCGTCGATATCGGCGTAGGACGCCATGTTTGCCGGCACTACCCACAGCGCGGCGCCGAAGCGCGCACTGTCGCGGTAGAGCGACGTGTAGAACGCCAGGCGGTCATCGTTGAGCGAGGAGGTGGTGGCGATGACAGTGGCGCCGCCGCGGAGCAGTTCGGCGACCACCGATGCGGCGATGGATCCCTTGGACGCGCCGGTGACGACGGCTACCTCATCGGCGTAAAGCCCGGCGCTGGGGTTCTCCGCACCGGCCGCTATCCGGGCATACAGCGCAGCGTGAACAAGTCGGCCCTGCGCCAACGCGCGTCCGCGCCACCAATCCGCCTGGGTGGCCACCACATGCCCGGTGCCCTCGAAACTCTCCGACAGCGTCGCCCAATCCGCGTCGACGTCGTTCTCGTCCGCCAGCCACAGCTTGACCAGGTCCTCCCTGGCGCTGGCCCACCGATCATCAAGCAGGACAGCTTTTTTGGCGTCGAATGCCGGTGCGACCAGCCGTGGCCACTCGGCGCCGAGTTCACTGGTGACCAGGTCGATCAATTCAGCGTCAGTCGCCAGCGGAAGGGCGCTGACCGGGTTGTCCAGCCCGAGTTGGCCCAACACCAGTCGGGCAGCCGAGGCCAGCACGCCGGTGGGACCGGTCACGGTCTCGGCGAACTCATCCAGTGCGGCCGAGTCGACCACTCCGCCGCCGCCGGCGCCGCCGGCCGACGGCAGTGCCACCGCAACACCGTGCCGGGCAGCGACTGCGGCCACCGCCTCATCGATAGCTCTGTCCACAGCGGCGGCGTCCGGAAGGGCGCCGTCGTGCAACCCACCGAGGGGTCCACCCCGAACGCTGGTGCCCTCCCGGGTGCCCAGCACGAGTTCGACGGTGGCGTGTTTGGCCCAGCCCTCGCCGAGTTCCCATGTCTTGGTGACTCTCTCGGCAATTGCGCCCGGTCGCTTGCCGGACGGTCCGAGGACGCTGCGCAGTGAATCGTTGACGGCGTCGGACAACACCGGGCCGAACGGCCGGTAGGTACGGGCCAGTTTATTCACCTGGCCACGCAGTGCGGTGAGGTCGGCGTCGGCGGCGCCGTCGATCGCGCCGAGGTCCAGTTCCGAACCCAGGTCGACGAGCAGTTGGTTGCGTCGTGAGGATGCCCCGTCGGTGATCGACTCGATCGAGTCCAGCGGTTCAATCTGATCGAGGCGCATTTTGGCCGACAGCGCGATCAGCGCGCACGTCGCGTCGGCGGCGCCGAATCCGATGTCGTCGGGCCGAGTGGCGCCGGGGGCCGCCGTCGGGGTGGGAACGGCCGCTGGGAGTGCAGCACTGGGCGCTGTCTCAGTGGCCGTCGGCGCAGACTCTTGCACCGCCTCGGACTCAGGCTCCGGTTCGGGATCGGAGTCATTGGCGAACAGCACCGCGGCGTCGCGTTCGACGTTGAGTACCTGCACGGTGCTGTAGGCGTATTCCGGGAGTTTGAGGGTGTTGTTGGCCAGTCCGGCCACCGTCGGGGCGGACTTCACGCCGATCTCGACAAAACGCTCGACACCTAATCCGCCGGCAGCCTCCTCGGTGAACAACAGGTCCTGGGTTTCGATCCAGCGCACCGGGCTGGCGAACTGCCAGGCCAGCAGTTCGATGACGACCCGGCGGCCGACCTCATCCGGGCGCTGGGTGATCCAGGTGTCGTAGTCGGCGAGGATCTCATCGAGCGATTCGGCGGGCACCAGCTCCCGGATCTCGGCGATGAAGTCGCGATCCAGGCTGAACAGTCGGGGAACCAGGTTGGGGATGTAACGCCCGATGAGCGCCGACGCATCGGCGTCACGGGGCATGATCCGCTCCAGCGAGCGACGGAACTCGTCGACGCCGATGCGCAGCACATCGGAGTGGAACGGCACATCGATACCGGGAACCAGAATGTAGGCACGCTTGCCGCCGGTGATCTCCCGCCGCCGTTCGACTTCTTCCTCCAATGCCTCCAGTCCACGAACCGTGCCGGCGATCGCGTACTGCGCGCCGCGCAGGTTGAAGTTGACGATCTGAAGGAACTCCCCGGTGCGCTCGGCAATCTCGGCGACGAACGTCTTCACGTCGGCGTCGTGGATGTCGATCTGCGACGGCCGGATGGCCGCCAACCGGTAATTGGAGCGCCCCTGCTCGTCGCGCGGCACGATGTCGTGCATCTTGCTGCCGCGATGGAACACCACCTCGATCAAGGCCTCAAGTTCGAAGACCCCGGTGACGCAGGCGACTGCGGTGTACTCGCCGACCGAGTGCCCGCAGGCGATCGCGCCCTCGACGAAGGCGCCTTGCTCGCGCATCTCGGCCACCTGGGCGGCAGCCACAGTCGCCATGGCGACCTGGGTGAACTGCGTCAGATACAGCACGCCCTCGGGATGCTGATAGTGCACCCCGGCGGCGATCAGACTCGTCGGGTTGTCGCGCACCACGTGCAGCACCGAAAAGCCGAGGGTCTCCCGGGTGAATTTGTCGGCGCGATCCCACACCTTGCGCGCCGCCTTCGAGCGCGCACGGACCTCCATACCCATGCCCTTGTGCTGGATACCCTGGCCCGGGAAAGCATAGGCGGTTTTCGGGGCGGCTAACCGGGCGGTCGCCGCCATCACCAACTCGCCTCCGACCTTGGCCGTCACCTCTAAAACCTCTGCGCCCAAGTCGATTCCGACCCGGTCTACTCGAAGATCGATCTCATCGCCGGGTTTGACCATGCCCAGGAATCGGGCGGTCCACCCGACCAGCCTGCCGGGTGGGACCGGGTTGCCGTCGGTGGCGGCAACCGCGTGCTGGGCGGCCGCCGAGAGCCACATGCCGTGCACGATCGGGCTGTCGAGACCGGCCAGCAGCGCGGCGGTACGGTCGGTATGGATGGGATTGTGGTCACCGGAAACCTGTGCGAACGGTCGCATGTCGACAGGTGCGGTAATCGTGACGTCACGGCGGCGTCGGCGCGGGGTGTCAGTGGCGTTCTCCGACACCGCTCCCCCGGCACGCACCGGGTCAGTCAGCTCGAGCGGCCCGGTGCGGCCACGGATGGCGAACCGCTCCTCCAGAACGGCGAGAACCACGCCGGCGCTGTCGTGGACGTTGACGGTGACCGGTACCACGCGGCCGATCTCGCTATCGACTGCCACCGACGCCGTTGCGGTGACCGTCAACTGGGTCCGCTGCCGCGGCAGAGGCTTGAGCAACCGCGCGGCGTGATCGAGGTGCACCAGGCTCAGCAGGCCCTCGATGACGGGAAAACCGTCTTCGGTGGCCGCACCGCCGATCGCGGCGAACACCGCGGGCCAGCAGCGGCCGACCAGGGCGTCGGGAATCGTCGACAGGGTCGGAGCCAACGGAGCACCGAAGGTCGCGGTCACACCGGTGTGATCGGCAACGCGTTCGGGATCCCAGTCGACCGTGACGGTGGTGGAACCGCCGTTGAGATCGGGCAGGGCGTCCGGCCCGTCGGCGTCGGCGGCAATGGCCAGAACGGCCCGCATCGCCGCGGCGGCATCGGCGGTGAGCACCACCGGTGCCCCGCCGTCGACCACGGTGGCCGGCAGTGTGAAGGTGATGTCGATCCAGGTTCCTGACAGCGGGATGCTCAGAACCACCCGGTCCGGCGCGACCGCCTCGAGTCGCGCACCGGTGGAATGACATGTCGCGGAACGACTGTCGTGCACCTGCCACTGCGACGGCGGCGCCAGCCGATGCACCGGATTGATCGCCGTACGGCCGGCCCACAGCACGTCGGGAGAGTCCAGCACGATGCCGAGCGGACCGGTGGCGTCGGAACGCACCTGAAGCCTCGAGGCGACCGGCTTGGGATGATCGCCGCCCGCGAGCATCTCGTCGACGGCGGCCTTCTCGAATCGGTCCAGTAACTCGCCGACTGGTTCGTCGATCCGGGTGATCCCCGCGACAGCGGCAATACCCGGGATGATGCAAACCTGATCGGCGGTGTAGTGCTCGTCGTGGGCCTGCCACAGCGAGTCGCTGCGCCACCATCGGCGGACGTCTTTGTCGATCACCGGCACGAAGTTCACCGGTTTGCCCGGGGTCTTGCACTCCTGGACGAAGAACGGCACGTCGGCCGGATGCAGCAGCACCGTGGCCGCATCGGTGTAGCGCTCCAGAAGGGCCGCGATGGCCCGGTCAGGCTCGTCGGTCGACTCGGGGGCCTCGAAGAGCGTGTCGATCGGACCGTTGTCCAATGGATGCAGCCGGGCCTCGGTGCGCTGCAGCATTGCCGTGAAGCGCTCTCGCCAGGTGATGTCCAGCCAGTTGCCACGATCACCCATCGCCAGTTCGACGTAGCGCTGCAGCCACTGCAGGTATGTCATGTCGGCGACATCACCGAAGTAGGGCTTGGCGGTGAGCGCCATCGCGGCGATGATTTCCCCGCGCCGCGCCGCCACCGCCTCGGCATCACCGGCGACGTCGTCGAGCAGCCGCCCGCAACGAGAGGCCGCGTTGTCGATCTCGTGGATGTCGGCGCCGAGCTGGCTGCGCCCGGAGGCCATGCCACCGCCGGCCTTTCCGGCGCCCACCCACTGGTCGGTACCGGCCGTGTCGACCAAGAGCTGCTTGACCGAGTGTGACGTGGTGGCTTCCAGACAGGCCATCGCGGCGGTACCCAACAGGATGCCGTCAACCGGCATCATCGGGTAACCGTAGGACAGCGACCATCGGCCGGTCAGGTAGTCGGCGGCGCGCTCTGGCGTGCCGATCCCACCGCCGACGCACACGGTGATGTTGGGTCGCGAGCGCAATTCGGAATAGGTGGTCAGCAAGAGATCGTCGAGGTCCTCCCAGGAGTGGTGCCCCCCGGCGCGGCCACCCTCGATGTGGGCGATGACGCTCTTGGCGGGAGCCTCGGCGGCGATCCGGATCACCGCACGGATCTGCTCGACGGTTCCGGGCTTGAAGCACACATGCGCGATGCCGACGCCGTGGAGCTCATCGATGAGTTCCACGGCTTCCTCGAGTTCGGGTATTCCGGCGCTGATCACCAGACCGTCGATCGGGGCGCCTGCCGCGCGGGCCTTCTGGACCAAGCGCTTACCGCCGACCTGAAGCTTCCACAGGTAAGGGTCCAGGAAAAGGGCATTGAACTGAATCGCCCGGCCAGGTTCGAGCAGCGCGCTCAACTCCGTCATCCGTCGCTCGAAGATCGGCTCGGTGACCTGGCCACCGCCGGCGAGTTCGGCCCAGTGGCCGGCGTTGGTCGCGGCGGCGACGATCTTCGCGTCGACCGTGGTGGGCGTCATGCCTGCCAGCAGGATCGGTGAGCGGCCGGTGAGCCGGGTGAACTTGGTGGACAACTTGACCGAACCGTCCGGAAGACTGATCACCGACGGCGCATAGCTCGACCATGGCTTACCCACCTCCGGCGCGGCACCGACGGTGAACAGGTTGCGTTGGCCGCCGCGAGTTGCGGCCGCCACAATGCCCACTCCCAGACCGCGGATCACTGGCGCCGTCACCCGGGTCAGGATGTCGCCGGGTCCGAGGTCCAGGATCCACCGGGCGCCCGCGTCAGAGAGTCCGGTCACCGCCTCCACCCAGTCGACCGGCTGCACCAGGATCGCGTCGGCCATCGCGCGCGCCAAATCGACGTCGAGGCCCACCGCCGCGGCCCACCGCGCCACGATGTCCACCCCGTCCGCCAGACGCGGCGTGTGGAAACCGACCTCCACCGCCACCGGGTCGAACATGGGTGAGAACGCGGCGCCGCCGCGGAGTTTGTTCTTCCGCTCGGCGGCCTCGGTGTCGGCGATCTGCTCGCAATACAGTTCGAAGCGCGACAGTTGCTCGGGCGTTCCGGTGATCACGACTGAGCGACGCCCGTTGCGGATCGAGCACACCGGGGGTTCGACCGTGCGGACATCGGTGGCGAACTCAGCGAGCAGCGCACGAATGCGCTCCGGTTCGGCGTTGGTGACTGAGACCATCGGAGGACGTTCTCCGAGAGCAACGATGCCGCGACGCCGCGCCACCAGGGTTCCGGCCGCGCCGATCAGTTGCGCGAGCGCGAGCAGTTCGACGTCGCGCGCGCCGGCGGCGTTGAGTGCCTCGACGGCGAGCACACCCTGGGAGTGACCGGCCACCGCGACCGGCGGGGCAACGGTGAAGTCCAGCCCTTGCCGGTACAAAGCGCGTATCGCCGCGATCTGACTCAACAGCACACCGGGCAGCGACACCGCCGCCGACGTCAGGTGCCGAGTGGACGGTGCCGGTTCCTCGGCAGCGATCTGGCGCACCCAACGCAGCGGTTCGAAGCCGATGGGCCGCACCACGACCAGTTCGTCGGCGACCGGTTCCAGCAGCAGTTCCGCCTCGCCGACCACGGTGGCGAGCTCCGACTCGATCCCGGCCATCGTGACGAGTTCTTCGAGATTCGACAACCACGCACTATTGCCCTGACCACCGAAGGCCACAGCGTACGGCTCGCCCGCATTGAGCCGGTCGACGAGTGCCTGCACGCTGGTGCGGTCGGCATCGTCACTGCGCAAACTGTCGTGCTCGTGGATCGTCACCGGTGTGTGTCTCCCTCAAACGGTCTCGTCGCGCTGGCATATCGCCGGAAAGTCGTTGGCCACTGGCAAGCCTTCGCGGACAACGCTCGGCTCGCTCAACTGCATTAAGGTTCGCACAACAAGGGGACCCATTTCCTGGCGAAGATTGGTTACTGATCAGTTCTACGGACGGGTAACCGACAATGGTGTAACGGCGATTCACGCCGCTGCCACAACCCGCCCCGTCAAACGTCCTGCATGCAGGTGGTTACGGTCGAGTAGCCACAACACCGCTGTTCAACGCTTGATTGTTATCGAATCGTTACCCCGCGGATTCGCGGCCGTCCGAGTCCCCCCACCAACTGCTACCTGCCGTCCGAGTCACGAATTGCCCGGCGGAAATGTGAGGTTGAGTTTGCGGGAATTAACCTACTTTTAAGTAGGTTTTCCGATCTCTCAATCCCACTGACCAAAATTTCTCCATCCCACGGATCGAATTGGCCGAGTGGAACGCCCAGGCCGGGTCTCGGAGTCGCCGTAGCGGCCGACGTAACACCCCCCGACGGCACCGCGATAACCCGCACAGACCCGTGCTGCCGGGCAACCGACTCCCCGGCAGCACGGGCCTTTCCCAGTTCCCTAACCCGGCGTCCTCGGGAACCGACACACCACCGAACGACTCCTAGCGCACACTGAGGATTCCGTCGGCATCGACCAGCCCGGCGGATAGGAGCGCGCGATGTCCGAAGAGTTCACCCCGCCGTCGGTCGTTGTCGGCATCGATGGATCCCGCAACGCGGTGGACGCCGCGATCTGGGCCATCGACGAAGCCCGCAGCCGGGATGTGCCACTTCGCCTCGTGGCCGCGGCGGCCACCGGTGAGCGAGACGAGGCGGACGTGGCCGTGCGCGCCGCCGCCGCGGCCGTCGAGGCGAGCCGCCGGCCGGTCCGGATCGAAATGCACGTCCTCGACGGCGCGCCGGTGCCCACCCTGCTGGCGGTCGGCGGGAGCGCGCTGATGATCTGCGTCGGGGCGGTGGGCATTCGACATTTCGACGCTGATCGCGTCGGCTCCACCGCACAGGCGCTGGTCAGCTCCGCGCACTGCCCGGTCGCGGTGGTACGCGAACCGGGGCGGCCGGATCCCGCCGACCCGGGCTGGGTGGTGGTGGAGTTGGACGACACCCCGGACAGTGCCGCCGTGCTGCAGTTCGGCGTGACAGAAGCCAGACTCCGGAACGCGCCGTTGCGGGCACTGGGTCTATGGCAGTCCCGATACACTGACGTCCACGACTCGCACGCGGTGGGTGACGGCAACCGCCTCGTTCGTGCCCAACTGGACCGGCGGCTGTCGCACTGGAAGAACCGCTACCCCGATCTCGACGCACTACCGGTGGCCATCCACGGCAACGCCCTGAGCTACCTGTCCACGCACGCGGCGGACATCGGCGTCGTGGTGGTCGGCGCACCGAACAGCACCGGCGTCGGCGAATTGCTGGGACCGATGGGGCAGACCGCCCTGAATGACACCCACTGCACCATCGTGGTCGTAGATCGTCAACGACTACTCTGACCGCGCCGTCCGCGCGTTAGGGTGATCCCATGGTCACCGTCTTTCTGGTCGACGATCACGAAGTCGTGCGCAGGGGCCTGATTGACCTGCTCAGCGCCGACCCTGAGCTCAAGGTGATCGGCGAGGCAGGTTCGGTGACTGCGGCGATGGCTCAGATTCCCGCGCTGCGCCCGGACGTCGCAGTGCTCGATGTACGTCTGCCCGATGGCAACGGCATCGAATTGTGCCGCGACCTGTTGTCGAAGATGCCGGAACTGCGGTGTTTGATGTTGACCTCGTTCACCTCCGATGAGGCCATGCTCGACGCGATCCTGGCCGGTGCCAGCGGTTACGTGGTCAAGGACATCAAGGGCATGGAACTGGCAAAGGCCATCAAGGACGTCGGCGCGGGACGCTCCCTGCTGGACAACCGAGCAGCCGCCGCGTTGATGGCCCAGTTGCGCGGCGCCGCCGAAAGCTCCGATCCGCTCTCCGGTCTCACCGATCAGGAACGCGTGCTGTTGAACCTGCTCGGCGAAGGCCTGACCAACCGGCAGATTGCCGCCCGGATGTTCCTGGCCGAGAAGACGGTCAAGAACTATGTGTCGCGGCTGCTGGCCAAGCTCGGCATGGAACGTCGCACCCAGGCTGCGGTTTTCGTCTCCAAGCTTGACCAGAACCCGCGCCGGAACGACTGAGCTGCGCCCGGGAGAGTCGCGTGAAGGGCGTTATTTTCAATCTGCTGGAAGAGGTCGTGGTTGACGCCCGCGGGGAACGGGTGTGGGACGAGCTGCTTGACGCGGCGGGGGTCAGCGGTGTCTACACCTCACTCGGCAGCTATGACGACGCGGAGATCATGTCGCTGGTATCGGCGGCCGGTGCGCCCCTGTCGATGTCGGACCGCGAGGTGCTCCGCTGGTTCGGCCGACAGGCGATGTCGATTCTGGCGACCAGCCGGCCGGAATTCTTCACTCCGCACCAACACGCGGCACCGTTTCTTCGTACCCTCAACAGTGTCATCCATCCGGAGGTGCGCAAGCTCTATCCCGGGGCGTACTGCCCGCATTTCGGTTTCCAGTCTCCTCCCGACGGATCGCTGCTGATCGACTATCGCTCGCCGCGCAAACTCTGCGACCTTGCCCACGGCTTCATCCTGGGCGTCGGAGACCACTACGGCGAGACGTTGAATGTCCGACACCTGGAATGTATGCATCACGGGTCGGATCGTTGCCTGATGGCCATTGACAGCGGCACGGGCCGGGATTGATGGATGATTCCGAAATCGGCTCCGGGCCAGCCGATCTGATCAGGAGGCTGACCGAAGACGTCGACCTTCTGGGCCGACGCCTCGCCCGCGAGCGGGAGAACCGACGCGAGGCGGAGCAGATCGCCGAGCGCACACTGCGCGACCTCTACCAGAAGCAGCACGAAGTGGCGTTCCTTTCGGCCATCGCCACCAAGGCCAACAACGCCGATTCGGTCAGCGAGGTACTGGCGGCTGCACTGGAGGACATGTGCCGATTCACCGATTGGTCTGCGGCGCATGCCTACATCGCCGTCGGAGACGGCGAGGAGCGCCGCATGCGGCCCACCGGCATCTGGTACCGAGATCCCGGCATCGAGATTTCCGCACTGCGGGCCACCACGACAACACTCGCCAAGGGGCAGTGCCTACCGGGCCGGGTATGGGAATCCGGTGAACCGGTCTGGCTTGAGAACCTCGCGAGCAGTCGGCATTTCCACCGCCTCGACGGTGCTCAACGCAGCGGTTTGCGCACGGCCTTCGGCGTCCCGGTGCTGGTTGGATCCGAGGTGATGGCCGTGTTGGAATTCTTCGGGCCGATCCCAATACCGGAAGATTCCGATCTGGTGGAATTAATCTGCCAGGCAGGGACGCAACTGGGCCGGGTGATCGAACGCGAGGATGGCCGGACTCGCCTCTTGCGCTCGTATGCGCAGACCCGGGCCCGGCAGTCGTGGATCGAAGCGACTCGCGACATCGCCACCGAGATGCTTCGCGGTGCCGAACCCGGGGAGGCATTTCGGCTCATCGCCCAGCGCGCACAAAACCTCAGCGGCGCCGACCTGGCCCTGATCGCTGTGCCCGCCGACGCCGAGGGGCCCGCGGCCGACGTGACCGAGTTGCTGGTGAGCGAGACCGTCGGCTGGGACCGCCCGCGCGCAGGGGTGGCATCACTGCCCGTCGCGAACAGTGCGATCGGCACCGCCTTCACCAGCCGAACGCCGTGCCGACTCGACACCGCGCCCGACGTCATGGCGCTGGTCGGCGACGCCGGGCCCGCAATGGTGCTGCCGCTGCGATCCACCGAGACGGTCGCCGGCGTGGTGGTGGTCCTGAAGCGTCGAGGCGCCCCGGAGTTCACCGACGAACAGTTGGAGATGATGGCGACTTTCACCGATCAGGCCACCCTGGCCTGGCAGTTGGCCAGCACGCAGCACCGGATGCGCGAGCTTGACGTGATCGCCGACCGCGAACGGATCGCGCGCGACCTGCATGACCACGTGATCCAGCGGCTGTTCGCGGTGGGCCTGTCACTGCAGGGCACGATCCCACGGGCCCGCACGCCGGAGGTGCAGGTGCGCCTGACCGACATCGTCGATGAATTGCAGGGCGTGATCGGAGAAATTCGTACCAAGATCTTCGAACTGCACGGGGGCTCCTCGGGAACCACCCGGTTGCGGCAACGACTCGACGAGGCGATCGCCGGCTTCTCGGGATCGGGCCTGCGCACCACCGCGCGGTTCTCCGGGCCCCTGTCGGTGGTCGACGCGACGCTGGCGGATCACGCCGAAGCAGTCCTGCGCGAGGCGGTCAGCAACGCGATCCGGCATGCGCAGGCCAACAGCCTGATCATCAACGTCCGGGTCGAGGACGACCTGAGCGTGGAGGTGATCGACGACGGTTGCGGAATGCCGCCCGACGTCACCGCCAGCGGGCTGGCGAACCTGCGGGCGCGCGCAGCAGAGGCGGGCGGCGAACTGGTGATCACCGATGCGCCCGGCGGCGGAACGCACGTGCGCTGGTCCGCGCCGCTGACGTGATACCCCGGTTAGGCTGCGAGCCATGGCGATTGACCGTGCCGCACTGGCAGCGGGCTGTATCAGGCTCGCATCAGGCGTCTCATTTCTCATCGACCCGGTTCGGGCCAACCGACTCTGGGGTGATCCTGATGAACCGGCCCCGACCGCACGACTGCTGCTGCGCTCGATGGGCTACCGCGACGCGCTAATCGGCGGTCTGCTCACCGCCGCCGCGTTGCGCGGCAACGACACCCGGGGATGGTTCCTGGCATCCGCGGGCGCTGACGGGGCCGACCTGCTGGGTGGTGTCGGTGTGCACCACGAAATGAAGCGAACACAGCGCGTGATCGGTCTGGGTGGTGCGGTGATCGGGATCGCGGTAGGACTCTGGGGCGCGACGCGCACCCCAACGATGACGACGCGCGATTAGCGCGCGACGATCACCGGCATTCGGGCACCGTGGATCACCGAAGTACTCACCGAACCCAGCATCATGCCGGCGAAGCCACCCCGGCCGTGGCTGCCAACCACCAAAAGCTGAGCCGCCGCGGCCTGCTCGAGTAGTTGGTGGGCGGGGCGGTCGGCCACGACGATGCGGCGCACGAGGACGTCCGGATAGTGCTCGGCCCAACCTGCCAACCGCTCACTGAGGGTTTCCTCAGCCCCGGTCTGCAACTGCGACCAGTCCGCACCGGGGAACTCCAAGAGCCCGGTGTCACTCCAGGCATGCACGGCCACCAGATCGACGCCACGCAACGATGCTTCCTCGAAGGCGATCGCCACCGCGCGCTCGGATGCCGGTGAGCCGTCTACTCCCACCACCACCGGGGCCAACGACGGATGCGGCATCAGCGGGTCCTCGTCGTGGATGATCGCTACCGGGCAGTGCGCGTGGTGAACCAGACCGGTGCTGACCGACCCCAACAGCCCGCGAGCCAATGCGCCGCGGCCGCGGCAGCCCACCACGATCAACTGTGCCCGAGTGGACTCCTCAGCGAGTACCGGAACCGAGCTTCCGGCCACCATGTCACCGCTGACCTCGATCGCCGGGCCCCCGAGAAGATGGGCGGCCTCCTGGGCCGTCTTGATCGCAGCGGCGAGCACCCTGCGACCCTCGTCCTCCTGCCACTGCAGGAATCCCGCCGGCATCGGCACCTCAGGGAACGCCGTCACGACCGGAGGGTTGAGCACATGAACCACCTTGAGCGGAACTGACCGCAGCGCCGCGGCGCGGGCGGCCCAATCAACGGCCACCTGCGACACCGCCGAACCGTCCACGCCGACCGTGACCAGTTGAGTGTGTGCCGCGGTTGCCATTTCGCTCCTGTCCTACCCTCAGACAGAACTTGGTCTGGGGCAGGGCTTGATCCTAGGGCCGGCCGTGCCCCGCGGATCAGGGACATTTGTCACCTACGCCGGGCCGGACGGCCCTGATCGGCGTCGCCCCGGGCCGCGCGATACCCGCGGACTGGCCTATCGTCGACCCCATGTCGGATCGCGGCGCACGGGCCGAAATCGACCCGCGCCGCCATGACGCCGTGTTGTTCGATCTCGAGGGCCCGGTCATGGAGTCGGTGGGAACGCTGATGCACGGACTCGAGGCTGCCGGCCTGGCCGTCGCAACAGTCTCCGCAGCTAGCCAGCCGGCGACATTGCTCGACACCGCGCGCCGCCTCGGCGCGTGGCCGGGTCGCGCCATCGTCGTCACCGGTACCGAAGCCGGTGTCGCGGCGGCGCGCACTTGCGGGTTCGGCGTCGTCATCGGCGTCGTCACCGGCAGCGACACCGAGGGCGTGGCCGCCGCCCTTACCGCGCGCGGCGCCGATGCGATCGTCGATGATCCAGCGCAGGTCACGGTCCACATCATCGACCGCCGGATGTCCGCCCTGCCGGATGCCCTGACGTGCGCCGCTCACATCGACGCCGCGATGGCAGCGCACCGGCCCGCATTCTTCTTCGACTTCGACGGCACGCTGTCGGAGATCGTCGACCAACCCGGGGCCGCCACCCTGGTGGATGGGTCCGCCGAGGCGCTGCGCTCGCTCGCGGCGCTCTACCCGGTGGCGGTGCTGTCCGGTCGCGATCTGGCCGACATCGTCGACCGGGTCGGAATCCCGGGTCTGTGGTACGCGGGCAGTCACGGCTTCGAGATTCTCTGTCCGGATGGGACGCATCACGGCAATGAGGCTGCTGCGCAAGCCATTCCGGTACTGGGATCAGCAGCAGCCGAGCTCGCCGAACGCCTTCGCGCCGACACCGGGGTATCGGTGGAACACAAGCGCTACGCAGTCGCGGTGCACTTCCGCAACGCCGGGACCGCTGCCGCCGCTACCGTGACCGCCGCGGTGCACGATGTCGGCAGGCGCAACGGATTGAGGGTCACCACCGGACGTAAAGTCGTCGAACTTCGTCCGGATGTGGACTGGGACAAGGGCAAGACACTGCAGTGGATCGCCGCGCAGATGAGCGGCGACGGGCCGCTGCTACCGATCTTCATCGGGGACGACCTGACCGACGAGGACGCCTTCGACGCCGTCCTGGACGACGGCCTCGGCATCGTCGTCCGGCACAGCGAGGATGGCGACCGGGCCACCGCGGCGCGGTACTGCCTCGATGACCCCCGGCGGGTTCGGGAGTTCATCGACAAGCGGGTTCAGTCGGGGCCGGATTAGGTCAGGGCCGGATCAGGTCAGGGCCGGATCGGATCGGGGGCACCGACCCACTCGATCACCTCGGTCAGCGGACGGCGCGGGGTCGTCGGCAATGGGTCGGCGTTGACCGGTGCCCACCCGATCCGCACCAGCATCTGCGGGTAGCCCGCGTTACCGAATACGTCGGCGCGTACCGCCGCACGGGTCTCGGCGATCTCCAGTGGCTCGGTCACCGGGCAGGAGGCCAGACCCATCGCGGTCGCCGACAGCAACACCAGGCTGGTGGCCTCGCCGGCCCGCAACCGGGCCAGGTCGTCGTCGGCCTCGGTACCCAGCGCGATGACGACCGCGTTGTCCTCGCACGATGAGCTCTGCGGCGGCTGGCGTAACTCCGGGCCGGCGAACACCCGGGCCGGCAGGGGTGACAGGGGGTCGGGGTCGGGGGCATTGCGCGCCGGGACCCCGGCGACCGACCCGTAACGTCCGCTCCAGGCGCTCAGCTCAGCGAGGTAGTCGGGGTCGGCGGCGTGTTTCCAGGCCGCCTCGGCAACGATCTGGCGCAGCCGGGGCAGCAGTTCGATCTGGCGCAGCATCACCCCGGCGCGCGCCGCCCTGGCGCCCATCAGAGCGATATCGCCCCGTGGGACCAGCCAGGAACTGTAACGGCGCCGGTCGGTTCGGCGCCGGTCGATCGCCGCCGCCAGCATCACGTCGAGTTCGCCGGGTGGCTGACGCACCATCTCGATGGCCGCCAGATGGTCGGTGTCCGCCGCGTCGGGCAGCCGCGCGACCCGGGCGTGCCAGCCCAGCGCGGCCAACCCGACGGTGCAGTGATGCAGGGCGGACCCGCAGCTGACCAGCAAGTCTCGTCGATCAGGGTCGGCGTGGGGCAGGTGACGGTTCGGATCGGCGTACAGGTGCAGTCCGTCCGGTTCGACCCGCCAACGCCAGGGCTGCGAGTTGTGGACCGACGGCGCCCTAGCGGACAGGGTGAGGGCGGCGCGAAGAGTCTCGGGATCGGGAAAATTCGCACTCATTTGGTTCCACTCTCGCCGGATCGACGGCCTCGCACCAGAGACGTAAGTCCCTCATCGGAGAGGAGTCCTCACGCGTGCCTGCTGGTCACTCCCCCATCGACGACGAGATGGGCGCCGGTGATGAACGACGCGCCCGGCGACATCAGAAAGGCCACCGCGGCCGCCACCTCTGCAGGTAGGCCCAGCCGACCCAACGGCGCCGCCTGCTCGAAACCTTGCCGAACCTCGTCGATGTCAAGTGCGACCTGCAACATCGGGGTGCGAATGAAGCCCGGGCAGACCGCGTTCACCCGGATTCCCTCGGGCCCAAACTGGGCGGCCATCGACCGGGTCAAACCCAACAGGCCGGCCTTGGACGCGCAGTAGGCCGGGATGAAGGGGTTGGCGGTCAAACCCTCGATGCTGGAGATTCCTACGATCGCGGGTCCTGCGCCGGCCACAGCGGCCTGCCGCAGGTGCGGAAGCAGAAGTTGCACGAGGATCGCCTGAGCCCGCAGGTTGACGTCCAGCACCGCATCCCACGACTCCTCGGTATAGGCACCCACCGGTTCGGGGATCACCCGGCCGGCAGCGTGCACCAGACCGTCGACCCCATCGAGTGCGGCGACCGCGGCGTGGACGGCGGCGGCCATCGCGTCCGCGTCACAGACGTCGACGACCGCGTGCGGCATACCCAGCGTGTCGGCCACCTGCGCCACCCCGGGCGCGATGTCCCACAGCGCGACCCCGCGGCCCGCCGCGACCAGTGCCTCGGAGCAGGCGCGGCCAATGCCGGAGGCGGCGCCCGTCACGATGATCCCGCTCACGAGCATCCTCCTACCGGTTCGGCGACCTTAGACGGGTTTGAACTCCGAGATCAGCCAGCGGCCGTCGCTGCGCACCATGGTCACCATGACACTGCTGGTGGCCAGCGCAGGTGATGGCCGTTCCCTACTGGTGGTCACCTGGTTGACGAAGACGAGCACCTGCGCCCGCCCCGGATCCATCTGTGAAACCGCTGCCCGGGCGACATTTGCCTCGGTTTTCACGCCCCGCTGGGAGACCGCCGGCCGGACTACATCGTCGGTGAACCTGCTGTACTCATCGAGGAAACCACCGGTCAGGTGCGATTTTGCGGTAGCCAGGCTCTGGTCGAGGTTGTCCGGGGAGTACGAGAGCACCGCCTCGGTACCTTCCTTGGCGGCGGCGATCACCTGCTGCTGGGCGTCGGCGTTCGTCAACTGGTCGGGCCGGAACAGGAACCAGAAAACCAGACCCGCGGCAATCGCCGAGGCCGCCAGCAGTGCGGCCGGCAGCACCACGAAGGGTCGCCAGTGGCGTCCCGACGGTCCAGGGAGGCCCTCGGGAGCCTCACCGTCAGGGGCCTCAACATCGGTGGCCTCACCGTCGAGGACCTCACCATCGAGGACCTCACCATCGGGGACGACGGCATCAGCCACGGTCTCGTCGAGAACCGCCTCGGGGTGCTCACTGGTACTCACGGGACAAACTCCACATTCGACATCTTCCACTGGTCCTCGTCACGGCTCACGGTCACACTCATCCGCCACGGCCGGGGGTCGTCTCGGGCGCCACTGGCATTGGTCACCTGAGACGTCGCGGCCACCAGAACGACAGCATTGTCGTCACCGGTCGATTCAAGCGCGGCGGCGGTCACCGCACCCTTGGTGACGGACTTCCCCTTCTGTGCTGTCGCGATGAAATCACCTGCACGGCTGGCGAAATCATCGCGGAACGCGCCGATGGACAGGTCGAGGATTCGCTGCACATCGGCCTCGGCCCGGTCATGGTCGATGGAAAGTAACGCCACGATGCCCTCGCTGGCAGCCTCGATGAGTTTGCGGTCCTGGGCGCGAGTCGCGGCGGCCTCGGTGTGCTTGACCAGCATGAGGCCGGTCAGCGCCAGCAATGCGCCGATCAGCAGGGCGGCGGCGGCCAACGCCGCCGCGCGCCACCGAGACAGCCGACGCGGGGGGCGGATTTCCCCGGCACCGGCGGGGGCACTGATGTCTCGCAATCGGGCGGCTTTGGCCTTGGCGAGGGCCGCCTCGGCGCGAGCATCGGCCTCGGCAGCCTCGGCCTCAGCGAGTTCGACCATCACGTCCGCCACCCGGATCTGAGCCGGCACGTCGACGTCCGGACGCTCTGAGGTCACAGCCGATAAACCTTCCCGGACGCCGAAGAACATGATCCTAGACGGCCCAAACGCACGTCCCGGTCCCAGGTAGCGTGCCAAACTCTCACATCATGCAACTGAGTCGGATGCAATTGAGTCGGATGCGGCGGAGTCGGATGCGGCGGAGTCGGATGCAATTGAGTCCGGTGCGCCGGAGTCGGATGCGGTGGATTCGGTGTGGCATGCCACTGGCGGCCATCGCCGGGCTGGTCGGGGCGACTCCGGCGGCGGCTGAGGATGGGATGCTCCACGACGTCACCTACACCGTGTACACCGAGACGCCGTTCTTCGCCGAGATCTACTATCGCGACTTCGAACCGGCGAACTTCGCCGACTACAGCCACAATCCCTACCTGTTCAGTCCCAACGTCGAGGCCGACCTTGGGCCGGACCGGCCCTGGGTGCTCAACGTCCGACTGGCCAATCCGCAGTACTGGGCGATGGTGCTGGCTACTAGCGAAGGGTCGCCGAACCCACCGAATTTCCACTGCACCCTGGCTGTCGACGGCACGGTCGTGAAGACGAACTCCGGCCCCAAAGGCGCGCTGTGTTCGCTGCGGCAGTGGTGATCAGGCGTCGCCGCGCCGGTGGTGATCAGGCGTCGCCGCGCCGGTGGTGATCAGGCGTCGCCGCGCCGGTTGTGATCAGGCGTCGCCGCGCACCCAGACCGCCTGATTGTTCTCAAACGCGCAGGTCAAAAAGAGTCCATCCGGGGCTTGGGCAACAGCGTTCTCGTTGGCCGAGCAACTGGAATTGAGTTCCCGCACGCCCATCATGGGAGGGGAACGGAAGTAGCGCGGCTCATAGCGCCGCGGCGATCCGCAGAACACCAGCCTGCCCCAGGACGTCGTCCCGAAAACATAAAACGAGGTGTCCGCGCACGGGGCACCCAGTACCACCCCGCCGGTGATCCCCGGCGTGCAGAACGCGTCGTTGCACTCCGCGGCGTGGGCCGGCGCGGGCGTGAGCAATCCGCCGACCATCAGTACGGCGACAACGGCTACGGTCATTCGCACACGCCTACTGTCGCATATCAACACCAGTCCGGCCGGCAGATCCGGCCGATGAGGAGGTCTCTTGCCGACCAATGGTCCTGACCCGATCGGAACAGCCGACGAACTCGCCCGGGAAGCCGAGGCGCAGGCCCTGGCCGCCGAGGCCCGCGCCGACGCAGCCCGCGCCCGAGCCGCCGAGTTGCGCCGCGAACTCGACGCCACCGACGCCCCCGACGTCGCGCCCACCGACGTCGTGCCCACCGACGTCGCGCCCACCGACGTCGCGCCCACCGACATCCCGCTCGCAGCGTCGCCCCCACCTGCACCACCGGCCGGGCTGCTGCGAACTGTCGCCGTCGCCGTCACGACACTGCTGACGGCGGGCTTGCTCGGCGCGACCGGGTACATGGTCTGGCAGCACCAGAAGGCCGCCGAGTTGCGCCGCAGCGCCGCCGAGTTCACCGCGGCGGCACGCCAGGACGTGATCAATCTGATGTCGATGGACTACACCCGGGCGCAGGAGAGTGTGCAACGCGTGCTGGACAACTCCACCGGAAAGTTCCGGGCCAACTTCGATGAAACCGCCGATGAGTTCGTCAAAGCACTGCAGGACGAGAAGATCGTCACCACGGCGACGATCAACGACGCCGCGGTGGAACTCGATTCGATGACCGACGAGTCCGCCGTCGTCATGGTGTCGGCGACGTCGCGCCGCGAGGGCAGGCAAGCTCCCAAGGAGCAGCAACAACCTCAGGTGTGGCGGGTAGTCCTGACTCTGGAACGCGAAGGCGATCAGATCAAGATGTCCGGCGTCGAGTTCGTCTGAGCGCCGATAACTCCAGGTGAGCGCCAGTGACGTGAACGACACCTCCGCCGCGCCGCAGTGGCACCGCTTCGCCGACGCCGTCGCCGTACCCCGCGACTACTCCACGCTGTGGCGGTGGTCGGTGGACCACCCGGCGCAGTTTTGGCGAGCCGTCTGGGACTACTTCGGAATTCAGTCCGATACCGTGCCCGCCGACGGCGACGAGGGCGTGCTCACCGAGCCGACGATGCCCGGTGCCCGGTGGTTTCCCGGCGTCACCGTGAACTACGTCGAGGCCGTGCTGCGGCACTGCGGCCGCGCCGGTCCGGCCATCATCGGCATCGACGAAGCCGGCGACCGAACACAGATCGACTGGTCGGAGTTGCCCGGTCGGATCGGAGCGGTTGCCGCCGAGTTGCGCAGACTGGGGGTGGGTCCGGGCGACCACGTCGGCGCCTACCTGCCCGACGTGGCCGACGCGGTGGTGGCGTTCCTGGCCACCGCCGCCCTCGGAGCGGTGTGGTCCGGTTGCGGCCAGGACTACGCGCCCCAGGGCGCGGCGACCCGCCTAGGTCAGCTCGAGCCGAAGGTCGTGTTCAGCTGTGACGGCTACCAGTTCAACGGGCGCTGGATCGACAAGCGCTCGGACACCGTCGAACTCCTCGGATTGCTACCGGGCGAACCGCACCTGCTGCTCATCGACGGCGCGCGCTACCGCGAACTCGTCGCCAACCCCGCTTCCGATGTCACGCAGTCAGTCGATGTCACGCCGGTGGCCTTTGATCACCCGCTGTGGGTGTTGTTCACCTCCGGCACCACCGGCGCACCCAAGGGAATCGTGCACGGCCACGGCGGCGTGGTGCTGGAACACCTCAAGGCCGCAGCGCTGCACGCCGATCTCAGCGCAGAGGACGTCTTCTTCTGGCAGACCGCACTGAGTTGGATGATGTGGAACTTCCGAATCGCAGGACTGCTGTGCGGTGCCCGGGTGATCTGTTACAGCGGACATCCGATGTATCCCGACGCCGATCGGCTCTGGGACCTCCTCGAAGCGGAGCAGGTCACCTACTTCGGTACCAGCCCGGGGCATCTGCAGGGGTCTCGCAAAGCCGGTCTTCACCCCGGCGCCAGCCATGACCTGAGCCGGTTACGAACCCTGGGAAGCACCGGCTCACCACTGCCGGGCGATCTCTACGAGTGGGTCAAGGCCGACGTCGGCAGCCACGTCGAGGTGTCCTCGATCAGCGGGGGGACGGACGTGGTGACCGCCTTCGCCGGTGGAACCGCCGGCGTCCCGACGGCCCCGGGCGAACTGGCGACCCGCTATCTGGGTGTGGCCCTGCACAGCTGGTCTCCGCACCGCCGGGAGCTGATCGGCGAGGTGGGCGAGATGGTGATCACCGCGCCGATGCCGTCCATGCCCATCGGTTTCGTCAATGACGCGGATGGATCCCGTTATCGCGCAGCATATTTCGATCACGAGTGGGCCGACGGCCAGGATGGCGGGACTTGGCGCCATGGCGACTGGGTGACCGTGACCGATCGCGGTGCGGTGGTGGTCCACGGTCGCAGCGACGCCACCCTCAACCGGCACGGCATCCGGATGGGCTCGGCCGACATCTACGAGGTGGTGGAGGCGATCGACGTCGTGACGGAGGCCTTCGTGTTGGGGATCGATGGCCCCGGCGACGCCTACTGGATGCCGATGTTCGTGACCCTGGCCGACGGCACTGAACTCGATGACACGCTGGTCGAGTCCATCCGCACCCGGATCCGCACCCGGCTCTCACCACGGCACGTGCCCGACGACGTCATCGCCGCCCCGGGCATCCCGCACACCCGCACCGGCAAGAAACTCGAGGTGCCGGTGACCGCGATCATGGCCGGCCACGCGGGCGTCTCGCTGGATCCCCGGGCGATCGACAACCCCGACCTCATCGACTGGTACCGAGAACAGGGCCGCGCACACCGCTGGTGAACCCCGATTAGGTTGGGTCCATGGAATCACCAACGGTCTTCATCACCGGAGCCGCCGCCGGGATCGGCCGCGCCACCGCAGTGGCATTCGCGCGCCACGGCTATCGGGTCGGCGCCTACGACATCGACACCGCCGGACTGCACACACTGCGCGACGAGATCGGTGGCGCCGAAGTGGTCACCGGCGCGCTCGATGTGACCGACGCCGCCGCATGGACCCGCCAGCTCGAGGCCTTCACCGGAAGCTCACGACGACTGGACATTCTGGTCAATAACGCCGGGGTCCTCAGCGCTGGACGGTTCGAGGAGATTCCGCTGGAAACCCAGCGCAGGATCATTGACATCAACGTCTACGGCACGATGGCCGGCATGCACACGGCGTTCCCGTTCCTGCGGAATACGCCGCGGTCCCAGGTGGTCAACCTATGTTCGGCGTCGGCCATCTACGGCCAGCCCGAACTCGCCACCTACTCGGCGAGCAAGTTCGGCGTGCGGGGACTCACCGAGGCCCTGGAGATCGAATGGCGCCGCTACGGGATCCGGGTGATCGCGATGTGGCCGCTGTTCGTCGCAACCGCCATGGTGGACGGGGTCGAGACCGGCAGTACGAAGTCGCTGGGCGTGCACCTGGGCGCCGAGGACGTCGCCGCGGCCGTGTACCAGGCCACCCACCCGGACCGGACGTGGCCGGCGCGGGTGCACTACCCGGTGGGCGGACAGACCCGAGTGCTAGCCGCCCTGTCCCAGGTGTCACCGAACTGGGCTACCCGGTTGCTGACCAGGACGCTCTCGCGCAGTTAGCCGTAGCGTCATGGAAATGCCGTAGCGTCGTGGAAATGTCAGAGCCGACGGACTTCCCCGCAGAGCGACCGGAGGCGTACCCGGCGCCGGTCACCGCTGACCGCCGTGGCCGGTGGATCGCGCCACTGGCACTGGTGATCTCGCTGCTGGCCGCCGTCGCGGCGGGATGGACACTGGCCAGACCCGCACCGCACGCCGATGCCCTGCAAGCCGATGCCCCGAACATCAGCAGCGACCCCAAGGGGCAGGTCTGTTCCGCGTTCTCCACGGTCAGCGCCGCTGTCTACCGCTACACCAACGTCACCCTTCCCGCCGACCTCGGCCCGACACTGCCCGCCGCTCAGGAGGCGATCGCCGCCAACGCCCGCCTGGCGATGGCCGGCGGTTCTGCCTACCTTGTGCGCAACCTGCCGCCGAACGCCGCGGCGGACCTGTCGAGCGAAGTGCGGGATTTCGCAGCCACCCTGGACACGATCGCGATGAAACTGCTCGCCGGAGTCCCCGACACGGACCCGGAACTGAAGAATTTGCTGAAATCCGCCGATGATGCCAACAAGAAAATCGCCGAAATCTGCAAGTAATGGCTACGGTGGGCCGATGACAGCGCGACGGTGGCCGGTTGGGGCCGCGGTGATCGCCCTCGCGGTGCTGCCCGCGACGCCGGCGACCGCCGATGCACCCGATGAGCAGGTGACTGAGCCCGGCCTGACCGCCGAAGTACTACCGGTGCCCCCGCCACCGGCGCCAGGAATTGATCCCGCGCCACCGGCGCCAGGAATTGATCCCGCGCCACCGGCACCGATGGGGTTGATCCCGCCGATCTCGACGATCGGTGGCCTCCTGGGTCAAACTGGAATCGAACCGGCCGGCCCACTGGGCCTGCCGGACCTAGCGACCTACGGCAACGCTCTGGTGCTGGGCCAGAACCTGGTCCCGTCGGTACCCGGCACCGCCGAGCAGGCCGTGACACCCAGCCTCGAGGTGTTCACCGACGACTATCTGGTTCCGCTCAACCTGGTGCCGGCCGCTCCCGGCGAGGGTTCCCCCGCACCCGGCATCGGCCCCAACGCGGACATCCCCGGAGCCGGCCGGATCGCCATGCTGCGGCGACTGCACGAGATGTATCAGGCGGGCAATCTCACCGGCGCACTGCTCGGTCAGTTGCCCAAGGATGAGTTCGGCCAGCCGATGCTGCCGGCGGCGGATCCGCCACCGGGCTGACCGGCTCGCCTGCAGCCCGGGTGCCGGGCGGTAGGTTCGATCGGTGCGAGTCGACGGGCGCGAGGTCACCGTTGTCGGCAGCCTGTTGCAACCGCTGACACGACGCACCAACGACATCGTGCGGTTGGCGCTGGCAACGGCGTTCCTCGCGATTGTGATCACCAGTTCGATCATCACCCGCAGCGACTGGGTAGGCCTGGAGAAATCGGTCTCACGGATCATCGGCGTGCTCACCCCCACCCAGTCCAACCTGGTCTACCTGGCGTACGGCATCGCCATCGTCGCGCTGCCGTTCGTGATCCTGATCGGCCTGATCGCCGGCCGGCAGTGGAAACTCCTGGGCGCCTACGCCGCCGCCGGAGTGATCGCCGTGTTGGCGCTGTCGATCACCGGCGAGGGCATCGCCGCCCCGCGCTGGCACTTCGACCTCACCGAACGATTGTCGACGATGCTGTCGCAGTTTCTCGATGACCCGCGCTGGATCGCCATGCTGGCCGCGGTGCTCACCGTGTCGGGGCCGTGGCTGCCCGGCCGTTGGCGGCGCTGGTGGTGGGGGCTGCTGCTGGCGTTCGTGCCGATCCACCTGGTGGTCAGCGCGGTGGTGCCGGCGCGGACGCTGCTCGGACTGGCGGTGGGGTGGTTCGTCGGCGCGCTGATCGTTCTGGTCGTCGGCACACCGGCACTGGAAGTACCCCTTGACGGTGCCGTCCGGGCTCTATCCCGGCGCGGCTTCACCGTCGCCGGCCTCACCGTGGTGCGCCCGGCGGGGCGCGGGCCGTTGGAGTTAGCGGCCATCGACGACTCAGGACGAGGCGCCGTCGTCGAGTTATACGGACCCAACCAGCGCAGCGGCGGGGCGCTGCGCCAATTCTGGCGCTGGCTGGTGTTGCGGGACAGCGAAACCGCTCCCCTGCAGACATCCATGCACCGCGCCGTCGAGCACCGCGCGCTGATGACCATCGCGGCCGGCGACCTCGGCGTCGCCAACACCGCCACCTTGACGGTGGCGGGCCTGGATCGAGGCTGGACCATGTTCTCCCACACTCCACCGCGCGGCACGCCACTGGATAAGGCCGATGCCGGGTCGGTCCCCACCGTGTGGCAGTCGCTGGCGGTCCTGCAACGCCACCAGATCTCCCACGGGGACCTGCGATCCTCGGAGATCACCGTCGATGACTCCGGCACCGTGCTGTTCGGCGGTTTCGGCAACTCCGAATACGGTGCGACCGAGGAGCATTTGCAGGCTGACATCGCCCAACTGCTGCTGACCACGACCGCGACGTTCGGTGCCGAGGCGTCGGTTCGGGCCGCCGTCGCCGCCCTCGGTCCCGAGGCCGTGCTCGACGGGTCCCGCCGGCTGACGAAGTCGGCCCTTCCGGCGCGGATCCGCAAGTCGGTCGCTGATCCCCGAGCACTGATGACCGCGGCGCGCGACGAAGTGAAAAAACAAACCGGCGCGGACCAGATCCAGGCGGAAACCATCACCCGGTTCACCCGCAAGCAAGTCATCCAACTGGTTCTGCTGGTTGCACTGGTCTACGTCGCCTACCCGTTCATCAGCACGGTGCCGGCCTTCTTCAGCGAACTGCGCAGCGCAAACTGGTGGTGGGCACTGCTCGGACTGGCGGTCTCAGCGCTCACCTATTTCGGCGCGGCGGCCGGACTGTGGGCGTGCGCGTCGGGCATGGTGCCGTTTCGGCACCTGGTGATCATGCAGTTCGCCAACACCTTCGCCGCCACCACCACCCCGGCCGGTGTGGGCGGCCTGGCACTGAGTACCCGCTTCCTACAGAAGGCCGGACTCGGCACGGTCCGGGCCACCGCGGCGGTCGCGGTGCAGCAGGCCGTGCAGGTGATCACTCACGTCGCCCTGCTCATCTTTTTCTCCGTCGCCGCCGGGGCGTCGGCCGACCTGTCACATTTCGTGCCGAAACTCACACTGGTGTACCTGATCATCGGGGTGGCCCTGGGCGCGGTAGGCGCATTCCTCTTCGTGCCGAAACTGCGCAACTGGCTCGACACCGCCGTCAGGCCGAAGATCAACGAGGTCGGCGGTGAGTTGATCGAGTTGGTTCGCGATCCGAAACGCTTCGCGATCATCGTCTTAGGCTGTGCGGGAACAACTCTCGGTGCGGCGCTGGCGTTGTGGGCAAGCGTCGAGGCGTTCGGCGGCGGCACGACGTTCGTGACCGTCACCGTGGTGACGATGGTCGGTGGCACCCTGGCGGCGGCCGCACCCACGCCCGGCGGGGTAGGTGCGGTCGAGGCGGCACTGATCGGCGGCCTGGCCGCCTTCGGCGTTCCCACCGCCGTCGCGGTGCCCTCGGTGCTGCTCTACCGCGTGCTCACGGTGTGGCTGCCGGTGTTCGCGGGGTGGCCGATCATGCGGTGGCTGACCGCGCGGGACATGATTTAACTGCTGACAAAGGGGATTTCGTGACGCCGTGGCATGACCTGACCGGACACGTCGCTCTGGTGACCGGGGGTAACAGCGGTATCGGTTTGGGGATGGCGCGTGGATTGCGCAGAGCCGGTGCGGCGGTGGCGATCTGGGGCACCAACGCCGACAACAACGCTGCGGCCGTCGCCTCACTTGAGGCCGAGTCCTCCGACGCACCCGTGGCCGCATTTCGCGTCGACGTCGGCGACGAGAACGCGGTGGCGGCCGGAGTGGAACAAACCCTGGCCGCCTTCGGCCAGATCGACTCCTGCTTCGCCAACGCCGGCGTGGCGGGACACCCGTCACCCATCGACACCATGTCGACCGCCGAGTGGCGTCGGGTGATGGCGGTGAATCTCGACGGGCAGTTCTACACCGTGCGCGCGGTCGCCGGGCACATGAAAACCCGGGGCGCCGGTTCGATCGTGTTCACCAGCAGCGTGTCGATGAGCGACGGTTTGGCTTTCGCCACCCACTACGCGGCGGCGAAGGCGGCACTGACCGCCATGGCCCGCGGCCTGGCCGTGGAATTGGCCCGCGAGAAGATCCGAGTCAACGCGATCGTGCCCGGCTGGACCAAGGCAGCCATGACCGAAAACCTGCTGGACTCCCCCGCCGCCCAGGCCAAGATCCTGCCCCGGGTTCCGCTACGGCGCTGGGGCACGCCGGAAGACTTCGAGGCCGTCGCGGTGTGGCTGGCCAGTTCCGGCTCGAGCTATTTCACCGGGCAGACACTGGTGATCGACGGCGGGTACACCGTCTTCTGAACGGGTCGGCGAATTGCGGCGCGGAACCACGCCAACGACGATCCCCGGCCAACCTGGATCGGCCTACCCGGCGGGGGGGATCCAGCGAACGACTGTCTCTCCGTGGTCGCACCACGCCGACCAGGGATGGCGAAAGTCAACGGACGGGCTGTTGGATCCGAAGCAGCTGAAATTGCCGTCGTAGCAAAACCAACCCTGGTCGCGGGTGAACGCTTCGACGACCCTTTTCCCTCCCCATCTTCTGATGGGGCTCATGCGTTTGGGCGGCTTCCAAGTTCTGTGCGGCGCCCATGGCGTCCTCGAGCGTCGAGAACGGCAGCTCGAGACGAGTTTCTCCGAGAACCACCCTCAACTCGAAGTAGGGTTCGGAGTCACGCCTGACGATGCGATAGGACCGTCCCTCTGCGTCGCCGGTGAGGCGGGCATCCCACCACCCCGGGTCCTGGGCCTTGTCGACAGTCCAATCGAGTGTCATCTGTTGAATACCCCCACGCTCTATCGCCAGCCCGAAACTAGCGGTATTCCTGGACTCACCCAGATCAAACCACTTGTGCGGGCGGAGGGATTCGAACCCACACGCTCTTTCGAGCACCGGCACCTAAAGCCGGCATGTCTGCCATTTCATCACGCCCGCAGCGCGTGCCGATTCTATCGCGGCGGTACCGTCGTAGACGTGCCGACCACTCGCCGCCGCAGGTTTGCGTTGATCCTGTTGGTGATCGTCGCGGCCGCCGGCTGTCTGGCGCTGGGCTGGTGGCAATGGACCCGGTACTCCTCGACATCGGGCACCTTCCAGAACCTGGGGTACGCGCTGCAGTGGCCGTTCTTCGCCGGTTTTTGCGTGTACGCCTATCGCAAGTTCGTGCTGTATGAACAGGCCCCACCACCACCTCCGGGCACCGACGGACAGTTGCGCGAGATTCCGGCCGGCCTGCTGCCCGAACGACCCGCGGCACCACAGCACTCGCCGGACGACCCGGTGCTGCGGGAATACAACGCCTACCTTGCCGAACTTGCCGACGCCGACCGGGCAGCGCAGAACACCCACCAGAACAGGACCACCCCATGACCGAGGCCCCTGACTCCCACCCGATCGTGACGATCGACAAAATCCGGTCCGCCCTGACCTGGTACCGGGTGCTGGCGTGGATGACCGGTATCTGGCTGATCGCACTGTGCTACGAGCTGATCCTCAAGTACGTGGTGAAGGTGGAGAACCCGCCCGAGTGGATCAGCATCGTGCACGGCTGGGTGTATTTCGTCTACTTACTTTTCACCGCCAACCTCGCGGTCAAGGTGCGCTGGGGAATCGCCAAAACCATCGGGGTACTGCTGGCCGGCACCATCCCACTGCTGGGCATCATCGTCGAACAGGTTCAGACCCGCGAGATCAAGGAACGGTTCAACCTGTAGCCATCAACCGACGAATCGGTACTCGACCTGAAGTGAGCGGTACGTGCGTTCGGCGCGCCGGTCCCGCGTGAGCAAGGTTCTGCCGTTGGCCACCGAAGCCTGACCGACGAGGGCGTCGTACACCGACCCGCCGACGATGTCGAGGACGCCGAGTCGTTCCCGAAGGTCGCGCGTCCCCGCCGCGTCGAGCCAGCAGTCGCCGGGGAACGCCGCAGCCAAGACCGAGACAGCCTGATCCGCGCTCAAACGCAGCGGAATCGGCAGTCGGGTCAGAACTGAGTACGTCTCGAATGCAGCATGCCCGGCAAGCGCCGGGCGAAGTTCAACGAGGGCCCGCCGACAAACGGGATGAGCCTCATGCGCCGGGTCGAGAGCGGCGACGGCGACACTGGTGTCGCACGCCCAACGTTCACCGTTGGAGGTCATCGCGAAGTCGTCGGATGCCGTCATCGGACAGCGCAGCGCCCTCGACCTTGCCAAGAATCGGGAGCCCCAGTGCCCGCAACGCCGGTACCAACAGTGCCAGCGCACGCCCGCGATGCGACACCGCATCCTTCTCAGCCGAGCTCAGTTGCGCCGCACTTCGCCGGAGCCCGGGTGTTTCACTCTCGGGAATGAATACCGGGTCATAGCCGAAACCCCCCTGCCCCAATGGTTCTCGGGCAATAACGCCCTGCCAGCTTCCGCGCACCACGGTGATGTCAGCAGAGCCGGATACCAGCGCACAGGCCGAGACGAACGCCGCACCGCGCCGGAAATCCGGTACGTCATACATCTGGGCGAGTAGCAGCGAGTAGTTCGCGGCATCATCGCCATGGCGCCCCGACCACCGGGCCGAGAGCACGCCCGGCATCCCGCGCAGCGCGGCCACCTCCAGACCGGAGTCATCGGCCAGCGTCGGCAACCCGGTCGCGGCGAACCCGTCCCGGGCCTTGGCAAGAGCGTTCTCCTCGAACGTGGCCCCGGTCTCAGGCGCCTCATCGAACGGATCGACGTCATCGAAGGACACCAACTCCAGCCCGGAAATCCCGGCACCATCAAGCACCCGGCGTAACTCGGCCAGCTTCTTGGGGTTACGGCTCGCGACGAGCAGACGTGCTGTCCGCGCGGTCATCGGGTGCCGCTCAGCTTCCGAACGCCTTCTTCGGAGCCGGCCCCTCCGGCAGCACGCCGGGGTACGGCAGCGCCAAAGCCTCGCGCTGGACCGCGAACAGGGTCTCGCAGGCACCGAACGCGGCGTCGAGCATCTTGTCCAGCGTCGAACGCGGGAACGTCGCACCCTCGCCGGTGCCCTGAACCTCCACCAGCGTTCCGGTGTCGGTGGCGACGATGTTCATGTCGACCTCGGCGCGCGAATCCTCTTCGTAGGGAAGATCGACCCGGACCCGGCCGTCGACCACGCCGACACTGATCGCCGCGATCGCACACGACAGCGGCTTCGGATCGGAAAGTCTGCCCGCCGCCGCCAGATAGGTGACGGCATCGGAGAGCGCCACGTACGCGCCGGTGATCGCCGCGGTGCGGGTGCCGCCGTCGGCCTGCAGCACGTCGCAGTCGATGGCGATGGTGTTCTCCCCCAGGGCCGCAAGGTCGATGCAGGCCCGCAGCGACCGGCCGACCAGTCGGCTGATCTCGTGGGTGCGCCCACCGACGCGGCCTTTGACCGCCTCGCGGTCCGACCGAGTGTGGGTGGCGGCCGGCAGCATCGCGTACTCGGCGGTCAGCCAGCCCAGCCCGGAGCCTTTGCGCCAGCGCGGCACGCCCTCGGTGACGCTCGCGGCGCACATCACCCGGGTACCACCGAACTCGATGAGCACTGATCCAGCCGGGTGTGAGGTAAAGCCTCGGGTAATGACCACGGGGCGTAATTCGTCGTCGGCCCTGCCGTCGTGTCTCGCTGCCACGGAGAAACCCTATCCCGGGCCGCCGCCGGCCTCAGGACCGCTGCAACTCGATGGTCTCCCCGGCCACGACCGCGTGCACCGGGCCGTTGAATTCCGACTTGGCCTCACTGATCACGGCCTCACGGGAGGTCCACGGCGGGATGTGGGTGAGCAGCAACTCACCCACGCCGGCCCGCTGTGCGACTCGTCCGGCCTCCGCCCCCGACATGTGCAGATCCCTCGGCCGGTCCGGGGCGTCCGTCCACGACGCCTCGCACAGGAAAACGTCGGCTCCGGCCGCCAGTTCGACTAGCGCCTCGCACATGCCGGTGTCACCGCTGTAGACCAGCGTCGCACCGTCGGCATCGCTGATCCGCAACCCGAAGGACTCGGTGGGATGGGTGACCCGGCGGGAGAGCACGCTGAGGCGTCCGAACTGGGTCGTTTCGCCATCCACCCAGTGCCGCACCTCGAAGATGTCGGAGAAATCGTCGAATTCGCCGCCCAGCGGCGAGGACGCCGCGGCCAGCCGGTCCGCGGTGCCACTGGGCCCGACCATGATTCCGCGCTGGGTGGCCGGCGACGGGTGGTAGCGACGCCACACGAACAGCCCGGGAAGGTCCAGGCAGTGATCAGCATGCAGGTGCGACAACAGAATGTTCACCTGGTTGGGATCGGCGTGACGCTGCAGTGCACCGAGGACACCGCCGCCGAAGTCGACCACCAGCGGCGTGGTGTCGGGCGCGGTCAGCAGATAGCCCGACGCCGGGGAGTCAGGTCCGACGACGCTGCCGGAGCAGCCCAGCACCGTGAGTCGCACCGGTTCAGCTTGCCACGCGGAATCGGCCGACGGCTCAATTCCGGACGCCGACATGGCGGACGGCCGGCCGTGCCCCGGTGATCACCGGGCCCAGGAATCGGGCGGCCAGTGCCGTGAACGACTCCGGGTCACCGGTGGCCTCGAAAACCCGCGACGCCGGCGGCGCGTCGTGGGGGCGCAGCGCGTCGCGCTCGGTGAGCACCCGCAGCAGATCCTTGGCCGTCTCCTCAGCACTGGAGACCAGCGTGACGTTGTCCCCGGCCACCAGTTGGATCACCCCGGACAGCAGTGGGTAGTGCGTGCAGCCCAGCACGAGGGTGTCGACCCCGGCGCGATGGAGGGGCTCCAGATAGGACTCGGCAACAGCCAACACCTCACGGCCGCTGGTGATACCGCGCTCGACGAAATCCACGAACTGCGGACAGGCCACGGCGGTCACCTCGACGTCGCGGGCGGCGGTGAACGCGTCCTGGTAGGCGCCCGAGGCGATCGTCGCCGCCGTGCCGATCACCCCGATGCGCCCGGTTCGGGTGGTCGCGACCGCTCGACGGACGGCCGGCAGAATCACCTCGACGACGGGAACGTCGTAGCGCTCCCGGGCATCGCGCAGACAGGCCGCCGACGCGGTGTTGCAGGCGATCACGATGGCCTTGACTCCCCGGTGCACCAGATCATCACCAATCGCCAGGGCATGCGCGCGCACCACCGGGATGGTCAGCGGCCCGTACGGTCCGTGGGCGGTATCACCGACGTAGACGACGTCCTCATCGGGCAACTGGTCGATGATCGAGCGCGCCACCGTCAGGCCACCCACGCCGGAGTCGAAAATGCCGATCGGGGCCAGTCGGTCGATCACGAGGCCGGCCCCGGCAACTGGCCGGCTTTGCGGCGCAGTCGGGCCTGCCGTTCCGGACCGGACAGCCAGTAGGCGGCCAGCACTCCGGCGATCGCGCCGCACAGATGGCCCTGCCAGGACACCCCGCCGCAGCGATTGAGCACCGGGACCGCGCCCAGGAGCACCCCGCCATAGATGAACATCACCACTCCGGAGACGGCGATCTGCCAGAGATGGCGGGTGAGCCAGCCGAACACCAGCAGGAAGGTCAGCCAGCCGAAGATCAATCCGGAGGCGCCGATGTGATTGGTTCCCAGCGCGCAGCTTCCGATGCCGCCGATCAGCCAGGTGCCCAACCCGCCGAGAATCCAGATGATCGCGGTCGCCCACACGAACCGGGCCATGCCGGCGAGCGTCACCAGGAAGCCGAGCACCAGGGCGGGCACCGTGTTGGCCAGCAGGTGGGCCCAGTCCGCGTGCAGCAGTGGGGCGAAGAGGATGCCCTTGAGTCCGTCGGTCTCCAACGGCCTGATTCCGTTGCGGTCGAGTGCGTGCCCGGACAACTGATCGGCGATCTCGATGACGTAGAGCAGTGCGACAAAGGACAGGATCGTCGCGCCGCCGACCTTCCACCCCGGCCACTTGGCGGGCGGCCTTCCGGAAGACGACTCGGTCATAGCCCAAGGTTAACCGGTGCCACGTTCACCGAGACTGCGCACAGATCGCGATGCCGGGCCGAAACACGATCTGTGCGCAGTCTCGACGCTCTAGTGGAAAGCCCCGGGCACCATGTCGCGGTAGGTGGGGATCGCGGCCACCGACTCAGCGGCCAGCACACCGGCAAGAACGGCTCTGGCCAGACAATCGGCCGCCGCCACCCCAATCGAGGTGGTCGGGGCCGTTTCCGGGCTCATCGCCGCCGGGGTGTCCGGTGATGGCTCGACCTCGACCGCGCCGGTGGCCAACATGAAGACGGTATCGCCGTCCAGTGGCGTATGCACCGGCCGGATCGATCGGGCTAAGCCGTCCTGGGCCGCGACAGCGACCCGGTGACACGCGGCCTTGGACAGTGCGGCATCGGTGGCGATCACCGCGATGGTGGTGTTCAGTGGGCTCAGTTCCCGCTGACGCGCCGCGTAGGCGGCGATCTGCTCGGCCGGCGGCACACTCAGCCCGAACTCGGCGGCGAATTCGGCCATCCAGGGCAGACCGGTAGCGGTGTCGAACACCTCGCCGGCGGAGTTGACCACGACGATCGCCCCCACCGTCACGCCGGACTCCAGCATGGTCGAGGCGGTTCCGACACCGCCCTTGAGCACACCCGCCCGCGCGCCCACTCCCGCACCGACACTACCTATCTCGACGTTGGCCCCGGCGGCATCGGCGGCCGCATAACCGAATTCCGCGGTCGGGCGTTTCGACCACGCTCCCACCGGCAGGTCGAAAATCACCGCCGCGGGGACGATCGGCACCGTGCCGCCGGTCATGTTCACCCCGCGATCGCGCTCCTCCAGCCATGTCATCACCCCGTCGGCGGCGGCCAGGCCGAAAGCACTACCACCACTGAGCACGACGGCGTCGACATGCCGGACGCTATTGGACACCTGAAGCAATTCGGTCTCCCGACTGCCCGGTGCTCCACCGCGGACGTCCACCGCTCCCACAGTTCCGGGGGGCGCGAGAACGACGGTGGTTCCGCATGCCCATCCACTGCCCGGCGATGACTTATCGCCCACCGTCGCATCAGGATCACAGCGGTGGTGATGGCCGACCTCGATCCCAAAGACATCGGTGATCGACCCGAGTCCGGTGGCCAGACTCACCGGATGGGTTTACCCATCAGGCCGAGCACCAGGTACTCCTGAAGCACCGTCAGCCACCCGTAGACCTCGAGATGGATTGCCATCGGGTGTCCTGCCGGCAGCCTGTCGGGCATCTCCGGGCCGATTCCGAGCATGGTGCCCAGCGCCAGGCGGATGTCGTTGATCGCCGCGATCCATGCCTGGGCATCAGCCTCGGAGAGCTCTAACTGACCTCCGCCTTCGGGCAGCGTGTCCAGGAGTCTCTGCGCCGCAACAATTTTAGCGTCGATGATGCCAGGCTCATGCAGGCTGCGCAGGACGCTGTTGGACTCCTCCGGGGTCGCCTGACCGGCCTGAGAATCTTTGACGAAGCCGGGAAGCAATCGCCCTAGGGTGGCGTCCTCAGGAGGCTTCGGGTTACCGGTGCGGATGCCGGTGATCTGTTCCAGCGGATCCGACGGCGACCCCGCCTGCCGGTCGTCGAGCATCTCCTGAATCGACGTGGCCATGTTTTTCAGCAACGTCACCTCGTGCCGTTCCAGAGCGGAGACGAACCGGGCGCCGTCAGCGGTCTGAACCCGCCTCCACCTACGCACGACCGCCGCCCGCCACCGGACTCAGCGATCCTGCTGCATGGTCGCCCACAGGCCTGCGGCGTGCAGTTTGGACACGTCGACCTCCATGGACTCGCGACTGCCGGCGCTCACCACCGCTTTGCCCTCAGTGTGAACCTGCAGCATGAGCTTGGTGGCGTGCGGTTCGCTGTAGCCGAAGAGCTTTTGCAGAACATAGGTCACGTAGTTCATCAGGTTGACCGGGTCATCCCAGACCAGGGTGATCCACGGCGCATCGGTGGCCTCGACCTCATCGGTCTCCCGGACCGCCGTGGTACCCGGGTGGGTCGGTGCGGATGGGGCGCCCATGGCAATCAGGATAGCGAGCCGCCGGCAATCTCCGCTCCCCCTCACCGCAGCCGCTACCGTTGCCGTGTGACCGGGCCCATGACGCAGGCACTGCTGACCGACAAATACGAACTGACCATGGTGGCGGCGGCCCTGGCGGACGGCACCGCGCACCGGCGCACCACCTTCGAGGCGTTCGCCCGGCGCCTGCCCGACGGCCGGCGCTACGGCGTGGTCGCCGGTACCGGCCGATTCCTGGAGGCATTGACCGAATTCGTCTTCGACGATTCCGCGCTGGCGTCACTGGCCGGATTCCTCGACGCCGCGACGCTGGATTACCTCCGCGACTTCCGGTTCCGCGGGGACGTCGACGGCTACGCCGAAGGAGAGTTGTATTTCCCGGGCTCGCCGGTGCTATCGGTCACCGGGACCTTCGCCGAATGCGTTGTATTGGAGACGCTGGCGCTGTCGATCCTCAACCACGACTGCGCGGTGGCCTCGGCGGCCGCCCGGATGGTGAGCGTGGCCGATCACCGGCCGCTGATCGAGATGGGGTCCCGGCGCACCCATGAGCAGGCCGCGGTCGCGGCCGCCCGGGCCGCCTACGTCGCCGGCTTCGCCGCAACCTCCAACCTCGCGGCGGCACAGCGCTACGACCTCCCCGCGCTGGGCACCTCCGCGCACGCCTTCACCATGGTGCACACCACCACCCACGGCGGGACCGATGACTGGGAGCAGGCCGCGTTTCGCGCCCAGGTCGCCGCTCTCGGGGTCAGCACGACCCTGCTCGTCGACACCTATGACGTCCACCGTGGAGTGGCCAACGCGATCGCCGCCGCCGGAACCGGACTGGGGGCGGTGCGGATCGACTCCGGCGATCTGGGCGTGCTGGCCCGCCAGGTACGGCGACAACTCGACGAACTCGGCGCCACCGGCACGAAGATCGTGGTGTCGGGAGACCTCGATGAGTACTCGATCGCCTCCCTGCGCGCCGATCCGGTGGACAGCTTCGGAGTCGGCACCTCGGTGGTCACCGGGTCGGGCGCACCGACCGCCGGCATGGTCTACAAGCTCGTCGAGGTCGACGGGCTGCCGGTGGAAAAACGCAGCAGCCACAAGGCATCTCGCGGCGGACGCAAAGCCGCCACCCGACTGTCGCGGCCGTCGGGGACCGTGACCGAGGAGGTGGTGCACCCGATCGGCGCGCCACCCACCGGCGGGCGGCTGCTGACGACTCCACTGGTCCGGGCCGGCGAGGTGCTGGCGGCGCCGGATCTGACCGCCGCGCTCGACCTTGCGGCCCGCGGTCTGCGAAGCCTGCCGTGGGAGGGCCTGGCCCTGTCGCGCGGCGAGCCCGCGATTCCCACCCGGCAGGCCGTGGCGCGTTGAGTTCCGCGGACGTTCCGCCGGTGGCCGAGTTGCTGGCCACCGCCGTCGACGCTCTCGGCGGCACCCAGCGTCCGGGTCAGGTCGAGATGGCCGAGGCGGTGGCGCACGCGTTCGCCACCGAAGAGCACCTTGCCGTGCAGGCCGGGACCGGCACGGGCAAGTCGCTGGCCTACCTCGTCCCGGCGATATCACGAGCCCTGACTGAGGAAACACCGGTGGTGGTGTCCACCGCGACCATCGCACTGCAGCGCCAACTCGTCGACCGCGACCTGCCCCGGTTGGTCGACGCGATTGCCGATGAACTGCCCCGGCGACCGCGATTTGCCCTGCTGAAGGGACGCCGTAATTACCTGTGCCTGAACAAGGTGCACAACGGCGCTACCGATGAAGCAACCGATGTTCCGCAGGAAGAATTGTTCTCACCGGTTGCGGCCAGTGCGCTGGGCCGCGATGTCGCGCGGCTGACGACATGGGCATCGGAAACCGAGACCGGCGACCGCGACGAGGTGAGCCCCGGTGTGCCGGAACGGTCGTGGTCTCAGGTCAGCGTCTCGGCTCGGGAATGCCTTGGCGTGGCCCGCTGCCAATTCGGCACCGACTGCTTCGCCGAGAAGGCCCGCGCCGAAGCCGGCCGCGCGGACGTTGTCGTGACCAACCACGCACTGCTGGCCATCGATGCGATCGCCGAGGCATCGGTGCTACCCGAGCATCACCTGCTGGTCATCGACGAGGCCCACGAACTCGTCGACCGGGTGACCTCGGCGGCCACCGCCGAACTGACACCTGCGGCCCTGGGTGTGGCGACCCGCCGTGTTGCCCGGTTGGTCGAACCCGAACTCAGCTCGCGCCTCGAGGCGGCGGTGGCGACGTTCTCCGCGGCGATCCACGACACCGCACCGGGCCGGATGGACTACCTTGACGACGAGCTCAAGACCTATCTCACCGCGTTGCGCGATGCCGCCACTGCGGCACGATCCGGAATCGACCCGGCCCCGGCTGATCCCAAGGCAGCCGCCGCGCGCACCGAGGCGATCGCCGCACTGAGCGACGTCGCCGACACCGCTGCCCGCGCGCTGGACTCCTTCGGACCGGCGATCCCCGACCGCACGGATGTCGTCTGGCTCGACCACGAGGAGCTGCGCGGTGCGGGGCCCAGGCCGGTCCTGCGAGTCGCCCCGCTGTCGGTCGCCGCGTTGTTGCGCAGTCGACTCTTCGACGCCGCGACGACGGTGCTGACCTCGGCGACCCTCACCGTCGGCGGGACGTTCGACGCGATGGCAGGCGCCTGGGGGTTGATCGACGGGCCGGGCTGGAAGGGTCTGGACGTGGGCTCGCCTTTCGATCACGCCAAGGCCGGCATCCTGTACGTCGCAGCCCATCTGCCGCCACCGGGCCGCGACGGCGCCGGCGCTGAACCGCACCTCAACGAGATCGCTGAACTGATCGAGGCCTGCGGCGGGCGCACGCTCGGCCTGTTCTCGTCGATGCGGGCGGCTAAGGCGGCCGCCGAAACGATGCGGGAGCGACTCAGCACGCCGGTGCTGTGCCAGGGTGACGACAGCACCTCGGCATTGGTCGAGCAGTTCGCCGCCGACCCGCAGACCTCGCTGTTCGGCACCCTGTCGCTATGGCAGGGTGTCGACGTTCCGGGTCCGTCGTGCTCCCTGGTGATCATCGACCGCATCCCGTTTCCCCGGCCCGATGATCCACTGCTGACCGCGCGACAACGCGCCGTCGCAGCCAGTGGCGGCAATGGATTCATGACAGTCGCCGCCGGGCATGCGGCGCTGCTGCTGGCTCAGGGCGCCGGGCGGTTGCTGCGCCGCGTCGACGACCGCGGCGTCGTCGCAATCTTGGACTCTCGGATGGCGACTGCGCGCTACGGCGGCTACCTGCGGGCGTCGCTGCCGCCGTTCTGGACCACCACCGACCCTGCGGTGGTGCGTGAAGCGCTTAGGCGGTTGGACGTGCCCTCCGACGGCTGAGCGATTGCGCGGTGATCTCGCGACCGGGGAGTGCCCTACCTCGATCGCAGGATGACGATCGAGTTGTCGATTTTCTTGAAGGATTCGAACGTCTGAGCCGGAACACCGAAGATGGCCGACAGCACTCGCGGTGGAATCCTGCTCAGCGATTCACCGATGCCGATGTTGTCTTTGTCTTCCGGGGCGCTGGTGTTCTGGATGATCACGATTTTCATATCATCCGGACCACGGTTCTCGAAGTAGTGGAAGGAACCCTGCGGGGCGAAAACTACGTCACCGACCCGTTGATCAAAGGTTTCGTGGTTGCCGTTCCCGTCGATCACCACCCAGGCCGCGACTCCGCTGGTGACGATGTTGAGTTCCCAGGCGCTGGGGTGCCAGTGCGGTTCACGGATACCGCCGGGCTGCAACGTGAGCAGCACGATGCTGGCTTCCTGGCCTTTGAGGATCGGGAAATTGTCGCCCGAGGCCTGGGTAAAGGAGCCGCCGTCGTGAATGGTGGGGTTCTGCGCGCCGAGGTGGAACAGGTGGGACTGTGTGGTGATCGTTTGGGCCGGGATGCGCGGATTACCGAAGCGCGCCGCATCATCGACCAGCGAGCCCTCAGCACTGGTGGGACCCTCAGCACTGGTGGGACCCTCAGCACTGGTGGGACCCTCAGCACTGGTGGGATAGGTAGCGGGGTTGCCGCCGAGAAGCCGGTCGACACCCGCACCGGCCGCGGCGGCGGCGCCGACGACACCGGCTCCGCCCAGAACCTTGCGTCGGTTGATCGACATGCGTGGACTTGACTTTCTCGCTCAGGTTGATCGCAGGATGACGACTGCGTCGTCGATTTTCTTCATCGAGGTGAACGTCTCGGCGGGCACACCGAAAACCGCAGACAAGACCCGCGGCGGGATCTTGCTGAGCGACTGGCCGATCCCGATGTTGTCATTGCCCTCGGGTGCACTGGTGTTCTGAATGATCAGAACGTTGAGGTCGTCGGTGCCGCGATTCTCGAAGTAGTGGAACGAACCCTGGGGCGCGAACACCACATCATCGACGGCCGCTTCAAAACTCTCGTTGTTGCCGTTGCCGTCAATGAGTACCCAGTTGGCGACACCACCGAGGACCAGGTTGATCTCCCATGCGCTGGGATGCCAGTGCGGCTCCCGGATCCCGCCGGGTTCCAGCGTGATCATTTGGATGCTGGCCTCCTGGCCCTTGAGGATCGGGAAATTGTCCTCGTGCGCCTGCTGGAGGAAACCCCCGTCGTAGAGGGTGGGGGCCACAGCGCTGAGACGGAACAGGTGGGATTTGTCGGTGATCGTCTCGGCCGGAATCCGTGGATCGCCGAACCGCACCGCATCATCAGTCACGGGCGGGTCCTTTCCTGGCCCTGCGAATTTACCGCACTTGGCCGGAATCCGCCCGGAGCGTCAGCGTTCTATTGTGATCGCATGCGCCGACTCCGCACCCGCGTCCGTCCCGTCGCCGCCATGGCCGGTGTCGCGTTACTCCTGGCGAGTTGCGGCACGGCCATCTCGGGCAACCCCGTGTCGGTGCACTCTGATCCGTTCAAAGTGGCCGGACTGGAGGCCGTCGACGGCCCCACCGGTCTGCGCCCGAACGCCAAGGCGCCGACCCGTGAGGTGACCGACACCGACGGCGGGCAGATCGACGAACTCGCCGGCCAGTCCATCAGCGATCTCGAGGAGTTTTGGCGGTTCGCCTACCCGGACACCTTCGACGCCGAACTCGAACCGGTCCAAGCGGTGATCTCCTGGGATTCCGACTCCCCCGACGGGACGTTCTGCGGCGAGACCACCGAGGGTCTGGTCAACGCCGCATTCTGCGAAACCGACGACACCATCGGCTGGGATCGCACGGTGCTGATGCCCGCCCTGAGACGAGCCAACGGCGACATGGCGATCACCATGGTGCTGGCCCACGAGTACGGCCATGCGATCCAGAAGATGGCAACCCTCAACCCCCCGGGCGTGCCTTCGCTGGTAGCCGAGCAACAGGCCGACTGCCTCGCCGGGGTCTACTTGCGCTGGGTGGCTGAGGGCAAGTCGCCGCGGTTCACCCTCAACACCGGCGACGGGCTGAATAATATTCTGGCAGCGATGATCTCGTTCCGTGACCCGGTGCCCAGCGGCAACGAGTACATCGGAGGTGATGAGCACGGCTCGGCGTTCGAGCGCGTCTCGGCGTTCCAGTTCGGCTTCACCGACGGGGCCTCGGCGTGCGCGGCGATCAACCTTCCGGAGATCAAGCAGCGCCGCGGCGATCTCCCGGTGGAACTCCCGTCGGACCAGGACGGCGAGTTGCCGGTCACCGAGGCTTCGGTCGCCTCGCTCATCGATGCGATGAACATCCTCTTCACCCCGACGAAGCCGCCTCAGTTGACCTTCGATGCGGCAACGGCCGGGACCTGCCCAGACGCACGCCCCAGCCCGCCGGTCTCCTTCTGCCCGGCCAGCAACACCATCATCGTCGACCTCCCCGGCCTGCAGGCGATCGGCGAACCGGTGGAGGACTTCAACGGACCCGGACTGCAGGGCGACAACACTGCCTACTCGGCACTGATGTCGCGCTACATGATGGCCTGGCAGCACGACCGCGGCGGCCTCGTGCTCAACGATGCCGAAGCTGGACTACGGACCGCCTGCCTGACCGGGGTGGCGACCACCAAACTCTCCAGCAGTATCACCACACCCGACGGCAACACGGTGGCTCTGACCGCCGGGGATATCGACGAGGCGATCTCAGGTCTACTGACCAACGGATTGGCGGCCGGCGACGTCAACGGCGAGTCGGTGCCCGCGGGCTTCTCTCGGATCGACGCCTTCCGGGTCGGGGTGCTCAGCGATGAGGACCGCTGCATCAAACGGTTCCCCTAGCCGCGACCGTCGCGCTGGCGTCACACTCGGCGCCGGGCGTCGCACTGGCGTCGCGCTCGGCGCCGGGTTGAGGGGATCTACACCGCCTTGGTGGCGCCGTACCAGGACAGGATCGTCTCGCGCTCATCGGTGGATCTGGCCAGGATGGCGTACGAGCGGATGAAGGACTCGCCCACACAACCGTCGATCCTGACCCGATAGTTGCGGATCGACACCCGCGGGGCCTCGCCCTGGTACTGCTTCTTGGTCACCGGCACGGTGAGGACGATGCCCGGCTTGAGGGCAACGGTGACACTGCCGCCGCCTTGGACCCCGGCGTTCGGGATCAGAATCGGCAAGCCACCAAGTACCGCGACCCCGAGGGACGCGTTGCCGCCGGCATTGCCGGCCAGCAGGACTCCGGGACCGGTGCCCATGTCGATACCGCAGCCAATCTGATAGCCCACCTCAAGGATGCCCTTGGGGGGCACTGCCGACTCGGTGACAGATCCGCGAAATACGCCGCCGACGAGGTACTCGCGGGTCGAGATCGCGGTCGTCAGGGGCGCGACCACCAACTGGGTCTCCTCGCCGGCCGAGATCGCCAGTATGGCGCCGTCGGTCGCGGTCAGGGTCGCGGCCGGGTTGGACACCACTCTCCCGTCATCGACCGGTGCGCTGTCCACGCCATCCGCGCCGACGGCATCCGGATCGGCCAGGGCGGGCAGCGCCGGCATCAGTAGGGCCGTGATCGCGGCCAGTGCTGCGGCAGCCTTGAACATCCTCACACCACCGTGGTCACGCCGAACCAGGACACGATGTCCTCGGCTTCGGCAGTCGAGTTGGCCAGCGTCGCATAGGACCGGATGAACGACTCGCCCACGCAGCCGTCGATCTTGACCCGGAAGTCACTCACCACCGCTTCGGGCGCGGCGCCCTTGTAGGTCTTCTTGGTCACCGGAACGGTGTTGATAATGCCCGGCTTGAGGTTGACGCCGACGATCGCGTTGGCTCCGACGCCGGAGCCCACGATGCCGATAGGCGGAAGGATAAAGCCGCCCACACCACCGAGCAGGGCGTCAGATCCCAACGCCACCTGAGCGTTGCCGCCGAGGAGCACACCCCCGCCGGTGCTCATGTCGATTCCGCAGCCGATCTGATAACCCACCTCGAAGATGCCCTCCGGCGCAACCGAACCGGTGATCGACCCGGTAAACACCCCGCCGACGACGTACTCGCGGGTCGAGACGGCCGTCGTCAGCGGTGCGACGGCCCTCTGGGACTCGTCCTTCGCCGAGATCGTCAGCGTGACGCCCTCCAGCGTGCTGGTCGAGGGCGGACTTGAGGCGACCCTGCTATCGGCAACCGGGGCAGCAGCAGCCGCGGCAACGGGTGCGATGTCCGGTTCACCGGGACCCGGATCAGCAATGGCGGGCACTACGGGTGCCAGCAGTGCCGCGATGACGGCTGCCGCGGGAGCCCACATCGGCGATAGAGCCATCCTCACACCGCCTTGGTAATGCCGAACCACGACACGATGTCCTCGATCTCGGCGGCCGAGTTGGCTAGCGTCGCGTAGGAGCGGATGAATGACTCGCCCACGCAGCCGTCGATCCTGACCCGGAACATGCTGACCTCGACCTCAGGCGCGGCGCCTTTGTAGGCCTTCTTGGTCACCGGGACGGTGTTGATAATGCCCGGCTTAAGGTTCACGCCGAGGGTCCCGTTGACGCCGAGGCCTCCTCCTGCGATGGGGATCACGAAAGGAGGGACGGGAGCGATTCCAAGATCGGCACCCAGCGCCCCCTGGACATTGCCGCCCACCAGCACACCGCCACCGGTACTCATATCGATACCGCAGCCGATCTGATAACCCACCTCGAAGATGCCCGCCGGCGCGGCCGAACCGGTGATCGACCCGGAGAACACCCCGCCGACGACATACTCGCGGGTGGAGATCGCCGTCGTCAGAGGTAGGACGGGCATCTGAGTCTCGTTCTTCGCCGAGATCGTCAACGTGACGCCCTCCAGGGTGCTCGTCGAGGGTGGATTCGAGGCGACTCTGCCGTCGGCCGCCGGAGGTGTTGCCGCCGGTGCGGCGGTGGCGGCGATCGGGGTTGCCACGTCCGGGTCGGCGGGGACGGGATCGGCTGACGCAGGCGGCGACGACATCAGCAACGCCGTAGCCGCTGCCAGCACCGCCACAAGCCCGAACATTCCCTGACAACCTCCACTCGCGGCAACTGTGGAGGGAAAACTACTCGCCGCGGCGGGGCTAGGACAGACGATTGGGCAAACTCCCCGGTGCCCGGCCGTCTTTCTCGAACCAGTCCCTCTCAGACGGCCTTGGTGGTGCCAAACCAGGACAGGATCGACTCGCCCTCTTCGCTGGAATTGGTGATCGTGACATAGGAGCGGATGAACGACTCGCCCACGCAGCCGTCGATGGTGATGCGGAAGTTACTGATCGAGACCCAGGGGTCAGCGCCCTTGAATCTCTTCTTGGTGACCGGGACGTTGTTGATGATGCCGGGCTTGAGACCGACGGTGACGCTGCCACCGAGTTGGCCGCCGACGCCGGGGACGAGGCCGTCGGCGAGGACGCCTTCGAAATCCAGGCCGAAGTAGCCGATGGAGGCATTGAGTCCACCGTTGCCGTTCAGCAAGACCCCGCCGGAGGTGCTCATGTCGATACCGCAGCCGATCTCGTAGCCCACCTGGAACACGCCCTCGGGTGTCTCGTCGACACCGGTGATCGAACCCCGAAAGACTCCGCCGACGACGTAGGCCCGCGAGGAGATCGCGGTGGTCAACGGAGCCACCGCCATCTGGGTCTCGTCCTTGGCGGAGATGGTCAACGTCGAACCGTCCGGCGCCGTCGTCGTTGCCGGCGGAGTCGAGACCACCTTGCCGTCGTCGACCGGAGCGGCACTGAGCGCAGCGGGGTCAACGCCCGGCGCTGCGCCGTCGGCAGCAGGGACCGGCGCCGCACCGCCCGGAGTGGCGGGGTCGGGCTCGGCCGATACCGGCGCCGCCGTTACCGCCAACATCGCGGCGAAGGCCACTATCGCCACACCACGGACCATCTCGTCAAACGCCTTCCGATTCCGGCAACCTTGTTAGGCAACCTACATGCGCCGCCGGGTGCTATCGAGACCTCCCCGCCGTGGGCGCATCAGGCCAGCGTGACCAGCCCCAACTCGGTGTCTCCGGCCAGCAGACGATGGTGCGGCAGCACCCGGACCGTGTAGCCCATCGACCCGGACACCCGAAGCGGCGTGGTGGTGCTGAAGATCTCCGCCCCACCCTCACCTGAACCGCTGTAGGCCATGTCGACGTAGTTCGGGTCGCTGAGCATCCCGGCGGGGTCGACCCGACCCAGCACCGCCTGCACCATTACCTCCTCGGGGCTCAGTCCGGCCAGCATCACCGCAGCGGTCAGGGTCAGTTCGGAGCCCAGTAGTGGGGTGTCGGGTAGGCCGGTGCCGTCGACGTCGGTGATCGCCACCGACGGCCAGGCCTCGGCCACCCGTTGCCGGTAGGCCGCCAACTCCCGGGCCTGGCCGAACGGAAGTCCGTCAATCGCCTCAGCGGTCCGGCGAGCCGAGGCCGCCGCCGGTATGTAGTACTGCTCGGTGTAGTCGCGCACCATCCGCGAGGCCAGCACCTTGGGGCCCAGTGCCTGCAGGGTGTGCCGGACCATCTCTACCCACCGGGTCGGCACGCCCTGGTCGTCTCGGTCATAGAACTTCGGCACGACCGAATTCTGCAGCAGTTCATAGAGGGCGCCGGCTTCCAAATCGTCCCGGCGTCCCTCGTCGCTCACCCCGTCAGCGGTGGGAATCTCCCAGCCGTTCTCGCCGTCGAACCATTCATCCCACCAGCCGTCCCGGATGGACAGATTGAGCCCGCCGTTCAGGGCGCTCTTCATGCCGGAGGTGCCACAGGCCTCCAGTGGCCGCAGTGGATTGTTGAGCCATACGTCGCAACCCCAGTACAGAAGCCTTGCCATGGAGATGTCGTAGTCGGGCAGGAAAGCGATCCGGTGACGCAATTCCGGACGGTCGGCGAACCGAACCACCTGCTGGATCAGCGTCTTCCCGGCGTCGTCAGCGGGATGCGACTTCCCGGCGACGATGAGTTGGATGGGCTTGCTCTCATCGAGCAGCAAGGCCTCCAGCCGTTCAGGGTCTCGCAACATCAACGTCAGCCGTTTGTAGGTCGGCACCCGGCGGGCAAATCCGATCGTCAGCACATC
>Ga0247834_1000209_pt1 | contig 112120 bp, 105 predicted proteins | sample LaCruzMarch2015__8_FD_187118 | JGI IMG/M metagenome (GOLD analysis project Ga0247834, IMG submission 187118) | Freshwater microbial communities from meromictic Lake La Cruz, Castile-La Mancha, Spain - LaCruzMarch2015_12m | ecosystem: Environmental > Aquatic > Freshwater > Lake | place: Spain...
ACGTTCCCGAAGATCAGTCGAAAGAGGTCCCGCCATCGATGCTGGCCTCCAATCCAGCATCGATCTTGAAGCACATCTCCCCTGAAACGGGAATCCCCAGAGTCAGTATCAGAGTGAAACGGTCTAGCGAAACTGCGGAGAGGGGGTGCTCTCCTCGCCCCCACCTCGACCGCGCGCCGAAGTAACGGGGCCGCTGGCTTAGTTCACCCCGAACGGATCGTATTGCAGCAGCCAGCTCAGCAGCCAGTTCTCGTCGCTACCCATCGACGCAATGTCATCCACCTTCCAGCCATCCTGCTCGCGCTTCATGGTGATGGCGAGGAGGCTCGTGTGGTCGAAATTGTGGAAGGTGACGGTGCTCAGCGCCCGGTCGCCCTGCACTACCGGCGCGCCGATCGACAGGTCGAGCAACAGCGCGTGATCGCCTTCGATGAACGGATCGAAGCCGACGAGATTGGGCGCATTGGGATCGACATCTTTGCCGGTCTCACCGTCGACGGCTCGGCGCTCCAGGTTGGCGGCGTAGAGCCCCTTGAGCCGCACGGAGAAATACTGCTCTCGCTCACCCGGCGTCTGTCCGGCCGTGTAAGGCGCGTAGATCGCATCGAGCAACGCCTTCGGGTCGTCATAGGCCCGCGTGGCACCGGCGAGGCCGAGCGTGAGAAGTAGGGCAATGATGAGTTGACGCATGTGCCGCCCGGTCCTGCTGTTTGTCCCCGTCTAGCTGGGGCTCGGGGCCGAAGATAGGCGGATGGGCGCCACAATCAAGGCAAGGGCGCCTGCAGGATGTCGAGCAGGTCGTAGCTGAACTCGTCGCCATCGTTCCACACGTCGTCGACCTTCCAGCCGTCGGCTTCCTTCACCAGCAGGATGCCGAGTTCATCGGGCTGACCGAAATTGACGATGTTGACGCGGACCAGGGCCTTGCCGGCGGCGTAGGCGGGTTCGCTCACCTCGACCTTGCTGACGTCGTAGTCCTGCCCGTTGATGAACGGATCGAAATCGATGCGGCCGATCTCGCCATCGGCTTCCTGCGCGTCCGCCATTGATGCCTATTAAACCATTGAATCTGTTAAATTTTCAATAATCATTCCCCCCATGATTTCCACCTTTTGTCATCCGCTTGCATAGGGCGGGGCGGTTTTGGCTTCCGCCATATAGATAAATATATGTTCATGTTTTGTTCCAATATTTTTAAGGACGTTTCGGAAGGTGGCCGGACCGCAATTTCCTGATTTCAAGGTGGAGCCCTGCGAATCTGCTAATCCTGCGAATCTACCTCGCGCGTCGCGGGCATCGGGCGATAAACTTCTCGCTATGGGGGATGCCGCTGCGGTTCCCATCCCTCCCAATCCGCGCCGAGTGTGTTAGAAACGCTGTGGGACTGATTATCTGCTTAGCTTGCGCTTGACGCCTGGAAGGAGGCGACTTCTAATGATTAGGGTGCTGGTCTTTTTTGGTGGACTGCTGGGCCTGGGCGTAGCGGTTTTGGGCATCGCGGCGATGAAGTCGGACATCCAACTGATAATTTCGGCGGTTGGATTCTTTTCCGCCTTAGTCATGTTTTCAATCGGCGCTGTGCTTGGCCGTTTGGACAAGCAATGGAACTACCTCATAGACATCGAGGACCAAGTTAGGAATCGTGCAGGCGGGACGCCAAAGCGCTGACCCTCGCGCGTCACAAAACGCAGTCCGGCGGACGTAATGTGGGATAAATTGTGGGAGGGATTTTTCCCGCAATTCCCAAGCCATTGATAAAACAAGGCTTTTCGTCACATTGTGGCGGATTGGTGAGGATTCATACCTATCCCCAATCAGTTGTGCCGCTCGTGCCGGCACGTCGTCACGAAACGCGACCGAACCAATGACCGCGGGGGCGACGATCGGCTTAGGTCCCCGTCAATCAAAAGGGCGGAATCAGATCCGCACCTACCAACTGCACGCTGTTCTAAGCTCGTTCACCGCTTTTTCGACGCCGGTGATGTCAAAGTCCAGCGTCAGCGGACTTTCGTTGAACGGGGTAGCCTGTACCAAGAAGTTCTTGCGGCCAAACATCTGCTTGATGAGCGGGATTGCCTTGCCGCCAGACCAAAGGCCCATGTGCTCGTTGTTGGTCGACTCCGCCCACTGGTCGCGGACGGCCGGCAGATCATCGATCCTATAGGTGATCTGGTCGTATCCGCCGCTGGAGGCCATAAACTGACCGGCGAACCAGACCGTTAATGCAGTGGTGTCCTCTTGACAGCGAAGCATCAGAACTGCCAGCGAGCCCAAGACAAATCTAGCGGGGACCGTCTGGCTGGAGTTCACCGAGACGAAGACGTCAGTCCGGTCTGTGATCCGGTTCGTCTCCGTCCGAATGTTCCACAGTCCAACGTCACCAACCGCCGAGTCACTTCTGGGCACCTCGGCCGTCTCGATTTTCATGCGAAAAATGGCGTCGTAGCAGAGCAATCGCTCGCCACCATCTTCAACAGCTGCGCAGCCGTGAAGGGGTGGGTAATTACCCTGCGCGGTAGCTGGCGTTGCAGCTGCGGCCAAGACCATCATTGAGAAAAGTAGAACAATTGGCTTCACGAATATACACCTTCAGCGGTTGCCGGACCTATTGAGGTCAACCCCAGGGCCAGGATCAGGATCAGGATCATGAAGAACATTAGCATGTGAGGTCTCCTGCGGGCCAGTCAGCCCTTTTTATAACTTGGAGATCGGCCAGATAAAGCCTTTATCGACGCTAACAGTCGGACCGTGCCGCGTCCGCCAACACCATTACACCTTCCAACGCCTTCGTCGGCACCTCGCTCAGATCATGCAGCCCCTCGCTGTCATGCACGGCCTTGAGATGCTCAATCGTCAGACTTGCCACGGCCTTCTGAATCCGCGCCCAATCGGCCTCAGCCGGTCCGGCGGCCGTCACCTCAAGGGCGGCCTGTGGGCGGCCATAGCCACGGTCTAGGATGACGTTCGCAGCAGCCAGCCGGATCGCGTCCGTGTCGCCCTCGCGCATGACCTCTAGAACCGTCTCCATCGCCTCCTGCGTATGCTCCCGCGCCAGTTCCGATAGTGTGGCCTTCAGTGCCTGCGTGGCCACGTTCGCCCGCCCAGGTGGCCTCCCCGCGCCTTCGCGCGCGCCGCCCGTGGATTTCGATTTGATTTGCCGCATCTCAATTTCCTGATTTTCGCGGGAAGCCCTGCGATTCCGCGATTCTTGCGATTCCGGACTTCCCGCCCCGATTTTCCCGATTTCGACCTTGCCCTGTGCGATTCTGCGATTCTTGCGATTCAGCCCCGCACAATCCGCCAGCTTTGTTTCCGCGCCGTGCCGCGAAGGTGATGGCCTTCGGGGTTCGGCACAAGCCACCCATGGCGCTCCAGCAGCGCGCAAGCCGCGTCCGCCTTCGCGCTTTCACGGCAGCAGCTCGGACCGCGGTTTATGATTTCGACCTTCGCAACGTCAGCGTCCGACCAATTGGCCAGCAGCCACCGCCGCAGCTTCTCCGCCGCAGCGATTTCCGCCGATATTGTTGCCGCCGATGAAAGGCGGGCCGCCTCGGACAAATAAAAGCGCGCCAGTTCAATCCCGTTCGCCATCATTTGTTCAGTGATTTCCACTGCGTCTAAATCGTCCCACAATGTCAGCACGCCAGCCAGCCGGCAGGCTTGCTCCGCCGATTTCGCAGCCGCGCCGGTGATATGTGAAAACGCGCGCCCAGGTCCGGATTCGCCTTCGATTTCGTCAGCGTATTTCGTCAGAAGCTTCCGCGCATCTGGCGACATTTTCAACAGGCGCGGCTTCAGGCTTCGGCCATCGTCGGCCATCGGCACAGGCGCGGCCAGGCGCGCCTTCAGCCTCGCGGCGAAGGCGTCCAGGGCATTGGGGTTCGGCTTAGCTGTGTGGCTGAAGCGCGAGCCGATAGTGGAAGCTGGTTCGGCCATGAGGCAGCGCGGCAGAAAGCCGATTTCGCCGGTCATCGGATCGCCGATGAATCCATGCGCGATGGACACTTGCACCATAAGGTGCAGCGCCAGCCTTCGACCGTAAAGGCGGGAATTGCCATCGCCGACGCGCAGCCGGTCTAGCGCGCTCCCGTCCCATGCCGAATTGAGAACGGCCATCGTTTTCATGCGATGATCGGCACTCATCGAGAAGCCGCCTAAAAATGCGCCGCCTTCGTCACTGAAAAGCCCCTGCGATGGCTGGCCGCTCTGTAACGATTTGTACATGGCCTCGGCCGTGGGTTCGGCCATTGTCCGGTAGGGCGCAATCGGCATTGCAGGCGGATCGCCCAGCATCCGCAAATCAACCTCAGCGATGGCCGATTTCTTGCCGCCCAGCCCAGCCAGTGCGCCCTTCTTCCGCGCGTCATAGATTTCACGGTCCCGGAGATAGTCAGCCTGTTCGATGGCGTATTGGGCCGCCTCAATTTCCTCGACCTCGCGGAGTCCGGCCATCAGCATCCGATCCACGCTGGATTTCCGCTCGCCACTTGCAGCAACGGTCAAAACATAAAGCGACAGCGGACGGATTCCGCCCAGCGTCAAAACATCGGCATGGGCTTGTGTGGCCAGGCTTGCCACCGCCAAAGCCGATCCAGCGGCAATGGCGATTGGTGCCTGCGTTGCCCCAGCAGCGGCTTCCACGGCAGCTTGCAGCGGCCCTAAAGCACTCACGGGAAAGTCAGCCGGCGGAGCAATTTCGCGCAGCAGCGGTTGCGGACCTTCGGGCGTGAAATTGGTGACGTTCATCCCGCCACCTCGCCCGCCAACAACATGTCGTTTGCGTCGCGCGCGTCACCGCAATTAACAATGCGGACCTGCCAGCCCATGGCGCAAGCGCGCTCCGCCAGCCCATACGCAGCGGAACGGCCAGCCGGATCGCCATCGGCAAAAATGACCAGCGCCCCAGGTTCTTCGGGAAGGCGCAGCGACCGCATGCCAGCCGCCGAAACCGTTGCCCAAACGGACGCCCAGTCAAAGCGATGGTCGGTCCAAACTTTCGGGATGCTCAGCGCGCTTTCGAGACCTTCCGCCACGAACAGCATGCCGGGATCGCCTTGCATCAGCCTGATCGCGCCGCCTGCGCATGGCCCCAGCGCCAGCTTTGGGCTTTCGATTTCCGCCTTGCCGCTTCCGTCCGGCTTCACGAAAGTGCGATGGACGGCCGGATCGCCGCCCATCACGGCCGCAATTAACGCTGGATGGAATGTCTTCGATGGCCCGTGGAAACAATGCGGATGGAACCGCAGGTCCGCAGCAGGTGGCGCGACTAGGCCGCGGCTGGCCAGGTATTTTTCGGCAATCGTGCCGGTGATCGGCACGGTTTGGCTCCACAGGGTCACGGCTTGAACGGATCGCGCCAGCGCCTCGGCTTTCGCCCGGGATTCGTATCGCAGCGCCGCCATCGGATCGGGCTTGAACACTTCGCGCGACAGTCCAGCAGCGCTCAGGATCGCCGTGAAGGAACAATTCGACCGCTTGCAATTCATCAGCAGCCGCCCGCTCGCCGAACGGCCAATCGTCAGCGCATTTCCGGCCCAGCCTGCTTGGCAGACAGGACAACCGGCAACGCCATAGTGGCCATACCACCGGCCTTTCAGCCGCAAGGTGACGCGCGCCGCGTCATCGTGTATAAATGACGCATTGCCCGCCATGTTTAGCCCCGGTTGCGCCGCCCGCGCGCCGGGGTTTTTGATTTGCCCGCCGGTCATATCAAGCCACCTCGCGCGACTTGAGCCAGGCTTCGATTTCGGAGCGCCGCCAGCCTACTGCGCGCGCGCCAAGGCGGATCGGCTTGGGGAAGATTCCGGCTTTAATCGCTTCGTGAAGCCATGTGGACCGCATTCCGATCATGCCCAGCACGGCCGGCTTTCGCAAAATTACCTCAGTCATGTCGATTGTCTCCGTTCGCCATCGTGGCGACGCGGAGAAAAGCGAATTTCGGATTGGATGCTCAGCCGGGCTAATCGTGATTTTTCGAGCGATTAGCCCGTCGGTTTTCCGATTGGACAAGGGAAATCGCAGGAATCGCAGAATCGCAGCCCTCTACCGTTATTTCCGGATTTTGGGCGGCCCCTTGATCGCGGTTCGGACCGCATCCTTTCCGAGCGGTTCAAACTCCGCCGCCTGAAGTATTGCAGCCAGCACTTCCGTGAAAGGCGAATCGGGGCCGGCGGACGGCTGCTTGTTGAACGATTTTCGCCATGCGTCAGCGGCCTGCGCAGCCACGAACAGCGCCCCGGCGTTTGGCCCAGCCACCTTCTCACCACGGCCCAGCGCAAGCCCGTCAGCGGCCCTCTGGAAGCCCGTGGCGGCCGTCTCCAGCGCCGCCGATAGATCGTCCAGCGTCAACGGATCGGCGCTTGTCGCTAGGTCGAATACGTCGCGCTCCGTCTCCGTCATTTTGCCGATTTCGGAAACGGCTTCGGCCAGCAGCTTCGCCACCTTTTCCGCCCGATCCCGCGCGGCCCGTGGATCGGTTGTCGGTTCGCCCTTGTCACCGGCCGTTTTCGACAGCGCGCCTGCCGTGTGGCGTAGGAAGGCGTCGATTTCCGCTTCAGCAAAACGACTGCGAAAGGCGCGCCGGATTTCCTTCGCCGCCTCAGCCGTAAAGGCGAAGTGCGGGTCGGCCCAGCCACTAGCTTCAGGATTCATGGCCCTGCCTCATGGTCACGACGTTACCGGAAGCCGCGCGGCCTTCCAGAAAAGCGGACCAATCCGCCATCATGGCGCGCCGCCGCTCCACCATGTCGGACCGCTGATAAGCCCTTTCGACCTCGCTTCCGATGAAGTGCGCAAGCTGGATTTCGGCCATGTCGCGCGCATAGCCCCGCTCCGCCGCCCATTGCCTGAAGGTAGACCGCAGCCCATGCGGCACGGCTGGCCGCTTGTTCACGGGATCAAGAAAGCCCTCGCGACCATCCGCCGTTTCGTTTTGGTGCATCAGCCGCATGATGGCAGAAATCAACGTGTCCGACAGTGATCCACCTCGCGGAGCGAAGAAAACGAAATTGCTACCTTCCAGGCGCGGCAGGGACCGCAGCAGCGCCACGGCTTCGGCAGTCAGTGGGAGTGTGTGCGCGCGACCGTTCTTCATCCGTGAAGCCGGAATTGTCCAAATCGCAGGAATCGCAGAATCGCAGCCCTCAACCTCCGGAATGGAAATTTCGTCCCATGTCGCGCCTCGGACTTCACCGGATCGCGCCGCCGTCAGCACCACGAATTGCAGCGCCTTCGCAGCCATGCCTTCCCGCTTCAGTAGCAGCCGCCACCAGCGCGGCAGTTCCGCCAGCGCAACGGCCGGTTGATTGTCGCCCTGCGCCAGCTTCGACGGCTTCGGCAGGAGTTCTGCTAGATTGCCGCCCCAGCGCGCTGGATTGTCGCCCTCCCGATGACCGGCCACCGTTGCCCAGCTAAGGACGCTTTCAATTCTTCCGCGCAGCCGGGAAGCCGTTGCGTTCTTTTCCCGCCAGAAAGGATTGAGAACGCGGAGAACGTCAGGGACAGCGACGGCTTTCACGGCCATATGGCCCAGCACGGGGAAGGCGTATTGCTCCAGCGTGGCGCGCCACTGCTTCCGGTGTTTCTCGTTCGAGAAGCCGTCCAGCTTTGAAGCGAGGTACTGCTCCGCCGCTTCCGCGAAGGTAATGGACGCTTTGGCCTTTCGCCGTTCGGCCTGCGGATCGCCGCCCAGATAGGTTAGTTTCTTGTTCGCCCTTGCTGCTTCACGGGCTTCGGCCAGGCTTATCAGGGGATAGGAGCCCAGCCCCATTTCCCGCCGCTTGCCGTGGATGACAATTCGCTGAATCCAGAATTTGCCGCCATTGCCATCGACGCGGATATAAAGCCCATGGCCTCCGCCGTCGAAATACTTTCCCGGACTCAGCGAATTGATGCGGAGTGGCGTCAGCGTTGCCGCCAGCTTTCCCCCAGCCTTTCCACCCTCGGATGCCGCTTTTTCGGATGCCAAGATTTCCACCTTTGATTAGCGGCTGTCACTGTATCAAAACGACTTTTCCCGAACAAGCAGAAACAGAATAAGCCATTATAAACAATAGCGTAATGACCGAATATGGCGCTTAGCGAATTGTATTGTGGCGGTCTGCGCGTCCGCCTCGAACAGATCGTTGAGCCGCTTCGACCGCAGCGCCCGCATGTCGGCGGGGAACTCGTGGGGCGGCTGATAGCTGGAATACAGCGCTTCGACGACCGCCCTGGGGTCGGACATGTCCTGCGCGAAAGCCGGCGAGGCGATCAGGGCAAGCGCGAGGAAGGCGTAGTGACGCATGGAAAACCTCAGTTGAACCAGAAAGCGTAGCCGAGCCACTGCGAGCCGAAGGCCTGATTGAAATCGGCGAAGCTGCCATCGTCAAGCACTGGCCCATCCCGCAGGAACTGCACCGCGTCGTGGCCGCTGAGCAGCAGCAAAGGGTCGGTCCGGGTGGCGGTATCGAAATAGGCGTTAAGGTCGAAGCCGCGCTGGAAACGCCAGTGCGGGATCAGCAGTTTGCCATCGAGCACCTGATCGACAGTATCGAGCGAAGCGACCCAGGCCTCGATCTGTTCGGCGGTGATTCCCGGCCCGCCGAGCACGCTTTGCTGCGTCGGCCCCGGCAGCAGTTCGCGGTCGTTGTCAGTCTCGGCGATGATCGCCTGCCAGTTCTGCCGGGACAGCGCGGTGATCGATCTCAACCGGCCCTGCACCGATTTCAGCCGTTCGCGATCGATAACCGGCCAATTCATCGTGTGGACCGCAGCAACAAGGTCGACCAGTCGCGTTTCGCCGTCCCCGCTTCCGAACAGCCCGTAGGTCGTATCGGGAGGCCCACTCGGCGGCTCCGTGATCCCCAGCCCGGCACGCGGAAACAGATGCGGCAGCAGCGTCTCGGAGAGTGTGCGGAAGTCGTGCGCCAGCAGGAACTCCGCAAACGCGGCGGTGACGTTGGAATAACCGGCCAGCCAGATGGCGTCGGCCCGATCGAGCCCCAGCGTCAGGGTGGGTGGATCGTCCTCCGCCGGCTGTTCGAGGCCGGGCGCACGGGGAATCCGGTTGATGCCCAGCGCCGGGCCGACGATGGCCCCGATGTTCTCTCCCTCTTCGGTCATCCCGTCTTCGTCGATGTCCACGACGACCTTCATCACGTCGACCGGGATCACGTAGTCGCCCGCCGCCCCGGCCTCCCGCAGCGTCTTCTGCGCCACGTCGAGATCGGCAACCAACGCCTCCAGGATGACGCGCAGCGTGTCGTAGTCGAGCGGCACGGGGCTTGGGTTGACCGGCACGTTGATGAGCATCGGGCCGCGCACGCGGTCGGACAGGTCATAGCCGTGGCGGTACAGCGAGCGGCCAAAGTTCTGCACTGCCTGTGTGAACTGCAGCAGTCCCTTGCCGAAGCGCGCTTCGGCATCCGCCCGCGCATCGAGTTCACCGATGCCCGCGTCCGGAGTGCCGGCGTAGAGGTGGCGCAGGGTCGCCCCCTCTCCCGCCAAGGCCGGAAAGCTGAGGAGAGCGGCCATGATCACAGTCGTCAGTCTCAGCATGATCCACTCCGCAAGTTGCAGCACTACCTCGCGGCCAACTCCAGCCACTCGTCTTCACTCAATACCATGATGTCCAGTTCGGTGGCCTGCTTCAGTTTGCTGCCGGCGCCGGGACCCGCCACGACGATATCGGTGTTCTTCGACACCGAGCCCGCCACCTTGGCGCCCAGCCGCTCCGCCATCGCCTTGGCTTCGCCGCGCGTCAGCTTTTCAAGGCTGCCGGTGAACACCACCGTCTTGCCGGCCACTTCGGATGTCGCCGACACGTTGAGCACGTAGGGCTTCGGACGCACCTCGGCGAGCAGCCGATCGAGCACCTCGTCATTCTGCTCGTTGCCGAAAAAGTCGCTCAGCGCCTCGATCACCGTGCCGCCGATCCCGTCGATCGACGGGAACACCGATGCCGGATCGTCGGGATGCGCCGCGACGTCCTTGCCGACTTCGATCACATTCTCGATGGTGCCAAAATTCTTCGCCAGCGCCGCCGCGGTCGTCTCGCCGATGTGCCGGATGCCGAGCGCGAAGATGAACCGATCAAGCTCCGGCTCGCGCCGCGCGTCTATGGCGGCGAACAGCTTGTCGAGGCCTTCGTAGGTGCGCTCCTCGGCGGTCAGCACCTTCTTCCTCGTCGCCCCCTTGGCCGCCTCGCGCTGCCGCGCCTGCGCCTCGCGGCGCTCGAACAGCGCCTGCTGCACCGCCTCACGCCGGGCCTTCAGGGTGAAGATATCCGCTGCGGTCTTCACCAGGCCCGCGCTGAAGAACAGGTCGATGTTCTCGGCGCCCAATCCCTCGATATCCATGGCGCCACGCGACACGAAGTGGCGGAGCCGCTCCACCGCCTGCGCCGCGCAGATCAGCTCGCCGGTACAACGGCGCCGGGACTCTTCCTTGCCGGTCTTCTCGTTCATCTCGCGCGTCGCCGGCGAGCCGCAAACCGGACAAGTATGCGGAAACTCATACGGTACAGCTTCGGCGGGGCGCTTCTCGAGGATGACGCGGACAATCTGCGGGATCACGTCGCCGGCGCGCTGAATCACCACCGTATCGCCCACCCGGATATCGATCGGCGCATCGCCACGGATCGGCGCGCCGGTCGAATCGATGCCCTTGATGTAGTCCTCGTTGTGGAGCGTGACGTTCTCGACCACCACGCCGCCCACGCTCACAGGCGCCAGCCGCGCCACCGGCGCCAGCGTCCCGGTGCGACCAACCTGGATGTCGATCCGCTGCACCGTGGTCATCGCCTGCTCGGCGGGGAACTTGTGCGCCACCGCCCAGCGTGGCTCGCCGCTCGAAAAGCCCCAGCGCCGCTGCAGGTCGAGCCGGTCGAGCTTGTAGACGACCCCGTCGATGTCATAGCCGAGCGAGGACCGCTTTTCCTCGATCGCCTTGTACTGCCCGATCAGGTCCTCGACGGTTTTCGCACGGACCATCCACGGGCTGATCTCGAACCCCCACTCGCCAAACTTCTGCACCGCCTCGTACTGGGTCGGCGCCGGGTCTTCCGTCGTGGCGCCCCACGCATAGGCAAAGAACCGCAGGTTGCGGCTGGCGGTGACACCGGGGTCCTTCTGGCGCAGCGAGCCCGCGGCGGTATTGCGCGGATTGACATATTCCTGCCCGCCGACTGCCGCAGAGCGGGCCTTCAATGCCTCGAACTCGGCATAGGTCATGTAGACCTCACCACGGATTTCGATGCTTTGCGGCCACCCGGAGCCTTTCAGCGTCTGCGGAATGTCCTTGATGGTCCTGAGGTTGGCAGTGATGTCCTCACCCACCGCGCCATCGCCGCGCGTCGCCCCCTGCACGAACACGCCATTCTCGTAGCGCAGCGAGGCGGAGAGACCGTCGATCTTCGGCTCGGCCGTGAAGGCGAGTTCAAGGTCCTTGTCGCGATCGAAGAAGCGCCGGGCGCGCTCGATGAAGTCGACCACGTCCTCATCGGTATAGGCCTTGCCGAGGCTCAGCATCGGCACGGCATGCCGCACCTTGGAAAACCCCTCCACCGGCGCACCGGCGACCTTGTCGGAGAGCGAGTCGTCCCGCTTCAGTTGCGGAAAGGCCGTCTCGATCGCCTGATAGTCGCGCTTCATCGCGTCGTAGGCGGCATCCGTGATATCAGGCGCGTCGAGCTCGAAATACGCCCGGTCCGCGGCGGCAAGCGCCTCGTGCAGGCGATCGAGCTCCGCCTTGGCCTCGGCTTCGCTGAAACTCTCGATCTCGCGGCCCTCAGTGCTCACAATACCTCCGAAATCAGCTTGCCGGCCGCGGCACGCGCCTCGTCGGTCACCTTGGCGCCCGACAGCATCCGCGCCACCTCTTCCTGCCGCGGCTTGCCCTCGAGCAGGCGAACATGGGTGCGGACAAACGCCCCCTCCTCGATCGCCTGCTTCTCGATCAACAGGTGGCTCTGCGCGCGCGCCGCGACCTGCGGAGCATGGGTGACGGTGAGCACCTGCACCTTCTGCGACAATCGGCTCAGGCGCCGTCCGATGGCGTCCGCCACCGCGCCACCCACACCGGTGTCGATCTCGTCGAAGATCAGCACCGGCGCCGAACCGCGATCGGCCAGCACCACCTTCAGCGCCAGCAGGAAACGGCTGAGTTCGCCGCCCGAGGCGACCTTGAGCAGCGGCCCGGCGAGCGTGCCCGGATTGGTCTGCACGTGGAAGGCAACCTGATCGTAACCGGCAGCAGCGACGCGCTTCTTGTCCACCTGCAGATCGACGATGAAGCGGGCCGAACCAAGCTTGAGGTCGGGCAACTCCTTGCCGACCGCCTTGCCCAGCTGCACGGACGCCTTTTCGCGGGCGGCGCTCAGCTTGCCGGCGGCCCCGGTGTAGGCCTCGCGCGCCGCCGCCGCCTTTGCCTCGAGATCCTTGAGCGAGGCCTCGCCGGTCGTCAGCCGGTCGAGGTCGGTCTGGTAGCGCACCTGCACCTCGATCAGCCCGTCCACGGTGGTGTGGTGCTTGCGGGCCATGGCGCGCAGCGCGAACAGCCGCTCCTCCACCCGCTCGAGGTCAGCTGGATCAAACGCCATGTCGCGCTTCAGCGCTTCGAGCGCGTCAGAGGTCGTATCGAGCGAGATCAGCGCCGCATCGAGTGCATCGACGATCGGCTGGAAGATCGCCGCGCCAGCCTCCGCCTTGCGCGACAGGCGCCGCATCAGGCTGGCGAGGTTCGGCCCGGGCGCCATCGGCCCGTTCAGGATCTCGTCGGCATCGCGGACTTCCTCCGCGGCCTTCTCCAGCGTCATCAGCCGCTGGCGGCGCTCGGCCAGGATATCCTCCTCGCCGATTTCGACACCAAGCTCACTGAGCTCGCCGACCGTGTGGCGCGCATATTCCTCCTTGGCCGCCGCCTCGGCGATAAGCGCGCGCTGGCCCTCGACGGCGGCGTCGGCCTCGACCAGCGCCTGGTAAGCCGAGTAGACCGCACCCGCCATCGCGTCATGCCCGCCAAACGCATCGAGCGCGGCCCGGTGCGTGGCAACGTCGACAAGCGCCCGGTCGTCGTGCTGGCCGTGAATCTCCACCACCAGCGAACCGATGGCCTGCAGCAGCCCAGCCGAAACCGGCTGGTCATTGATGAAGGCGCGGGTCCGCCCGTCCGGAAACTGCACCCGGCGAAGGATGATGTCCTCGTCGTCGGCGATGGCGTTCTCGCGCAGCGCCTCGCGGGCCGGATGCTCGCGCGGCAGTTGCAGCACCGCCACCACCTGCCCCGATTCGGCCCCTGCCCTGACCAGCGACGCGTCCCCTCGCCCGCCAAGCGCCAGCGTCAGCGCGTCGAGCAGGATCGATTTGCCCGCGCCGGTCTCGCCGGTGAGCGCCGTCAGCCCGGTATCGAGCGCCAGGTCGAGCTGGTCGATCAGCACGATGTTGCGAACCGATAGGGCGCTGAGCATCACCAGCCTCGAAACAGAACCGCCGCGAACCAATCGGATCGCGGCGGCAAACTAGCGCGGCTCATGAGAACAAACAAGAAACAAATCCTGTTGGTTCAGCCCTGTCGCAGCGACGCAAGGGCAGAACCCTGGTTGACTTCCGGCTTCACGCCCTGCTTGCCGAGCAGGTCGTAGGCCTGCTTGTACCACTTTGACTGCGGGTAGTTGTGGCCGAGCACGGCAGCGGCAGTGGCAGCCTCGGAGGTCAGGCCCAGCGCGAGGTTCGCTTCGGCGAGTCGGAACAGCGCTTCCTCGACATGGGTCGATGTCTGGAACTGCGTCGCGACGACCTTGAAGCGGTTGATGGCGGCGGCGTACTGGCCCTGGCCGAGATAGTAGCGGCCCACCGACATTTCCTTGCCTGCCATCTGGTCGACGCCGATGTTCAGTTTGTCCTTGGCGTCCTTGGCGTACTCGCTCTTGGGGTAGTTGGAGATCAGCAGCGAATAGGTCTCGTTGGCCTGCTGCGAGATCTTCTGGTCGCGCGTGATGTCCTTGATCTGCCCGAAATACGAATTGCCCTTGAGGTAGAGGACGTAGGCGGTTTCCTTGGATCCGGGATAGAGCGCCATGTAGCGGTCAGCGGCCATGATGGATTCGTCGAACCGGCCGATTCGATAGTTGCCGTAGACCTGCATCAGCTTCGCCTTCTCGTTGAACTCCGAGTAGGGGTGCTGCCGCTCCAGCTTCTCGAGCGTGTCGATGGCGGTCAGGTAGCGCTGCTTGTCCATCTCGCCGAGCGCCTGCTGGTACAGGGTATCGGGCGGAATGATCTCTTCTTCCTTCAGCTTCGGCTGGCCGAAGAGGTTGCAGCCGGCGAGCAGCACCACGAGGGCGCCGACGCTCGCCATGCGAACGAGACGACGCGAAAAACCAATGTGCTGAGTGATGGTCAAAACCGGCCCCATTCCCTGAACGCAATACCCTGAACGTGTCAGGGCGGACTACTGGCAAATAAGTTCAAAACTGTGGCGGGATGTTAGCCGACCGACCGCAGGTATGGCCGTTCCGCGATGCCTTCCGGCATATCGTCGAGCCCGTCGAAGGCATACGGCAACTCGTCGGCCGTGACGACCTCGTAATTGGCCTCCGACGCGAACAGCCCGTGCAGCACCAGCGCGTTGAGCGCGTGGCCACCCTTGTAGGAGCGGAAACGGCCGTAGATCGGCAGGCCGCACAGCGCCAGGTCGCCAATGGCGTCCAGCAGCTTGTGGCGGACGAACTCGTCTTCGTAGCGCAGGCCGCCAGGGTTGAGGATGCGGTCCTCGTGCACGGTGATGGAATTGTCCATCGACGAGCCGAGCGCATAGCCGGCCTGGCGGAGAATCTTGGCGTCGCGCACGAACCCGAAGGTACGGGCGCGCGAAACGTCGTCGTAATACTTCCGCGGCGTCCAGTCGAAGATCATCCGCTGGCGGCCGATGACGCGGCTGTCGAAATCGATCTCGAGGTCGAACAGGCGACCGTTATAGGGTTCCAGCGCCGCCGAGGCCTCGTTGTTCCGGACCAGCACCTGCCGGGTAATCTTGATATAGCGGCGGGCGGCCGGCTGGATGTTGAGCCCCACCGCCATGATCGCTTCGACGAACGGCCAGGCGCTGCCGTCGAGGATCGGGCACTCGGGACCGTTCAGCACGATATGGGCATTATCGACGCCGAGGCCCGAAAGCGCCGACACCACGTGCTCCACCGTGGCGACCGAAACCGACTCGCCGAGGTCGATCGTGGTGCACAGCGTCGTGCGCGTCACGCGGGAGAAATGCACCGGCACCGGGCCGTGCTTGCGGCCATCATCGAGGATGCGAGTGATCGTATAGCCGGAATCAGGCGCGGCAGGCTCGAGGACAAGCGTCACGGGGGCGCCCGAGTGAACGCCCAGGCCGCTGAATTCGAGGGCATCGGCCAGGGTCCGCTGCCGCGTCGAAAGTTTATTCACGCTGTAAGGACTCCCGCCCCGTCCACGACCCGAAGCAGTCATAGACAATAAAATCCCGGCGCGGAAGCCGCACCGGGACACCAGTATCAGCGGTTTCCCCGCGTTCCTTACCCGTGCTTCCGCAGGAACGAGGGGATCTCGATGTGTTCTTTCTGCTGCGCCTGCGGCTGCTGGCGACCCTGGGGGTCAAGCGAGCCGCGTGCACCTTCTGGTGCACCGGAAACGCGCGGATTCCGGGAGGCTCCGGCCTCGATGGCGCTGCGGGCTGCCGCGTCGTCAGCGGACGGCTCGTTGGTGTGAGCCGGGCGCGCTGGCTCGTTCGAGCGCAGGTTCAGGCCGACATTCGAGGCCAGGCGCTTGAACAGCGCACGCGCATTGCGCGGCTCTTCAACCTGCTTTTCTTGTTCGTGGAGTGACCGACGGGCAACAGCTGGCAGCTCCTCGGTGCGCGGCATGCGGCGCTGGCCGTCGGGACGCTCGGCCGAAGACGGCACATAGACGCTCGGAATGGGCGCATCGATGAGTCGCGGCGCCTCTTCCAGCTGCTGGTGCGCCGCAGCGGCGGCCGGGATGTACGGCTCGACAGTGATGCCGTCGTCTTCCTGCTCGTAGCCGTACTGGCTCTCGGGCGCATGGCTGATCGCCTCGGCGACTGCTGCCTGCACCTGGGTCTCGAGTTCCGGCTCCTGCTCGTAGGCCGGCTCAGGCTGCGACTCGTAGTGCGTCACCTGTGCCTGCGCCGGCTGACGCTCGGCAGCGGCCCGCATCGCCTGCGCGGTGAGCGGGGTGCGCATTGGGTTAGCCTTCATCGGCTCGAGGGCCTGCACCATGGTCGCATCGGTGCCGGTGGCAACGACAGACACGCGGATCGTGCCGCTCATGTCCGGATCGTAAGTGGCGCCGAGGATGATGTTGCAGTCGGGGTCGACTTCCTCGCGAATGCGGCTGGCCGCCTCGTCCACTTCATACAGGGTCAGGTCGGGACCGCCGGTGATGGAGATGAGGAGGCCACGCGCACCGTGCATCGACACGTCGTCGAGCAGCGGGTTGGCAATGGCGGCTTCTGCCGCGTGGCGGGCACGATCGTCGCCCGAGGCTTCGCCTGTACCCATCATCGCCTTGCCCATGCCACGCATCACGGCGCGGACGTCGGCAAAATCGAGGTTGATAAGGCCTTCCTTGACCATCAGGTCGGTGATGCACGCGACGCCCGAGTAGAGCACCTGGTCCCATCTTGAAGGCGTCCGCGAAGGTGGTCTTCTCGTTGGCGACACGGAAGAGGTTCTGGTTCGGGATGACGATCAGCGTATCGACATGCCGGTGCAGTTCGTCGATGCCGTCCTCGGCGAGGCGGGCACGACGGTTACCCTCGAACGTGAAGGGCTTGGTGACGACGCCAACCGTCAGGATACCCTGTTCGCGGGCGGCGCGGGCCACCACGGGAGCTGCACCGGTACCGGTGCCGCCACCCATTCCCGCGGTGATGAACACCATGTGGGCGCCGCTGAGGTGGTCGTTGATCTCGTCGTAGCTCTCTTCCGCTGCGGCGCGGCCGACTTCCGGGTGCGAACCGGCGCCGAGCCCTTCGGTGACCGAGACACCGAGCTGGATGATGCGCTGTGCGCTCGACAGGGCCAGGGCCTGGGCATCGGTATTGGCGCAGACGAAGTCCACCCCGCTGAGGCCCGATGCGATCATGTTGTTGACCGCGTTACCCCCGGCGCCACCCACACCGAACACGGTGATCCGCGGCTTCAATTCCTGGATATCGGGGATGGTGAGATTGATGGTCATCGAGGGCCCCATGGCGTGGCGTGTGGGGACAAGTATTAGTCGCCAATTCGTTAATCAGACCCTAACAATGCCATCGAACGGGCTAACGTGATCGCAAAATGCAAGCGGACGCGGGGTGCTGGTTACGACTGGTTAAGCATGGCGGAGGCGGTCCGAGGCCGGGCTTCTTCCGCCGCCGGCCGACTCAGGCGGCGTCCCAGATTGATGCACGGGACCTCGATGACCCGGTAGGCGAGGGCCGCAGCAGCGGCCGAAACCAGCAGAACCGCAGCGAGACTCACGAAGAGGTTGGCATGCAGCCAGGCCATCGCCGGCAAGATTGCCGCCAGCCAGAGCAGCGCCGCCATGAGCGGTCGGTGCAGCAGGTAGATCGAGTAGCTCAGGCGCCCCAGCCCGACTAGCGGCGCCCATGTCGGCTTCAGCCAGAAGCAGAAGACCAGAAAGAGCACGACACCGAGGGCACGGGTGCTCTCGATGTCGAGATAGCGCCAGCCAAGCTCGCCATCCGAGCCTGTCGTAAAGCTCATCCAGACGAGGACGATCGCCCAAAGTCCGAACTGGAACAGCAGGACCGAACGCGCCGTCCCCGGCCCCAGTTCGCCGTCATGCCACTTGCGGAGCAAGGCACTGGCGAACATGAGCGACAGGTGCATCGGCATCTCCCGGTAGTAGAGGAAGAGCAGCGGGTTGGCTGCCGTCCTGACGCCGTTGATGTAGCCGGCGATAAACAGCACCGCGAGCGCCAGGCTCACGCCCGCCAGCGCACCCGCGCGGTCCAGCAGACCCGCTGCGAACAGCCCGGCGCAGAGCCCGTAGAACACGATCTCGGTCAGCAGCCGTCCAGTAGAGTTCCTGCAGCAGCGGCTGGCCGAAGGGCTGGGGCACCATGGTGATGTTGGCGAGGATGGCGAGCCCGTCTACCTCCCTGCCCCACAGCCACCATGAGAGGAGCAGCGCAATGACGATCGACACCCAGAACGCCGGATAGAGGCGAAGGAAGCGGCCGATGACGAAGCGCCGCAATTCCTGGTCGCGCGGCTGGCCGGCCCTCAGGCTCGCAGGGATGACGAAACCGGAGATCATGAAGAACAGCATCACGCCGATGCCACCGACGTTGAGGTCGATCGCCAGCTCCCCGAACCAGCCGCGGCTGGCACCGGGGAGGTCTTCGGTGACGTGCATCCAGAGCACCAGCAGCGCCGCGATGGCGCGCATGGCATCGATATGCACAAGACGGTCAGGCGCGGTGCGGCTCATGCCGGAGAGCATGCAGGACCGACTTTAAGGCCGAGTAGCCAAGGAGCCTAAAAACTCGTCCTCAGCCAGGTTCCGACGCGGGCGAAGTAGCCGTCGGTGCCGGTGAGCTTGGCCATGCGGCGGGGCTCGGAATATTCCTGGCCGCACACCTGCGGGTAGATCAGCATGCCGGCCACCGTTGCAAAAGCCGGGCCCTTGGCCATGTCCGGCAAGCCGGAAATGCCGAGCGGACGGCCGTTGCGCACGTTGCGGGCAAGGATGCGGCGCGCCACTTCGGGCAATCCGTTGAGGTCGGACCCGCCACCGGTAATCACGAACCGGCGACCGCAGATATCCATCATCCCGGTCGCCTGCATGCGATCCTTGACGGCGGTCAGCACTTCCTCGACGCGCGGGCGGATGATGCGGGTGATGTGCGAGCGCGGGATCTGCCCCGGCGCTTCGTCGCGCGTCGCCCCGACCGGCGTGATCGGGATCATTTCGCGATCGTCGGTCTGGCCGGGCAGCACCGAGCCGTACATGGTCTTCAACCGTTCGGCATCGGCGATGCCGACCGACAGGTGGCGCGCGATGTCGAGGGTGAGGTGGTGCGCGCCAATGGCAATGGCATCCGCGTAAACGAGGTGTCCCTCGGCGAACACCGACACCGTGGTGGTCGCGCCGCCAAAGTCGATGCAGGCGACGCCCAGCGAGCTCTCATCGTCGACAAGCGTCGAGAGGCCTGAGGCATAGGGGGTGGCGGTCAGCGCCTCGATCTGCAGGTGGCAGCGGTGCAGCACCAGTTCGACGTTCCGCATCGCGAGCGTTTCGGCCGAGACGCAGGCGACATCGACCGACAGCCGCTCGCCGACCATACCGCGCGGATCCTTCACACCCTTCTGGCCATCGAGTGCGTAGCCGATCGGCATGGCGTGGATGATCGAGCGTTCGGGACGCACGGAGCGTTCGTTGACCGCGCGCAGCACCCGCTGCACGTCGGCCCGCTCGACTTCCTGCCCCCCGAGATTGACGGTGGCCGAGAACGTCTCCGAGCCCAGCCGGCCCGCAGTGACGTTGACGATCACCGATTGCACGGTGACGCTGGCCGCCCGCTCGGCCATGCCGACAACGGTGCGCACGGCCTGCTCGGCCTTGTCGAGGTCGGTGACCACGCCCGACTTGATGCCGGCCGAAGGACCATAGCCGAAGCCGATCACCTCGATATTGTGCGTGCGCCCGCGCAGTGTCTTGCCTTCCGGCCGCGGCACGAGGCGCGCGATGATGCAGCAGATCTTGGTCGAGCCGATATCGAGCACGCTCACCAGCGAGGTCTTGCCCGGCGGCAGCGGCTTGAGCCGGGCGGTCATGGCGTCGGTCATCATCATGGTCAGGGTGTTCCAGTGGCCTTTTTCGGCTTGCCCGAGCTTGCAGCAATCTGCTCGCGCGCCAGTTCGCCTGGCTTCAGCGTCACGACGCCCGGAACCCGCAGGTCGATCTCGGTTACGTCCCGGTCAAGCAACTGATACTGCGCCTGGTAGATCTCGAGCCGGTCAAGCGCCTGCGCCACGCCTGCTTCGGGCAGTTGCACGCGGAGGCCGTTGCGGTAGATCAGGTCCCAGCGGCGGTCGCCGATGCGCGACAGCGCCGCGAGCCCGTCGCCGATCCGGCCATAGCGCGCCAGCATGCGCACCATCGGCACGGCGTCGTCGGCAGCGCCCTGCCCGATCACCAGCGGCAGTTCGGTATACGATGCGATGTCGGTGCCGATCTTGTCGCCGCGCTCGTCGATCAGCCAGGTCGTGCTGCCGATACGCCAGCGCAGCACCGGCGCCTTCTCGACGATCGAGACGATGACGCGGTTCGGATAGACCTTGCGCACCGTGGCGGACTTGACGGCGCGCAGCCACTGCAGCCGCGCCTGCGCCTTCTGCGCATCAAAAGTCAGCGTCGAGTTGCCGGTACCGACCGTCAGCAGCGTGATGATATCGGCGTCCGACGCCAGCACCTGGCCGGAAATCTCGATCGAGGTGATGCCGAAGCCGGCGGCGGCGAACTCGCCCTGCACGAACTTGAAGGCGGTGACGCCGCCTTCCCAGATCATGTCCTTGGCCGCGATCAGGCCGCCGAACGCCAGCAGCGCGAGGATGGCGCCGACAACCTGCACGATCCGCTGCTTGTGCAGCACCCACACATGGTTCGCCCGCACCATCGCATTGCGCGCGGCGGGCGAAACGATGGCGGGAAACTGGCGTGGATCGACCGGTCGGGCATCGGCGAAACCTTTGGCCCCTACCTGTTGCAACTCGCATCCTCCACCAACCAGGACACCAGCTCCTCGAAGCTGTGCCCCGCATGGCGGGCCTGCTCGGGAGCTAGCGACGTCTCGGTCATGCCCGGCTGGGTGTTGATTTCGAGGCAGACGAGTTCCCCGTCCACCCCGGCCCGGTCGTTGAAGCGGAAGTCAGTCCGCGTCACGCCCCGGCACCCAAGCGCAGCATGCGCCTTGAGTGCTATTTTCTGCACTTTGTCGTAAATTTCCGGTTTAATTTGTGCGGGAATAATGTGGTTCGAGCCGCCCTTGGCGTACTTGGCCTCGAAATTATAGAAGCTGAGATCGGTCACGATCTCGGTAACCCCTAGCGCCACATCGCCCATCACCGCGCAGGTGAGGTCGCGGCCCGGAACATACCGCTCCACCATCACTTCTTCGCCAGCGTTCCAGTCTTCGCGCAGAATCTCCTGCGGCGGGTGGCTCATATCGGCCTTGACGATGAACACCCCGACGCTCGAGCCATCGGCGACCGGCTTGATCACGTAGGGCGGCTCCATCACATGGGCCCGCGCCACCTGCGCCCGGTTGACGATCAGGTGATCGGTGACGGGGATTCCCATCGCCTTGAACATGATCTTGGCCTGATGCTTGTTCATCGCCAGCGCCGAGGCCAGCACCCCCGAGTGCGTGTAGGGAATGCGGAGGAACTCGAGCACGCCCTGGACTGTGCCGTCCTCGCCATACGGGCCATGCAGCGCGTTGAACGCCACGTCCGGCCGCAGGTCACGCAGGCGCTCGGCAATGTCGAAGCCGACATCGATGTCGGTGACCCGGTACCCGGCGCGCTGCAGGGCGTCCGAACACTGGCGGCCCGAGGACAGCGATACCGGACGCTCGTTGGAAACCCCGCCCATCAGGACGGCGACGTGCTTGCTCATGGTGCGTCCGGCTCCTGGCCGATCAGTTTGCCGAGTTCGCCGGGCAGCGCCGCGGCCCACTGGGTGATGTTGCCGGCGCCGAGGCAGACGACATAGTCGCCGTCCTGAGCCCGCGCCGCAATCAACGGCGCCAGCGCTTCGGCCCGATCGATGACCCGCGCGTCGCGGTGGCCGCGGGCCCGGATGCGCGACACCAGTTCCTCGTGCGTCACACCGTCGATTGGCGCTTCGCCCGCAGCGTAGATCGGCGCAACGATGACCGTATCGGCGTCGTTGAAGCAGGCGGCGAATTCGTTGAACAGATCGTTGACCCGGCTGTAGCGGTGCGGCTGCACCACGGCGATGACGTCACGCCGGGTCGACTGCCGCGCAGCCCGCAGCACAGCGGAAATCTCGACGGGGTGGTGCCCATAGTCATCGATGACCGTGATGCCTCCGACCGAGCCGGTCTTCGTGAAGCGCCGCTTCACCCCCGAGAACGTCTTCAAGCCCTTGCGGATCGCCTCGGCCGGCACTTTCAGCTGGTCGGCGACGGCAATCGCGGCGGTGGCGTTCAGCGCATTGTGCTCGCCCGGCATCGGCAGTTCGAGGCCCTCGATCCGTAGGTGCGTCATCCGGATGCGGTCGCGGATCTCCACGGAAAAATGCTGCACGCCGTCACGGTTCTCGAGGTCGACCAGCCGCACATCGGCCTGCGGGTTGCGACCGTAAGTGATCACTCGGCGGTCGCGGATCTGCCCGACCAGCGCCTGCACCTCGGGATGATCGAGGCACATCACGGCGAAGCCGTAGAACGGCACGTTCTCGACGAAGTTGATGAAGGCCTGCCTCACCTTCTCGAAGTCGCCATAGTAGTCGAGGTGCTCGGGATCGACATTGGTGACAACAGCAACATCGGCCGGCAGCTTGACGAAGGTACCATCCGACTCGTCGGCCTCGACCACCATCCACTCGCCACCGCCGAGGCGGGCGTTGGTGCCGTAGGCGTTGATGATGCCGCCATTGATGACGGTGGGGTCGAGGTTGCCGGCATCGAGCAGCGCGGCGACGAGCGTCGTGGTCGTGGTCTTGCCATGCGTGCCGCCGATGGCGATGGCGTTCTTGAACCGCATGATCTCGGCCAGCATCTCGGCCCGGCGCACCACCGGCAGGCCACGCGCGCGCGCCGCGGCCAGCTCCGGATTGCCCTTCTTGATCGCCGAAGAGATCACGACGACGGCCGCATCCTTGAGGTTCTCGGCCGCCTGGCCGATCGCCACCTCGATGCCCATCGCCCGCAGCCGCTGGACGTTCGGGTTCTCGGAGCTGTCGGAGCCGCGGACCTTGTACCCCTGGTTGTGCAGGATTTCGGCAATGCCGCTCATGCCGATGCCGCCGATACCGACGAAGTGCACCGGACCGATATCGCGCGGCATCTTCATGAGGCTTTTCCCTTCTGGGCGAGACGTTCAGCGACGTCCGCGAGTTTGACGACAGCGTCCGGCTGTCCAAGCGACCTGGCGGCAGCGGCCGCGCGCGGCAACACTGCCGGGTCACTCAAAAGTGAGGCCAGACGGGTGCCCAGCGATTGGGGCGTAAGCGTGGCCTGCTCCATGATCCAGCCGGCCCCGGCAGTATCCATGACGAGCGCATTGTTCTTCTGATCAGCATCGAGCGCCCCGGGCAGCGGCACGAGGATGGCCGGGCGACCCAGCACCGTCAGTTCGGCGATGGTCGAGGCCCCAGAGCGCGCGATCACCAGGTGCGCGGCCGCAATCCGCTCGGGCAGGTCGGTGAAGAACTGCTGCAGTTCGACGTTCACCTTCGCGCCGCGATAGGCTTCCGTCACCCGATCGAGGTCCTCGGCGCGGCATTGCTGCACGAGGCGCAGCCGCTGCCGAAGGTTGTCGGGCAGCGTCGCGATGGCCGCCGGCATGACGTCCGAGAAGATGCGAGCCCCCTGGCTGCCGCCCGTCACCACGACGCGGATCGCGCCATCGGCGGGCAGATCGGGATACGGCGTACCCGCAACCGTGGTGACCCGGTCACGCACCGGGTTCCCGGTCAGCGTGGTCTTGGCCGCGAACGCCTCCACCTTGAGGGTTCTCGCGAAACTCAGCGCGATAGAGTTGGCAAAGCGTGCCAGCGCCCGGTTGGCGCGACCCATCACCGCGTTCTGCTCGTGCAGCAGGCCCGGAATGCCAAGCAGCCGCGCGGCAAGAAACGGCGGAAACACCGGGTAGCCGCCGAAGCCGATCACCGCATCGGGACGAACCGCCGACAGCTTGCCGAACGCGATAGCCGTCCCCCAGGCGATCTTGCAGCCAGCCACCACGAACTTCACCGGGTTGCGGACCGACGGCGTCGCCGAAGGAACGATATGGGTCTGGCTGGCCGGGAACTTGTCGCCATAGGCGGCGACACGATGATCGGTCATCAGCTGGATGTCGTGGCCACGCCGGCGCAGTTCCTGCGCCAGGGCCATGGCCGGGAAGAGATGCCCTCCCGTGCCGCCTGCCATAAGGACGAATGTGCTCATTCGGCGGGGCTTAGCACCGGGGCACGGTAGGCGGGAAGCCCCGTCACCAGCCGCTCCTCCGGCCGCTTCCGCGTGAAGGCGAGCATCAGCCCCATGCCGAAGGCGACGGCCAGCATCGAGGTGCCACCATACGAAACGAAGGGCAGCGTCATGCCCTTGGGCGGGATGAGGTTGAGGTTCACCGCAAGGTTGATGCCCGACTGGAGGCCGAACTGGATGGCCAGCGTCGAGGCGGCCAGCCGCGCGAACAGGCTCGACTGCTGCTGCGCCCCGAGCAGCGCCCGTATCACGATGAAGCCGATCAGCGCTACGAGGCAGAGGCAGAACAGGATGCCGAACTCACCGGCTGCCGCCGAGAACACATAGTCGGCATGGGCGTCCGGAATCACCTTCTTGGCGATGGACTCGCCCGGGCCGCGGCCGAACCAGCCGCCTTCGAGGAGTGAGTTGAGCGCCTTGTCCATCTGGTAGGAGCCGTGGACGCTGTCCTCCGGGCTCAGGAAGCCGTCGATGCGCTTCGCAAAGTGCGGGAAGATGGTGTAGGCGGCGAACAGCAGGCCGACCGCTCCCGCGCCGAGGCCGATAATCACCAGCCAGGAAATACCGGACAGGAACAGCATCGCCCCCCAGGTAGCCAGCACCAGCGCGGTTTGCCCGATATCGGGCTGCAGCAGCAGGCCGGCGGCGATCACGGCCATGATGCCGGTCGCCATGGTGCGGGCGGGCACGCCCTTCTGCTTCATGCTCTCGGCAAACAGCCAGGCGCCGATGACGGCGAAGGCCGGCTTGACGAACTCGGATGGCTGGATGGTGTTGCCGGCAATGGAAATCCAGCGCTTGGCGCCCTTCACTTCGACGCCAAAGCGCAGCGTGAGCCACAGCAGCAGCACCGATACGACCAGCGCGCAGAGCGCTACCCAGCGTGCGGCACGATGCGGCAGCATCGAAGCGGCCAGCATCACCGGCACCGCCAGCGCCGCAAACATCGCCTGGCGGATGATGAAATACCACGGACTGAGCCCGATGCGCTCGGCGACCGGCGGACTGGCCGCAAAGCTCAGGATGACTCCGGCCATCAAGAGGAGAATGAGGGCAGCGAGTAGCCCCTTGTCGATCGTCCACCACCACTCGGCGATGGGCGTCTTGCGCTCGCGTGCAAACATTGTTCGTGACGCCGCCCAGCCCGGCAGCGCTCCCCGTACGCAACTACGGGCAAACTCTACGGCGCGGATGGTTACGAAGTTCGGAACAAGAATCGCGTTTTGCGACTCGCAACCCGCGCGGGTGTCGATGCCGATGCAACGCGCCCTTCTCCCGTTTACGGGGGAAGGAACCGGCAGGCGGAAGGGGGGAGCAGCAAACCCGAAGCCAGATCAGCACCTTATCAACTTATCCCCGCTCCCCAGCCCCATGCGATTCTCTTCTCGTCCCGCGCACCGAAGCGAGATCATGACGAGTGGTTGGTGCGGGGGAGGTTGGGTGGTCCGGGAGTCGTTCCGGGCCAGGCCGAAAGTACCTCGGCATGGGCCAGTTCGCTGGCCAAGCCGCTGCAAACGCACGGGGTGCTCGATGTGGGGCATTCCAGTGAGGCAAGGCTGCGCACATACGCAGCCGGGGAAGGTGGCGATGCGGTGGATTCCCGGTCGACGGCCACCCACGCTTTTCGCGATGTGGCACGGGATGCTCCCGGGTCGCGGTACCATAAGCCCAAAACCCCGATCGGCCGGCGAGGCGAGAGCCTCATTTGTTTTGCGGACTAACCGCGTCGGGGCGCAAGCCTCGCCGGCCCCGCTTCGACTACTCATCAACCCGAGGCCGCAAGGCCGGCGGGGGCTTCGCCACGTCAGGCGGCCGCCGAGGCAATCATGGCAGGACGATCGTCAGCGCAGTTTCAGCGAGCTCAGCCCGATCAGCGCCAGCACGAAGCTGATGATCCAGAAGCGGATCACGACCTGGCTTTCGGTCCATCCCATCATCTCGAAATGGTGGTGGATCGGCGCCATCTTGAATACGCGCTTGCCCGTGAGCTTGAAGCTCGCGACCTGCACGATCACCGATACGGCTTCGAGCACGAACAGTCCGCCGATGATGGCGAGCACGATTTCATGCTTGGTGGCCACCGCGATGGTGCCCAGCGCGCCGCCAAGGGCAAGCGAACCGGTGTCGCCCATAAAAATCTGCGCCGGCGGGGCGTTGAACCACAGGAACCCCAGCCCCGCTCCAATCAGCGCGCCACAGACGACCGCCAGTTCAGCGGTTCCCGGCACGTTGTTGAGCAGCAGGTAGTCGGCATAGTTCACCGACCCGACGAGGTACGCGATGAGCCCGAAGCATGCAGCCGCAACCATTACCGGCACGATGGCCAGTCCATCGAGGCCGTCGGTCAGGTTCACCGAATTGCCGGCGGCGACGATGACGAAAGCAGCAAAGATGTAGAACGCGTAGCTCAGCGGCAGGCCAGCGCCCTTCAGGAACGGGAACATCACCGAGTTGGAGATCTCGGGCGGCATCATCGACGCCAGGAAATACCCCGCGACGATCGCCACCACCGCCTCGATGGCGAGGCGCTGCTTGCCGGAAAAACCGGCATGCGACATCCGCTTCACCTTGAGGAAGTCGTCGTAAAAGCCGATTGCACCGAACGAGACGGTGACGAACAGCACCACCCAGACATAGCCGTTCGACAGGTTCGACCACAGCAGGATCGAGCTGACCGATCCGGCGAGGATCATCAGGCCGCCCATGGTGGGCGTGCCCTTCTTGGTCAGCAGGTGGCTCTGCGGGCCATCCTCACGAATCGGCTGCCCGCGCCCCTGCCTGATGCGCAGCGACGCGATCATGTTCGGGCCGAACAGGAAAACGAAGAACAGGGCCGTGACCACCGCGCCGGCAGTACGGAAGGTGATGTAGCGGAACACGTTGAAGGCGGCGAGGCTGTCGCCCAACTGCCCGAGGAAATACAGCATCCTGTCGGTGTCCCACTCGAAATTCAGGCGTTTTCGAAGCGCTCGCGGATCGATTTGACCAGCGACGCGAGCCTGACGCCTTTCGACCCTTTGACCATAACTGCATCGCCATAGGCAAGCGCGTCAAAGAGTGGCCCATCGATCTCCTCGACGGTTTGCACATGGGTCACACCCGGCGCATCGCGGTCACGGCCGGCGCGGTTCGCCAGTTCATCCGCCAGCGCACGTATCACCGGCCCGACGAGGAAGACATGGCTTGCTCCCGACCTGATCACCGCATCGGCCAGCCCCGCGTGCAGCAGCGGCCCCTGCGGTCCCATCTCCAGCATGTCGCCGAGCACGACCACCTTCTTGCCGCTGGGTGCCTTGGCCTCGCTGTAGAGTTCGAGCGCCGCGTTCATCGAGGCCACGTTGGCGTTGTAGCTCTCATCGACGAGCAGCAGCGGGTTCTTCTTGGGTCCGAGCCGCAGGGTCAGCCCCCTGCCCTCCGGTGCACCGAACCCGGCCAGCGCGTCGAGCGCTACCTTCGTCCCCTCGCCCGCCAGTTGCGAAACCGCCAGCGCCGCCACGGCGTTCGCGACCATATGCTTGCCGGGTACGTTCAGCCGCAGATGATACGACTGCCCCTCGTGCCGCACGTCGGCGGCCATCTTGTCACCGAGCTGCGTCACCCCGGCGATCCGCCAGTCCGAGTTCTCCTCGAAGCCGTAGGTAACGATCCGGCTGACCCCCGCCTCACGGGCCTGGCCAAACAGGATATGCAGGTACTCGTGGTCGGCGTTGAGCAGCGCCGTGCCGCCCGGCTCGAGGCCATTGAAGATCTCGGCCTTGGCGAGAGCGATATCTGCCACCGAGTTGAAGAACTCGAGGTGAGCCGCCGCCACGGTGGTGATGATCGCCACGTGCGGCCGCACCAGCTTGACCAGCGGCGTGATCTCGCCTGCGTGATTCATCCCGATCTCGAACACCCCGAACTGCGCTTCGCGCGGCAGCCCGGCGAGCATCAGCGGCACGCCCCAGTGGTTGTTGAAGCTCTTGATCGACCAATGCGTCTGTCCGGCCGCCGCCAGCGTGGTGCGGATCGCTTCCTTGGTAGTGGTCTTGCCAGCGCTGCCGGTGACGGCGACGATCATCGCCCGGCTGCGGGTCCGCGCCGCCACCGCAAGCTGCTCCAGCGCCTTCAGCGGATCGGGGACGACGATCAGGTTCGCCCCGCCGTGCCTCGCGAAGTGCGCCTCGGACACCAGCGCGCCGGCCGCGCCCGCCTCGATCGCCTTGCCGACGAAATCGTGACCGTCATGCGTATCGCCCTTGATGGCGATGAACAGCGCCTCCAGCGGCACATCGCGGGAGTCGATGGTTATTGCGGAGATCGGCCCGTCCGAAATGCCCTCAGGCCTGCCACCGGTTGCCTTGACGATCTCGGCGACGGTCCACAATGCGGCCATGACGGGCTATTTCCTCTTCAGCGTCTCCAGCACCACTTCGTGGTCGGAGAAATGGTGCTTGGTCGTGCCGACGATCTGATAGTCCTCGTGGCCCTTTCCGGCAATCAGCAGCACATCACCCGGCACGAGCCTCGCGATGGCTGTCTCGATCGCCAGACGTCGGTCCCCGATTTCCTGAGCCTCGGGCACGGCGGACAGGATCTCCGAGCGGATCGTCGCGGCATCCTCGGTGCGCGGGTTGTCGTCGGTGACGATCACCGCGTCCGCCCTGAGACCCGCTATGCCGCCCATGATCGGCCGCTTGCCCTTGTCGCGATCGCCGCCGCAGCCGAACACCAGGTGCAGGCGGTTCGCCGCGAACGGGCGGAGGGCTTCGAGCGCCGTCTCAAGTGCTACCGGCTTGTGGGCGTAGTCGACGAAGATAGCCGCGCCATTATGCTCCCCAACGAGCTCAAGCCGCCCCTTGGCGCCCTTGAGCCTCTCGAGGGCGGCGAGCGCCCGGTCGGCCGGCGCGCCAGTCGAGACGGCGAGCGCCAGCGCCACCACGGCGTTCGACACCTGAAACGCACCGGTCAGCGGCAGGTGAAAGCTGGCGGTCTCGCCCACCATCCGTCCATTGACCCGCTGCCCGTAGCCCTCGTTGATCACTTCGCGGATCTCGAAGAACGCGCCTTCGCGACCGACCGTAAGCAACCGCGCGCCACGGTCGAGCGCAGCGAACAGGAACGGCGTGTGCTCCGCATCGTCGGCGTTGATGACGGCGGCCCCTCCCGCGGCGATCAGGTCGGTAAAGAGGCGCAGCTTGGCATCGCGGTAGGCGGCCATGTCGGCATGGTAGTCGAGATGGTCGCGGCTGAGATTGGTGAAGGCGACGGCGTCGAAGCGGATGCCGTCGACCCGGCGCTGGTCCAGCCCCTGGCTCGACGCTTCCATCGCCACGTGGTCAATGCCTTCCGCCTTCAGCGCCCCGAGGTCCCGATGCAGCGACAGCGGGTCAGAGGTCGTGAGTTCCTGCGGGCGGAGGCCCGCGCTGGTCTCGATGCCAACTGTGCCGAGGCTCGCGGCATTGATGCCGCAGGCATCCCAGATCTGCCGCACGAACGAGACGATCGACGACTTGCCGTTGGTACCGGTGACAGCGACGGAGACTTTCGGCTGCGGCGCGAACTGCCGGGCCGCAGCCCGCGCATAGGCGGCGCGCACATCCTTTACGACAACCACCGGCACGCCCGGATTGATATCGGGCACCCGGTCCGTGACCATCGCCGAAGCACCACGCCCGATCGCCTGGGCCGCGAAGCTGTCGCCGTGCACACGCGTGCCGGGCAGTGCGAAGAACGCCTCGCCGGCCGCCACCGTGCGGCTGTCGGCATTCACGCCCTCGATAGCGAGTTCCGGCACGCCCCGCGCACCGGCACCCCTGAGCAGTTCTTTCAGCGCGAAGGGCAAGTCTTCGCTTCCTTCCGGCACGGCCTCAGCGGATTTCGGCTGGGACAAGTTGATCATCCAACATTTGGCTGAAATCAGGGCTGATTCCCAGCATTGGCGCGATACGCTGGATAATGCGGCCAGTAACCTCGCCCGCATTCCAGCCAGCCGTGGTCCCCGTCGTCGGACTTTCGCGCTTCGGCTCGTCGATCACGACGACCATGACATAGCGCGGGTCGTCGAGCGGAAAGCCCGAGGCAAACACGTTGAGGTTGGTGCCCACCGCGTACCGCCCCTTCACCACCTTCTCGGCGGTACCGGTCTTGCCGCCGGCCCGGTAGCCGTTGGCGTAGGTGTTCATGCGCGTACCAGACCCGCTGAGGGCATTGAGCCGCATCAGCGACCGGATCTCGTCGCTCGTCTGTTCCGAGATGATCCGGGTACCAAACGCCGCAGCCTCGGCCTCCGAACGCTTCATCAGCGTCACCGGGACCATGATGCCGCCGTTGACAAAGCCGGCATAGGCCTGCGCCATGTGCAGTGGGCTGATCGACATACCGTGACCGAAAGAAGCGGTAGCGGCAACGATCTCGCTGAACTTCTCAGGCACCTTGGGCGTGCGCATCTCGGGAAGTTCGAACGGCACGCCCTTGTCGAAGCCAAGTTTCGTCAGGAAGGCCCGGAACTCGTCCTTGCCCATCGCCTGCATGATCTTGATGGTGCCGATGTTCGACGAGTACTTGTAGACCTCTGGCACCGACAACACGCGGTGCTTGCCGTGGAAATCGTCGATAGTGAAACGGCCGAAGCGCACCCCGAAGCGCGCATCGAACCGGTCGGTCATCCTGACCTTTCCCGAGTCGAGCGCACCGGCCAGCGTCACCGTCTTCAGCGTCGAACCCAGTTCGTAGATGCCCGAAGTGATGCGGTTGAAGCGCTGGTTCTTGAGGCCGCGATACTCGGCGTTGATCGAGCCCGGATCATTGGGGTCGTAGTCGGGCAGCGACACGAGGCCGACAACTTCGCCGGTTCTGACGTCCACGGTGACGGCAGACGCCGCGATAGCCTGATAGCGGATCAGCGAGTCCGCCAGTTGCTCGTACATGGCGTGCTGCACGCGCAGGTCAAGCGACAGGCTGACCGGGGTGAGCGCCTGGTCACGGGCGATGCCGAGTTCCTGCAACAGGGCCAGGTCGTCGTCGTCCATGTGCTTCTCGATGCCCATGGTGCCCTGGTTGTCGATATTCACTCCACCCAGAATATGCGACGCCTCGCGTCCCGACGGATAGAAGCGCTTCGACTCCGTGACGAACTCGATACCGGGAATACCCAGCTGGAAGATCCGCTCCTCGATGGCAGGCGTCAGTTCGCGCTTGATCCAGACGAACCCCTTGTCGCCCGTCAGCTTGTTACGCAGCCATGCCTCGTCGAGCTCCGGCAGAACCGTGCGCAGCTTGGTGACCGCCTCCTCGACATCGACGATCCGACGCGGCTCCGCGAACAGCGATGGCACACGGATGTCGACAGCCATCTCCAGCCCGTTGCGATCCAGCAGCGGCGGCCGCGTGGCGGTGATGATATCGCGGGCGACACCCTCGATTGTCGCATCGTTGACTGTCGCGCCCAGCTGGATCAGCCGTCCTGCCACCGCTGCAAAGACCAGGAACAGCGCCGCAATCACCCAGCGGATGCGCGCCTTGGTCAGGTTGCCACGGGACGCGCGGCCACCGTCCAGCAGGATCGAGGCTTCGGAGATCAGCGCCATCTAGTTGGCCTCGATCAGTTGCTCGATCGGGTCAATGCCCGCATCGAGGGAGTTGAGCAGATCATCGAGCGCCGCAGTATCAGGCGCGGCAGGGCGCATCGGCAGGGCACCCATGAGTCCGAACTGCTCCTGCTTGGTCGGCACGAGGTTCAGCGCCGCCTGGTGCCGGGCCACGATGGGCGCCACGTGCGCGGGCTGGTTGAGGTAGCTCCAGTCGGCCTGCAGCAGGCTCAGTTCGCCCTTCTGCCGGTCGATCTTGCGCTCGATCGCTGCCTTGTCGGTGGCGATGTCCTCCACCGAGTATTTCAGCGCATAGACGCCGACCAGGCCGGCGATGCTGGTGAACACCATAATGGCGTTGATGGTCTTGATCATGCGGCACCCCGGACCTGCGGCACGCCGAGGCCCTCGTAGTTGGTCTCCCGTGCCGAAACCGCGGTCCGCACTCCGGATCGAATGGTTGACGAACGCGAGCGCGGGTTGCGCGCCACCTCGTCTGCCGATGGCTTCAGCGCCTTGCGGACCGGCTGCCAGCGCAGCGGCTCGACCTTGGCCTGCGGCAGGTGGCGCGATTGGGTCGGCGCCCCTTTTTCGGGGTCGAAGAAGCGCTTGACGATGCGATCCTCGAGCGAGTGAAACGTGACGACGGCGAGCCGGCCGCCGTCGGACAGCAGCCGCTCGGCGGCAAACAGCCCCTCGACCAACTGGTCGAGTTCGCCGTTCACCGCGATGCGGAGGGCCTGGAAGCTGCGTGTCGCCGGATGCGCATCACCAGGCTTGCGGCCGATGGACCGCTCGATGAAACGGGCGAGCTCGGTCGTGCTCTGGAACGGCCGCGTCGCCCTGGCCGCTGCGATACCCTGGGCGATTCGGCGCGATTTCCGCTCCTCGCCGAACAGGTACAGCAGATCGGCCAGATCACCCTCCTCGAGGGTGTTGACCAGATCGGCCGCGGATAGGCCCTCGGGAGTCATCCGCATGTCGAGTGGGCCATCGTTCATGAACGAGAAGCCGCGTTCGGCCTGGTCGATCTGCATCGACGAGACGCCTATGTCGAGCACCACACCATCGACGGGACCGCCGGCCAGCATGTCGAGGTCGGAGAAGGTGCCCGCCGAAAAGCTGAACCTGTCGGGAAACTCGGCACGCAGGCGATCCACATGCGGCAGGACGGTTGGGTCGCGATCGATCGCGATGACCGAAGCCCCTGCATTGAGGATGGCCCGGGAGTATCCACCCGCGCCGAACGTGCCGTCGAGGATGCGCGCCCCGGCGAGCGGCGCGAGGGCATCAAGCACTTCGGCCAGCAGGACCGGCACATGTGGCCCCGGCTGATCGCTGGCTTCCGGCTTACCCATCGTCGCCCAACACTCCAGCCGGCTCTCCGGCACACAAAACACCCCGACCGGGGGCATCGCCGCAGATTGACCGGGGGAGGTTAAGGTTCCATTGAGGTTACGGGATTCTCACGACCGCCGACGGCAGCCCAATCCACAAGCTGCTGCATCACTCTTCATCCCCGCGGTACTGGAACACCTGCTCCAGTGGTACGTCGAAGGCCCGTGCGACCCGGAAGGCGACCTCGAGCGACGGCGAGTAGCGCCCCTGCTCCATAGCCACGATGGTCTGCCGGGTAACGCCGACCTTCTCGGCCAGCGCCGCCTGGGTCATCTCGCCGGCATGAAAGCGCAGCGTGCGGATGGTGTTCTCGATTCTCGCGGAGCCCTTGCCCATCGCCTTAGCCGATCCGGTAGTAGACGAGACGGGACACCGGATCGATCAGTCCGCCAATCATGAGCGCGGCAAACAGTCCGTATGCCGCCACATCCGGCCCCTGCCCTATGGCGAGCGCAAGGATCACCACGAGCCCACCGATCGAGACGGCGAAGTAGCCGTTGCGCATGCTCTTGTCGGAAATGGCCCGATCCCGCTCATCGGCACGCTCGTCCTTGAGTTCGTCGCGCTGCGCGATACTCACCACGATGGTGGCGAGGACCATCAGGACGATGTTGATGATGATGTTGAGCCCGATCGCGTAAAGTAACCGCCACGCTACGCTTTCCAGGTCTGCCACCGGCACGACCACGGCCTGCCACCCGACCCACGCAGCAACACCGACCCCGCAGAGGATCATCACTGCGGCGTTCAATTCCTTGTAGGTCATCCGACCCTCCATCGTTCGATGCAGAGTAGATAGATCCTGATGGGTGTTGTGTCAATTTTTTCATACACGAAGTCGCACAAAACATTCTCGGTGTATGAATCATGCGACGCTAGAAAAGGTGCCAGTTGACCTGTAAGCCGGGTTCTGTAGGGCCCTCGCGTCTCACGACGGAAGGACGTGGTGACCATTCATCTTTGACCGGCATTACTGCCGGCCTCATGCAACCAACCCGGATGACAGGCCTCGAAAACCGGCCGGGTTTCCCCGCGTCATCCCTATTTGGTCTTGCTCCCGGTGGGGTTTGCCGTGCCGTCCCTGTTGCCAGGTCCGCGGTGCGCTCTTACCGCACCCTTTCATCCTTACTTTGGCCGAAGCCGAAGCGGTTTGCTTTCTGTGGCACTTTCCCTGGGGTCGCCCCCGGCGGCCGTTAGCCGTCACCGTATTTCGATGGAGCCCGGACTTTCCTCTCCCACGGAAACAGGAGCGGTCACCCGGTCAACTGGCGAGGCGCATATGGCGGAGGCGGCAGTGGCCCGTCAAGCACTTGCGGGAAGCTGGTGCGGCGCCGACAGCTTCATGATGCGATGGTAGGCGTCATTGATCGCCGCCATTCGGGCCGTAGCCACGTCGATCATTTCCTCCGGCACACCCTTGGCGATCAGGCGGTCCGGGTGGTGCTCTGCGACAAGCAGGCGGTAGACGCGCCGCACTTCGTCGCGCTCAGCCATCGGATCGAGCCCCAGCACCACGTAGGGGTCGGCGCCGCGATCGAACAGGATGTGCTGGTGCGTCAACTGCTCGAAGCGAGCCTCGTCGAAGCCGAAGATGTCGCTGACATTGCGGAGGTAGTCGAGCTCAGACTCGTGGATCATCCCATCGGCCGAGGCGATGTAGAACAGGCCGTCGAGCACATGCTCCAGAGTCTCCGGACTGTCTATGAAGAAGCGACGGACCTTCTTGGCGTAGGCCTCGTAGCCGGCGACATCCTGTTGCGCGAGCTTGAATATCCGGTCGACCTGCTGCTCGATCTCGGCTGGAATCTCGACGGTCTTCTGGAAGGCGCGCAGTTCGGACGCAGTCACAACGCCGTCCGAGACGGCCATCTTGGCCGACAGCGCGATGATTGCGAGGGTGAAGGCCGCGTCACGGCCGCCCGGTAGCCAGGTATCGGGGTCGAGCGCGTTCGCCAGCGAACCGGCAAGGCCGGAGCGCTCCGAGAATGAGCCAACGAAGGCGCTGAGCCGCTGCCACACCGACGACATCAATCCCTCCGACTTGGGCGCACAATACCCGCCGAACGGGAAATGGAAAGCTCTGAGGCATGCGGCGGATTGCACGGATCCGACCCCCAATGATGCCACGACCGCCTCAGGGGCGGCCGGAGCGATTGTCAGAACAGGAAGAAGTCGTTGAGCGGGCGTCGTGGCCTGCTCGGCCCCTCGTTGAAGACAAAGTCGCTGTCGTCCTGGGCGCTCTGCTTCTCGCTGTCCTCGTTGAGCAGGCCCTGGCGAGCCAGGTAATCCGCCAGCGACCCGGAGTCCCATTCCTCGAGCTGGTCGCCGGTGACGACCGTCTCGTCGTCGGCGAAGGCCTGGTCGCCATCGCTGAGCGGGAACGGTTCAAGCGGCGCGGTCGGCTGGTTGAGGTTGGCCTGGCGGTCGTTCAGATCGGTCTCATCGATGATCAGCGGCTGAGTCGAAGGCGTGGCGGGCACGCTGGCGACGACTGGTGCCTTGGCGACCGGTCGGGCGTTGCGCGGCAGTGGCATCGGCGGGGTGACCTGTACCGGGTTGATGACGGCGACGTCGACCGGCTTGGTGACCGTGACCGGCGTCGCGGGCTTCACCACTGGGGCGCTATCGGCGTCGGAAATGTAGGCCGGGAGCTTCTTGCCTTTTTCGAGGTAAGTCTCGACGGCATCGTCGGTTCTTGCCGCGGGCGTAGAAACGCTGGCGGTTTCGACTGGGTCGAGCTTCAGCTCCGGTTTGGCCGCCGGCACCACTGGCTTCAGCTGGGCGGTGTCGGAGGTCACGGCGAGGTTGGCGGCCGGCGCCTGATCCTTGCCGAACAGGAGGTCCGCCGAGGGGACGGCGAGGATGACGAAGAGCCCGGTCCAGGCCAGTGCGCCCTTTACCTTGCTATCGAATTTCATAGAACTCTGTCCTTAACCAAACGCCCGTCCGACCCATACGCACCTGATACAGTTAACGTGGCCATTTTGTGGATGGCCAGCACCCCTGCCCTTTCGACACGGTACGTCTGAACAATGCCAGAGGCTGGCTGAACGGACGCTGAACGACAGATGAACGCAGGATGCAGGGGTCGTCAGTCGGGCCGATACCCCAGCAAACGCGCCAGTGCGAGCACCAGGTTCGAGCGGTTCAGGGTGTAGAAGTGAAACTCTGTAATCCCGTTGTCGACCAGTTCCAACACCTGCTCGGCGGCGACCGCCGATGCGACCAGCGCATGGGTCTCCGGATCCTCCTCCAGACCCATGAAGCGCTCTTCCAGCCACGCGGGGATAGATGCACCGCAGCGGGCGGCGAAGCCTGAGATCTGCTTGAAGGAGTGGATCGGCTGGATGCCCGGTACGATCGGCGCGGTGATGCCGGCGGCGCTGGCACGATCGACGAGGCGAAAGTAGTCGTCGTTGTTGAAGTACATCTGGGTGATGGCGCGGGTGGCGCCCGCATCCAGCTTGCGCTTCAGGTTGTCGATATCCGCGTCCCAGCTCGGGCTCTGCGGGTGCTTCTCGGGATAGGCGGCGACCGAGATGTCGAAATCGCCGATGCGGCGCAGGCCGGCGACGAGGTCCGCGGCATTCTGGTAGCCTTGGGGATGGGGCGTGAACGGCTGGCCGATGCCCTCGGCCGGATCACCGCGCAGCGCCACGATGCGCGACACGCCCGCCGCCTGGTAGCCTCGGACGACGGCATCGACCTCGTCCCGGCTGGCGCCGACGCAGGTGAGGTGCGCGGCGGCATCGATGCCGGTCTGCGCCTTCACTTCCTTGACCATGCGCAGCGTGCGCTCACGGGTGGAGCCGCCGGCGCCGTAGGTGACCGAGACGAAACGCGGGTGAAGTGGCGCGAGCTTGCCGATCGACTCCCAGAACCGCTCTTCCATCGCGTCGGTCTTGGGCGGGAAGAACTCGAACGAGACGAGGAAATCCGGCCGATCGCCGGCGGCCTTTCGGCTGGGGCGGTTGGCGGTGTCGATGGTCATGGCAGTCGGTCCCCGTGCTCGTCGGTCAGGCGCCAGAGGCAGACGGTGAGTCCCTCGGCGGTATTGGTGGGCGGAAGGCTGGTGACGCTGGCGACGTCGAGCCGCGCGGTGCGCGCCCATGCAGCCATCTGCGCTTCGGCGAGCCCGAGGCGGCGATGGGCGTGGTGGGTCCGCAGGAACTCGAGCGAATGCGGCGCGAAGTCGACGATCAGCATCTCGCCGCCCGGCTGCAAGGCGCGGCGCGCCTGCAGCAGCACGCGACCGGGATCGTCGAAATAGTGCAGCACCTGGTGGATGACGATGATGTCGGCCTTGCCGGCAGCGCTGTCGAGGTCGGAGATATCGCCAAGCCGAACCTGCGCGTGGTTGACCGCGCTGGCCGCAAGCTTGGCGCGCGCCACGGTAATCATTTCGCGGCTCGTATCGATGCCGATGCCGCGGCGGTAGTGATCGCTCAGCATCTCGAGCATGCGGCCGGTGCCGGTGCCCAGATCGACAAGCAGATCGACGACGCGCCCCCCCACAGCGGCGAGAATGGCTGACTCGACGGCTTCTTCGGAGACGTGCAGCGAGCGGAGCAGGTCCCAGCTGTCGGCGACCTTGGCGAAATACTCGGCCGCCTGCATCTGCTGGCTGGCGCGGACGGTTTCGAGCCGCAGCCGGTCGCGAGTCCGGTCCGGATCGTTGTCGGACAGCCGGCCGACCAGCCAGCGGGCGAGATCGCCCCCTGGCCCGTGGTCGGAGAGCCGGTAGTAGGCCCAGGCCCCTTCGGCATTTCGATCGACGAGCCCGGCGTCGGCAAGCAGCTTGAGGTGGCGCGAAACGCGCGGCTGGCTTTGGCCGAGGATTTCGGTGAGGTCCTTCACCGACTGCTCGCCATCGGCAAGCAGCGCCAATAGGCGCAGCCGGGTGGTTTCCCCGGCGGCGCGCAGCACCTCGACCAGATCGACGATATCGTTCAAAGCTGCCTCACGAGATATAAAGATATCTTTATATGCGTCACGAAGCGCGGTCTAGGGGCAAGGTTGAAATGCCCTAACGATCCCTTGGCAGATGCGGCAATAGTTTGCCAAGGGTGATCGGGAAATCGCGGATTCGAACACCGGTAGCATTGTAGACGGCGTTGGCCACAGAACCGCCGGTGCCCCCTGCTCCAAGTTCGCCGATGCCCTTGACGCCGAGGTGGTTGGCGCGTTCGTCGAAGTCGTCGAGCATGATCGCCTCGATGGCCGGAATGTCGGCATGGGTTGGGATCAGATACTCGGCGAAGTCGCCGTTCACCCAGCTGCCGAAGCGCGGATCAACGGCCGCTTCTTCGTGCAACGCGGCGCCAACGCCCCAGATCATGCCGCCGATCAGCTGCGACCGCGCGGTCTTGCGGTTGAGGATGCGGCCGGCGGCGAAGACACCGAGCATGCGGCGCAGCCGGACTTCGCCGGTGTCGATATCGACGCCAACTTCGGCGAACGAGGCACCATAGGTATACTGCGAGAACTTCCGGTAGTTGGCGTCTTCCTCGGACGGCAAGGTCAGCCCGATCGCCTCCAGGCCGTCGGGGAAGTGCCGCCGGACCTCGGCGAAGATGTCGTTGTAGGTGGTTCCTGCCACTGCGCGAATGCGCTCCACCAGCGTGCCGCAGGCTCGATCGACCGAGACGGTGGTGTTGGCTGCGCCCCACGAACCGCCGGCGCCGTTGCCCTTGGGATGGTCGGAGTTGGCCAGTTCGACCCGTACCACGCTCATCGGCACGCCGAGCACTTCGGCGACGACCTGAGCGACGATGGTATAGGTACCGGTGCCGATATCGGTCATGTCCGAGCGCACAAGCACCCAACCCTCGGGATCGATGCGCACCAGCGCCTCGGCGGAGGTCTGGAAGTGGCCGCGCATCGATGAGGCAACGCCGTAGCCGACCATCCAGCGCCCGTCGCGACGGGTGGCGGTGCGCGGACGCTCGCTCCAGCCGAACTGTTCGGCACCCTCGCGCAGGCAATCGACGAGCCGGCGGCCGCTGAGCGGCAGGTCCTTGTCAGGATCGTAATCGGTGTCATTGCGGATGCGCAGTTCGACCGGATCGACGCCGAGCTGTTCGGCCAGTTCGTCAACGGCCGATTCGAACACCATCAGGCCGGCCAGTTCGCCGGGACCGCGTACCGGCTCGGCGGCTTTCATGTCGAGGGTTTGGTGCAACTGGCGCGTCAGCAAGTTCGGCGTAGTGTAGAGGGCGCGGCCGACGGAGGAGACCGCCTCGTCCCACGCTTCGCTCGGCGATATCTGGATCGCCGCATCATGGCCGACCGCCGTCAGTCGACCGTCGGGGGTGGCGGCCAGCCGCACCCGGCTGATCGAGGCGGGCCGGTGGCCGACGAGTGTGAAGATTTGCCGGCGGGTGAAGGCGACCTTGACCGGCTGGTTGAGATGCATGGTGGCCAGCGAGGCAAGCACCGCCTCGGCGTGGAGCACGATCTTCGATCCGAAGCCGCCGCCGACATAGGCGCTGTCGATGGTGATGTGGCTGCGGTCGAGCTTCAGCGTCGCGGCGAGGCCGACGATCAGTTGGTTGAGCATCTGCGCCGTAAGGAACAGCGTCAGGTGCCCGTCGCGCCAGTCGGCGAGGCAGGCGTTCGGCTCCATCGGCTGGCCGAAATGGTAGGGCGTCGAATAGAGCTGATCGACGCTGTTGACCGCCGCAGCCATGGTGGCATCGACGTCGCCGATCCGGGTCTCGCTCTTCCATTGCGCCGTCTTGGACGGGGCGGCGAGTTCGTAGCGTCCGGGCTCAGCCTCATAGTCGAGCTCGATCAGCCCGGCTGCGTGGCGGGCGATCTCGAAGCTGTCGGCAACGACGAAGGCGACAGGCATGCCGTAGTAGTCGATGCGATCTGAGACGAACTCGGGCCTTGCCCGGTCCATCATATCGCCCTCCGGACCCTCCGGCGGCCCCTGTTCGGGGGCGTTGTGGTAGGTCCAGACGAGGTGGACGCCGGGTACGCGTTCTGCGGCCGAGGCATCGATGCGGGTGATGCGGCCGTAGCCGATGCCGGCCCCGACGATGTGGCCGTAGAGCGCCTGCCCCGGCTCCTGCCGCTCAAGGGAGTAATGGGCGCGGCCGCTGACCTTGACCGGGCCGTCGGTGCGGCTGATGCCTTTGCCGATCATTGGACGGTCTCCAGCGCAGCCGCCAGCATGCGGCGGACCAGGGGCAGCTTGTAGGCTGTTTCGGCGGTGGGCTGCGCTCCGGCGAGCACGATATCGGCGATGGCGCCGGCATCACGCGGGCCGCGCTCGGCCGCCTCGACGCGCCAGGGCTTGAGCGCCAGGCCGCCGAAGGCGAGACGCTCGACGACGACTTCGCCGTGCTCGACAGACGCGACCAGCGCCATGCTGACATTGGCGAAGGCATAGGAGGCGCGGTCGCGGACCTTGCGGTAGAGCTGCGTGCCGACGACGGGCGGCGGCAGGACGATGGCGGTGATCAGTTCGCCCGGCTGCAATGCGGTCTCAAGGTGGGGGGTGTCACCGGGCAGCAGGTGGAAATCGGCAATGGGGATCGACCGCTTCGCGCCCGCGCTCTCAACCTCAACGATCGCATCGAGGGCGCGGAGCGCCACGCACATGTCCGAGGGGTGGGTGGCAATGCAGGCATCGCTCGCGCCCAGCACTGCGAAATTGTGGCCGACCCCGCCGATCGCCGAGCAGCCGGAACCGGGCTGTCGCTTATTGCAGGCCATGTCGGTGTTGTAGAAGTACGGGCAGCGGGTGCGCTGCATCAGGTTGCCGGAAACGCTGGCCTTGTTGCGCAACTGGCCGGAGGCGCCCGAGACGAGCGCGCGGGTCAGCACCGGATAGTGCTGGCGAACGCGGGGGTGCGCCGCAAGGTCGGCATTGCGGACCAGCGCGCCGATGCGGAGGCCGCCTTCCGGCGCATCCTCGATCCGATCAAGGCCGATGCGGTTGATGTCGACGATGTGCGCCGGTCCCTCGATGCCGAGCTTCATCAGGTCGAGCAGGTTGGTGCCGCCTGCGACCAGCCGGGCACCGGGCTGCGCAGCGGCCGCGATTGCCTCGGCGGTGGTCGATGGCCGCTCGTAGGTGAAGGGCTTCATGGCTTGACCCCGGCATAGTCGCGGATGGCGGCGATGATGTTGGGATAGGCGGCGCAGCGGCAAAGGTTGCCGGACATCCGTTCGCGGATTTCCTCGTCGCTGAGCGGGATCGCGTCCTCCAGCGAACCGGTGACGTGGGACGGGATGCCGGCCCTGATCTCTTCGATCACGGCCAGCGAGGAGAGTATCTGGCCCGGGGTGCAGTAGCCGCACTGGAAGCCATCGTGCTCGATGAACGCCGCCTGCATCGGGTGCAGTACCTCGGGCGTACCGACGCCTTCGATCGTGGTGACGTGGTCGCCGTCGTGCATGACGGCGAGGGTGAGGCAGCTGTTGATGCGACGGCCGTTCACCAGCACCGTGCAGGCGCCGCACTGGCCCTGGTCGCAGCCGATCTTGGTACCGGTGAGGCCCAGATGCTCGCGCAGTGCCGTGGCGAGCGTGACGCGCGGGTCGAGTTCGAGTGACAGCAACCCGTCATTGATGGTGAATCTGACTCGAACCGGCTCGACGACAGCGCCATGTGTATCCGTCATGCTGAAGCCCCTCGCCTCCCTGCCCGGCGGCGACGCTACGACAGTTGCCGAGCGAAATCCACCAAGCCTAGTCACGACTTGCGTAGGTGGACTGCAGCCAGGCGATCAGGGCGGCGCGGTCCGAAAAGGTGGCATCAGGCGGTGCGACGGCGCCCGGAAATCCGTGACGCTGCAGGGCGGCGCCGAGCGCCAGCAGGCGGTTGGACGGGTTGAGGACAACCAGCGTCCGGTCGGCGATCTCGGCCGCCAGGGTCTTTGACATCCGCTTGCTCATCTGCCTCTCCCGTGCGGCCTTGCGGGTAGCAGAGCGAGCCACCGGCTCCAATGAAAAACGGCGGCCTTGCGGCCGCCGCGAAGTTTTGTTGGACAGACTTTGGAGTTCTCAGGCGGCGCCGACGACGTCCTCGTTGGGCAGTCGGCGGCGGAAGGCATGGGTGCGCCAGAGCTCGAAGATGCCAACGGCCTCATCCTTGCTCAGGGCCTCGAAACGGCGACGAACGTTCTGCAGGTCACCAGGGCTCGGCAGGTCGCGCCAGGGCATCGACGCGATCATCGCCTCGAACAGGTCGGGCGGGATACCGAGCGCCCGGAGTGCCACGGTGATCGCCACGTAATCCTGCATGGCCAGCCACTTGACGAAGACCTCGGGGCCGACGCGCAGCAGCATGGTAAGGGCCGCAGCGGTATGATGGCCGTAACCGAAGCGGGCAAAGCGGACCAGCGCCCGCTCGTCGAGCTGCTTGCGGTCCGACAGGGCCTTCACCTGGTTGTAGGCGACCTTCCAGTCCTGGCTGTTGAAGCCGGCACGGTTGCGCATCCGGTTGTACACAACAGCCGAGACCTTGCCGACCGTGACCGGGTCGATCTTGGGGTCGATGGCGGCGATGGTTTCCATCACCTTGTCGCCGACGATGTTGATCTGGCCGCCGAGGCTCTTCCAGTCGATATCCTCGCGACCGCGGAGATCCTTGGCCATCTCGGCATCGTTGGTGGCGCGCTCGACGAGGCGTTCGAGCGCCTGCTGGCCGAGTTCGGCATTGGCATTGCGGACGAGGCGATGCACCGACGCGGTCTGGCCGTGCTCGACGATCGCGTCGCCGACCCGCTCGGTCACCTGCGGGCGGCCGGCAATGGCCACGCGATGATCCTCGGACTGGTTGGCGACAATCTCGATCAGGTCGTCGTCGCTCAGCACGTTGGAGAATTCGAGCAGTGGCTGGGCCACCTCGAACTCGTCATTGGCAAGCTTCACCACGACATTACCCGGCGCACGGTCGAGCGGGGCGAGGAGCTTGGCGACATGCGCGCGCGCCTCGGTTTCCACCAGCTCGGCCAGTTGGCAGAGCACTTCGTCGTACTGCGCGACCTGCTCGTCGTCGCAGCGATCGGAAACGTAGGAGTATAGCTGTGCCATATTGCGGAACAGCTGGTCCCGTTCGACGATGTTGGAGTCCCCGTTCAGGACCCTGAACGTCGAGAAGGCGCGGGTGGTGCCCTCATCCATCTCAGTCATATCACTTCCCTTTCGGCTTCTGCCGCGTCGGAGCAGACTGGAGGGGAAGTCGAGTGCGTCCGCTGAAGTCCAGCGCCCGCATTCGAATAAAAAGCGAGGCAAACTGCAACGACCCGTTAGCTATCGGATCAGGGGTCCTTGCGGGCGCTTTCGGCCAGCGTGACCTTCAGCCCGTCGAGTTCGTCCGAGAGCAGGATCTGGCAGCTGAGGCGCGAGGTCGGCTTCTTGTCGAGTGTCGAGTAGAGCAGGTCCTCCTCGTCCTCGCTGGGCGGCGGCAGGCGATGGAACCAGGCCTCGTCGACATAGACGTGGCAGGTGGCGCATGAACACGCGCCACCGCACTCGGCCTTGATATTGAGGCCCCAGTCGCGGATCACTTCCATGGTCCGCCAGCCATCGAGCCCTTCGAGCTCGTGTTCGACGCCGGACTGGTCGGTGACGAGGATCCTCATCAGACCACGCCGAGCTTCTTCTGCAGCTTGGTGCTGCTGGTCGTGTACTGGAATACCACGCGCTCGCCGGGCGAGACGATGGATTTCGCCGCCTGGGCCATCAGCGCGGCCTCGTGGAAGCCGGAGAGGATGAGCTTCAGCTTGCCCGGGTAGTGGTTGATGTCGCCGATAGCGAAGATGCCGGGGATCGAGGACTGGAACTTCTCGGTGTCGACGGTGATCAGGTTGTCGTTGAGTTCGAGCCCCCAGTCGGCGACCGGGCCGAGCTTCATGGTGAGCCCGAAGAAGGGCAGCAGCCGGGTCGCCGGCACGGAGAGATCGCCTGAATCCATGGTGAAGTGGACATGGTCGATCTGGCCGTCCGTCCCCTCGAGCTTGCCGATCTGGCCGAGGAGGAAGTTGATCTTCCCCTCCATGACCAGCTCCTTCATCTTGTTCACCGAGGCCGGAGCCGCCTTGAAGGCGTCGCGACGGTGGACGAGGGTCAGCGAGCGGACGATGGGCTGGAGGTTGAGCGTCCAGTCGAGTGCACTATCGCCGCCACCGACGATCACCACGTCCTGGTCGCGGAAATCGTCCATCCTGCGGACGGCGTAGAAGACCGACTTGTTCTCGTACTGCTCGATGCCTTCGACCGGCGGGCGCTTGGGCTGGAACGAGCCACCGCCGGCCGCGATCACCACGACCTTGCAGAGGAACGTCTCGTCGGCGTCGGTGGTCAGGCGGAAGGTGCCGTCCGGCAGCTTCTCGAGCGTGTTGACCATGCGGTTATAGTGGAACTCGGCCCCGAACGGCGCGATCTGCTGCAGCAGGTTGTCGGTGAGCCCCTGCCCCGTGACCATCGGGAAGCCCGGAATGTCGTAGATCGGCTTCTCCGGGTAGAGTTCGGCGCACTGGCCGCCGGGCCGGTCGAGGATGTCGATCAGGTGGCACTTGATGTCGAGCAGCCCGAGCTCGAACACGGCGAACAGGCCCACGGGGCCGGCGCCGATGATGACCACGTCGGTGACGATTTCGTTCGACATTCACTTCTCGTTTGGCTGGAGGCCGATCCACGGCCCTCCGGTCTAAGGATGTGCGCAGCCTGTCACGCTAGGCGCGGCGAATGGCCGGCTCCCGCACCGCGCGGAAGCGGCCGCAGTTGGTATCGTCAGGCGTTCTCCACCGCGCGGCGGAGGAACGGGCGGGTTCCGACCGGCACCTCGGTCAGCCCGACAGGCTGATAGAACAGATCGACAGTGGCCAGTTTGCCTTCGATCAAAGCCTTCTTCGTTGGCTCGTGTTTGACGACGAAGGCGGTGATGCCGCAGCGGCGCATCAGCTGGATCTGGTCGTGCAGCACGTCGCCGACGGCGCGGACCTCGCCCGTGTAGCCGAGCCGCTCGACCAGCAGCCGGGCCGAGGAGTAGCCGCGACCGTCGGTGTAGGCCGGGAAACTGATAGCGATCGAGCTGAAGCGATCGAGGTCGCCCTTTACAGTCATCACGTCGTCGGCCGGCGAAACCAGCAGGCCCACCGGATGCGGGTTGGCGAGCACGGCGTCGCGGTTCTCGACGAAAACGGCAAGCGGGATGTGCTTGTAGCTCACCGAGCCGGCGTCATCGCCTTCGGCCCAGGCGTGGAACGGATCGGCGACGAACGCGCCGTCCTTGAAGAGATTCAGTTCCTGGGTGGCCATGGGCTTGGCGATGGCTCCGTTGAAATCGAAGTGGATGCCGCACTCTTTCTTGTTCAACCCGCGCCAGCGGCCGGCGCGTGGGTCTTCGCCTTCGGCCACGACGCTCGTGCAGGGCGCGCAACCGATGGATTTGTAGCCCTTGGCATAGAGCGGATGCTCCGGCAAGCCGTACTTCAGCTTGTAGCTCGTGATGTCGGCGTCCGAGAAATAGGCGAGCGGATTGACCTTGATGCGGTCGTCGCTGGTCAGCTCGAAATGCGGGAGAACTCCACGTTCCTTCGTCTGGAAACGCTTGCGGCCGGTAACCCAGCCGCCGAACCCGGACACCACCGCGTCGAGCGGTTCAGTCTTGCGGATGTGGCAGCAGGAATCCGGGTCGGTCTCCCACAGGTCACCCGTGGGATCGAAGCGGACGAGGTCCTTGGCGTCGGGATGGAGCGCGATGAGGTCGGTGAGGCCGAGCTGCTGCTTCAGCGTCTCGACATAGTCCAGCGTCTCGGGAAAGTGCTTGCCAGTTTCGAGGAAGTAGACCGGCAGGCCCTTGTCGACCTGCGCCACCATGTGGAGCAGCACCGACGAGTCGGCACCGAACGACGACACGATGGCCAGGTCGCCCGGCAGCAGGTGCTCGGTGGCCTGGCGGAGGACGGAAACGCCGTCCATCTCGTCGAACATGCCGTTGAGCGACATGATGCCCAGCTCGCGCAGGGCATCGCGTTTGTGCGGGCGAAGACCGGCGACGGCGAGGTCAAGCGTTGCCATACAGCGCCTCCTTGAACGGTTCCTTGCCGATGCGGCGGAACGCGTCGATGAAAGGCTCGGAGGGACTTTGGCGGCGGGCGATATAGGCGTCGACCAGCCGCTCGATGGCGGCGGGCACGTCCTCGGCGATGAAACCGTGGCCGAGGATGTCGCCGATGGCGGCCTGCTCGGTGGCGTCGCCGCCGACCGTGATCTGGTAGAGTTCCGTGCCCTTCTTCTCGACGCCGAGGATGCCGATATGGGCGACGTGGTGGTGGCCGCAGGCATTGATGCAGCCCGAAATCTTGATCTTCAGGTCGCCGATCTCAGCCTGGCGCTCAGGCGAACCGAACTTGCGGCTGATTTCCTGCGCCAGCGGAATCGAGCGGGCATTGGCCAGCGCGCAGAAATCGAGGCCGGGGCAGCAGATCATGTCGGTGATCTGGCCCGCATTGCCCTCGGCCAGGCCATGCTCGACCAGCCTGGCGTAGACTGCCGGCAGGTCGGCGATCTTGACGTGCGGCAGCACCAGGTTCTGCTCGTGGGTGACGCGCAATTCGTCGTGCGAATACTCAGCCGCCAGGTCGGCGACTGCGTCGATCTGCACATCGGTGGCGTCGCCCGGCGCTCCGCCGATCGGCTTCAGCGAGATGGTGACGGAGACGTAGCCCGGCTGGCGGTGGCCATGCAGGTTGCGCTCCAGCCAGCGGCCATAGGCCGGGTTCAGGATTTTTTCCCGCGCCACATCGACATGGGTCTCGTTGACCAGTTCGTAGCTCGGCTCAGCGAAGTACTTGCCGATCCGGTCGAGCTCCTCCTGCGGCAAGTGCAGGACGCCACCCTTCACGTGGGAGAACTCCTCATCGACCTGCTGGCGGATCTGCTCGATGCCTTCCTCGTGAACGAGGATCTTGATGCGCGCCTTGTACTTGTTGTCGCGGCGACCGTAGCGGTTGTAGACGCGCAGGATGCTCTCGAGATAGGCGAGCAGGTGCTCGTGCGGCACGAAGCCCGAGATCATCTTGCCGATCATCGGGGTGCGGCCAAGACCGCCGCCCACCCAGACCTGCCAGCCGATCTCGCCGACATCGCTGGTGGCAGCCTGCAGCCCGATATCGTGGAAGCGGATCGCAGCACGGTCCGACGGCGAACCGGTCATCGCGATCTTGAACTTGCGCGGCAGGTAGCTGAACTCGGGGTGCAGCGAAGACCACTGGCGCAGGATTTCGGCGACCGGACGCGGGTCGATGATCTCGTCAGCGGTGGCGCCGGCGAACTGGTCCGTGGTGATGTTGCGGATGCAGTTGCCCGAGGTCTGGATGGCGTGCATCTCAACCGAGGCCAGGTCCTCGAGGATCTTCGGGATGTCGCGCAGCTTGGGCCAGTTGAACTGGATGTTCTGCCGCGTCGTGAAGTGGCCATAGCCCCGATCGTAGGTACGGGCGATGTGGGCCAGCATGTGCATCTGCTTCGAGTTCATCGTGCCGTAGGGCACGGCAATGCGCAGCATGTAGGCGTGCAACTGCAGGTAGAGGCCGTTCATCAGCCGCAGCGGCCGGAACTGGTCCTCGTTGAGTTCACCGGTCAGGCGGCGGGCCACCTGGTCGGAAAACTGCGCCGTGCGTTCCTTCACGAACGCGGCGTCGAACTCGTCATATCGATACATGGCCGTCCTCGTCGAGATGCTGGCGATCGAATCGCGGGGCGGTCGGCCCCTCGGCGCGGATGCGTTCGCGAATGCGATCGGGGTATATGGCGCCATCGCGGAGCGTCACGGTTTCGATCTCCAGCGAGACTACCCGGAGTGTCTTCTTCGTGGCGGCAATCGCCGCGTCCCGAGCCTCGACCTCGTCCTTGCCGAAGACGCGGGCGTGCTGCAACTCCTCCACCCAGCGGCCGTCGCGGTCGAGATAGACCGTCGCACCGCTCATCAGCTCGTTGCCGGTGAGGATTTCCATGATCGTCATGCCACCTTGAATTCGTTGCGGGCGAGCCGGATGGCGTCGCTCCAGTCGCCGTGCGCGATCGCTTCGCCCACGAAAATGATTGCCGGGCCATCCGCGAGCTCGACCTGCCCGCAAGCAAGGTCGCCCAGCGAGCCTCGGTAGAGGACACGATCCTTGCGCCCTGCCTTGACGACGAGGCCAACCGGGATGGTCGAAGCAGCGCCTTCCGCGATGAGCCTTGCCGCCGTCTCAGCGGCGACGGACTTGCCCATGTAGAGCGCCAGCGTCAGCCCGGCCGAGGCCAGCGAAGCCCAGTGCTGCAACTCCTCGGAGTTGGCGCCATGCGCAGTCGCCAGCACGAAGCCGGTGGAAACCTTGCGCAGCGTGACCGGCGTCGCAGTGTCGGCAGCCGCGGCAAGGGCCGCTGTGACGCCGGGAACAATATGGAAGGCAATGCCGTGGCGGTTCAGCGCCTCGATCTCCTCGCCGGCGCGACCAAACACCATCGGGTCGCCGCCCTTGAGGCGCGCCACGCGCTTGCCGGCCTTGCCGAGGCGGACGATCAGCGCGTTGATCTCGGCCTGCGTGAAGGAGTGGTGCCCCTTCTGCTTGCCGACGGAGATACGCTCGGCATCGCGACGACCCATGTCGACGACGGCAGTCGGCACCAGTGCGTCGTGGACGATGACGTCAGCCTCCTGCAGCAGCCTTTGGGCGCGCAGAGTAAGCAGATCTTCGGAACCGGGTCCGGCGCCGATCAGCCAGACGACGCCCGCCGTATCGCCGAGTTCGGCATGCCGGGCGAGGACGGCCTCCGCCTCCGCAGTCCCATGCCCGCGCAGCGTAGCCACCTCGACTTCGGGCGAGGTTACCAGTTCCTCGTAGTAGCGCCGCGCCCGCGGCCCAGAGAGCACCGCCGATACCTTTTCGCGCATCGACCCAGCAAGCCGGGCCAAAGCGCCCAGATTGGGCGAGATCACCTGCTCGATGCGGGCCCGGATCAGTCGGGCCAGCACCGGCGCATCACCCTCGGACGACACCGCGATCGTGATGGGCGCCCGGTCGATGAATGACGGGGTGTAGAAGTCGCACTCTGCCGGAACGTCGACGACGTTAAGCGGCAGGCCGCGGGCCCGGGCCGCCGACTTGGCAGCCTCTCCGTCGGCGCCGTCGTCGGCAACGAAGACCAGCGCCGCGTTGTCGAGATCGCCAACCTCGAACGGCCGCGCCAGCACCGTGACCGGAAACTCGGAGAAGTCCGCTTCTACGTGCCGCGAGACAATCACGACTGATGCAGTCGTCTTAATCGCCAGTCGGACCTTGTTGAGGGCTTCTTCTCCACCGCCAACGATGACGATGCGCTTGCCCTCGACTTTGTAGCTGACAGGGAATGTTGTCAGTTCACCCATTGGCGGCCTTTCGGATAACGCGATATGTACCCACATCCGTACAGTGGAACAAGCTATTGAAATTCAATAGCTTTAATGTTTCCCGTGACTGCCGTGGATTAGAATTGCGTTGAGCGGGAATAGCCGAGGCGGCGAAAAGAATCCACGGGCTGCCCGTGCCATGGAATGGGATGGCAGCACGGACCCGAAACCGGCCCCCCAAGGACCGGGAGGTTGCAGTCGTCATATGAGGTGCGGCACTCTTGCTCCGCTGCATCAACAAAACAGAACGAGGGCAACGACTTGCACCGAAACAGCTTGAAGAACCTGCTCGGCATCGGGCTCGTCGGCATGGCGGGCGCAGTGCAGGCGGAGGATTTTCCGCGAGCAGGATACGAAGGTGCTCCGAACGGACTCGCAGCCCCGTTCGCGGGCGACTGGAGCCTAGGCTTTCCGGAGCCGGAGGGAACCATCGTCTCGGCAACCACCATCGATTGCTTGGACCCGGTTCGCATCGTAGCCACCGGTGAAGGTACCATCGATTTCAAGACGCCTGGGATGCCGACGCCGGTCCCGTTCGAGCTCGGCGTGTTCGAGGGCAGAACCACCTGGCTCCCGGCTGACAACTCGCAGACCGTGGTCGCTGTCTGGCTCACCCACGACAGCTTCCACTTCTATGTCACCGATATTGGCAAGGTGGATTGGCCCAATCCCCGGCTGCTCAAACGCTGCGACGCCTGAGTTCAGGCCTGCCGGCTCGGCACGTGGACGACGAGACCGTCGATGGCCTCCTTGACCTTGATCTGGCAGCTGAGCCGCGAGTTCGGCTTGGGCTGCCAGGCGAAGTCCAGCATGTCCTCTTCCATCATCGAGGGTCCGCCGACTACTTCGGTCCAGGCGTCGTCGACATAGACATGGCAGGTGGCGCAGGTACACGAACCACCGCACTCGGCGATGATGCCGGGGATGCCGTTCATCACCGCCGTTTCCATGACGGTCGAGCCGAGTTCGGCCTCGGCTTCGTGCCGCGTGCCATTGGATTCGATGTAGGTGATGCGGGGCATGTCTGGTCTTTGCATGAGGGATGGCCGGATATAGCGGCGGCATCCCCGCCCGGCAAGCGGGCCCTTAGGCGGTAACCCCGTTCTGCTCGCTGGCCATGACGAAGGCATCGATGAAGCTGACGCATTCGACCACCGCCATCGCGATATCCTCGACGCGCTCGGGACTGGGCGGCTGGCCGGAGCGCAGTTCGTCTTCGGCCTGCCTTGCCAGATCGCGCACGGCCCAGGCCCCGATCCCGGCAGCGGCGCTCTTGAGGGTGTGGAGGTGTTCGAGCAGCATGGTGACCGAGGTACTATCCTCGATCCGGCCCAGATAGACCTGCGACATGCGGGCGTAGAGGCGCAGAACCTCGTCCTGTAGACCGGGATCACCCATCGCCTGGCGACCGAGATGTTCCATGTCGATAGGACCGTGCGCGCGATCCTTACGCGGAGCGTCCTGCCCTGCGTCAAGCGCAGTACTCTTTGACATACCTGCGACCCTGTTTCGCGTTTCGCCCGCTTCGGAGCGTTGACCCGGAACGGTAGCGGGACCGCGTGAACAGCCGATTAAATTGAAGGGGATAAGGCAGGGCTCGCCCTTAACCCGCCACGGTCAGCCCGGCATATTAACCTTCCATTAAGAAAGCATTCGGTTTGCCTTAAATTGAATGTATGTTTGTCGCCTACCCAGCGTGCGGCGGGGTTAGGGTAGCAGGTAGGTTGCGGGGCTTTTGAATCGCATTTTACCTAATTTGGAACGCTTCCGAATGCTCGGGGGTGGTCCAATCACACTCTAAAGGCCCGCCGAGTGCCGATGCGAGAGTTGTAACGAGTATGGCCAAGAAGTCTTCTTCCCCCCAGAACGATCCCGCAACTCTCGCCTTCTCTGCGGTGGAGGACGCCCTCAAGGACTCGGTGTTCGCCGGCCTCGACCAGCCGGCTGCCGCTGACGAACCTGTCGAGCGCCCTGCCCCGTCCCTCGGTCCCAAGGCTGTGCAGCGCGACAACTCGCCGCGCACGGAACGCCAGCGCACCGCCGACAAGTTCGCGGCGCAGACTGGCTCGGTCGCCAATGACGACCGGTTCCAATCGACCAAGATCCTCTACGGCCTGCAGCAGAAGCCGGCCGGCAACACCACCATGGTGGCGGCGCTGGTTTCGCTCGGCTGGGTCGTCGCCATCGCGCTTGTCGCCGTGGTGCGCAACGGCTCGGACCTCGGTACCGCCGCCTTCTGGGGCTCCAACGATTTCATCGGCCTGGTGGCTCTTGCAGTGGTCCCCGTGATCGGCATCTTCGCCGTCGCCACGCTGATCCGCCGCGCGCAGGACCTGCGCAACGCTGCGGCCGCCGTGACCCAGGCCGCCATCCGCCTCGCCGAGCCCGAGACCACCGCATCGGAGAAAGTCGCGTCCGTCGGCCAGGCCGTGCGCCGCGAAGTAAACGCGCTCGGCGATGGCCTGGAGCGCGCCCTGTCGCGTGCCGGCGAACTCGAGGTGATGATCCACAACGAGGTCACCGCGCTCGAACGCACCTATTCCGACAACGAATCGCGCATGCGCGCCCTGATCCAGGAACTTGCCAGCCAGCGCGAAGCGGTGATCACCAACACCGAGCGCGTGCGTGAAGCGATCACCGAGAGCCACACCGGCCTGGTGTTCGACCTCGACATGATCAGCCAGCGCATCGCCGGCACCATCGTCGAGTCGGGCGGCAACCTGACCAAGGCGCTCGAGACCGCCGGCAACTCGCTGAACGGCGCGTTTGGCGAGCGCACCGAGAGCTTCGTGTCGCTGATCGACCAGCGCACCAGCCACCTGCTCGTCGCCCTCGACGACTCGGCCTCGCGGCTCAACATCACGCTCGAAGATCGTGCCGGCACCATCTCCGGCGCCTTCGAGAATCGCACCGAGCAGCTCAGCGCCGTGATCGACCAGCGCCTCGAATCGCTGACCGAAGCCCTCGACAGCCGCACCGTCACCCTTTCGGACGCCATCGACAATCGCACCTCGTCGCTCGCCAAGCTGCTGAGCCAGGGCGGCATCACGCTGCTCGATCAGTTGCGTGACCGCGGCCACGAAGTGTCGAGCGCCCTCGACATGATCGGCACCCGCATCGCGTCGGACATCACCGGCCGCGCCCGTGAAGCCGAGTCGCTGCTCTCGGGTCTCAGCCACCAGCTCGACGAGCAGGTGCAGATCCAGGTCAACTCGATGGAATCGCGCCTGCAGTCGGCGATGATCGAACTGTCCGGCGCCCTCGACGACACCACCGAACGCGCCCGCGTCACCCTGACCGGCGCAGGTTCGCAGAACCTCGCGCAGTTCGACGCCCGCCTCGACGAGATCGCCTCGGCCATCGATACCCGCCTCGCCGGCCTCGACGGCGTGATCGGCGACAAGGGCGACAAGCTGGTTTCGGCACTCGACAAGCACAATGCGAGCTTCGCCGCCCGCGCCAACGTGCTGGAGATTGCCCTCGACGAAAAGAGCGAGCACTTCAACGAGATCGTGTCGCAGCGCACCCGCGAAATGACCGAGACCCTCGGCCAGCGCACCAAGCAGATCACCGAGACAATTGCCAACCGCTCGCGCGAAATCTCGGACTCGCTCGAAGGCCACACCCAGGTCATCGCCGATGCTCTCGACGGCCGGACCAGCCTGCTCAACGAGACGTTGCAGAACCGCAATGTCGATTTCTCCGAGACTCTCCTCGGCCGGGCGCGCGAGATCGACGATGCGCTTTCGGGCCGTACTCGCGAACTCGAGCTGGCGCTGACGACCCGCACCAACGAGCTCGAGCAGGCGATTACCACCCGCACCGCCAGCCTTGGCCAGACGGTCAGCGCCAATGCAAACGAGCTGGCACAGATCATCGTAGCCCGGACCAGCGAGCTCAATCACACGCTCGCCACGCGCGCCGGTGAAGTCGAAGCTGCCCTCGTTTCGCGGACCACCGCCCTCGACGACGCCCTCTCCATCCGCACGGCGGAACTCGAAGGCACCCTGAGCACCCGCACGGCTGAGCTCGACGGCGCCCTGAGCGCTCGGACGGCGGAACTCGACGGCACGCTGCACGCCCGCACCTCGGAACTCGAATCCTCTCTTGGCTCCAGGACCGCGCAGCTCGACGGCGCCATTGCCCGCCGTGCCGGCGAACTCGACCACACGCTCGGCCAGCACGTCACGGCGTTCGACCGCACCATCGCCGGGCATGCCCAGTCTCTCGACACCACCATCCTCACCCACGTTCAGGCGATCGACACCAGCCTCGCCAACCGCGCCGAACAGATCACCGGTGTGTTCTCCGGCCGGGCGGACCAGATCGACGGCATCCTGCAGCAGCGCACCGCGACACTGAACGATGGCTTCGACGCCCGCGTTCAGAGCCTCGACTCGAACCTGCTCGCCCAGACGCGTACACTCAACGAAGGCTTTGACGCCCGCGCCCAGCGCCTCGCCGCTGGCCTCGAGGCACAGACCCGCACGCTCAACGAGAGCATCGATACCCGCACGGCGGCCCTGCATGACGGCCTCGACAGCCGTGTCGAGACGCTGAACCAGAACCTCGACCTGCGAACGACCGCGCTCAGCGACAACCTCGACATCCGGGTCCAGGCGATCAACGCCAACTTCGACATGCGCGCCCAGGCGCTCGCCGAGAGCCTCGACCAGCGCACTCAGACGCTGGCCGGAACCGTGTCGGCCCGCTCCGCCGAGCTTGCCGAGGCGCTCAACAACCGCACCCAGCAGCTGGCCGAAACGCTCGGCACCCATACCGTGGGTATTGCTGCCGCGATTGGTGACCGTACCAGCGAGCTCGCTCGCACCATCGATGCCCAGGGCACCGCAGCCCGCGACAAGATCGACGGCTCGCTGCGCAGTGTGACCGACTCTATGGGCGAGCGCGCCTCTCAGGTTGCAACGCTCATCCAGGCCAAGGTGTCCGAAGTCAGCGAACAGCTGGGCCGCGGCGTCGACAGCGCCATCCTGCGCATGGCGGATGCCGAGACCGGCGTCACCGGCCGCATCGACCAGGCTTCTTCGACAGTTGGCGAAAGCGCTCGCGCCGCCGCCGACATCATCGAGACCGGCGTGAACTCGGCGCGCAAGGCGATCACCGACATGGTCGACCAGCGTCTGGGCACCCTGCCCGAGGCCATCACTGCCCGCGCCGACATCACCGCCGAGCGTCTCGCCTCACTGAACACCGCGATAAACACCGCGCTCGTCCAGTCGATGACCGACCTCGAGGCCGGCGCCGACCGCATCGAGGAGACCATCTCCCGTCGCATCGTCGCCGCGACCCAGAACATCGCCGACGACGTCACCACCACTGCCGACCGCATGGACGTCGCCGTCCGGAATGCGCTCGAGCAGATCGGTGTCGCTTCCCGCAACATTGACGACCTGATCTCGATCAAGGCCGTCGCTGCAGCCGACGCAATCGGCGGCAAGGTCGCCGAGATAAACCGCGTGGTCACGGAGCGGACCGACGAGTTCTCCACCCTCGTGTCGGATCGCTCGGCCCAGCTGGCCATGGCGCTCGACAACCACGGCAACGTGCTGCAGCAGGCCCTCATCAGCAACGCCTCGGCGGCCGAGGACCTGATGAGCCAGTCCACCTCGCGCATCCTCACCGACGTGACGGCGGCGCTGGGCAAGCTGAACGACTCCAACATGCTGCTGCAGAAGGTGCTCGACGCTTCGACCGCCAACCTCGCAAACCTTGAGACCTCGGTGGCCCAGCAGACGGCCACTTACTCGACCACGGTTCGCGACGCGATCTCCTCGACCGAGGAAGCCGGCCGCATGGTCACCACGCACGTTGGTGCCCTGCAGACGACGATCCAGTCGATGGTCACCGAGTTCGGTGCCATCCTCGGCAACCTCGGCGCGGAAGCGGCGTCGATCGACAAGGCGGCCGAGAACCTCAACTCGACCAGCAACTTCACCCTCGGCATGCTCGATGAGCGCCGCTCTGCGATGGACGAACTGGCCGGCAGCTTCGCCTCGCGTGCCGACGAGATCGACATGCGCATGCGCGGCTTCGCCCAGTCGATCGCCGACACCGTCAACGAGACCGAGGAACGCCTGGGCGTCGCCCGGATGTCGATGGAGCAACTGCTGGCCTCGACCACGTCGAACGTCGCCGAGACGCTGGAACAGACTTCGGGCTCGATCAACAGCGCCCTGAGCGATACGACCCACCAGTTGCAGAGTGTGCTGACATCCACCACCGACCAGGTGCAGTCTGCCCTGGCAGCGACCACCGACCAGTTGGAAGGGGTGCTGAACTCGACCACCAGCCGCGTGCAGGACGCGTTGGGGACCACCACGGAGCAGGTGCAGAGCGTGCTCACCGCTACTGCCGATCAGGTCCAGTTGGCCCTCTCCGCGACGACCGGTCAGGTGCGGTCGGTGCTCAGCTCGACCACCGAGCAGATGCATGGCGCCCTCACCGCCTCTACCGGGGAGATGGAAGCCGCCATTGCCGCCACGCAGGAACGCCTGCAGACGGCGCTGGGCAAGACCACCGAGCAGATGGAATCGGTCCTGGGCAAGAGCACCAATCTGCTGGAAGAAGCGCTCGAATCGACGTCGCAGCGCGTCGCGACCCAGCTCGGCTCGTTCACCAGCACCGCCGGCAACGAAAGCCAGCGCGCGGCTGACGCCCTGCGTCAGACGCAGGCGACGATGATCCTCGAGATGCAGCAGGCACTCGAATCAGCCACGCAGCGCTTCAACGAGACCGCCGCCGCCATGCGCGAGACCGCCAAGGAAGTCGGCACTGAACTCGAGGCGACCCGCTCCGAGCTGGCCCGCGGCGTGATCGAGCTGCCCGAGGAGACGAAGTCCAGCGCCGCCGCGATGCGCCGTGTCGTCGCCGAGCAGATCGAGGCCCTGGCCGAGCTCAACGCCATCGTCCGCGCCCAGCCGCAGACGCATGATCTGTCCGACCGCCGTCCGGCCGCGCCGACCCGGCAGTCGATCGCCCGTGACGAAGCCCCCGTGTCGCGTCCGGAGCCGGTCCGCCAGGCCGAACCGCGCCCCGAGCCGGTTCGCCCCGCCCCCGTGGCACAGGCGGCAGCCCAGCCGCGCTTCGTACCGATGCCAGACGTGCCCGCGGCCGCAGCGCCCCGCCCGGCGGCCCCGGCTCCCGCTGCTGCCCGCCCCGCCGACCAGAAGCCCGAAGGTGGCGGCTGGCTGCGTGATGTGCTGCGCAACGCCTCCGGTCCAGCCACTCCGGCCGCCGCGCCGGCACCGGTTGCCCCGGCACCCGCTCCCGTCGCGCCGGCCCAGGGTTTTGCGACCCTGACCGAAGAGATCGCCCGCTCGATGGACCAGGCGGCGCTCGCGGAGGCCTGGCAGCGGTACCAGTCGGGCGAACAGAACGTCTTCTCGCGCCGCATCTACTCGCTGACCGGCCAGGCGACCTATGACGAAGTCCGCAAGCGCATCCAGCGCGATGCCGATTTCGCCAAGACCGCTACGACCTACATGAGCGAGTTCGAGCAACTGCTGAAGCGCGCTGCGACTGGCGCCAGCCCGGTCGAAGAGACCCGCGAGTATCTGCTCAGCGACCGTGGCCGGGTCTACACGATGCTGGCCCACGCCAGTGGCCGCCTCGGCTGATCGAGCGGCAATCGCAAGCTTCAAGGCCCCGCGGATCGATCCGCGGGGCCTTTGCTTTGCCCGCTAGAGCAGCTTGGGTTCGCTGGCCTGCTTTGGTGCGTGCAGCACAATGGACGCAAGGATCATCGCTCCGCCGATCAGCGCGAACCCGGCGGCGACGAACCAGGCCTTGGTGCCCATCAGGCCGATCAGCCAGCCGAAGGCGGCGAGCGTGACGACGTTCATCGACTGCTGCAGCATCACGAAGAAGCCCTGGGCCTCGGCGGCGATGGCGTCGCTGGTCCAGTTGGTGATGAAGTGCATGCAGCCCATGTAGCCGAGCGCGAAGGTAACGGCGTGGAAGAACTGCAGCGGGATGAGCAGTTCGATGCCGGGCTCGAGCGCCATCAGCAGCCAGCGGATGACGGCGCCGCCGGCCGAAACGAGAATCAGCGTGCGGGCCGAGAACCGGCGGGCGATGGGGCCGAAAGTGAACATCAGCGCCGCTTCGGCGATCGCCGCCACCGCCAACAGCGGGCCGATGATGTCGGCCGAGAAGCCCTGTTCCTTCCACAGCAGACCCTGGAAGGCGTTCTGCATGTTGTGGGTGGCGATGACGAGCGAGAAGCCGATCAGCGGCAGCACGAAGAACGGCTGCATCGCATCGCGCAGCCGGTGTGCCGCGCCCGACTGCTCAGGTTTGGTCTCGGGGCCATCGGGGCCGCGAAACCGTGGGAGCTGGAACGCCGCGACGGTGCGCAGCAGCGACAGCCCGACAAACATCGGCAGAAAGGCGCCACCGCCCAGCCAGTTGATGATGAAGCCGACGATCACCAGCATCACCATGTAGCCCACCGTGCCCCAGGCGCGGATCGGGCCGAACTGCGAGCCGCGCCGGCGCGTCATCCGGATGGTCGCAGCGTCCATCACGGGGCCGACGGCGGCAGCGGGGAGCGACAGCAGCGTCCAGACGATCAGGATGCCCCAGAAGCCGGAGACGAAGAACAGCGCGATCGGCAGCACCCCGGCCAGCACGCCGCCGATGACGATGACGGTCCGCCAGTCATTCGCCCGGTCGGCAATGCGGCCGACCACGACGTTGAGGACCAGCATGATCAGCACCGGCAGGGCGTTGAGGATGCCGATCTCGCTGGCGCTCAGGCCCTGCCCGGCGAACCAGATGCCGCCATAGACGGTGACCACGGCGCCGGACATATACTGGATGAAGTAGTAGAGGGTGGCGCGGAGTTCGGGCGTGAGGAAGCCGCGGCGTTCCGCGACGAGGGTGGTCATTGTGGCCTCCAGGCCAGGCGTTAGGGCGCGGGTTCCGCGACAATGATGGTTTCGGGTTCGACGGGACGGACGGTGGGCGGCTGGATGCGGAGCGAAATCCAGACCAGAAGCGCCCCGACCAGCGAATAGGCGCCGAGCACGACCCAGGCCCAGTGGCCGAGCGCGCCATAGGCCCAGCCCATGCCGAGCAGCGCGATGACTGACATCGACTGCTGCACCACGTAGGAGAAGCCCTGCGCCTCGGCAGCTATGTGCTCGGAGGTCCAGTTGGCAATGAAGTAGATGCCGCCGAGATAGCCCATGCCGAAGGTGACCGCGTGCAGCAGCTGCAGGCCGAACAGCACCGGAATGGGCGGAGCGAAGGTGAGCGCGGTCCAGCGGACGCAGGCGATCAGGCAGGCGAAGATGACGATGTGGCGGGCGGAGATCTTCAGGTTGAGCTTTTTCCAGAAGAACATCATCGCCGCTTCGGCGGCAGCCATCACCCCGATCAGCGGGCCGATCAGCGCCTCGGGCACGCCCTGCTTGTGCCACTCGATGGCGGCGAAGGCACCGAACGCACCGTGGGTCGAGTAGAGGACGCCCAGCCCGAGCAGTGTCAGCACGAACCAGGGCTTCAGCACCTGCTTGAGCGCGGTGGCGCCCTGCTTGGGGGCAGTTGCGCCCACGACGGGTTCGGCCCGGAAGCGCGGCAGCTGGAAGGCAAGGCCTGCGCGCAGCAGCGCTAGGGCGACGAACAGCGGCACGAAGGCGGCGTCGCCGAACATCCCGATGATCGGCCCGGAGGCTATGCCGGTGAGCATGAAGCCGACGGTGCCCCAGGCACGCACCGTGGCGAAGTTGGTGCCCCGCCGCTGCGTCATCCGCAGGGTGGCCGCATCGGTGACCGGCACCAGCGCCTGCGCCGGCATGATCGACAGGGTCCAGATCAGCAGGATGCCCCAGAAGCCGGAGACGAAGAACAGCCCCAGCGGGATCAGCCCGGCGAGCATCGACAGCACGATGATGACGCCGCGCCAGTCGCTCGCCCGGTCGGCGATACGCCCGACGATCTGGTTGACCGCCAGCATCAGCAGCACCGGCGCGGCGTTGATGATGCCGATCTCGCCTGGCGCAATGCCGCGCATTGTCAGCCACACGCCGAAATAGACCGAGATCGCCCCGTTCGTTCCGAACACGGTGAAGTGGTAGATCGCGGCGCGCAGCTCGGGTGAGATGCGCGGAGCGACCGGCGAGGCCGACGACATAGCTGGATGTGCTCCGGGGGCGGGGGAATCCGCCCGGATCGGGCGGACATTGCAGGGGCGCGCGGCAAAGATCAATCAGCCGATCGTTGCTGTTTCGGCGCAGGACCTATGCAGCCGCGGCGAGCCGGTGACGCACCGGCACCAGCGTATCGATGAAGATCTCGGCGCAGGCCGACCAGGTGAAGGTGAGGGCATGCGCCCGGGCGGCAGTGCGATCGAGGCCAAGGGCCCGGGTGACTGCAACGGCGAGGTCTTCATCCATCGCGGCAGCGGCCAGATCGGTAAGCACATCGCGCGGCCCGGTGACCGGATAGGCCGCGACCGGCAGGCCGGACGCCATCGCCTCGACCATGACGTTGCCGAACGTGTCGGTGCGCGAGGGGAACACCAGGACATCGGCGGAACGGTAGATGGCGGAGAGTTCGTCGCCGGTCCGGAGGCCGAGAAAGCGTGCGTTCGGGTAGCGCGCCTGGAGCTCGGCGCGGGATGGTCCGTCGCCGACGACGATCTTGGTGCCGGGAACGTCGAGCCGCAGGAAGGTCTCGACGTTCTTTTCCACCGAGACGCGGCCGACATAGAGCAGATGCGGCCCCGGCAGGTCGCCGAACCAAGTCTTCTCGCCGGGAGAGAAGCGCTGGTGATCGACGCCACGGGTCCAGGTGCGCAGCCCGGTGAAGGCACGCTGTTGCAGTTCTTCGCGCATCGAGGCGGTCGGCACCAGCGTCGCGGCGGCAGCGCCGTGGAACCAGCGCAGGAACGAGTAGGTCCACTCGACCGGGATCGGCGCGCGGGCGGCAACGTATTCGGGAAAGCGGGTGTGGTAGCTCGAGGTGAAGGCGAGCCCCTGCTCGATGCAGACCAGCCGCGCCAGGAGGCCGAGCGGACCTTCGGTGGCGATGTGGATGTGGTCCGGCGTCTCGCGCTCGATGCACGCCGCGATGGTCGGCGGCGTGACGATGGACAGGCGGATCTCCGGATAGGTCGGCAGCGGGAAGGTCCAGAAGCCCTTGGGGGTGAGGTAGCTTACCGCGTGGCCGCGGCGGACCAGCTCGCGACCGACCGCTTCGAGACATCGCACGACGCCGTTGGTCTGCGGCAGCCAGGCGTCGGTAACGATCAGCACCTTGCTCATGACGAGCTCCGTACGCGTCCACTGCTGGCGATTTACGAGAGTCCCATGTCAGGGGTGTGAAGGGTATGGCAAAGCCCCCGCCGGCCTTGCGGCCTCGGGTTGATGGGCAGTGAAGCGGGCCGGCGAGGCTTGCGCCCCGACGCGGTTAGTCCGCAAACAAAAGAGGCTCGCGCCTCGCCGGCCGATCGGGGTTTTGGGCTTATGGTACCGCGACCCGGGAGCATCCCGTGCCACATCGCGAAAAGCGCGGGCGGCCTGGCAACCCGGGCGACCCGGCATTGCCCACCTTTCCCAGCCGCCTTATGCATGGCGGCCTTGCTCCCCTGGGTGGCTCCGCATTGGGCCACCCGTGCGTTGATAGCGGCTTGGCCAGCGAACTGGCCCATGCCGAGGTACTTTTGGCCTGGCCCGGAACGACTCCCGGACCACCCAACCTCCCCTGCACCAACCACTCGTCATGATCTCGCTTCGGTGCGCAGGACGAGGGGAGAATCGCATGGGGCTGGGGAGCGGGGATAGGTTGGGGTGGGATTTCTGCTAAAGCACTGATTTCGCATCTGTTTTGTTGCCACCCCCTTCCGCCTGCCGGCACCTTCCCCCGTAAACGGGAGAAGGAGGCGCGTTGCATCGGCGGTGCCAAAAGGGTCCTTCTACCGCTTGCGTCGGAAGGGGGGAGCAGCGGGCGCCGGGCCGGCTGGCCTTGGCTACTGCCCTACGGCGGCTCGGCGGAGGCGGAGGCGTCTCGGCTTGCGGGGCAGCGGGGTTTCGGTCCAGCGGATCAGCTCGAGGACGCCCTCGGGGGTTTCGGCGATCGCCGTGCAGCTTTCCACCCAATCGCCGGTATTGACGTAGTGGATGCCCATGCGGTCGTGCATATCGGCATAGTGGATGTGGCCGCAGATGACGCCGTCGACCCCGGTATCGCGGGCGGCGAGGGTGAGTGCTTCCTCGAAGCGGCCGATCACCGAGACGGCGTTCTTCACCTTGTGCTTGGCCCAGGCCGAGAGCGACCAGTAGGTCAGCCCGAGGCGGCGGCGCACCCAGTTGATGACGACGTTGATGCGCAGCGCGAAGCGATAGGCCCAGTCGCCGACATGGGCGAGCCACTTGGCGTGCGCGACGACGACGTCGAACTGGTCGCCGTGAATCACGAGATAGGTCTTGCCCTGCGCGGTGGTGTGCACGGTGCGATCGACGAACTCGATCTCGCCGGCATAGGTACCCAGATACTCGCGCAGGAACTCGTCATGGTTGCCGGGCAGCACGACGATCCGCGTGCCGGCCAGCGCCTTTTCGAGGAACAGCTCGACCAGCTGGTGATACTCGGCCGGCCAGAACCAGCTCTTCGCCAGGCGCCAGCCGTCGACGATGTCGCCGACGAGGTAGATGGTTTCGGCATCGTGCCAGCGCAGGAAATCGATGAGCTGGGCGATGCGGGTGGGGCGCATGCCGAGGTGCACGTCGGAGATGAAGAGCGCGCGGACTTTCCGCACTTCCCTGCCCTCATCGATCATGCCGCAATCCTTATCCAGCCCCTCTGCGAGGTTACTTTAGCCCATTGCGGGCCGCCGACGAAACCCGCCAGCGTCCACGGCTGGGGATAACGGCTCCGGGCCGAAAGGAAAACAGCCAATTGGCAGTTGGGTGAGCCGGACCGGCGTCAGCCGCCGATGCGGGACTTGAGCGCGACGATCCGGCGATAGCTTTCCTCGATACGGGCGCGGAAAGCCGGATCCGCCTCGGCTTCGGCGGTGAGGATGGCGCGAATCTCGCGCGGCAGCGAGGCGCGCGGCTTTGCCGTGTTGGAGAACAGCAGCACATCCACGCCGGCCCGTACGGCACGAACGACGGTTTCCTTGAGGTCGTAGTGCTGGCGGATGGCGCCCATCTCGAGGTCGTCGCTGATGACCACGCCGGCAAAGCCCAGGTCGCTGCGCAGCACGCCATCGATCCACTCAGGGGACAGGCTGGCCGGCTCGGCCGAGTAGTTGCTGTTGACCAGGTGGCCGACCATGACCATGTCCGAATAGCCGCCTTCGATAAGCTGGCGGTATGGACCCAACTCCTCATCCGACCAGGTGCGGGTGATGTCGGTGTAGCCCTCATGGCTGTCGGAGGTCGACGAACCGTGGCCGGGAAAGTGCTTGATCGAAGTGAGCAGGCCGAACTGGTGGTGCGCGGCGATCACCTGCTCGGCATAGGCGGTTACGGTGTTGGCGCCCTTGCCGAAGGCCCGTCCGTTCTTGCCGATCACCTTGTTTTCGGGATTGCGGTCGAGGTCCACCACCGGCGCAAAGTTCACCGAGAACCCCCACTCGGCGATAGCCTTGGCCTGCTTGTTGTAAAGCGGGCGCACCTCGGTCACCGGCATGGTGCGCGCGACAGTGGCCGCGTCAGGAATTTCGGTGAAACCCACCGCCTTGGTCAGGCGCTCCACCAGCCCGCCCTCCTGATCAAGGGTGATGAACGGGCGCAGTCCATTCGGCGCAGCCGCGAGGAACGCCTCGTTCATTTCCACGACGGCGGCGCGGCTCTTCACATTGACCTTGAGATACATGACGCCGCCGATGCCGGAGGCCGCGATCTCGGCGGTGAGGTTTTTCACCGAGGCGTCGGATACGTCGTCGCCGCCGAAGCCGACGACGATCATCTGCCCCGTCATTTCCTCAAGCGATTGCGCGAAGGCCGGAGCGGCCGAAAGGGTCAGGGCCATGGCGAGAAAGGTCTTGGCAAAGCGCATGCGGGCTCTCGGAGGGAATCGGGTGAGGCGCAGGTTGCCGGAGAACTGGGGCGGAATGGAGTCACCACTGCCTCGCGGGTTGGCCCACCTCATCCTCCCCCATAAAGGGGGAGGTGCTGCGTTGCGGAACTCTCCGTCGATACGGGCCCGACCTCAACGGTTCTGTCGATTCTCGACGAGGTCGGTGACGACGCCCGGGTCGGCCAGGGTCGAGGTGTCGCCGAGCGCGCCGAACTCGTTCTCGGCGATCTTGCGCAGGATGCGGCGCATGATCTTGCCGGAACGGGTCTTGGGCAGGCCCGGGGCGAACTGGATGAGATCGGGCGAGGCGATCGGACCGATCTCCTTGCGGACCCAGTTGCGCAGCTCGGTCTTCAACGCGTCGCCGGCCGTCTCGCCAGCCATCAGGGTGACATAGCAGTAGATGCCCTGCCCCTTGAGGTCATGCGGGTATCCGACCACCGCGGCCTCGGAGACCTTGGGATGGGCGACGAGCGCGCTCTCGATCTCGGCCGTGCCGAGCCGGTGGCCGGAGACGTTCAGCACGTCGTCGACGCGCCCGGTGATCCAGTAATAGCCGTCCTCGTCGCGACGACAGCCATCACCGGTGAAGTAGTAGCCCTTGTAGGTCTCGAAATAAGTGGACACGAACCGGCCGTGGTCGCCGTAGATGGAGCGCATCTGGCCGGGCCAACTGTCGGCGATGCAGAGCACGCCTTCGGCCTTGGTCTGCTCCTGCAGCTTGCCCTCGGGCGACAGCACGATGGGCTGGACGCCCGGCAGCGGCTTCGTCGCCGAGCCCGGCTTGGTGGCGGTGGCGCCTGGCAGCGGCGAGATCAGCGTGCCGCCGGTTTCGGTCTGCCACCAGGTGTCGACGATCTCGCAGCGACCCTTGCCGACATGCTTGTGGTACCAGAGCCAGGCCTCGGGATTGATCGGCTCGCCGACCGAACCAATGAGGCGGAGCGAGCTCATCTCGTACTTGTCGACCCAGTCTGCACCGGCGCCCATCAGAGCGCGGATGGCGGTGGGGGCGGTGTAGAAGATGTTGACCTTGTGCTTGTCGATGGTCTGCCAGAAGCGCGAGGCATCGGGGTAGCTCGGGATGCCCTCGAACATCACGGTGGTCGCCGCGTTGGCGAGCGGACCATAGAGGATGTAGGTGTGGCCGGTGACCCAGCCGACATCGGCCGTGCACCAGTAGACCTCGCCGGGGCGGTAGTCGAACACCTTCTCGTGCGTGTAGGCGGCCCAGAGCAGGTAGCCGCCGGTAGTGTGCAGCACGCCCTTCGGCTTGCCGGTGGAGCCCGAGGTGTAGAGGATGAACAGCGGATCCTCGGCGTTCATCGGCTCGGGGTCGCAGAACGGCTCGACGCCAGCGGCGGCCTCGTGCCACCAGACGTCGCGGGCGCCCTTCATGGCAACGTCCGCGCCGGTGTTGTGCACCACCAGCACCTTCTCGACGCCGGGGGCGTTCATAAGGGCTTCGTCGACGTTCTTCTTGAGCGGGACGGTCTTGCCGCCGCGGCGGCCTTCGTCGGCGGTGATGACGACGCGGCTGTCGCAGTCGTTGATGCGGCCCGACAGCGAATCCGGCGAGAAGCCGCCGAAGACCACCGAGTGCACGGCGCCGATGCGGGCGCAGGCGAGCATGGCGTAGGCGGCCTGCGGGATCATCGGCAGGTAGATGGTGACGCGGTCGCCCTTCCGCACGCCGAGCGACTTCAGCACGTTGGCGCAGCGGCAGACGCGTTCGTGCAGCTTGCGATAGGTGATCTTCTCCTCGGTGCCGGGCGTGTCGCCTTCCCAGATGATCGCGACCTCGTCGCCGCGGGTCTCGAGGTGCCGGTCGATGCAGTTGACCGAGACGTTGAGGATGCCGTCCTCGAACCATTTGATCGAGACGTCGGGGTATTCGTAGGTGGTGTTCTTGATGATGGTCGGCGGATTGATCCAGTCGAGCCGCTTGCTTTCATCGCGCCAGAAGCCGTCGGGATCGGCGACCGAGCGCTGGTAGGCGTCCTCGTACTGCGCCTCGGTGAGGTGCGTGCGCGTGATCGCGGCTTCGCTGGGCTTGAACAGCAACGGTTCGGTCATTCGGAATCCTCCCACCGCCTCGCCCGGACGGCTCTTGCCCGAATTTCTAGCCAACCCGCCCGGCCCCGGCAAGCAGTCCACTTGTCGTCCTTAGGCCAATGGAAACCTTGGCGATAAACGCTTTGGCGGCGGTTTGGCGCGATACTGCGGCTCTTGATCATGGGAGGCAGGCATGCCCGAACTCGGCTATCACGCGGCAACGTCCGCGGACCTCGACATCATCCACCGCGAACTGATGGCGGTGATCGACGAGTCGCCGCACTACAACGACCTTTTCAAGGAACACGAGAAGGAGCGGCTGACCAAGGGTTTCCTCCGCGCGCTGCAGCGGGTGGACCCGTTCCACGTCATCGTGCTGACGGTCGACGGGGTGCCGGGCGGCGGACTGATCTCCGGGCCGGAGACCGGCTCGGTCTTCCGCTACTGGAGCTGGATCTTCCCGTCGCACCGCCAGACGCGGCTGGGGCTGCACGGCATGCGCATGTTCGACCAGCATTGGGACAACGGCAAGTTCCACAAGGCCTTCACCTGGGTGCGGCCGGAGAACGAGGTCGCCCTCGCCCTGCTCCGCCGATACGGCTACGAGCAGGCGGCGCTGCTGCGCCAGCAGGTCTTCGGTCAGGACTACGTGGTGATGGAGAAGTTCTACACCAAGGTCACCGCGGACTATGATCGCGGCATGAGCATGGGGCGCGTCGCCCGGTTCAAGGCGCGGGTGGATACGCTGCTGGGCCGCTGAGGCGGCCCTACGCCCCGACCCGACGGCCCGCCAGCATTTCCTTCAGCTTCGGCAGGATCGACACATCGACACCGGCGAGGCGCCGAGCGGTGAGCCACATGGCCGCAGACCAGAAGGTCTGCGCGGCGAGCGCCGCGACGGCGGCGCCCATCAGTCCGTGTGCCGGCACCAGCAGGATGTTGGCACCAACCAGCACCCCCATCCCCAGCCCGATGGCGGGAAGCGTGGCATAGGGCCGGTCGTGTATCGACAGCACCATGGCGGCGGGACCGAACACCGAGCGGACGCAGAGCGCGAGGCAGAGCACGGCGAGCGGCAGGGCACCGTCGGTGAACTCGGGGCCGAACACCAGAAGCAGCAGCGGACCGCCGGCCAGGACGGCGAGGAACAGCCCGACCGAGATCGCCGCCGCCACGAGGTTGGCGTCGCCGACCTGCCGGGCGAAAGCAGCGCGGTCCGATGCGGCGTTCGATTCGAAGATGTCGGGCATGGTCACCGCGTAGACGGCGGACACGCCGAAGGCGACGAGCGAGAACACCCGCGTCAGCACGCCGAACACCGCGAGGGTCTCGCGGTCGAGCAGGCCCGACAGCAGCAGCAGGTCGATATCGAAGAAGAAGTCGGTCGCAAGCGCGACCACCACCCAGGGCAGCGCGAAGCGCCACCAGCGCCGGGATTCGTCGGGCTGGAGTTCGGGGCCGCGCGGCAGCGCCAGCGCGGCGCGTCGGACCCACCAGTACTGCACGGCGGCGATGGTGGCAAAGCCGAGCGCCAGCAACCAGATCAGCTCGCCGAGCCGCGCGTCGGCTCCGATGGCAAGGCTGGAGATGGCGAAACAGGCGACGATCAGCAGCGGCCGGAAGATGGTATCGGCGAAGAAGCCGGCGAACGGGCGTTTCAGGCCGACCAGCAATGCACTGTTGCAGTAGACTACGGCCGTGGCGATGGCCATGAGGCAGGCGGCAAGCCAGTGGTCGGCCAGCACCCGGCCCGGCTCGCCGAGGAGGCTGGTGAGCGGATAGCAGCAGGTGGTGAGCAGCGCGCCGCAGATCAGCACGTGGCCATAGGCGCGCGACATGAAGCCATCGAGCTTCTGCCCCTGCCCGCGCGCCCGGTACTCGGCCGCGAAGTAGGTGCCGATGGTCTCGAAGCCGAGCGGCATCACGACGGCGACGATGTTTACCGCGGCGATCACCAGCAGATACTCGCCGAGCACCTGGGCGCCCCAGAAGCGGGCAATCGCTGCCTGCGCGAGAAAGATCAGCCCGGCCCCGAAGATGCGAGCGGCAAAGAGGACGGTGGATTGCGACAGCAGGCGTTGGCGAAGGTCCATCACGGCTGTCCGTTGTCGCGGTGCTGGTCTGGCTTGGCACGATCGGGGCGCAGCCGGTCGAGCCGGCGGCCCAGCCAGTGCGCCAGCTCGCGGCCGGCAAAGGCCGCCTCGCCGAGCAGTCGGGGCCAGAGATGGGCGGCAAAGTTGGCGACGGGTGGGACAGGCGCGATGATGCCGCGCTCGCCGACCATGCCCTTCTTGAACTGGTGCAAGCCCTGGAAGCCGTCGGTGCCGCCGAGGTCGTACCAGCGCGCCCGGGTGTTGTCGCGCAGCCAGCGGATGATGTGCCAGTGCAACCAGTAGCCGGCGCGCAGCTCGAGCGCCTTGGCGCTGGTGGCGCCGTAGAGATAAACCGCCCGGTCGCCGGCCTTGAAGATGATGGCGCCGGCAACCAGTTCGCCCTGGTGATGGACGAGGAACAGTTCGGGCCGGAGCGCCGGGTTGGCGATCTCCATCATGGCCGGCACGGTTTCGTAGGCCGAATGGTCGGGGAACTTCTTGCGGTCGACCATCTGGGCGTAGAGGGCATCGAACTCGGGGCGGCGCGACGGGTCGGCCCGCTCGAAGCTCAGGCCGGCCTTGTCGGCCCGGTTGAGGTGGTAGCGCCATTTCTGCTGGAAGCTGCGGCGCTGCTCATCGTCGCCGAGGCGCAGGTTGACGATGTAGCGATCGGGGAACAGCAGCTTCGCCCCGGTGCGGAAGCCGCGGCCGATGAGGTGCTCGTACTGGTCGTTGCGCTCACCCGCAGTGGCGCGGGGCAGCACGGAGAGCATCATGCGGCGGCGGACTGCATACTCCTCGACCAGCAGGTCGATCATGCGCGAATAGACCAGCAGCGCGTCGGGCCGGTTGGCCCGCGCCAGCATCGGCGCCCATTTGGCGACGGCGATCGATCCCAGCCCGAGCGGCAGTGGCTGCACCATGACGAGGCAACCACCGGCCACCTCATCGCCCTCCATGAACAGCACCGGCTCCTGGGCGACGCCCGGCCAGCGGGTGGCGGCGAAGGCCATCAGCTGCTCCTGGCAGACGTCGTCGAAGCCGGCGATGGCCGCATCCCAGGAGCGAGGATCGATCCGTCGCAGCGTCAGCGGCGCGGCAGCACCGGCAGTGGCATCGGTCTTTGGGCGGTCGGCAATGCGGCGAGCAGCAGGGGACATGAAGGAATCCGGCCTTGTATCGGCCGGACCCTAGAGCCCCGACGGTGTTGATATCCCTGACGGAACCCACGCCGGCGCACAGAAATTGCGCCGGTGGTTACGAGAGGCTTAGTGCGCCGGAGCGACCGGCGGCGGCCCCTTGATGAACGGGATTTCCGGCAGGCCATGCGCGAACAGCGCCGCGTCGGCGCCCTCGTAGAGCATGCGGAGCGCAACATAGAGGATGATGACGAGGCCGACCCAGGCAATCCAGCGGTACTTCGTCAGGATTCCCGCGATCATCGAGGCGGCAACGCCCATCAGCACGACCGACAGGCCGAGCCCGAAGATCAGCGCGACTTCGTGGTGACGCGCCGCGCCGGCCACGGCCAGCACGTTGTCGAGCGACATCGAGACGTCGGCGATGATGATATTGATTACCGCCTGCCGCAGTGTCTTTCTGGGCGCCCGGCCAGCTATCGTGCCATCGGCGTTGATATCAGCGTTCTCGAGAGCTTCCTGCGCCTCGTGTTCTGCCTCGTGCGAGACGGACATCTCGCGGTACATCTTCCAGCATACCCAGAGCAGCAGGAACCCTCCGGCGATCAGCAGACCGCCGCCGAGCGCCAGCAACTGGCTGGTGATCAGCGCGAAGACGATGCGGAGCACCGTGGCGGCGGCAATGCCGATCAGGATGGCGCGGCGGCGCATGTCGGCGGGCAGGCCAGCGGCCGCGAGGCCGATGACCACGGCGTTGTCGCCCGCCAGCACCAGATCGATCATGATGACGTTGAAGAATGCTGCGAGCGACGATGCATCGATACCGAGCATGCTGTCTCCGTCGGGGGTGAGTGCTAGGGGCGCAGGTATCTAGTGACCGGTAACAGGCCTGTGAAGACCCCACATCAAACTATCCGCACGTCGCGCTGGTTCCCTGCGCCTGATTCGTCGCGGACCGGCTTCGAATCCGGCTATTCATGCGTCGTGAGCACCCCGACGACAATCAGCCGGCAACAACGCGCCATCCTGTGGCTGGCAGCACTTTGCATCGCCGTCCTGAACCCCGTGATGATGGTGCGGCACCGGCAGAAGCTCGGGAGCTGGCCCAATGCCGGCTGGCCCCGGAGCTTCACCGAAAAGCTGATGTGGCGGAAGCTGTTCGATCGCAACCCGAGCTTCGTCACCGTCACCGACAAGCTCACCGCGCGAAGCTACGTCGCCGAACGGGCACCGGTCCTGCCGCAGGCGAGGCTCCTGTGGGTAGGCGATTCGGCGCGCGACATTCCGGACGTGGTGATGGCCGGACCGGCGATCCTGAAGACGAGCAACGGCTCGGGCGTCAACTTCATCCTGGAGAACGGCAGGCCGGAGCGGGAGGCAATTGCGCGTGCCACGCGCCATCTGGTCGGACCGGCCGGCAACCGGCGGCGCGAGGAATGGGCCTACTGGCCGATCCACGGTCGCCTGCTGGCCGAAGAACTGCTGCAGCTCGGCGGCAACGGACTGCCGACCGACCTCAAGGTTTATGTCGCCGGGGGGCGCGCCTGCTGCATCTGGGCCAGCGACAAGGCTACAGGCACGTTTGTGACGCTGGACGCTGACGGCACACCACTGCCCGATCCTGACCCGCAAGCGGTGCTTGCCTGGTCGGAGCAACTCGCCGAGCTGGTTCGCGAGGCCGCCACCCACGCGCTGCCGCTAGCCGCCGAATTCGACATGATGCGTGTCGATTTCCTGGTGACCGCCAAGGGCCTGCTGGCCGGGGAGCTCACGGTCTACACTGCGGGCGGCTATGAAGGGTGGCAGAGCCCCGAAATCGCAGCGGAGATCGCGGACGCCTGGGACCTCCGCCGCTCATGGTTCCTGCGCCAGCCGCGCACCGGAATGTTTGCCCTCTACGCCGAAGCTCTGGCAGCGGCAGAGGCATCGCGGCTCGGCCTGCAACCATGATGATTTGCGATTGGGTGTAGACAAGCCCCCCTCACCCTGTTAGTCACCGCGCCGCCGGACGACGTATCGTCCAGCCGGGTGTGTAGCTCAGATGGTAGAGCAGCTGACTCTTAATCAGCGGGTCCGGAGTTCGATCCTCCGCGCACCCACCAATTTCTCCTTGTAAATCAAGGGGTTGCAGATAGCGGCGGAAGAGCGTCGCCTAACGGGCTGCCCGGCTTGCCGCCGGTTTGCACCGACCAACCTTTCAAAGACCGAATTCGTCGACGTCCGCAGCCTCCGGGCTGCCGGATGGCACGCTAGAGCACTTCACCGTTTCGTTGAAACGGTGAGCTACTCCAGGTCTTTGATTGGTCGCGTTTCCGAACCGCAAAACCGTTGCCACTTTTGCTGGAAACGCTCTAGTCCGCGACCCGGATCGGATCATCCATCAGGCTGACTTCCTTGATCTTGGTCGTATCGGGAGCCCGACGCAGCGCGCGCGTGGTGGCGAAATCGTCTTTCTCCTGCTGGCCGAGAGCCTGCTCGTCGGAGATGGCGGCATCGATCAAGGCAACTTCGTGCTGGATGCGGATGACCGTCTTGGCATCGCCTGCACTGGCTGCCGCACGGCGTTCCGATACAAGCGCGGCGCGCAGTGTCACCAACGCGTCGGTATCTTTCTGGCTCACTATTCTGAACTCCCGGGCTCGGCTCACAGGCTGCGCCGCGATGCCAACCCGGGGATACCCTATCGGTTGCTAAGCATGATGGTCAAACCGCGCGATCTTGCTACTCTCTGCCTCTACCCGCCGGAAACACCATGCCCGCCGACCTGACTGCCACCTTGCTCGACTGGATACGCTCCCTCGGCATTCCGCTGTTCGCCGCCGTCGTCACGCTGGGCCTGGGCTGGTACCTGTCGCGTGCCGCCTCGCGACTGATCATGCGGCTGTTGCCGCGGGCGTACGGTCTCGACCGAAACTTTGCGCCGCTGCTGTCGCAGGCCGCCCGCTATGGCATCATCATCTTCGCGCTGGTGACGGCGCTGAGCTTCATTGGCGTCCCCATTGCCTCGATCTACGCGGTGCTCGGCGCGGCCGGACTGGCGATTGCGCTGGCGTTGCAGAACACCCTCGCCAACATCGCGGCGGGAATCATGCTGGTGTGGCTGCGGCCGATCTCGATCGGCGAGTACATCGTCGGCGACGGCGTGGCGGGCGTGGTGGTGGAAATCGGGCTGTTCGGCACGCGGCTGCGCTCGACCAGCGGGCTCTACATCTTCACCCCCAACCTGAAGCTGTGGAACAGCGCGATCACCAACCACAGCCGCGAACCGCGCCGCCGAATCGACGTGAACATGACAATCCCCGATTCGACCGACCTGGGTGCCGCGCGCCGCGCCATCCTCGAGGTTGCCGTCGCCGATCCGCGCGTCCAGCCCGATCCGCCGGCGAGCGTGCATGTGGAGACCTTCTCGGGCGACAAGATCGTGCTGCAGCTGCGGGCCTGGGTCCCGACGCCCAGCTACCTCGATGCCCTGCGCGACATCACCGAGAAGACCAAGCTGTCACTCAACCGGCTGCTGAGCGGCTCGGCCCAGGAAGCCGAGGTGACCCTCGCCGCCGACCCGCACACCATGATGCCGTCGGAGCAGACTCCCAACCTGTAGTGCGCAACGACATCGGCGGCAGGGCGTTGGCTCGACAGGATTGGTCTGCAACAGTGAGCCCATGGAATATTCGCAGCTTCTGAACTTCTCCACCGTCTGGATCGCCGACAACGTCACGCGCATCCTGACCGCCTTCCTGATCCTGTTCGTCGGCTTCTGGCTTGCCGGCCTGATGTCGCGGCAGATTCGCAACCTGCTGCCGCGGACCCGCCGGGTCGACAACACGCTCGCCCCGCTGCTCTCGCAGATCGTGCGGTACGGCATCATCGTGGTCACCGTGGTGATTTCGCTGAGCCAGTTCGGCATCCAGACCACATCGATCCTGGCGGTGCTGGGCGCGGCGGGGCTCGCCATCGCGCTGGCGCTGCAGGGTACGCTCAGCAACATCGCCTCCGGGGTGATGCTGATCTGGCTCAGGCCGTTCAGCGTCGGCGAGTATGTCGATGCCGAGGGCACTGCCGGCACCATCATCGAGGTGGGTCTGTTTGCAACCGAGCTCAAGACCTACGACGGCATCTTCATCTTCGTGCCGAACTCGCGGCTGTGGGATGCCCGGATCACCAACTACTCGCGGCAGCCGAAACGCATGGTGGAGACCAAGATCAGCATTGCCTACGATTCGAGCCTGCCCAGGGCGCGCGAGGTGCTGCTCGACGTCGCCAAGGACCCACGGGTGCTGTCCGACCCTGAGCCGATGGTGTTCGTCGCGGCGCTGGGCGCCAGCTCGGTCGACCTGGTGATGCGCTCGTGGGTGATGTCACCAGACTGGTGGCGCACCAATGTCGATTTCCACGAGCGCGCCAAGCTGGCCTTCGACGCCGCGGGGATCGAAATCCCCTACGGCAAGCTGGACATCAACATTCGCAACGGTCAGATCCAGATGCCCCAGGCCTGACCGGCGGAGGTCAGGCGTGACCGTCGAGGCCGCGGAAGGCTTCGTTGCCCCAGATGGCTTCGACCTGCTGGTTCTTGCCGCAGCCGATACGGTAGCGGGCGTAGTGCTCGGCGCGGGTCAGACCGTTCTGCAGCTTTTCGTCGCCCTTCCAGAAATCTTGGTGGTAGTCCTCGGCCGGCCAGAAGGTCGGTGCCATCTCGATGGCGGTGGCGACCGGCTTGCCGAGCGCTTCGGCGGTTGCGTCCTTGCCGGCCTGCGCCTGCTGCAGCTCCTCACCGGTCGCCGCGTAGATGGCGGTGGTGTAGCTCTCGCCGTAGTCGCAGAACTGGCCGCGCGTCTCGATCGGGTCGATCATGTGGAAAAACGTGTCGACCAGCTTCTCGTAGCTGGTGACCGACGGATCGTACTCGACCCGCACCGCTTCGCGGTGGCCGGTGGTTTCGGTGACGACCTGCTCGTAGGTCGGGTTGTTGACGTGGCCGCCGATGTAGCCCGAGGTAGTCGAGATGACGCCCGGCGCGTGATCGAAATCGCTCTCGATCGACCAGAAGCAGCCACCGGCGAAGATCGCCACCGCGGTCTCGGCGCCCTGCGCGCTGGTCATTGCCATCGCACCCATCATGGCCACTGCGAGGGCCAGCTTGTTCTTGTGCATGAGGTACCCCTTGAGGAAACTGTGGCGACTATCTGAACCCGCCCCGGCTCACACACAACACAAACAAACGTGCGGCTTCGGCGCTGTAACCTCTGCCGTGGATGGGGCGAATAAACCCGGTTGCGACGCGGCACGGAGCCGCTAGTGTTCGCGCCATCATGCGACCGCTTCTCACCCCCATCGCCCAGGGCCTGCCCGATACCGTGCCTTTTACCGGGCCGGAGGCGCTGGAACGCGGCATCGGCATGCCGTTCCGCGCACGCGTCGGCGCCAACGAAAGCGGCTTCGGGCCATCGCCCAGGGTGATCGAGGCGGTCCGCGCCATGGCGCCGGACATGTGGATGTACGGCGACCCCGAAGTGTTCGAGCTGAAGGCGGCGCTCGCAGCGAAGCTCGGCGTGCCGCCGGCCAACGTGGCTGTGGGCGAGGGAATCGACGGGCTGCACGGGTTGATCGCGCGGCTGGTGATCGCGCCGGGCGATGTCGCCATCACGTCGCTCGGCGCCTACCCGACCTTCAACTACCACGTGGCGGGGTTCGGCGGCCGCATCGTCTTCGTGCCTTACGCCGGCTATCGCGAGGACCTCGGTGCACTGGCCGAGGCGGCGCGGCGCGAACGGGCCAAGGTGATCTACCTCTCCAACCCCGACAACCCGATGGGAACCTGGTGGAGCGCGGCGGAGATTTCCGCCTTCATCGAGGCGGTGCCGGAAGAAACGCTGGTGCTGCTTGACGAGGCCTATTGCGAGACGGCGCCTGCCGGCACCCTGCCGCCGCTGGACGTCATCAGGCCAAACGTCATCCGTACCCGTACCTTCTCCAAGGCCTACGGCCTCGCCGGGATGCGGATCGGGTACGCCATCGGCGCGGCCGGGTTCATCAAGGCGTTCGACAAGGTCCGCAACCATTTCGGCGTGACGCGGGCGAGCCAGGTGGCCGCGATCGCCGCACTGGGCGACGAGGCGTGGCTGCGGGACGTCGTCGAGCGGGTTGCGGCGGCGCGGCAGCGGCTTTATGGCATCGCGGGGGAGAACGGGTTGGCCGCGGTGGAGTCGGCGACCAACTTCGTGGCGATCGACTGTGGGCGCGACGGCGCGTTTGCGCTCTCGGTGCTGAAGGCGCTGGAGCGGCGCGGTGTGTTCGTGCGCAAGCCGATGGCGCCGGGTCTCGACCAGCACATCCGCATCAGCGTCGGGCCCGAGGCCGAGATGGACGTCGTGGCGGCAGAATTGCCGGAGGCGCTGCGCGAGGCGGCGGCCGGGTAATCAGGGCGCCGGACCAGCCAGCGACAGTTCGGCCAGCAGCCCGCGATGGTTCGAGCCCATGGCGTCGTCGAGCGCCTGGATCGACGTGATGTAGAGCGGCCCGCGCGTCCACATGTTGTCGATCGGCACGCCGAGCGGCCCGAGGCGCACCGGCCAGGTGGCGGGATAGGCGGGGCCCGGGATCAGCTTGTTGGCGCGCGCGAGGCGATCGATGTTCCGCGACCAACCGGCCGAGTTGAAGTCGCCGGCCAGCACCAACGCCCCCTCGGTCCTTCGGATGGCGCCACCCATGATGTAGGCCTCGCCCTCCGACACGTCGTCGAAATAGGGCTTGGTCATGTGCGCGCCGACGATGTGCACCGTCTCCCCGGCGATGACGGTGGTGGCGGTGATGAGGCGATTGTCCCAGATGCGGCTCATCGAGGTCACCCGCGCCTCGGTCAGCGGCGTCTTCGACAGCAGGAACATGTCACAGGACCCGCGCGCCGGGCACTGCGTCCGATAAGGATAGGTGGCCGCCAGCTGGGCGGCGAATGGCTGCACCGGGCCGGCCTCCATCAGCAGCACGAGGTCGGCGCCCGACTGCTCGATGAAGCTCGCCATCTTGCGCCCGCTGCCCATGTTGGACTGCAGCAGGTTGAAGCTGAGCATCCGAAGCAGCGGCGTGCCGGGCTGCGCCACGACGACCGCCCGTGCCTCCTGCTGGCGATAGATCAGGAGCCCGCCCTGCCCGACGCTGACGGCGGCAGCGACCAGAAACAGCACCGCCCGCCACCATGCGGCAGTAACCAGCAGCACCACCACCATCCCGATGAGGGCCGCGCCGAGATGAAAGCGCAGCGACTGCAGCAGCGCCTGCCCCGGAATCCCGAAATCGTAGCTGACCAGCATCAGCAGCCCACACAGCATCAGCGCAAAAGCCGTCAGGGCGCCTCGAAACTCACGCAGCAGCGGCACTCGATGCTCCATTCCTGAGGCGCTATGAGCGCCGACTGACGTGTTTGATACCGCTGCTCTGGTTCACAGAGCATTGCTCACCCAAGGGGCCATCAGATGTCAAAGTGCTCCTGGGCAGCTTGTTCGACGCAGTTTACATCGACCGTCCACCGCGCTCGTACCGCCGGATGCCCGCTCTCAGCATCGCCGAAGACATAGCCAAGCCTCCCCGTGGCCGGATGCAGGTGTACATCGATCGATGCGAACCAGTCCCTCATGCTGACCATCAACACGCGCGCCTGGGGTGGCGCGAACACTGCCAGATGCATCGCGGAACCGCCAAGCCCCGCGACCAGGCGCGCACCCTGCATAAGTGCGATCTGGGTCTCGAACGGCAGGGTCTCAGGATGAATGACAGCAAACCCCAAGCCGGCGAACAACGCTTCTACGGCCGCTTCCTCGGCGAGTTTGCGGCGGTCAATCCTGGCCCTCGACAGGAAGATGCGTTCTGGTCGGTCGGAAATGTCAGACTGGCGGCCAAGTTCACCGATCCGTCTGAAGGCTTCGCGTGCCAACGGATGGGGGTAGGTGCCGACCTGAAGCGGCATGTCCGGCAAGTATGCGACATTGCAGTGGAGTGGATAGTAGACGCGACGCCAGCGAGCGGGGTCTATGCCGAGCATCTCACCCATCATCATCAGGCCACGGGTAAGTTTTTGCGAGGTAACGATCTGAACCTCAGGAGGGGCGTCGGCAGCCAGCATCAGCCGCGGCACAACCTCAAGAAAGGTATGGCCAAAGTGATGCCACCGGGCATCGGCCGAAAACAAAGGTTGGTCGGTGTGCTCAACCTGTCTTCCCAATCTCGGGGCCGGGATGAGCCCTCGCATCGGCGCACCCGGCGTTTCGGCATCCCAGTCAGGAAGGGAAAGGAAGCTCTGCGGCAGGACCCCTCCGGTTGCGCGGGAGATGAACTTGTCTCGGCCAAGCAGAACTATATCCTCGCAGCGCGTGAGGCCGACCGACAGCTGACCGGTCTCCCTTGGCAGTGCCAGCAAATTGGCGGGTGGAGAGACTCTGCCGTAAACCTGCGGCGGGATGATCGGCTCTGAGGGCGAAACATGCCGCGCCACCACCTGACCAAGCGCGGAGGCTGGCGCCAGCGGCCACGGCGGGGGAGGCACCCGCCTGGCGGCCGGAGTGACATGCGCAGTTAGCCACCACCGAAGGGTGCGGCCTACGCCACGCACACTCTTGGCGAGTTTCGTCGACCCCAGCCCCAACACTTCACCTCTTTTGGTGCCACCGACGTTGAGGGTCCAAGGAGCCGCCTGAAGGCAGCTCCCTGCTTTCCCTGACGCTGGGGGTCAGCCCGCCAGTGCACCCTGTGCCGCCGCGCCGCGTTCGAGCAGCAGGCGGTTGTAGGCGTTGATATAGGCGCGCGCCGAAGCCACCAGCGTGTCGGGTTCGGCGGCATTGCCCGACACGATGCGGCCGTTCATCTCGAGGCGGACATGCGCGCTCGCCTGAGCGTCGGTGCCGCCGGTGACGCCGTCGATGGCGTAGAGCACCAGGTGCGGGTCCTTCCCCACGGCCTGCTTGATGGCGTTGAAGATGGCGTCGACCGAGCCGGTGCCGTCGAAGGTCGCCTTCACTTCCTCGCCGTCGATGGCGATGGTGATGTCGCAACGGTGCACGCCGCCGGTCTTGGAGATGACCTCCATGTCGACCAGCTTGATGCGATCATCGACCGAGCCGGCTTCATCATCGACCAGCGCGACGATATCGGCGTCGTAGACGTGCTTCTTGCGGTCGGCGAGGTCCTTGAAGCGCTGGAACGCCTCCTGAAACGCATTGTCGCCCAGCTCGTAACCCATTTCCTTCAACTTGTCCTTGAAGGCGGCACGGCCCGAGTGCTTGCCCATCACCAGAGTGGTTTCCTTGATGCCGACCGAAGCCGGCGTCATGATCTCGTAGGTCTGCGCGTTCTTCAGCATGCCATCCTGATGGATGCCGCTTTCATGCGCGAAGGCGTTCTTGCCCACGATCGCCTTATTGTACTGCACGGGGAAGTTGGCGGCCGCAGAGACGATACGGCTGGCGCGGCTGAGGTGCGTCGAGTCGATCTCGGTATCGAACGGCATGGCGTCACCACGGGTGCGCAGCGCCATCACCACTTCCTCGAGCGCCGCGTTGCCGGCCCGCTCGCCCAAGCCATTGATGGTGCACTCGATCTGCCGCGCCCCGCCGCGGACGGCCGCCAGCGAGTTGGCGACAGCGAGGCCGAGGTCGTTGTGGCAGTGCGCCGAGAAGATCACCTTGTCGGCGCCCGGCACGCGTTCGATGATCGAGCGGAACATCGCCTCGTGCTCGTCGGGTATGGCGTAGCCGACCGTATCGGGCAGGTTGATTGTCGTAGCGCCGGCCTTGATGGCCAGTTCGACGCAGCGCGCCAGATAGTCGAGCGGTGTGCGGGTCGCGTCCATCGCGCTCCACTCGACATTGTCGGTCAGGTTGCGGGCCTGCGCCACAGTGACGGAGATGATCTCCAGCACCTGCTCCTCGGTCTTCTTCATCTGGTGCGCCAGATGGATCGGCGAGGTGGAGACGAAGGTGTGGATGCGGCCGCGCTTCGCAAACCGGATCGCTTCGCCGGCGCGGGCGATGTCGCCGGGGATGGCGCGGGCGAGACCGGCAACCACGGCGTTTTTCACCTGCTTGGCGACGGCGACGACCGCCTCGAAATCGCCGTTCGAGGCGATCGGGAAGCCGGCCTCGATGATGTCGACGCCCATGTCGTCGAGGGCCTCGGCCACCTGCAGCTTTTCTTCCAGCGTCATGGTGGCGCCGGGGCTCTGCTCGCCGTCGCGCAGCGTGGTGTCGAAGATGTAGACGCGGTCTTTATTGGAGGCGGTGGTGGTCATGCTTCAGTCCTGACGAAAACGGCCGGGGAAGAATCGCGCGCGGCCGGACAAGTTTTGTTCGGTTGCCTGTCGTAATCCCCTGACCACCCGTCCGCCATCGCGGACTGCCGGTACTCAGGGGCTGATAAGAAGGAGAAGCAGGGCCGCCGGTAGCAGCAGCAAAGACGCGGCAACGATCAGCCGGCTCTGGCGAGCCTTCTGTTCGGCGGCGGCAATGGCAATGGCGCGAGAGCGCTGCATGGCGAGTTTCCGTTTACATTCGGAACAGTGCTGCAAATCTCCGCGCTTGGCAAGGCGGATATGGCGAGAGGTGTACGGTCCGTTACTTAGTTGAAGGCGAGGACCGCGAACACCACGATTGCGGCCAGCGAGAGCACAGCGATCCAGCGGCCGATCCGCACCCGGCGCGCCGCGGAAGCGTCGCCCTCGCGCATCTTTCGCGCCGATATCGCCGAGGTAACGACCCCGGCGGCCAGCAGCACGATCAGCCCCATCTTGGCCCAGAACCAGTGGCTGACGTTGTCGAAACCGCCATAGCGCGAAAACAGCAGGATCGGTCCGCTCACCAGGAGGACGATGATTCCCCAGTGGCCGAAGCGGGTGAGCAGCCGGTTGGTCTGAGGCGCGGTACCGCCCTGCCCCATCATGCCGAGCAGCGGCAGGAAGGCCGCGGCGACGAGCATCAGCCCGGCGAGATGGACGATGAGCAGCAACTGGTCCAAGGCGGCCTCTTTGGCGAAGGAAGTGGCGGGAACCTAGCCCAGGTGCCCACCGCGCACCAGCCGGACACTCCGGCCATATCCCGTTCGCAATCGTCCGGATACCGGCCACTTCGGCCCGGAACTAAGGTTCCGTTCGGGGCAATGGGGAGAACGAGAATGGCAAAGTCGCCAAAGGCGCGCGCTGCAGTTGCATCTCAGGTCGCTGCGGCTGGTGCGCCGCCCCTGCAGTTCTGTGCCTTGCCACCCGCGCTACCAAAAGTCTTCGACGAGGTGGTGACGGGAGATCGTCTCGCATCCATCAACCTCTTCGGCAGGCTGTGGGCCAACGGCACCGAGATCACCTATTACCTGTTCGACAAAGGCAATTTTGCCGGCAGCCCAGCCGACAGGCAGGCGACGGATGCCGCGTTTGCGGCCTGGAAGAGCCATGGCATCGGCCTCACCTTCAAGCAGTTGGCGACACCCAAGGGCGCAATGCTGCGGATCGGCTACCTTGCCGGGAACGGGTCGTGGTCGTTCGTCGGCAACGACAACCTGCTCTCGAAATCGGCCGGCGAGCGCACGATGAACTTCGGGTGGTCGCTGACGACGCCGCACGGCCGGGACACCGCCCTGCACGAGATCGGCCACGCCCTTGGCCTGTCGCACGAGCACCAGAACCCCAACGCCGGCATCGTCTGGAACGAGCCCAACGTGCGCCAGTATTTTGCGGGACCGCCCAACAACTGGACGCAGAGCCAGATCGAGCACAACATCCTGACCAAGCTCGATGCCCGGGATGCAGCCGGCTCGAGCTGGGACCCGAACTCGGTCATGCAGTACCAGTTTCCGGCCGGCATGATCAGCATACCAGCGACCTACAGTACCAAGCCGCTGATCCCGGCCGGCGGGCTCAGCCGGCTGGACATCAAGTGGGTCAAGCAGAACTATCCGCCGCTGAAATCGTCGGCGCCACCGAGCCTGTCGCGCTTCCAGTCGGAGCTGGTCGCCGCTGCGGCGGGAGACGTGTCGCAGTTCCAGCTCCAGCCTTCGGCGAGCGGCAAATTCACGGTGCGGCTGTTCGGCGACTCCGATGCAACGCTGCTGCTCTACGAAGTCGGTCCGAACGGAGACCAGAGCTATATCGCCGGCGCCTCAGATGCCGGCAACAAGGCAAACTCGGAGATCACCGAGCGCCTGGAGGCGGGAAAGACCTACCTGGTGAAGGTGATGGTGATCTACGCCCCGGCTCCCAATGCGTTGTCGGTGATGTACTGGTAGCCGCGCTGCTCAACGGGCGTACTGGATCTCCACTACCAGTCCTTCGGGACCGGTGACGAAGATCTGGCCGATCGGCGTGCCGGGGATGCCGGCCAGGTGCCACGGATAGCCGGATGCCTCGACCCGCGCCTTCGCCGCCTCGAACGCGTAGACACCGAAGGCGATGTGGTTGACCATCCCCTCGGGGAAATCTGCATGCCGCTTCGCTACGCCCAGATGAATGACCGGGCGGTCGCCGAGATAGATCCAGTGCCCCGGAAAGTCGAACGGCGGCCGGGGGCCTTCTTTCGCGTCGAGGACGAGTTCGAGGAACCGGACCATGCGCGGCCCGTCTGCGACGGTGATGTTGACGTGGTCGAGATGCGGCATCAGGTGAAGGCGAATACTGCCCCCAGGATGACGACGGCAAACGCCGCACCCGTCAGGTGCTCGAACATCTGCGATCGTTTCGCGGCGTAACGATGTGGACGAAGAACAGCAGCGCTGCCACAATGGCGACGAAGTCCATGGAACCCCTCCGGAATCTGGCGGCAGGCTAGACCAGTCGGCGCTGAGTCTCCAGCGCCGGGACGTGTTGCTTTCACCCTCAGTCGTCGAGGTCAAGCACGCCCGCGCCGATGACGATGGCGTCGCCGCCGATACCGCCATGGGTCAGCTTGCCGTCGTCCATCCGGAGCTGCAGGTGGATGGTGCTGGGCCGGCCCATCTCGTGGCCCTGCCGCAGCCGGAACTCCGTCTGGCCCGGCCCGGCGCTGCGCGACAGCAGCCCGATCAGCGCCGCGGCTGCCGAACCGGTGGCGGGGTCCTCGCCGACGCCCATGCCCGGCGAGAACATCCGCGCCGCAAGGTCGACCCCGGCCTCCTCGGGCGTGCGGGTGAACACGTAAATGGAGCCGCGACCGAACGGATAGACGTCATCCCAGCCACGGCGTTCGAGCCGCAGGCGCCGGAGCACCGAGGCGTCGCGCACCGGGATCAGGTAAAACGGGTTGCCGGCCGAAAACAGCGCGGGCTTCAGTTCGCCGCAGCCGATATCCTCGAGGTCGAGTCCGAGCGTGCCGGCGATGGCGATGGCCGGAGGGGCCGTGCCCACCTCGGCCGGCAGCATCGGCAGGGCAAAACGGGCTTGCCCGACATGCTTGTCGATCCGCTCGATCACGCAGGTGATGACCCCGACCTGCTCCTCGAGCCGGATGGCGCTGGCCCGGCTCTGCAGCCCGAGCGCGACGGCGGCGCCAACGGTGGGATGGCCGGCAAACGGCAGTTCCACCGTAGGGGTGAAGATGCGGACCGAAGCGGTGTGCCGCTCCTGCTGCGGGCGACAGATGAACACCGTCTCGGAGAGGTTGAACTCGCGGGCAATGGCCTGCATCTGGTTGTCGAGCAGGCCGTCGGCCTTCAGCACCACGGCGAGCGGATTGCCCTTGAGACGCTCGCGCGTGAAGACGTCCAAAAGCAGGTAGTCGAGTTTCATTTGCCGCTCCAAAGCCCACCCAGCAAATGCCGGCCGGCCCGCTGACAAGTCAAGCGGAGCTTCGGTCAGAGTGGCGGCAAAGTATACGAGGTATTGTCGACGCCGAGTTGCTGGCAGACAGCATCGACCGCGACCTGGTGATCGTCACGCTCATGCAACCCCGAAACGGTGATGCAGCCGATGACGCCGGCGCCCTTCACCCGCAGCGGAAAACCGCCGCCAGCCAGCACAAAATCGGCGTTGTCTAGCCCGCGGCGCGGCAGGAAATGGTCGGCGTCGGTCTTGTTTTCGAGCACAGCGCGATACGACGACTTCTGCACCCGCTGCACCAGGTTGGCCTTTCGGCGCACCCACTCGGCATTGTCGGCGGTCGTTCCCGGCAACGACATGAAGTAGAGCTGCCGGTCGAAGGTGCGGATGTCGGCGACGATCACCAGCTTCTCGCGCAAAGCCCGCTCACGGATGCGTTCGCCGAGCTCATGCGCCATCAGCTCGTTGAACTCGGCGAAGACCAGTTCCGTCTCCTGCCGCTTGATCAGCGCGACATCGGATTCTTTCGACATGAGGCGTTCCTCCCGGTTCAGTCCGGCAATGCCAGCGTCGCTTTATCCATGCCCAGCACGCTGGCGACGGCCGCCGCGCTCAGCGTGTGATCGAGCCGTTCGCTCAGCCCGGACGTGGCGACGGCGCCGACGATGCCAAAACCCTTGAGGGTGATCGGGAACGCCCCGCCGGCCAGCGCGTAGTCGCGCACATCCTGCGCCCAGCTCTCCTCGAGCACCCGCGGCCTGTCGCCCCGCTCCAGCACCACGCGATAGCTCGACTTCAACATCAGCCGGACCGTGCCGACCTTGCGCCGGACCCACGGCTCGTTGCCCCAGGCGATGCCCGCAGTGGTGCCGTAGAACATGGTGCGGTCCCAGAGCAGCACGCCGACCGCGATGCCCTTGCCGAGCGCCCGCGCCGCCTCGCGCACATGCGCGCCGATGGCGTAGGCTGTGTCCTCGTCGAAGCGCTCGAAGACGTACGCCTGCTCCTGCTCGATGATCCGTGCGATATCGCTTTCGACCGACATAAGCCCCTCCAGTGCTGGCGAGGGGTATCAGGGAAAGCACGGGGCGGTGCAAGCCAAGCTTTAGTCTGGCGACGCCTGGTGCGCGCCATTCAGAGAGCGTTCAGCCGGTCGCCAGCGTCCGTCGTGCGGCACGCCGACGGACACTGAGCGAACTGCTGAAGCTCGACGACCACCAACTGCGCGATATCGGCGTGCCCCGCGCCGATGTCAGCGCCCTGCGCCAAGGCCGCAACATGAATGGCCCCGCCCCGGCAGGCAACGGCAAACGTTGAAGGGCTCCAGCGCCACACCGCTGGAGCCCTTCTGATTCCGAGGCGATTGAACGAAAAAAGGGGCCACACGGGCCCCTTTCGTATTCGCTGCCGAAAGATCAGTTCTTCGCTTTGTCGACCAGGGCGCCGGCCTTGATCCACGGCATCATGCCGCGAAGCTTCTCGCCGACTTCCTCGATCTGGTGCTCGTCGGCGAGGCGACGGGTCGCCTTGAAGCGCGAGGCGCCGCCCTTGTACTCCTGCATCCACTCGGAGGTGAACTTGCCCGACTGGATGTCGTGCAGCACGCGCTTCATCTCCGCCTTGGTCTCGGACGTGATGATGCGCGGACCCGACACGTACTCGCCCCACTCGGCGGTGTTCGAGATCGAGTAGTTCATGTTGGCGATGCCGCCCTGGTAGATCAGGTCGACGATCAGCTTCACTTCGTGCAGGCACTCGAAATAGGCCATCTCGGGGGCGTAGCCGGCTTCCACCAGCGTCTCGAAGCCGGCGCGGATCAGCTCGACGAGGCCGCCGCAGAGCACGACCTGCTCGCCGAACAGATCGGTCTCGCATTCCTCGCGGAAGTTGGTCTCGATGATGCCCGAACGGCCGCCGCCGACGCCCGAAGCGTAGGCCAGCGCGATGTCATGGGCGTTGCCCGAGGCGTCCTGGTGGACGGCGATCAGGCACGGCACGCCGCCGCCCTTCTGGAACTCACCACGGACGGTGTGGCCGGGGCCCTTCGGCGCGATCATGATCACGTCGACGGTCTTCTTGGGCTCGATCAGGTTGAAGTGCACGTTGAGGCCATGAGCAAACGCGATGGCGGCGCCGTCACGGATGTTGGGCTCGATGTCCTTCTTGTAGATGTCGGCCTGCAGTTCGTCCGGGGTCAGCATCATGATGACGTCGGCCCAGGCCGAAGCCTCGGCGACGGACATGACCTTCAGGCCCTCACCCTCGGCCTTCTTGGCCGATGCACCGGGACGCAGGGCCACAACGATGTTCGTCACGCCAGAGTCACGCAGGTTCAGCGTGTGGGCATGGCCCTGCGAGCCGTAGCCGACGATCGCGACCTTCTTGTTCTTGATGATGTTGAGATCGGCATCCCGATCGTAATAGACGCGCATGTTGGTCTCCCCTTGTTGTGCGTGTGGCCTTGACGGCCGGTTCAGTGCGAGGCTTGCGCCCCGTAGATGGCAAAGAACTGTTCGGTGGCCCGGGCTGCTTCCTTGCCCACCTCGGTCTCGGAGGGATGGATGTCCTCCCCGAGCAGCAGGCGGATCTGGACGTCGCGGACCACGAGGCCGAAGAAGCTGCGATAGGCCTCCTCGGAACTGTCGAAGCGCAGCAGGCGGGCGTCGCGCCCAGCCTCGAGCACCGGCTTGAGCCGCTTGCGGATGGCGAGAGGCCCGTTCTCGAGCACGATCGCACCGAGCCCGCTATCATCGCCGGCCGCGTGGGTCACGGCGAGCCGGTTGAGGGTGACGGACACTTCGCCGACGATGGTGCCGAGCAGGTCGCGCGCGAACTGCTCGATGCTGGCGCGCAGCGACGCGGCGTCGAGCCGATAGCGGTCGACATGCGGCGCCTTCACCTTGGCGGCCTGCCATTGCACGGTAGCGGTCAGCAGCCCATCGCGATCGCCGAACCACTTGTAGAGCGTTTCCTTGGAGCACGACGCGCGGCGCGCCACCGAGGTCATGGTCAGCCGGTCGCCCTGCTCGACCAGCAGGTCGAGCGCCGCGGTCAGCACCTGCTGCTGGCGCGGCGTGAACGTTTCCTCGCTGTGGGCGGTGACGGCCAAGAGGTGATCCAGTGGTTGAACAGCAGCCGCCTTACAAACCGGGCGCCGCCTGAGTGGCGCCGGCGTACCGTAACGTACGGTTCGGCGCAAGCGGAATTCGAGGTCGGCGGACCTCTCGCGCTCGGTGGAGCTAGCACCTTTTGATGAGGTGCGGCGGCTTGCCGCGCCCGGTCGGACCTGTCATCCCGATGTCACAATGACCACCACCGCCGCTGCTCCCGCCCCGCCCCACGTCGTAAAGCTCCCGTCGTTCCGGCACTTCCTGTTCTCCCGCGCCCTGTCGTCGATGGGGTTTCAGGGGTCGGCAGTGGCCGTTGGCTGGCTGGTTTACGACACGACGCGCAACCCCTTCGACCTCGGCCTCGTCGGGCTGTTCCAGTTCCTGCCGATGCTGGTGCTGACGCTGGTTGCCGGACAGGTTGCCGACCAGTTCGACCGCCGGATCATCGCGCTGGTGTGCCAGTGGCTGCAGGCGGCGACCATGGTGATCGTGGCGATCGGCGTCTGGCAGGACTGGTTGCCGATCTGGGCGATCTTCGTCGCGGTCGCGGTGATGGGTGCCGCCGCGGCGTTCGAGCGCCCCACCATGGCAGCGCTGCTGCCGGGCATCGTGCCGCAGGCGCAACTGACCCAGGCCGTCGCCACCTCGACCTCGGTGATGCAGACCGCGCTGGTGATCGGGCCGGCGCTCGGCGGGCTGCTCTACGGTTTCGGCGACCTCGTGCCGTTCGCGGCCGCCGCAGCCGCATTCCTCGGCGCCAGCTACAATGTAGTGCGGATCGAGCGGCCGGCGAAAATGCCGCCGCGGGCGCCGATCACCTTCGAGTCGGTGTTCGCGGGCGTGGCCTTCATCTGGTCGAAGCCGGTGATGCTGGGTTCGATCTCGCTCGACATGTTCGCCGTGCTGCTGGGCGGCGCGACCGCGCTGCTGCCGATCTATGCGCGCGATATCCTCGATGCGGGACCGTGGGCGCTGGGATTGCTGCGCACGGCCCCGGCTATAGGCGCGGTGGCGATGTCACTGCTGCTGGCGCGCTTCCCGCTGAGCCACAAGGTTGGGTTGAAGATGCTGTGGGCCGTCGGCGTGTTCGGCGTCGCGACGATCGTCTTCGCCTACTCGACGGCTATCTGGCTGTCGGTGCTGATGCTGCTGATCCTCGGCGCCGCCGATACGGTGAGCGTCGTGGTGCGCTCGTCGCTGGTGCAACTGCTCACCCCCGACCATATGCGTGGCCGGGTGAACGCCGTGAACTCGTTGTTCATCGGCACCTCCAACCAGCTCGGCGAATTCCGGGCTGGCATTTCGGCGGGCGTCATGAGCCCGGTGATGGCGGTTGCCGTCGGCGGCATCGGCACCATCGCCGTCGTGCTCATGTGGGCACGGCTGTTCCCGGCGCTGCGCAAGGTCGACACGCTCGCCGGGTAACAGCGTTAGGTGTTAGCCGAAGGTCTTCTTCAGCCAGAGGACCTGCGCGCGATCCTGGAAGACGCCGCCGCCCTCGTGGTTGTTGAAGGTGTAGACCTCGATCGCCTTGTCGCCGCCCCAGGCATTGTAGGACGCGTAGACGGTCGAGGGCGGGCAGACGTCGTCCATCAGGCCGGCCGAGAACAGGCCCGGCATCTTCGCGCGGGCCGAGAAGTGGATGCCGTCGAAATAGTTCAGCGTCTCGTAGATCGTCTCGGCGCCGCCGCGATGCACCGTCAGGTAACGGACGATTTCGCTGTAGGGGTCGCGGGTGGTGAGGCCGATGGCACGGCGGAAATCGCTGAGGAAGGGGACGTCCGGCATCGCCGCCTTCACCTTCGGCTCGAGCCCGGCCACGGCAATGGCGATACCGCCACCCTGGCTGCCGCCCACCACTGCCAGCTTGTCAGCCTTCGTCTCGGGACGGGTCAGCACCGCCTCGATGGCACGCACGCCATCGGTGTAGACACGCCGGTAGTAGTAGGACGACTTGTCAGTGATACCGCGCGTCATGAAGCCCGGGTGCGCCGGATCGGAACCGATCGGATCGGCGGTGTCGCTGACCGACCAGCTGCTGCCCTGCCCGCGCGTATCCATGACGAACACGGCGCGACCGGTTGCCGGCCACAGCAGATGCTCGTGCGGGAAGCCGCGACCGCCGCCGTAGCCGATATACTTCACCACCGTGCCGGAGGGTTCGCTGCCGGCCGGCTTGATGTACCAGCCCTTGATCCGGTGCCCACCGAAGCCCGAGAAGGTGACGTCGAATATCTCGAACGCATCGAGGCCGTAGTCGAGCGGCGTGAACACCGCGTCGAGCGGATGCTGGCGCGCCTCGCCGAGCGTCGCCTGCCAGAAGGCGTCGAAATCGGCGGGAGCGGCTGTGCTCGAGCGATAGCTGACAAGCTTGTCTTGCGGCAGGTCGAAGAATGGCATGGCGGAAACCGGAATCCGAAAAGTGATGCGGGTGACAGAAAACCCTTGTCGCGGCCCGGTAGCAAGCCGTTGGCGCGTCAGTATTTCGAATTTCCCGCTACGACGTTTGTCGGACCACGATTTTCGCCTACGCCGCGGCGCCGGGGTGTATAGATAGGGTACTAACGATCTCTGCCAGGCCGATGTCCCACACCTTCTCCGCCCACTCCCGCAACGTCTCGCTCGTCGTTGCCGCATCGATGTTCATGCAGATCCTCGATGGCGTGATCATCGTCACCGCCCTGCCCGTCATGGCGCGTGATTTCGGCGTCGCGACGCTCGATATGAGCATCGGCATCACCGCTTACATGCTGATGGCGGCGGTGGTGATCCCGAGTGCCAGTTGGCTGTCCGACCGGTTCGGGGCGCGGCGGGTGTTTCTCCTCGCCATGCTGGTGTTCACGGTGTCATCGCTGGCCTGCGGCCTCGCGACCGACCTGACGCAGTTCGTCATCGCCCGCATCGTGCAGGGCGCGGGTGGGGCGCTGATGTTCCCGATCGGACGCGTCATCGTGCTGCGCAGCGTGCAGAAATCCGAGATCGTGCAGGCCATCGGCCTGACGGTCTGGCCTGCCCTGTTCGCGCCGGTGGTCGGGCCGGCGATTGGCGGCTTCCTCACCACCTATGTCAGCTGGCACTGGAACTTCCTGATCAACGTGCCGCTCGGTATTGCCGGCATGCTGCTGGTGGCGCGGATCATCCCGGCCGACACGGGCTCGAAGGATCGCCCCTTCGACTGGGCGGGTTTCGTGCTGACCGGGATCAGCCTCGCGGCGCTGCTCTATGGCTTCGAGGGGCTGGCACAGGGGACACTGTCCTTGCCGCTCGCGCTGGGGCTCGGAGGGCTCGGGCTGGTGGTCGGCGTGGGTGCGGTCCTGCGGCTCAGGCGCGCCAGCCATCCGCTGCTCGACCTCGGCACCCTTCGCATCCCGACCTTTGCCGCTTCGGAGGCGCTGGCCGGCGCCGTGCTGCGCCTCACCATCAACGCCACCCCGTTCCTGCTGCCGCTGATGTTCCAGGTCGGCTTCGGGCTCGATCCGCTGGCGGCCGGCGGGCTGGTGCTGGTCTACTTTCTCGGCAACCTGCTGATGAAGACGGTGACGACGCCGATCCTGCGTCGCTTCGGCTTCCGCAGCATCCTCACCGTCAACGGCGCGCTCGCCGGACTGGCGATCATCGTGTGCGGTTTCCTCGGCGCCGACACTGCCTACCCGCTGACCTTCGCAATACTGTTCGTCGCCGGACTGACCCGATCGATGCAATTCACGGCGCTGGCGACGCTCGCCTTCGCCGATGTGGATGGCGAAAAGCGTGGCTCCGCCTCGACGCTGTCGAGCATGTTCCAGCAGATTTCGATGGTGTTCGGCGTAGCGCTGGCGGCCGCCATCCTCAACGTCTCGCAGGTGGTGCGCGGCACCCCCGCCCTCGACCTGACCGATTTCCGCATCGCCTTCATCGTGGTGGGGGCCATGTGCATTCTGGCCTCGCTGCAACTGCTGATGCTGCCGCGCGAGGCGGGCTCGGAGGTCTCCGGACACCGGCGCGTTCAGGCTGCCTGAACATATTCACTCCTGCCCCAAGGACATCTTCCCCACGAACGTCTCAGCATTGAGACGCCGTTGGGTCTCTGTTAGCAATCGATCCAGTTGGGGAAGTCGTCGCGGCTGCTGCGGCGCATCGGGGGTCTAGGCTATGCTGAATATCTATCGCGGACTTGCCGCGATGCTCTTCGTCGTGCCGCTGGCTGCGTGCTCAGGGGATGCCTGGATTACCGGCGGAGACCTGGTCGAGCCAGGGACGTCTACCGGGACAATCGAAGTGCTCAACGCTACCTCCAACCAGTTGAACGCCGTGCTGATCTCGAACTGCAACGCCTCGACCTACGGTCTCAACCGCCTGCCAGAGGGGCTGGCAATTCCGTCGGGTGGGTCATACCAGTGGACCGTATCCGCCGGCTGCTGGGACGTGGATGCTGGCACGTTCGGGGTCGGGGAGGCCCGCCAGCGGATGAGCGTCGCGGCTGGCGGGGTCACCCGATACACCGTTACCGACTGACTGGGTCGAACGCAGGCCAGACTTTCGTTCATCGGCACTTGCCGATGGAAGGGCAAGTGTGCACATTCGCGCCACCTTCCCCAAGCAGCAGACGGCTAATGTCCCAGCTCTTCTCTCCCTATACCCTGCGTGACCTGACCCTCCGCAACCGCACCGTGGTTGCGCCGATGTGCCAGTACACGGCAAAGCACGGCTACGCCAACGACTGGCATTTCGTGCATCTGGGCCGCTTCGCGCTCGGCGGCTTCGGCCTCGTCATCCTCGAAGCGACCGGCGTGAACCCGGAGGGCCGCATCTCCTACGGCGACCTCGGGCTTTGGGAAGACGGGCAGATCGCGCCGCTGAAGCGCATCGTCGATTTCCTGCACGATGAAGGCTCGGCGGCTGGCATCCAGCTGGCCCATGCCGGCCGCAAGGCCTCGACGCCGATCTGGTGGCGCGGCGGCTTCAACGAAAGCGAGGCGGATCGCGCCGCGTACGGCTTCGAGCACTGGATGCCGGTGGCGCCGAGCGCCATCAGCCACAACCCCGAGCAGCTCGACGTCTACCAGGTGCCGACGGCGCTCGACGAAGCCGGCATCAGGCAGACCATCCAGGATTTCGCCGATGCGACGCGCCGGGCCGACGAGGCCGGGTTCGATGTGGTCGAAATTCATGGCGCACACGGCTACCTGATCAACCAGTTCCTGTCGCCCATCGCCAACAAGCGCACCGACAGCTACGGCGGCAACCTCGAGAACCGCATGCGGTTCGCGCTGGAAGTCACTGACGCCGTGCGCGCCGTCTGGCCCAAGCACAAGCCGCTGCTGATGCGCATTTCCACCACCGACGGCGCCGAAGGCGGCTGGACGGTGGAGGATTCGCAGGTCCTGGCGAAGGAATTGAAGGCGCGCGGCGTCGATGCGATCCACTGCTCCTCGGGCGGCGTCGCGACCTATGGGCTGAAGGCCGCTCCGCTATACCAGGTGGCGTTCGCCAGGGCTGTCCGCGAAACCGGCATTCCGACCATCGCCGTGGGCCTGATCAACACCCCCGAGGAAGCCGAGAGCATTCTCGCGAACGGCGAGGCCGACCTCGTGGCACTGGCCCGCGGAGCGCTCGAGGACCCGAACTGGCCGGTGCATGCGCACCATGCCCTCGACGGCGCCGAGTATGACCTGTGGCCCAAGCAGGCGCGGCTGCGCATTCGCGACAAGGATCGCGCGCTCGGCATCCGCCAGCCCGCCTGACGACGGCTCCGGCCTCCGCCTTTCGTGGAGGCCGGACTGAATTTCGCCGCGATGGCGGGGCGACACTTGCGCCCGGGCGATTTGCTCACCACTTCCGCCGCAGCCAAACGGAGCCTCCCGAATGACCAGCAAAGCCGCCCTTTTCGCGCTGCTCGCCATGTGGGGCGTCGGGTCTACAGCCTGCCTCCCCGCCTTCGCCGAAGAGACAGCGACCAAATCGGCGGTCGGCTCGAAGACGTCCAAGTCCGGCCTGACGAACCGTGTCTGGACCCGTGCCGAAGAGGGTGGGTTGCCCGGCGGGATGAAGATCTTCCTCTCCGACGGCACGCTGGTGCAGGACAGCTGCTGGGAGACGCATCGGCTCGACACCTGGGAGCTGACCTCGGACACGGCGCTCAAGTGGAACGAGGACGGCATGGATATTGCCGCCGACATCGTCTCTCTCTCGGACGCCGAACTGGTGCTGAACTTCAAGCTGATCGGCGGCGCGCAGGAGCAGAAATACGTTGCGGCGACGGTGCCGTATCTTTGCCCCGACATGCCGAAGTAAGCGGTCAGATTGCCAGCCAACCCTTGTAAGCCAACAGCCGGCCCGCCAGCGGTGCCGCGATTTCCACATCGAAGGCGTGGCGCCGATACTCGTCGACCCGTTCGGTGGCGCGCACCTGCGGCAGCAGGAACCCCGGCAGGGGCACGCCCCACAGGCGGCCGGAAACCCGCTCCATGTCGAGGCCGCCGGGCTTCGGTACCAGCCGCATGCGCAAGCTGAACGGACCGAAGCGCTCCTCGATCAGGTTGCCGGGCACGGCGGTCATTATCGATCGCATCGGGCTGTCGCCAAAGAACCGGGTCCATTGCTCGCGGCCGTCGCGGCTTTCGATCACCACCCGCACCGGCACCCTGCCCGCGACGCCCGGCAGGCCGAAGGTCCGGGCGACGAGGCGGCCCAGCATGGTCGTTGCCGGCGTCACCTCGGCCTCGCCAATGGCGATGACGGCGGGGCGGCCGCGATGCAGGCGGCGCGTGACCTCCGGCAGCCTGTCGAACCCCTCGCCCATGATGCGGCGGTAGAGCGGCTTCTCCCCCCGGTAGGACAGCATCTTGATGTCGAGCGCGAGCCCATCGAACCACGGGCGGACCTGATCGAGTGACAGTTCGCCCGCGGCCGGCCGGGCGCCGGCGCGAATTCCCCGGCCCGCCGCCAGTGCCTCGACCAGCGCAGCAGCCGGGATGACCGGAACATAGGGGCCATCGCCCTTTGACGCCTTCAGCGACCAGCGGGAGACACGCGTGTCGCCACGCGCATCCTGCCCTGCCGCCTCGACCAGCATGCCGCCTTCGTCGCTGCCGAAGCGATCGAGCTTGCTGGCAACCCAGTTGCCGAGCCCGCCAACCACGCGCGCCGACTTGACCAGCCGCCAGCGCACCAGCAGCCCGGCAAGGCTGATGAGCCGGTTGAGCAGGCCCAGCTCCATGCCGGCGTCGAACCCGGCGCGAACCCGCGTCTGATAGCGGTGTTGCAACAGAGTCAGGTCCGGTACGTCGGCGAGATAGGCACGGCGCGGCCGCAGCCCCTCGATGGCGATCGGGCGCGGCCTGCTCCAGCCGCGCGCCTCCTGCCAGCTGCCATCGCGGAACACCTGCACCCGCTGCCCGACCCAGCTCAGGATGCCGTCGATGACCGAGCGGCCTTTCGGCGTGCGGTTGCCGGGGACGATGGCGACATCGACGCTGTCGATCGACAGCCACGCGCTGGTGAGAGTGTCGAGCACGGCATGACTGAGGGCCGGCGTGGAGCTGGCGCCCGAAAACACCGCTATGCCCACGGCGCGAGCCGCGCTGTCGAACCGGCCGATACCGGTCACGAAAGCGCGCGAGTCGGCAAGGTCGAGATAATGCACCCGCGCGCCGATCGCCGCCTCGACGAGCCTGGTGCCCGAGAGCTGGAACGGCCCCGAGCAGTCGACCACGATGGCGCAGCCGATCTCCTTGAGCCGTTCCGGGCTCGCCTGCTCGCGGTCGATATGGACGTAGGCGAACTCGCCGTCCGGATGGGCCGCGCGCAGCTCACGCTGCAGCGGGACGACCCGCGCTTCCGTCCGTCCGCCGAGGCTGAGGCGATAGCTGCCGCGCCGTGCCAGCAGCCTTGCGAGCCGCGAACCGAACACGCCACCGGCGCCGACGATGAGCACATGCACGCTCATGGCACTTCACGCAGACGGAGAGGATCGAGCCCGATGGCCCTGAGCGGATTCAACAACTGCCCGGCGACCATGCCGGCCAGCAGCCGTGGCATGGGCGGCACCCGCGCCACGCTGCCGACCAGCAGATCGCGCAGCATGGGCATGAGGGCGCTGTCGGACTGGTAGAACGGCGTCAGCGTCAGCGACAGCAACTGGTAGAGCCGCACGTGCCAGCGCCGCGTCGTGGCATAGCGCTCAAGCGCTTCGTCGAGACTGTCGGCCACGCCGATCGCCGCCGTGAGTGACGCGGCATCGAGCAGCGCCATGTTGGCACCCTGCCCCAGTTGCGGGCTGGTCGAATGGGCGCTGTCGCCGATGAAGGCGATGCCATTGCCGGCAGGCACCGGCAAAGTATGGTGCTGGTAGCGCGCCAGCGTCATCTGTTCGAAGCTGCCGAGAGCATCGAGATGTGGCGCGACCGCCGGCCAGTGCGCTTCGACCGTCTGGCGCCAGGCCCCAAAGCCGCGCTGCACGACAGCCGCGTGATCGGCCGGCTTCAGGCTCCAGAAGAACGCCGCAAGGTCGGGGCCGCCCGGCGCGGTGCGGCCGATCGGCAAGACGCCGATCATCACGCTCGAGGCGCGGTAGCGTTGGGTCAGCGCGTGGCGATCGAAGCCGGCATCGGTCCACGGGGTGGTGCCCCAGATGGCGCCGTACTCGAGCGGTCGCACTTTGCCCGGCAAGCGGGCAAACGGCTTCAGCGGCGACTGGGCTCCAAGCGCATCGACCACGAGGTCGAACGGTCCTTCAAGCCCCTGGGGCGACAGCAGCCAGCTCTTGCCCTGGTCGCGCTGCAACTGGGTGACCGTGAAGCCACTGCGGATCGGCAGCTTTGCCGCGCTTGCGGCATCATGCAGCACCCCGAACAGCGCCGAGCGGTGGACGCCCAGCGCCTGAACACCGGGCCCGAGCGGCCCATAGCCGACCTCCAGTACCGTGCGGCCGGACTTCGCGTCGGTACCGACCAGCCGGTCGATTGGCGCGCCGAGCTGTCGCATGGCAGGATAAAGCCCTAGCGCCTGCAACGCGGCAAGGCCCGTCGGCTGCAGCATCAGGCCGGAGCCGACGGGTTGCGGGCGATCGAAGCGTTCGACCAGCCTCACCCGATGACCGGCACGGCTGAGGAACAATGCGGCCGCAAGTCCGCCTGGCCCGGCGCCGGCAATTGCGATGTCCAGTGATTTCACAGGCCGTCCCTGGTTGCGGGGCGACTAGATCACTACCTGCGTGCCGATTTCAACCACGCGACCGGTCGGGATGTGGAAGTACTCCGTTGCATCGGTGGCGTTTCGGGCCAGTGCGATGAAGTACCGGTCGCCGAAGCGCATGAGCCCTCGCTTCGGCGACGGCTTCAGGGCCCGGCGCGACAGGAAGAACGATGTGCTCATGATGTCGAACTTCCAGCCGAGCTTGCGGGCCAGCGCCAGCGCCTTCGGGATGTTCGGCGTCTCCATGTAGCCGAAGGTCACCACCACCCGATAGAACAGGTCGTTGTAAGCCTCGATGCGCACCTTCTCGTCATCGGCGACCCGTGGACGGTCGGAGGTGAAGACCGTGAGGATGACGTTCTGTTCGTGCAGCACCTTGTAGTGCTTCAGGCTGTGCAGCAGCGCCGTCGGCGCCCCCTCGATGTCGGAGGTGAGGAAGATTGCCGTGCCCGGCACGATGGTCGGGCGCTTCTTCGAGAGGTTCTCGACCAGGAACTCAAGCGGCACCTCGTCACGACGGGTCTTCTCGCTGAGGCGGCGGCGGCCGGCGATCCAGATACCCATGGTGCCAGCGACCGCTGCGGCGGCAACCGCGGGTACCCAGCCACCCTGCAGGATCTTGATGACATTGGCGGCAAAGAACGCGCTGTCGAGGATCAGGAACGGCACGATTACCAGCAGAACCACGATCGGCGACCAGTTCCACCGGCGCCACATGACGACGGCGAGCAGCACGCCGGTGACCAGCATCACTCCGCTGACCGCGATGCCGTAGGCGTTAGACAACGCCGCCGAACTGCCAAACGACACCACCAGCAGCAGGACCAGCACCATGAGTAGCGTGTTGACCTGCGGCATGTAGATCTGGCCGGACTGCGTATCCGAGGTGTGCTGCACCGTCATGCGCGGCAGGAAATTGAGCGCGATGGCCTGCTGCGCGAGGCTGTAGGTCCCCGAGATGACCGCCTGGCTGGCGATGACCGTCGCCAGTGTCGCCAGCACCACGAACGGCATCAGGAACCAGTCGGGCTGCATCTGGAAGAATGGATCGGACGTATTCTCGATGCCATGGAACAGCACGAAGGCACCCTGCCCGAAATAGTTGAGCAGCAGGCAGGGAAAGACGAGGATGAACCACGCCACCACGATCGGCCGCCGGCCGAAATGCCCCAGATCGACATAGAGTGCCTCAGCGCCGGTAATGGCGAGAAAAATGGCGCCGATGACGATGAGCGCGATGCCCATGTGGGTGAACAGGAAGCCCACGCCGTAGGCGGGGTTCAGCGCAAGAAGAATCTCGGGCTTGTCGATGATATGGATGATTCCGGTGATCCCCAGCGTGAGGAACCAGACCGCCATCACCGGCCCGAACACCGTTGATACCTTGGCGGTACCGAAGCGCTGCACCCCGAACAGCCCGATGATGATCACCACCGTGATCGGCACCACCCAGTTCGAGAACTGCGGCGCAACCAGCTTCACGCCCTCGACGGCAGAGAGCACCGAAATGGCCGGGGTGATGATGGCATCGCCGAAAAACAACGCGGCACCGATGACGCCGAGCGCCGTGATCCAGCCGCCCTTGGCAACGCCCGACTTGGCGAGCGACATCAGTGACAGCGTGCCACCCTCGCCCTTGTTGTCGGCGCGCGTGACGAAGAAGATGTACTTGATGGTGACGGTCAGCGTCAGCGCCCAGACGATGAGCGAGAGCAACCCGAGCACTTCGGCTTCCGTGCCGGCGGCGCCGGGGCGCACCGACATGGCCTGGCGGAAAGCGTAGATCGGGCTCGTACCGATATCGCCGTAGACGACCCCGAGAGCTCCGAGGACGAGGATCGGGAGGTTCTTCTTCGCGTGGCCGTTTTCTGTGGCCGTCGCAGCGCCGGCTGCGTGCGTGCCGGACGTAGTGGTCTGCGTCATATGCGCTGTGCTCACCCGGTTATCGGGTGGGCGGCTCAATACACCCGCTCACCCTCGGCACTCAACGACAAACTGCCCTTGCGGATGCATAAGCGCAATGCGGTTGGCGTCGATTGGTGAGCAGCGAATGAAAAGGAGCGGCGCGAAGGGGCGCGCCGCTCCCGTCTGTCCGGGGTTGCGAAAGGAGAAGACCCCGGAAACTGGATCAGGCAGCCTTGGTAGCGTTGGCAGCGTCGGCGTCGCGGGCGGTCTTGGTGGCGTTGGTCCACCAGACGAGGTTGTCGAGCACTTCGGGAACGAACGCGTCGAAGCGCGGAGCGGTCTCTTCCCAGGTCTTCTGGCCGAACATGATCGGCACGAAATCCGAGCCGCCGATGTGGATGGCGTGACGGACCGAGACGGCCTGTAGTTCGACCATGATGTTGCGCAGGTGCTCGATGGCGCGGGCGCCGCCGACCGAACCGTAGCCGACATAGGCCACGGCCTTCTTCATGAAGGGCTTGTAGGCCCAGTCGATGGCGTTCTTCAGCGCACCGGTGATCGAGCGGTTATACTCGGCGGTGACAATGATGTAGCCGTCGAATTCGTTGAGCTTGGCCTGCCACTTGGCGGCAACCTCGTTCGGGGTCGGCATCCAGAAGTCCGAAGCCGGGGCATCGAACAGCGGGAGCGGGAAATCGCGCAGGTCGATCAGCTCGGCGTCGATGTCGGCGCGCGCCTTGGCGTGCTCGAGGATCCACTGGGCCGGCTTCTCGCCGAAGCGGGTCGGGCGGGTCGAGCTGATGATGATGCCGATTTTGGGTTTGGACATTTGCTGCACTCCAGTATCAAAATGTTACTGGGGCGAAATAAGTGCCCTTACCCCAGTTCCGCAAGCAGGCACGCCGATGAAGCAGGAGCACAACGGCGACACTGGGTTACACGCGTGTAACCGGAGTACAGACCTGTAGGAAATCGATTCTGCCGGCCCCACGCGAGCGAGATTGCGTGATTTGGCCATCCGAGCGCCGGAATCTCAAAGGTTCCGGAACGCAGTGTTCGCTAATTTCGAACGATGGATCGCGCCGATTGTCAGCGCAGGCCGAACGAGTATGTCCAGGCCAGCGCCTTGAGCCCCGACTCGTCGAGTTCGGGATGGCGGGGTGAGAGTTGCTCGATGGCGCGTTCGGTGACGCTCTTCTTCGAGCGTTTTTCCAGACCTTCGACAGGCTGCTGCAGTTCCTCGAGCAGCCCGACGATCCGCTGCTTCAGCTCCGCTGCCGCTGTGTCGCCGTAGCGGGCCACGAGCGAAGGCGTCTTGGCGCGCGGGAACGGCGAGTTGCCGAAGCCGGTATAGAGTATCAGCGCTTCGTTGATCGGATCGGTCATGATCATCCGCAATGCTGTCGCGCTCGAAGCCATAGGAAACTCCCGTCGTTTGGAGAAGGCCTGAAACTCGTTCATCCACGCTTTGAGCGAGGTATCGGCGGGTGACCGCAATTGATGCGGATTTGAGCGCCGGTTGCGTCGGCTTGGTAAGGTTTGACACTCCGGCAGCTGGCCCGCCGTCATTTAGAACGGGGTTTGCACCGCAAATGCCCGGCAGCCGTGCGCTGGCCGCTGTGGCGACGGCGAACGGATTGGCGTAGCAAGCGTGCGTTGCCCGACCGAGTCCTGCTCCCGATGTCCAACGCTCCTGCCCCGCTGGTTCCCTTGAAGGGTTCCAGCCCGTTCATCACCGGCCTCGGCATTGCCCAGATCTGTTCGTGGGGTTCGCTCTATTACAGCTTTCCGCAGATCGCGGTGGCTATGGAGAAGGATCTCGGCTGGAGCAGCACGGAACTCTACGGCGCCGCCACGGCGGGGATGCTGCTCTCTGCCCTCGTGGCTGTCCCAGCGGGGAGCGCGATCGATCGTGGACACGGACGCTGGGTGATGGCCGGAGGGGCGCTGCTGGCCGGGCTGCTGCTGGTCGGCTGGAGCATGGTGGCCGATCTGCTCTGGTTCTACGTCTTCGTCGGCGGTATCGGCGCGATGCAGGCCGCGACGCTCTACGAGCCAGCGTTCGCGGTGATCGCACGCCGGGCCGGACCACTCTATGCCCGCTCGGGCATCACCGCGCTGACGCTCTGGGCGGGGTTCGCTTCAACGGTATTCTTCCCGCTGGTCGAGTTTCTGCTTGCGCATGTGGGCTGGCGCGGGGCGCTTCAGGTGCTCGGGCTCATCAATATCGTGATCTGCGCCGGGCTCTATCTCCTCGTCATCGACTCGCGCCGGGACCAGTACCGGCCGACGCATTCCGCCGGAAAGGGCCGCAACGGGGCGCTGCTGGCTGCACTCAAAAAGCCGGTGTTCTGGGCACTTTCAGCGTCCTTCGCTGCCTTCGCCGTGTTCTTCTCGGCACTGACCTATCACCTCTATCCGCTGTTCCAGCAGCGGGGCCTCGACCCTACCGGGATCGTCTTCGCGATCGCGCTGATCGGACCGGCGCAGGTCGGCGGCCGCCTGCTGATCAGCCTGTTTGCACCGAAGGTCACCGGAGCGCAGCTTGGGGCGGTGGTGGTGCTGTGCTTCCCGGTGAGCGTACTGGTGCTGCTCTTCGGCCCGAACCAGCTCTGGGTCGCTAGCCTTGCGACTGTCATCTACGCCATCGGCACCGGCGTCATGACCATCGTGCGCGGCATCGTCATTCCCGAAATGATCTCACGCGAGGGCTACGGAGCAATTTCGGGCGCCATCAGCGCGTGCATGCTGCTCGCCCGCGCCGTCGGGCCGCTGGCCGCCGCCTGGATCATGCTTGCCACCGGTGGCTATACCGGCACGCTCATCGCCATGCTGGTGGTGGCGGTGGTCATCGTGGTCTGTTTCTGGGCTGCGGCGTTGGCCGCCCGGCCGGCCGCTGAATAGGAAAGGCCCGGGATTGCTCCCGGGCCCCTGCTCTGTTTGCTGAAGTGTCTGGCTCAGCGCAGCATGGCGCGGGCTTCGTCCGGGCCGAGCGGCGCCGGGCGTTCGCAGGTGGTCGAAAGGGTGATCACCTGACCGGTCTCGCCGGCCTTGAGGATCGAGGTCATCACATCGACGGCGTGCAGCGCCACGTCGAGGTCGCAACGCGCGTGGCGGCCGGTTTCGGCGGCGGTCAGCATGTCCGACAACCCGGCATTGCGGTAGTTGGCGCGCGGGTTTGGCTTGTCGAGGTCCTGGTTGGCGACCCCGAACGGGTGATCCCACGGCGTCACTTTCTCCTTGGTGCCAGCGCGATCGGTGATCGTCACGTCGCCATTGAAGAAGTTCGGATCGGGCACGTAGACCGAACCTTCAGTGCCGTAGAGCTCGATATTGTGGTGGCCGTGGCTCGCTACGTCCCAGCTGGTGCCGAGCGTGACGATGGCGCCCGAGTGCAGTTCGAGAATCGCGTGGATGGTCGTCGGCGTGCCCACCTTGACGAAGGTGCCCTTGAACGGCCCCTCGGCGGTCACTTCGCGCTCGGTGCGCGCCATGCTGGTGAAGGCGGAGACGCGCTTGATCGGGCCGGCCATGTTGATGAGGTTGGTAACGTAGTACGGGCCGAGATCGAGGATCGGGCCGCCGCCGGGCTGGAAGAAGAAATCCGGGTTGGGATGCCAATGCTCCATGCCGCGGCTCATCACATGCATGGTGCCCGAGGCGATCCGACCGAGCTGGCCGCTTTCGATGATCGAGCGGGCCTGCTGGTGCGCGCCACCGAGGAACGTATCGGGGGCGGAGCCGACCTTGAGGCCATGCTCGTCGGCCAGCGCCTTGAGCTGAATGCCCTCTTCGACCGAGAGCACGAATGGCTTCTCGGAATAGGCATGCTTGCCGGACGAGAGGATGTCCTTGCTGACCGAGAAATGCGCGGCCGGAACCGTGAGGTTCACGATCACGTCGAGCTCGGAGTTCTTCAGCAGTTCGTCCGGGGTCTGCGCCGCGACATTGTATTCGGTGGCGCGCTTCTTCGCGGCCTCCGGGATCACATCGGCGACGGCGCGGACTTCGAGGTTCTTGAACAGGGGCGCGAGACGCAGGTACGCGGCCGAGATATTGCCGGCACCCATGATGCCGACGCCATAGACTTTTGCCATGATCAGGCTCCGAGGGCTTTGATGGTGGCGATCGCACGAGACGCGAAGCGATCGATATCGTTGGGGTTGTCGTGCTCGGCAATGAAGTAGCCGGCCCGGGTCTTGTTGCGGATGATCGGCCAGAGCGACTTCCAGTCGATGGTGCCGTGGCCGGCATCGGCCCAGCCGCCCTCGTCATCGGCAGTGCCGGCGGGGGCGATATCCTTCACGTGCACGGCGATGATGCGGTCGCCATTGGCTTCGAGCCATGCAGCCGGGTCAGCGCCACCGCGGACGATCCAGGCGACGTCAGCTTCGCAGGCGACGGCCGGAGCGGCCTCGAGCAGATAGTCCATGCCGAAGCGGCCGTCGTAGCTGACGAACTCGAAATCGTGGTTGTGGTAGCCGAAACCGAGGCCGGCATCCTGGAACGGCTTGCCGATCTTCTGCAGCTTTTCGCCGAACTTCTGCCAGCCACTCGCCGACAGCGGACGCTCGTGCGGGGCCAGCCAGGGGCAAACCACCACATTGATGCCCAGCGTCTCGGCGAGCTTCAGCGTCTTGCTCGTATCCTCGAGATCGCCCAGTGAAATGTGGGCGGTCGGCATGGTGAGGCCGTTCTGGTCGAGCAGCGCCTTCAGCGCCGCCGGATCGGGGTTGGCGTAGAGCGCGCCGTAGCCCTCGACCTGGGTGTAGCCGAGCGCTGCGACCTTCTTCAGCACGTCGGCCAGCGGATAGTTGCGGGCGCTGTAAAGCTGGAAACCGATATCCATGAGAATACTCCTCCGAGTTACTTCCAGGCGTTGACCGCGGCCAGCGAGCGGCTGGCAAAGCGATCGACGTCGGCGGGATTGTCGTGCTCCATCACCCAATAGCGGGCATTGGTGCCGGTGTTGATGGCGTCATGCAGAGCCTGCCAGTCGAGCGTGCCGTGGCCCACATCGGCCCAGCCATCCTCGTCGGCATTCTGGCCGGCGGGCGCGATGTCTTTGACGTGGACCGCATTAATGCGAGCGCCGTATTTCTTGATCCAGGTCAGCGGATCCTGCCCGCCCTTCACCACCCAGGCCACGTCCATTTCCCACTCGTTGTGGGCGGCGGTCGAGAGCAGGATGTCCATCGGCAGCTTGCCGTTGGGCAGCGGCTGGAACTCGAAATCGTGGTTGTGCCAGCCGAAGCCGAAGCCGCGCTTGCGGAACGCCTCGCCGAGCTTCGCCAGGGTTTCGCCGAGTTCGACCCACTTGGATTCCGGCTGATTGAGCCGCTCTTCCTTCGGGATGGCCGGGCAGTAGAGATACTTTATCCCCAGCGTCTCGGCGGTCTTCAGCGCCGTGTCGGTATCGAGCAACTGTGCGAGGCCGAAATGGCCGGTCGGCATGGTCAGGCCGTACTTTTCGAGCGCGGCGGCGAGTGTGTCGGCCTCGGCGTAAAGCCCGCCGAAGCCTTCGACCTGCTTGTAGCCAAAATGGCTCAGGCGGCCGAGGACACTGTCGAGCGGCGGAAAATTGCGGGCACTGTAGAGCTGAAACGAGAAATCCATTGGACTGGCCTCTTTGCGGTAAAGCACCCGCGCCGGGGATTCCCGGGCGGGTGGCTTCCGATTGGGTTGGGCTTTTTACACCGGCTCCGGCCGCGCCTCCACGCGCCCGCAGCGGTACTTTGGTCTAGATGCGGTTGCCGCTCTCAGCGTTGAACACCGAACCGCGTGCGGGGTCGAACCCGACGAGGATCTTCTGGCCGGGCTGCAGGTCGACTTCAGCGTCGGCGCGCAAGGTCAGGGACTGGCCGGCAAGCGAGGTCCAGGCGACGGTCTCGGCGCCCATCGGCTCGACGATCTCGATCTCGCTCTCGAACTGGAACGGCATCTTGCGGGCGGCCTCACCCACCTGGACGTGTTCCGGACGGATACCCAGCACCGCCTTGCCATTCGGCGAACCGACGAAGGCGTACGCCCCCATCGGGACGACCGTGCCGTTGGTGCTGAACGCCCCGTTGGCGAGGTCGCCATTGAGGAAGTTCATCGACGGCGAACCGATGAAGCCGGCGACGAACAGGTTCGTCGGCTTGTTGTAGATGGTGTGCGGGTCGGCCAGCTGCTGGATGACGCCGTTCTTCATGATGGCGATGCGGTCGGCGAGCGTCATGGCCTCGATCTGGTCGTGCGTGACGTAGATCATGGTGTTCTTGAGCCGCTGGTGCAGCCGCTTGATCTCGACGCGCAGGTCGTTGCGCAGCTTGGCGTCGAGGTTCGACAGCGGCTCATCGAACAGGAACACGTCGACGTCGCGCACCAGGGCGCGGCCGATGGCGACGCGCTGGCGCTGGCCGCCCGAAAGTTCCACCGGCTTGCGCTTCAGTAGCGGCTCGATCTGCAGGATCTCCGACGCACGCTTCACGCGCTTTTCGATCTCGGGCTTCGGCATGCCGGCCACGCGGAGGCCGAAGCTGAGGTTTCGCTCCACCGTCATCTGTGGGTAGAGCGCATAGGACTGGAACACCATGCCGATGCCACGGTCCTTGGGCTCTTCCCAGGTGACGTTCTTGCCCGAGATGTGGATCTGCCCCTCGGAAACGTCGAGCAGGCCAGCGATGCAGTTGAGCAGCGTGGACTTGCCGCAGCCCGAGGGCCCCAGCAGCACGATGAACTCGCCGTCGGCGATGTCGAGGTTCAACCGGTCGAGCACCTTCACGGCGCCGTAGTTGAGGGAGAGGTCCTTGATTTGTACGCTGGTAGCCATTCTCAGACTTTCACGGCGCCGGCAGCAATACCGCGGACGAACCACTTGCCGGAAACGAAGTAGACGATCAGCGGCACGGCACCCGTGAGGATCGTCGCCGCCATGTTGGTGCTGTACTCGACCGTACCGGTCGAGGTGCGCACGATGTTGTTGAGCTGCACCGTCATCGGCAGGTTCTCGCGGCCGGCAAACACCAGGCCGAAGATGAAGTCGTTCCAGATGCCGGTGACCTGCAGGATGACGGCCACGATGGTGATGGGAACCGACATTGGCAGCATCACCGAGAAGAAGATGCGCCAGAACCCCGCCCCATCGACGCGCGCCGCCTTGAACAACTCTCCAGGCAGCGAGGCGAAGAAGTTGCGGAACAACAGTGTCAGGATCGGCATGCCGAAGATCGAGTGCACGATGACGATGCCCGGCAGCGTGCCGAACAGCGTGCCGCCCCAGGGCAGCTTCACACTGCTCAGCGCGAAGATGATGGGGTAGACCAGCACCTGGAATGGCACGAAGGCGCCGAATACCAGGAGGCCGAACATCAGTTCCGAACCGCGGAAGCGCCAGAAGCTGAGCGCGTAGCCGTTGAGCATCGACAGGATGATCGAGATCGGCACGGCCAGCAGGGTGATCTTCATCGAGTTGAAGAAGCCGGGTGCGAGGCCGTTACAGTCGCGGCCGGTACAGGCCGAACTCCAGGCCTTGACCCAGTAGTCGAGCGTCGGATTCAGCGGCAGGGCAAAGATGTTGCCGCCGCGAATCTCGTCCATGGGCTTCATCGAGGTGAGGATCATCACCGCCAGCGGGATCAGGAAGAAGATCGCCGCGACGATGAGAAAGGCGTAGATGCCGATGCGAGCTGGCGTCACGCGCCGGGGCTTCGGGCCCGATGGCTCGACGCCGTAGGATGTGGTGGCGGCGCTCATGCTGCCCTCGCTTTGATGCGCGCAGCGCGCCAACGGAAGAATGCCTGCAGCAGGATCAGTGCAGCAATGGGAAGCAGCATGACCGTCGCACCGGCCGTACCCTGTGCCACGTTGCGCGCATTGATGCTGTCGATGACGTAGGTGGCGGGCATCTGCGTCGAGATGCCGGGGCCGCCGCCGGTCATGGCGATGACGATGTCGAAGGTCCGCACGGTGTTGACGACCAGCAGGACCAGCGCCGTGGCGGTGGCGCCGCGCATCATCGGGATGACGATGGAGACATAGGTGCGCCAGGTCGGGATGCCGTCGATCTTGGCCGCCTTCCAGATCTCCTCGTCAACGCCACGCAGGCCGGCGAGCAGGATCGCCATGGTGACGCCCACGCCGTTCCAGGTGGAGGCGATGATCATGCCGTAGAGCGCAGTGCTGCCATTGGCGAGCGGCGCGAAGGTAAAGTCGGCGAAGCCGAGGCTGCGCACGTACGCCTGCAGGCCCCAGATCGGGTCAAGCATCAGTTGCCAGACGAGGCCGGTGATCACCGCCGACAGCGCGAAGGGGTAGAGGAAGATGGTGCGGAATGCGTCTTCGCCACGGATGCGCTGGTCCATCGCTACCGCGAGCAGGAAGCCCAGCACGACGCAAAGCCCGATGTGACCGAAGCCGTAGAGCCAGATATTGGCGACCGATTGCAGCCAGCGGGGGGTCGACCACAGGATGTCGTACTGACGCATCCCGACGAAGTCGATGTTGATGAGGAAAAACTTGGTGTTGGTGAACGACAGGACCACCGTGAAGGCGATGCCGATGACGAACACGCCTATCGCCACAATCATCATTGGCAGGGTGCCGATAATGGCAGGCAGTTTGCCCATCAGACGCCGACGTCTGGCCCTCGCTTTGAGCTGGCGATCGGCGAGCTCCTGTTCAGTCGCAGAAATGGTGGTCACTCGTGCTCGATCCCCGCATAGCCGATGGCAAAGATCAGAACGGCGGCCCGGCGCTGAAAGCCCGACCGCCGCCAGATCATGTCAGTTTACTCGGCGTTACGCAGCAGTTCGACGAACTGCGCCTGGGCCGCTTCCGGAGTGGTCGCGTCGTTGTAGATCAGGTCCGAGAAGATGGCGTTCTGGGCCGTGGTGAAGGCCTCGTTGCGCCACTGGTTGGCATCGGGAACAACCGAGCCGTCCTGCTTCAGCACGTCGATGGCTGCCTTCATGCAGTCATTGGCGAGCGACATGTCGACGTCGTCACGGATCGGAGCCGAACCCTTGGCGGTGTTGAACAGCGCCTGGGTGCGCGGGTTCACCATCAGCGAGGCCAGCGAGAGCTGGGCGCGCTCGACTTCCGGATCGTTCTGCTTGAAGAACACGAAGATGTCGCCACCGGTGCGGACATACTTCGGCTCGGCAACCAGCGGCCCGAGGAGACAGGCGTAGTCGACGCCCGGCTTCTGGCCGGCAACCTGGAATTCACCCTGAGCCCAGTCACCCATCACCTGCAGGGCAGCTTCGCCCTGGATGACCAGCGAGGTAGTGTCGGCCCACGAGCGGTTCGGCGAACCATCGTCGGCAAACTCACCCAGACCCTTCAGCGTCTGGAAAGCCTTGAGGACTTCCGGGCCACCGGCGACTTCGAGGTTCTTGTCTTTCCAGACCTGCTCGACGGGACCAGCGCCGAGCTGGGCAAGGATGAGCTGGTTGGCAAGCAGAGAAATCTGCCAGCCACCACCGTCACCGCCGACGGCGAACGGGATGACGCCCGCTTCCTTCAGCTTGGGCAGAGCGGCCAGGTAGTCGTCCCAGGTGGTCGGAACTTCAAGTCCGGCCTTCTGGAACGCCGCGACCGACGCCCAGGCCCAGTTCTGCATGTGGATGTTCACCGGAACACACCACCACTTGCCGTCGATCAGGCACGGCTCGGCGATCTGCGCCGGGCGGATGAAGTTGGCCCAGCCTTCACTCTCGGCAAGCGGAGTCAGGTCGAGCAGCAGCCCGGCAGCGATCAGTTCTTCGTACTGACGGCCCGGGTTGAACTGCGAAGCGTCCGGCGGATCGCCACCGAGGGCGCGCTGCATGACGGTAGCACGAGCGGTTTCGCCCAGCGCGATGGCGCCGTCGATCCACTTGTCGCCGGTGGCATCCAACTCGTTGGCGAACACGGACACAGCCGCCTGCTCGCCACCCGACGTCCACCAGTGAACGACTTCAACATCAGCGGCGCGTACAGACGTGCTGCCAAGCAGGGCAGCGGCCATCAAGGCCGTTGCCGACATAATAAGCTTCATAATGTAGTCCTCCCAACGTTCACCCAGGAGCGAACTCGCCCCTCGCGAAATTGCCTCAGGCGGCTCGGGGCTCTCTCTTGGGAGGGCCGCCCGATGCCGTCAGCGTGTAATCGATTACACGAACTCCAACGAAAGTCCAATGCAATCGATTGCAGGAGTTTCAGACATTCCTTGCGGATGTGTCAAGGTCGATCTATGCAGTGCGGGAAAGGCAGCTATGAGGGAGTGCTGCCGAGCCATGGTACCTATCCGGAAAACACCGACAATTCAGGACGTTGCGCGCGAAGCCAACGTTTCGGCAGCCACCGTGAGCCGGGTGTTGTCGAGCCCCGAACGCGTGTCGAAGATCACCCGTGAGCGCGTTCTGGCGGCAGTCAGCGCCACCGGCTACACCATCAACCAGGCCGCCCGGTCGCTGCGCCTGCGCAACGCGCGGACGATTCTGATGGCAGCTCCGAACATCGGCAATCCGTACTATTCGACCATCCTCGACGCGGTAATCCGCGCCGGTTCAGAGCGCGGCTATTCCATACTCGTCGCCACGCGCATCGGCGGCGATCCAGACCGCTGGCTGGCGGACTACCTCCACTCGAACCGCGCCGATGGCCTGCTGCTGTTCGATGGCTCGCTCGATACCTTCGGCATCAATGCCCGGAACGAGGAAGGCCCCAACCTGCCGCTCGTTGCCGCCTATGACGAGATTCCAGATCCGCGGGTCAACTCCGTGCTGATCGACAACCGCGCCGCGGCGGCCCGCGCCACACGTCACCTGATCGGGCTCGGGCACCGGCAGATCGGTCACCTGATGAGCCCTTCGCGCAACAAGTCCTTCCACGAGCGGCGGTTGGGCTTCGAACAGGCGATGCGGGAGGCCGGACTGCCGATCCGACCCGAGTGGATGATGCAGGGGGACCATACCCTCGCCACCGGCATCGCCGCCGGCGAACAGCTGCTGGCGCTGCGCGAACGCCCCACGGCAATGTTCTGCGGCAATGACGAGATGGCGATCGGCCTGATCCACCGGCTGCGACTCGCCGGCCTCGACTGCCCGCGCGACCTCTCGGTGATCGGCTTCGACGATATCGCCGTCGCCGCCTACTCCGCCCCGCCGCTGACCACCATGCGCCAGCCGCGCGAGGATATCGGCCGCTTCGCCACCAACACCCTGATCGACATCATCGAGGGCGTCATTCCCGGCGACGAACCGGTGCATGTGACACTGCGCGCCGAACTCGTGGTGCGTGAAAGCACCCGCCCAGCCTGACTTTTCCATTGCGCCAAGACGCTTGGGGTGACAGACAAGTCGTGGGGACTTGGGGCGCATCTTGGCATCAGTATCGGTTACGGAAGGCAGCGCGCATGCGGTGCACTCGACGCGGCGCAGCCTCGTCCTGCTGCAAGTCGCCGTCGCCTACTTCGTGCTGCTGAAGATACTCTATGGCGTGGTGGCCCCCCCCAACGGCGATGAGGCGTATTACTGGCTCTGGGGCGGCCACCTGCAGCTGTCCTACTACGACCACGCCCCGCTGGTCGGCTGGACGTCTGCGATCGGCCGGCTGCTGCTCGGCTGGACCCCGGCTGGCCTGCACCTGCCGGCGTTCGTCACCTTCCTGGTACTGGCCTACACGCTGCGCCGTGCGGCCCGCTGGATCGCCCCGCACGATCCGGTCGGGTATTTCTGGCTCGGCCTTGCGGTACTCTGCGCCTCGCCGCTGTTCAACGCGCTGACGACGTTGAACTACCCCGATCATCTGCTGATCTGCTTTGCCGCACCGGCGTTGTTGCTGATCGGCCGCTATCTCGGCGGCGTGCTCGACGGGACCGAGCGGCACGCCGACCTCTATCTTGGCGCCCTGTTCCTGGGCCTTGCCGGGCTCAGCAAGTACAACGCGGTTTTTGTGCCCGCCGGACTGCTGGTGGTGCTGATCGCCATCCCGCGCCTCCGCCGCCTGTTCCGCTCGCCGCACCTCTATGCAGCGGGCGCCCTGACCTTCATCCTTGTCCTGCCGGTGCTGATCTGGAACGCCGAGCCCCGCTTCGTCTCGGTCGAATTGCATGCAGTGGACCGCCTGAACGAAAAGGCTGCCGGCTTCACGCCGTTGCTTCTGCTGCGCACGATCCTCCTCTCGATTCTGATGCTGTCGCCCTTTCTTGTCGTCGGCTTCTGCCGTTTCATCTTTGGCGTTCAGGCGAAGTCCCGCCAGGCGGGAGTTATGCTGATCGGGCGTGGCACCGCCATCATCTCGACGCTGGCCCTGCTGCCGCTCTCGGCCTGGGGCGCGTTCGGCACGCAGGTCAGCCCGCACTGGCTGGTCCTGAGCTTCCTGCCTTTCATGCTGATTGCGCCGCTCTACCTGCGCTCGCGCTGGCTGATCGGCCTGCACCTTGGCTGGGGCGTGCTCATCAACACGGTCGCGACGCTCTATTTCGTCCTCGCGCCATGGCCGACCGACCTGCTCGGCATTCGCGACTACGAGGCGGCGACCACCATGAGCTTTGAACAGTTGGCCCCCGCCGTCTCGAGGCATGCCGCCGAGCGCGATGCCGAAGCGATCGTGGGAACGGCCTACGCCCAGTTGGCGCGACTGGCTTTTGCCCTCGGCAGCGATGCCAATGTCACGGACATGGGCGGGCGCATCGACCGGTTGACGGGACGGACCCTCGGTCCGGGCGACGCTGGCCGGGATATGATCCTGTTCGGAGGTCCCGGTCGACTGCAGGAGCGCTTCGACACGGTCGAACAGATCGACTTGGTCGAACCGATGCGTCTGGGACGCAGCCTCGGCCGCTACGAAATCTGGCTCGGCACGGGCTTCACGCCATGACGACTGACAAGCCGCAACCTTTGCGCTAAACGACGCATATGGCCTCGTAGCTCAGGGGATAGAGCAGCAGCCTTCTAAGCTGTTGGTCGGTGGTTCGAATCCACCCGAGGTCACCACAGTCCTGCGCGCCTGGCGCCCGACAAGCCAACCGGTCCGCCGCCATGTTCCCCTACCTCACCCGAATCTTCTGGACGATGGCGCAGCCGGTGTCGCTGGTGGCGTTGCTGCTGGTGCTCGGGCTGCTGCTGATGTGGCTGAAGCGGCGGCGACTTGCCGCGGCCTCGGTGACGGTCGCAACGCTGCTGCTGGCGCTGTGCAGCTTCACCAGCTTCGCCTATGTGGCCATCGGGCCGCTGGAAAACCGCTTCGTGCGCCCGGCCGAGCCCGACCGCATCGATGGCATCGTGGTGCTCGGCGGCGGCATGGACAGCGGCGTCAACCGGGTGCGCGGCGGCTGGGAACTGAGCCGTTCCGGTGATCGCTTCGTCGAGGCGCTGCGGCTCGCCCTGCGGCACCCTGATGCGCGGATCCTGATCGCCGGCGGCGGATCGGCGCTGCTGAGCGGCCAGGAGGCCGAGGCGGAGGCCGGCGCCCGCTTCTTCACCGACTTCGGCATCGCCCGCGAGCGGCTGTTGCTGGAAGGCGAGTCCCGCAACACCGAGGAGAACGCGGTCAACGCCAGGGCGATGGCGCAGCCGAAGCCGGGCGAGACCTGGCTTCTGGTTACTTCGGCCTTCCACATGCCCCGATCGGTCGGGCTGTTCCGTCGCGCCGAGTTTCCGGTCGTGCCCTGGCCAGCGGACTACCTGGCAGCAGGCAACGAGCAGTTCGGGATCAGCCTGGATGAGATCGCCGAGAACCTTGTCACCAGCAACATGGCGTTGCGCGAATGGATCGGCCTTGCCGGCTACTACCTCACCGGCCGCATCGACGAGCCGCTGCCGGGCCCCCTGCCCTAGAGGTCGAAGAACGACAGCTGCGGCGCGGCGACAGGCGGCGGAGCGATGACCTGACGGGGCGGCCGGGGCCGGCGCTTCGGCGTGTCGGCACCGACTACGGCAACGATGATGGGTTCCACCACCGGTGTTGGCGGAGCCGCGTCGGGCGCGTCAACGGCGACGACGACGAGCACGGGCTCAGGCGCCACCACGGCCACTTCGACGATACCCTTCGGCTTGCCGGCCTTCTTCGGCGCCCTGGCGGTCCGGTGCTTCTCCAGCCAATCCTGCATCGGCTTCAATTCAGCGCGCTGCAGCGAGTAGACGTTCTCGCGTCCGGTCTTTTCCTCGACGACCAGCCCGACATCCTTCAGCACTTTCAGGTGCCGGCTGATGGCAGGGCGCGAGATATCGAACGCCGCCGCCAGTTCGTGCACCGGTCGTGGACGTTCATGCAGCATTTCCACGACCCGGCAACGGGTTGGGTCGGCCAGGGCCGAAAACAGCTCGACGAGACTCATCACAACGCGCCCACGCTCCCAAGATGCGGACGGTCGTAACAAGGCCGTTACGTGTCAAGCGCTGGCGAGGCGAATGGGTTGACTGTGACGGCCGGATGACGGGATTGTCACAACTTAATTGCATGGAGCCCTGCTAGTGCCGTCCGACGCCGTCATTGCCCGCACCTGGTGGACCCGCGGCCGCCCTTTCACTCTGGCCGAACTCGTCGCCGACGGCATCGTGCATGGGGTAGGCATCCTGGTCGCGGTGGCGCTCGGCGCGGTGCTGCTCACCTTCGCCGCTTATGAGACCGCTCCAGACGAACTGCCCGCGCTGGTGCTCTATGTCGGCTCGCTGCTGGCGGTGCTCGGCATCTCGCTCGCCTTCAACCTCTGCCCGATCGATTCGCGTGCCAAACGGACGCTGGCCCGGCTCGACCAGGCGGCGATCTTCCTGTTCATCGCCGGCACCTATACGCCGTTCCTGGTGCTGCTCGGCGCCACCCCGTTCAACATCGGGCTGGGCGTGCTGATCTGGGGCGCGGCCCTCACCGGCATGCTGCTGAAGTTGCTGGTGCCGCAGCGCTTCGGCCGCGGCGCCATCATCCTCTACCTCGGCATCGGCTGGAGTGGCGTGCTGATGCTGCAGGGGCTCGCCGCCCACCTGCCCCCGGTGTCGCTGTGGCTGCTGGTGGCGGGTGGCGTTACCTACAGCGTCGGCGTGATCTTCCACCTGTGGGAGAAGCTCACCTTCCACAACGCCCTGTGGCATGGCTTCGTGGTCGTCGGCGCCAGCCTGCACCTCATAGCGGTGCTCGACTGCATGGTGCTCAGCCGGCTGGCGTAACTAGGTTGTGTACTCATAAAGGGATTGAACGAACCCGCTGACGCGGGACTGGCGTGTGCGTATGGCTGGGATGGTCTTCTGATGGGAAGGTTTGGTTGCTGAGACCAACCCCTGACCAGGAGACCAT